>Ga0194120_10000315_pt1 | contig 90147 bp, 88 predicted proteins | sample TA2MahCa65mmetaG_FD_148642 | JGI IMG/M metagenome (GOLD analysis project Ga0194120, IMG submission 148642) | Freshwater microbial communities from Lake Tanganyika, Tanzania - TA2015019 Mahale Deep Cast 65m | ecosystem: Environmental > Aquatic > Freshwater > Lake | place: Tanzania: Lake... | reverse complement strand
CAGGCGGTTCCCCGGCGGTTCGTTCATCTGCCCGAACACCATCGCCACCTTGTCGAGCACATTCGACTCCTTCATTTCATGGTAGAAGTCGTTGCCCTCGCGCGTGCGCTCGCCCACCCCGGCGAACACCGAAAGGCCGGCGTGCTGCTTGGCGATGTTGTTGATGAGCTCCATCATGTTCACCGTCTTGCCCACTCCCGCGCCGCCGAACAGCCCGATCTTGCCGCCCTTGGCGAACGGGCAGATGAGATCGATCACCTTGATTCCCGTCTCGAGGAGCTCGACGGAGGGCGAGAGCTCGTCGAACTTGGGCGCCGACTGGTGGATGGCGCGCCGCTCCTTGGCCTCGATGGGCCCGGCCTCGTCGATCGGACGCCCGAGCACGTCGAGGATGCGCCCGAGCGTGCCGTGGCCGACCGGTATGCTGATCGGCGCGCCGGTGTTCTTCACCTTCATCCCGCGGCGCAGACCGTCGGAGGGGCCGAGCGCGATGCAGCGCACCACCCCGTCTCCGAGCTGCTGTTCCACCTCGAAGGTGAGCCCCTGCTCGACCAGCTTGTCTTTGGACGCCTCGAGGACGAGCGCATCGAAGATGCGCGGCATCTCTTCCCGCGGAAATTCGATGTCGATCACGGCGCCGATGCACTGGACGATCGTTCCTTGTGCTTGATTCATGTTCGTTTCCCAGTCGTCAAATCAGACTCTTAACCGCAAAGACGCGAAGGCGCAAAGTATCCGCGAAGATATTTGCTAATCCTTTACGTGGTTTACTTTGCGCCTTTGCGGTTTCCGTTTTTCCTTACACTGCGGCAGCTCCGCCGACGATCTCGGCGATTTCCTTGGTGATCGCCGCCTGCCGGTTCTTGTTGTAGATGAGCGTGAGCTCGTCGATCACGCTCCCGGCATTGTCCGAAGCCGCCTTCATCGCCACCATGCGCGCCGATTGCTCGGAGGCCATGTTCTCGGCGACCGCCTGGAAGATGATCGTCTCGATGTAGCGGGTGAGCACGTGATCGAGAACCGCCTGCGCCTCCGGCTCGTAGATGTAGTCCCAGCTGCCTTCCGGCGCGCCGAGCCGCTCGCCGGCGAGAGGCAGCAGCTGCTCGCACACCGGCTCCTGCCTCATGGTGTTGATGAAGCGGGTGTAGAACAGCGTCAGCCGGTCGAAACGGTCCTCGCTGTAGCCGTCGAGCATGATCTTGATCGCGCCGATCAGCTTTTCCATCTGCGGCCGGTCGCCAAGCTGGGTCACCTGCGAGATGATGTTGGCGCCGAGCCGCTGCATGAAGCCGAGCGCCTTGTTCCCGATGCAGCACACCTCGAGCTTCTCGCCCCGGCCTTCCCACTCCCGGATCGAGTTGAGCGCAAGCCGCAGCACGTTGGTGTTGAGGCCGCCGCACAGCCCCTTGTCCGTGCTGATGACGATGATGCCCATGCGCTTGACAGTGTCGCGCATCACCAGGAAAGGGTGGCGGTATTCCGGATTGGCGTGGCTGATGTGCGCCGCGACGTTGCGGATCTTTTCCGCGTACGGACGCGCCGCGCGCATGCGCTCCTGCGCGCGCCGCATCTTCGAGGCGGCCACCATCTCCATCGCCTTCGTGATCTTCCGGGTGTTCTGCACACTCCGGATCTTCATCCTGATTTCTTTCGTTCCCGCCATCGTTTCTATCTCCAGCGCTTCCACTCATCCCGCGCGATGAACTGCGCGCATTGCGTCCGCTCGATCGCGCGGAGTTATTGCCGCGCGCCTTTCGCGTCGGTCAATAACTGCTGTTCTTCTTCCAGTCCTTGAGCGCTTCCCCCAGCTGCCCCTCGTCCTCCTTGGTGAGGTCCTTCTTGTCCTGCATCCGACCGACGAGCTCTCCGTACTTGGCCTTGATGTAGTCGCGCATCGAGCGCTCGGCAGCGAGCGCCTTCTTCACCTCGACGTCGTCAAAGTAGCCGTTGTTCACGGCAAACAGCGTCAGTGCCATCTCCCACACCTGCAGCGGCGCGTACTGCATCTGCTTCATGAGCTCGGTCACCATGCGGCCGCGCTCGAGCTGCTTGCGCGTGGTTTCGTCGAGGTCGGAAGCGAACTGGGCAAACGCTGCGAGCTCGCGGTACTGCGCGAGCGCGAGGCGCACGCCGCCGCCGGTGTCGCGGCGCTTCATGATCCGGGTCTGCGCGGCGCCGCCGACCCGCGACACCGAGACGCCGGCGTTGATTGCGGGGCGGATGCCCGCGTTGAAGAGGTCGGTCTCCAGGAAGATCTGGCCGTCGGTGATCGATATCACGTTCGTGGGCACGAACGCGGTCACGTCGCCGGCCTGGGTCTCGATGATGGGCAGCGCCGTGAGCGAGCCGGTCCTGCCCTTGACTTCGCCGCTGGTGAAGCGCTCCACGTATTCCGCGCTCACACGGGCGGCGCGCTCCAGCAGGCGCGAGTGCAGGTAGAACACGTCGCCGGGATACGCCTCGCGGCCGGGGGGCCGGCGCAACAGCAGCGAGATCTGCCGGTACGCCCACGCCTGCTTGGTCAGGTCGTCGTAGATGATGAGCGCGTCCTGGCCCCGGTCGCGGAAGTATTCACCCATGGTGCAGCCCGAGTACGGCGCGATGTACTGCATCGCCGCCGACTCGGAGGCGGAAGCCGCGATCACGATGCTGTACTCCATCGCGCCGTGCTCCTCGAGCTTGCGCACGACGGTGGCGATGGTCGAAGCCTTCTGTCCGACGGCAACGTAGACGCAGATGAGATCCTTGCCCTTCTGGTTGATGATGGTGTCGACCGCCACCGCGGTCTTGCCGGTCTGCCGGTCGCCGATGATGAGCTCCCGCTGGCCGCGGCCGATCGGCACCATCGAATCGATCGCCTTGAGGCCCGTCTGCACCGGCTCGCCCACGGACTTGCGCCAGATCACCCCCGGGGCCACCTTCTCGATGACGTCCGTCATCTTGGCCTTGATCGGCCCCTTGCCGTCGATCGGCTGCCCGAGAGCGTTCACGACGCGCCCGAGCAGCTCGGGGCCGACGGGCACTTCGAGGATCCGACCGGTGCACTTGACCGCGTCCCCCTCGGAGATGTGCTCGTAATCGCCCAGGATCACGGAGCCCACCGAGTCGCGCTCGAGGTTGAGCGCCAGCCCGAACGTGTTCTTCGGGAATTCCAGCATTTCGCCCTGCATGACGTCGGAGAGTCCGTGGATGCGGCAGATGCCGTCGGTCACCGTCACCACCGTGCCCTGGGTGCGGATGTCCGCCGCGAGCGCCAGGCTCTCGATCTTGCCGCGGATGAGCTCGCTGATCTCGGAAGGTTTGAGCTGTTGCATATCAGGTTTCCTCGATTGCCTAGGTCATTAATTCAGCGGCCATCGCGGCGAGCTTGCCGCGCACCGAGCCGTCGATCACCTCGTCGCCCACCTGCACGCGCACGCCGCCGATGAGCTCCTTGTCCACCTCGACCCGGGGGTTGATCTTGCGCTTGAAGCGCCGCTCCAGGTCGGCTACCAGCGAACCCACCTGTGACGGGTCGAGCGCGAACGCGCTGGTGATCATCGCCTCCACCACGCCCTCCCGCTCGTTCTTGAGTTGCAGGTAGATGTCGCGAATTTCCGGCAGCAGGGCGAGCCGCCGGTTCTCGATCAGCACGCGCAGGAGGTTCTGCGCCTCGGCGCTGAGAGCGCCGCCGCACAGAGAGGCAAACAGCTCGTAGAGTTGCGCGACGGCAAGATTGGGGTTGCCGATCGCCGCGCGCACCTCGTCATGTGCCGCAACGTCTGCCATGGCGTCGAGCATCCGCGACCACCCCGCGAGCGTCCCGCCCGCGTCGGCGAGCCTGAAGACCGCTTCGGCATAGGGCCGCGCTACCGTGACGTTCTCGGCCATCGGGTTACCGCATCTCCTGCGTAAGCTGCGCCAGCAGGCCGGCGTGCGCCTTCGCATCGACCTCGCGCCGCAGAATTCTTTCCGCGCCGGCGACGACCAGCGCCGAGATCTGCTCCCGGAGCATCTCCTTGGCGCGAGACACCTGCTGATCGATCTCCGCCTGCGCGGCCGTTTTCTCGCGGTTGCCTTCTTCCTTGGCCTGAGCCCGCGCTTCCTCGATCATCTGCGCCGAGCGGCGCTCCGCCTGGGCAATGATTTCGGCGGCGCGCTCGCGCGCCTCCTGGATACTCTCTTCGGCGCGCCGGGTGGCGCTGTCGAGCTCGAGCCGGCCGCGCTCCGCCGCGGCGAGCCCGTCGGCAATGTCCTTCTGCCGCTCCGCGATGACGCGCTGGAAAAACGGCCAGACGATCTTCGCCACGAACCAGACGAAGAACGCAAACCAGATGACCTGCCCCAGCAAGGTCGCATTGATGTTCATACCGATATCCCGCCTTCCGACACAGTGCCTGCGTCCGCCCGCTCCGGCGCGGGCCCCCGCCAACCGCCTACCCGCCCCTGATCTGGGAAACGAGCGGGTTCGCGTAGAGCAGCAATATGGCGATTGCGGTCGCGATGGCGGTGAATGCGTCCAATAGCCCTGCGACGATGAACATGTTCACCCGCTGCGTGTTCAGCAGCTCGGGCTGGCGCGCGACGCTCTCCAGGAAGCGGCCGCCGAGGATGCCGAAGCCGAGGGCGGTGCCGAGGGCGCCCATGCCAATAAGAAACGCCACGGCAATCTGCGTCTGGCCGAAGAATACTGCGAGAGTTTCCATTAACGTTCTCCTTGATTGATTGCATCTACGTCGAAATCAGTGCGATTCGCTGGCCAGCGTGAGGTAAATGATGGTCAGCATCATGAACACAAACGCCTGCAGCGTGATGATCAGGATGTGGAAGATCGCCCAGGCGAGGGACAGCACGACGTGGCCGAGGAAAGAGGCGGCGCTGCCCAGCGTGGGCCCGCTCCAGGCGCCCGCCAGGAGCACGATCAGGATGAACACCACCTCGCCCGCGAACAGGTTGCCGAACAGCCGCAGCGCCAGCGACACCGGCCTGGCGATCTCCTCGATCACCCGCAGCACGCAGTTCACCGGAGCAAGCGCGATTTGCAGCAGCTTGTTCTCGGCATGAAAGGGCGCCGTGAACAGTTCGTGGAGGAAGCCGCCGGCTCCCTTGAACTTGAGGTTGAAGGCGATGATGAGCGCAAACACGGAGAGCGACATCGCGAAGGTCGCGTTCGGATCGGTGGTCGGCACGGCCTTGAAATACTTGACCCCGAAGAGCTCGAGCAGCTTGGGGATGAAATCGACCGGGATCAGATCGAGCGCGTTCATGCAGAAGATCCAGATGAAAACCGTGATCGCGAGCGGGGTCACCAGCTCGCTCTTGGCGTGGAAGGTGTCCTTCACCTGCCGGTCGACCATGCCCACCACGATCTCGATAAAGGCCTGAAGCTTGCCGGGCACGCCCGCGGTCGCGCGCCGCCCGACGTGGTACATCAGACCGAAGACGGCGCACCCCACCAGGCCCGAAACGATTAGGGTATCGAGGTGCAGTGTCCAGAACCCGCTTCCTACCTGCAGGTTCACGAGGTGATGCGAGATATATTCGTTGGCGGTGATCGGTGTGTCGGCGGCGGCCATGGCGTAGGAGCGGGATTTTTCTTAGACGAAAAGCAGTGCCACCCAATAGACGGCGAGCGTCGCGATATAAGTCAACAGCAACGGCAACGTGGCAACCTCCCGGTACAGACCGAAAGCTGCCGCAAACAATATGACGGTGAAAGCGAGCTTGAGCACCTCGGCGCGATACTGCGCCTTCACCAGTTCCTTCGGCTCCTCGCTCCGCGCCGCGAACGCCTTGCGCGCGTAGATCCACGCAGTGGAGAACCCGATACCGCCGCCGATCAGCGCCGAGTACGCGGCATGGACGTTTTCGCTCAGCAGAAACGCCAAAGAGCCCGCCGCCAGTGTCACCGCGATTTGCGCGCCGATGATCCGGTTGATCGTTTTCATCCAGCGGCCGCTTCGTCGATCGGCGATGCGGGCGGCGGCGGACGGCAGCGAGCCCAAAAAGAGCTGGATTTTATCATCTTCGCGCACGCTGCTGTCAACGACAACGCGCCGCCCCGCCCGTGTTTCAGAGCCTCGCAAGCAGCCTCTCGAGTTCATCGAGCGTGCGATAGCCGATGATGAGTTTGCCGCCGCCCTGCCTGGATCCCGGCCTGATCTTGACGGTCGTGCCGAGCCGCTGCGAGGTTTCTTCCTCGAGCCGCGCGACGTCGCGGTCTGGCGCGGCGCGGTGCCGCGCCCCCGGCCGCGCCACCGCCCTCGCGACACGGCCCTCCACCTGCCGCACCGAGAGCTGCTTGGCGGCGGCCTCGCGCGCGAGTTCGATCTGCCGCAGCATCGGGAGAGCCAGCAGCGCCCGCGCGTGTCCCATGTCGATCTTGCCGTCGCGCAGCAGCTCCTGCACCGGAGGCGCAAGCTCGAGCAGGCGCAGCGCGTTCGTGATGCTCGCGCGCGAGCGGCCCAGCGCCTCGGCGGCCTCGGCGTGCGTCATGCCGAATTCCTCGATCAAACGCTTGACCCCGGCGGCTTCCTCGAGCGGGTTCAGGTCCTCGCGCTGGATGTTCTCGATCAGCGCGATCGCGAGCGCGTTGCGGTCCGGCACCTCGCGTACCAGCGCAGGCACGCTGGCAAGCCCCGCGAGGCGCGCCGCCCGCCAGCGTCGCTCCCCCGCCACGATCTCGTAGCGCCCGTCGCCGCCGGGTCGCACGAGGATCGGCTGCATCACGCCCTGCGCCTTGACCGAGTCGGCGAGCTCGGCGAGCGCGGCCTGGTCCATACGCGTGCGCGGCTGGTAGCGCCCGGGTTGCAATGCGTCGACCGGAAGCGTAGTGAGCGTATCCCTCGCCAGCGCCGCCTCGTCGGTGCCGAGCAGCGCGTCGAGTCCGCGTCCCAGTCCTTTCACCTTGGCCATAAGCTTCTCCTCACCCTGCAGCAGCGCGACTGAGCATCTCCCCTGCGAGCGCGAGGTAAGCCTGCGCGCCCTTCGAGTTCTTGTCGAACTTGATCGCCGGCACGCCGTGGCTCGGCGCTTCGGCGAGCCGGATGTTGCGCGGGATCACGGTCCGGTAGACCTTGTCGCCGAAATGCTCGAGCAGTTGCGCCGACACTTGCTGCGCCAGCGTGTTGCGCGCATCGTACATGGTGCGCAGCAAGCCCTCGATCTCGAGCGCCGGATTGAGGTGCGTGCGCACTTTCTTGATCGTCTGCACGAGATCGCTCAGCCCCTCGAGCGCATAGTACTCGCACTGCATCGGGATCATGACCGCTTGCGCGGCAGTCAAGCCGTTCACCGTGAGCAGGTTCAGCGCGGGCGGGCAATCAATGAGTACAAAATCGTAGTCGGCGGCGATCTCGCCCAGCGCCTCTTTCAGGCGCGCCTCCCGCCGCTCGAGCCCGACCATCTCGACCTCCGCCCCCGCAAGCTCGCGGTTCGCGGGAACCAGATCGTACTCGCCGTTCTCCGAGCGCCGGCGCACTTCGCCGATGCGCCGGGTGCCCAGCAGCGCGTGGTAGACGGTATCGGCGAGCACGCGCTTGTCCACACCGCTGCCCATCGTGGCGTTGCCTTGCGGATCGAGGTCCACGAGCAGCACGCGCCGGCGCGCAGCAGCAAGGCTCGCCGCGAGATTGACTCCCGTGGTCGTCTTGCCCACACCGCCCTTCTGGTTGGTGATGGCGAGGATGCGGGTCATGGCTCAATCCCGGGCGGGCTCCAGCACCACCAGGTGGCGCTCCGCGCGCAGTCCCGGCACCGCGAGCGCGACAACGCGCTTCACACGGAATGTTCGCGGAATCTGCTTGAGCTCCGCCTCGGGAAAGCGCCCTTTCATCGCCGCGAGTTCACCGCCCGCCGCGACCAGATGGCCGGCGCTCGCGACGTATCGCGGGAGCTCCGAGAACGCGCGCGAGATGACCAGTTCGAAGCGGCGTGCGGGCCGCCAGCTCTCGGCCCGCTCGCAGACCACCTCCGCGTTTGCGATCCCCAGCTCGATCGCCGCCTGCCTCAAGAACGCCGCCTTCTTCTCGCTCGAGTCGAGCAGCGTGACCTGCGCAGCCGGCAGCGCAAGCGCGAGCGGAATGCCGGGCACGCCGGCCCCGCTGCCTACATCCAGTATCGTCGCGGCCGACACGTGCGGCGCGAGCGCCAGGGCATCCAGCAGATGGTGCGTCACCATCCTCGGCGCGTCGCGCACGCCGGTCAGGTTGTAGACCTTGTTCCATTTCTGCAGCAGCGCGAGGTAATCGAGCAGGCGCGCCTGCGTCGGGCTTGGCAGCGTGAGTCCGGATTGAGCGACCCCTTGCGCGAGCTCCTCCGCGAGGCTCATGCCAGGCCGCCAGCCGCGCGGTCGGCCCCGCCCGCTCCGGCGTTGCCGGAGCGCGCCGCGGCAAAACCCCTTTTCACGTGCACGAGCAACACCGAGATCGCGGCCGGCGTCACGCCCGAGATGCGCGCCGCCTGCCCCAGCGTCTCCGGACGGTGGCGGTTCAGTTTTTGCTGCACTTCCACCGAGAGTCCGCGCACCTTGGCGTAGTCGATGTCGCCCGGCAAGGGCGTGCTCTCGTGATGTTCGTGCCGCGCGATCTCTTCGCGCTGGCGGTCGATGTAGCCCTGATACTTGGCCTGGATCTCGACTTGTTCCGCAGCCTGCGCGTCCGTAACGCCCGGACCCGCTCCCGGCAGTGTCATGAGTTCCACGTAGCCCACGTCGGGCCGCCGCAGCAACTCGTCGAGCGTGTGCTCGCGCGCGAGCGGCTGGCCGAGCACCCGCTCGGCAGCGCCCGGCGCCAGCGCGCGCGGATGGATCCACGTCGACTTGAGCCGCTCTTGCTCGCGCGCGATGGCCTCGCGCTTGCGGCAGAACCGCTCCCAGCGAACGTCATCCACCACGCCGAGCTCGCGCCCGGCCTCGGTCAGCCGCAAATCGGCGTTGTCCTCGCGCAGGCTCAGGCGGTATTCAGCCCGGCTGGTGAACATCCGATAAGGCTCGGATACTCCGCGCGTGATCAGATCGTCCACCAATACGCCGAGGTACGCCCGGTCGCGCCGCGGGCACCATGGCGCGCGCTCGCGGACGAACAGCGCGGCGTTGATGCCGGCGAGTATGCCCTGCGCCGCCGCCTCTTCGTAGCCGGTCGTCCCGTTGATCTGGCCCGCGAAGAACAGGCCCGCGATGGCCTTGGTTTCGAGCGAGCTTTTCAGACCGCGCGGATCGAAATAGTCGTACTCGATGGCATATCCGGGCCGCGTGATATGCGCGCGCTCCAGTCCGCGGATCGAGCGCACGAGCGCGCACTGTACATCGAACGGCAGGCTGGTCGAGATGCCGTTCGGATAGTACTCGGTAACCGTCAGGCCCTCGGGCTCCAGGAAAATCTGGTGCGAGCTCTTTTCCGCGAAGCGCGTCACCTTGTCCTCGATCGACGGACAGTAGCGCGGACCGATCCCCTCGATTACCCCGGTGTAGAGCGGCGAACGGCCGAGCCCGCTGCGTATGATCTCGTGCGTGCGCGCGTTGGTGTGCGTGATCCAGCACGGCAGCTGCCGGGGATGCTGCTCGCTGCGGCCGAGGAACGAGAACACCGGCGTAGGCGCGTCGCCCGGTTGCTCTTCCATCGCGGAAAAATCGATGCTGCGCCCGTCAATGCGCGGCGGCGTGCCGGTCTTGAGCCGCCCCACCGGCAGCGCGAGATCGCGCAGCCTGCGCGCGAGCGTGAGCGCCGGCGGGTCGCCGGCGCGCCCCGCCGGGTAGTTCTGCAGTCCGACGTGGATCAGGCCGGCGAGAAAGGTGCCGGCCGTGAGCACGACGGCGCGCGCATCGAAGCGCACGCCCGTCTGCGTGATCACGCCGGTAACGCGGTCGCCCTCGAGCAACAGATCGTCGACCGCCTGCTGGAAGACGCGCAAGTTCGAATGATTCTCCAGCCGGCCGCGGATGGCTTGTTTATAGAGCAGGCGATCGGCCTGCGCGCGCGTCGCGCGCACCGCGGGTCCTTTGCGCGCATTCAGGATCCGGAACTGGATGCCGGCTTCGTCCGTCGCCGAGGCCATCGCGCCACCCAGTGCGTCGATCTCCTTGACCAGGTGCCCCTTGCCGATGCCGCCGATGGAAGGGTTGCATGACATTTGGCCCAGCGTTTCGACGCTATGGGTCAGCAGCAGGGTCGCACAGCCCATGCGCGCCGCCGCGAGTGCCGCTTCCGTGCCCGCGTGACCTCCGCCTACGACAATAACATCATATTTTTCAATGAGTTGCATGACTTCTCCGCCACCGTAGGCTCCATGATAGCGGAAAATCCGCTTCAAAAGTATCGCGGACGGTGCAAAAAGTAGTCGTTTCACGTGAAACATGGCTGGTCGGTAGTTGCCTGGTAAACCAGTCGTGCTAATGGTGCGGCGCAACATTACCCTGGTTCCACGTGAAACACGGCCCTCATTTGCCTACGCAAAACCGAGAGAAGATCTCGCCCAGTAAATCGTCCGCATGGTATTCGCCGGTGATTGCCCCCAGCGCCTCTTGGGCGAGGCGTAATTCTTCAGCAAACAGTTCTAGTTGGGGGCCGACCTGGACTGCTTGCTCCAGATGCCTCCGCGCCCGGTGCAAAGCCTGCAGGTGGCGCTCCCGCGCCATGAACAATCCTTCGCCGCCGCCGTGCCACCCCACCGTGTCGAGCAGCGCCTGGCGCAACAGGTCCACCCCCGCCCCGGTCTTGGCCGAAACCCACGCTGCAGTGGCTCCGCTCGCACGCTCGACCCCAGGCGCCCGCCCGATGAGATCGATCTTGTTCATGACCCGTATGCAAGGCAGCGCGCCCGGCAGCTGCGCGAGTATCGCGCGGTCCTTCGCGGTCTCGCCTTCGGTGCAGTCCACCACGAGCAGCATGACGTCGGCCTTTTCGATCGCGGCCCAGGTCCGTGCAATGCCAAGTTTCTCGACCGGGTCGTGCGAGTCGCGAAGCCCCGCCGTATCGATGATGTGCGCCGGCACGCCATTGACGTCGATGCTCTGGCGGATCGCGTCGCGGGTGGTGCCGGGTATATCGGTGACGATCGCAAGCTCCTCGCCCGCCATGCGGTTGAGCAAGCTCGATTTGCCGACATTGGGTTGCCCCGCGAGCACGACGTGCATGCCCTCGCGGAGCAGGCTTCCCTGCTGCGAGGCCTCCAGCACGGCATCGAGCCTGGTGCGCACGCGTGCGAGCCGGCCTTCTGCGTCCGCCCGCTTGAGGAAGTCGATCTCCTCTTCTGGAAAATCGAGCGTCGCTTCCACCAGCGTGCGCAGCTCGACCAGCGCGCGGCTCAGTTCGCCCACGCGCTCGGAAAACGAACCCTGTAGCGAGCGCAGCGCGCAGCGCGCAGCTTGGGCCGTGGTGGCGTCGATCAGGTCCGCCACGCTCTCGGCCTGCGCCAGATCGAGCTTGTCGTTGAGGAAGGCGCGCTTGGTGAACTCGCCCGGCTCGGCCAGCCGCGCACCGAGCTCGAGGCAGCGTCTCAACAGGAGCTGCAGCACGACCGGGCCGCCGTGTCCCTGCAGCTCGAGCACGTCCTCTCCCGTGTACGAATGCGGTGCGGGAAAGTGCAGCGCGATGCCCTGATCGATCGCCTCGCCCCGCGCGTCGAGAAAATTGGCAAGAACGGCGCGGCGCGGCGCGAGGCGGCGCCCCAGCAGCTGCACGATGAGAGATCCGAGGTCCGATCCGGAGATGCGGACGATGCCGATGCCGCTGCGCCCGACAGCGCTCGCAATTGCTGCGATGGTGTCGTTCTTGGTCATCGCCGCCGCACGCCCCGCGAACACCCGCGCGGCATTCGTTGCCGCCGCGCCGCTAGCTCTTGCGCGCCTGCGTGGCGGCGTGCTCCATCGCGTACGTGATCTGCCACTGCTGCGCGATCGAAAGCACGTTGTTGACCAGCCAGTACAGCACCAGCCCCGCGGGGAAGAAAAAGAAAAAGATGCTGAAGACGATCGGCATGATCTTCATGACTTTGGCCTGCACCGGATCGGGCGGCACAGGATTGAGCCAGGTCTGCACGATCATCGTCAAGCCCATGAGGATCGGCAGTATGAACCATGGATCGGGCGTGGAGAGATCGTCAATCCACAGCATGAATGGCGCATGTCGCAATTCGACGCTGGCCAGCAGCACCCAATAAAGTGCAATAAAAACAGGTATTTGTATCACTATCGGCATGCAGCCGCCCAACGGGTTGACCTTTTCGCTCTTGTAGAGCTCCATCATCGCCTGCTGCATCCTCTGACGATCGTTGCCGTACTGGTCCTTGAGCTTTTGCATCTTCGGGGCGAGCACCCGCATCTTCGCCATCGAGCGATAGCTCGTCGCCGAGAGCGGATAGAACAACAGCTTGATGATGACGGTGAGCAGGATGATCGCGACACCCCAGTTGCCCACCCACTGGTTCAGCCAGGCGAGCACCCAGAACAGCGGCGCTGCGATCACCGTCAGCCAGCCGTAGTCGATGGTCAGATCGAGTCCCGGCGCGATCTTCGCGAGCTTCTCCTGCTCTTGCGGCCCCGCGTACAGCGGCACGGAAAACGACGCGCTGGCGCCCGCGGCTACGCTGCCTACCGGCACGATGACCCCTGCGGCATAGAGATCGCCCTGCAGCCGCCGGGTATAGAACTCGCGCGCCTTCCCGTTCGGTGGCAGCCACGCACTCAGGAAATAATGCTGCAGCATGGCGATCCAGCCGTCTTCGCTGTTCTTCGGATAGGGCGCTTTGCCTTTTTCGATGTCGGAAAAGGCGACCTTCTGGAATTTTTCCTTGTCCGTATACACCGCCACGCCGGTGAACGTCGGCAGCATCGCCGAATCCCCTACCGGCGGCTTGCTGTCGCGCACAATCTGGAAATAGGCGTAGGGCTGAATCGCGCTTGCGCTCTTGTTTTCAAGCTCGAAACCCACATCGATGAGATAGCTCCCGCGGTGGAACCGGTAGACCTTCATGACTTCGACGCCGCCGCTCGCTGGAGCACGCAACCGCACTTCTGTCTGCGCGTCGCCGTCGGCAAGGCGATAAGTCTCCGCCGTGGCCGTAAACAACGTCTGGTGGTTCGCGAGTTCGCCGCCGATCAGCCCGGACTGCGCAAGGTAGGTGCGCTCGGGCGTGGTCTCCAGCAGCACGAAGTCCTTTTTCTTGTCGACGAGATCACGGTGCTTCTTGAGCTGCAGGCGCCGCAAATCGCCTCCGTGGGTATTGAGCTCGGCAATGAGCACGTCCGTCTCGACCCGGATCGCGCCCCCCGGCTCGACCGCACGCCGCCCTTCCTGAGGCACGGCCGCCTGGGTGGCGCGCAGCTTCTCTCCGGGCACCAGTGGCGCGCCCGATGCGGCGGGCCCGGCCTGCTCCGCCTTGGCGGCCTTCTCGGGCCCGCTCGCCGCGGACGGTTTGGGCTGCTGATCCCGCTGCCACGCATCCAGCAGCAGAAATACCGAGAAGGAGAAAACGAAGAAAAGAATGAGCCGTTGCGGGTCCATACTCAGACGTTGTTCGAGCAGCCATTTAGCCTAGATGCCGCGTTCGCGCAGGCGCGCGTCGAGCTCGCCGAACAGCTTCGCGAGCTCGGTGCGCGCCGCGGCGGCGCCATCCCGTGGCGGGCAGCGCCGCACCTGTACGACCACATCCACACCGCCAAAACGGTGCCGGTTGAGCCGAAACGCCTCCCGCACCCAGCGTCGCGCCCGGTTGCGGTCCACCGCGTTGCGCACCGCCCTTCTGCCGGCGATGATTCCGATTCGGGCCTGGCCGAGACCGTTGCTCCGAGCATACAACGCAAAGTGGCGGCGGATCCCGACGGCGCCCGCCGCAAGCGCCCCAGAAAATTGATCACGGTGCCGTAGCCGCGCCGCGCGCGGCAGAGTCAACCGGCGGGATGGCGCGCTCAGGCGCTCAGGCGCCTGCGGCCCTTGGCCCGCCGCGCGCGCAGAACGGCGCGCCCGCCACGGGTGCGCTTGCGCACTCGAAAGCCGTGGGTGCGCTTGCGGCGCTTCACTGACGGCTGGTACGTTCGTTTCATTTCAGATTTCAGCCTGGAATGGTTCGTGAAAAACTCTTTATTACAACCTTTCAGGCCGCCTTCTGTCAAACTGCGCCTTCCCGCTCGCCGCCCCGTCCGCAGCTGCTTTGTCTGTGGATAACCCGCCCCAAAAAGGCTAAAATCTCACTTCGAAAATGCACCTCTCCCAGCTTCCGTATCCAACCCCCACCGCCACACCGATGACCAGCTTCTGGCGCCATTGTCTGACCCAGTTCGAGAAGGAACTTCCGCCTCAGCAGTTCAAGACCTGGATCAAGCCCCTCAAGCTGCGCGTCGACGGCGACACCGTGACGCTGGTTGCACCGAACCGGTTCGTCCAACAGTGGATCCGCGAAAAGTTCCTGCCGCGCATCGAGGCATTGGCCCAGGAGCACCTGCAGCAGCGAGTGCGGGTGCACGTGGTATTGGGCGAGAAAGACACCGGTGCGGTCGGGCCTCCGCCCCGGGCGGCCGCGGAGAGCGGCGGCGCCAAACCCAGCAGCCGCGAGATATCCAGACTGAACCCGGGCTTTACCTTTGAGACCTTCGTCACCGGCAAGGCCAACGAGCTCGCCCGCGCCGCGGCCACCCAGGTCGCCGAGCGACCCGGTACGGCGTATAACCCGCTATTCGTCTATGGGGGCGTCGGGCTGGGCAAGACGCACCTGATCCACGCGATCGGCAACCATCTTCGCAACCGCGCACCCGAGACCAAGATCCGCTACATCCACGCCGAGCAGTACGTCTCCGACGTCGTGCGTGCCTATCAGCACAAGGCTTTCGATGACTTCAAGCGCTACTACCATTCGCTCGATTTGCTGCTGATCGACGACATCCAGTTCTTCAGCGGCAAGAGCCGCACACAGGAGGAGTTTTTCTACGCGTTCAACGCGCTGATCGAATCCCACAAGCAGGTCGTGATCACCTGCGACACCTATCCGAAGGAAATCTCGGGGATCGAGAACCGCCTGATCTCGCGGTTCGGCTGGGGGCTTACGGTGGCGGTGGAGCCTCCCGAACTGGAGATGCGGGTGGCGATTCTGCTCAAGAAAGCAGCGGCCGACGGCGTCAAGCTCGACGAGGCCGTGGCCTTCTTTCTCGCAAAACACATCCAGTCGAATGTGCGCGAACTGGAAGGTGGACTGAAGCGAGTGCTCGCTTTCGCACGATTCGCGGGCCGCGACCTCTCCGTCGAACTGTGCCGGGAAGCCCTGCGCGATCTGCTCGCCATCCAGCACCGCCAGATCTCCATCGAGAACATCCAGAGGACCGTTGCCGACTACTACAAGATCAAGGTCTCCGAGATGTATTCCAAGAAGCGCGCCCGCAACGTCGCGCGGCCGCGCCAGGTCGCAATGGCTCTCGCCAAGGAGCTGACGCAACTGAGCTTGCCGGACATCGGCGAAGCGTTCGGCGGGCGCGATCACACCACTGTGCTTCATGCCTGCAGGAAAATCGCCCTGCTGAAGTCGACCAACAGCGAAATCACGCGCGATTTCAACTCGCTACTCAAGGTGCTGCGCAGTTGATGGATGTATCGCAACTTGTGGACAACCGGCCGCCGGCGAAACCGCGCGGTTTTTATCCACAAATTCCCCACACGCCCTCTGCCGCTTTTTCCACCGTGTCTACGGTCTAGGGACCATTGATCCCGCATCGGAAATGACGTTATCCACAGAGCCCGAGCGACCTTATTAGCCCTACTATGTTCTAAGAAAACAACTTATGAAACTCGTTGAGCTCGAACGCGACGCATTGCTCCGACCACTGCAAGCGGTAACCGGAATCGTCGAGAAACGGCACACGTTGCCCATACTCTCGAACGTTCTGATCGAGAGAAAGCAGGGATGTCTGCACCTGCTAGCAACCGACCTCGAGATCCAGGTGGCTACTCGCACGGAGCCCGGGACCGCCTCCGGCGAGGACGTCGGGCTGACCGTTTCGGCACGCAAGCTCCAGGACATACTGCGCGCACTTCCGGAAGCCGTCTCGGCGGCGCTGGATGTCCAGAACAACCGCCTGCAGGTTCGCGCCGGCAAGAGCCGCTTTAACCTGCAGACGCTGCCAGCGGCCGATTTTCCGACGCTCGCGGAGCCCGGCGCGGCGCTCGCCTCCCTGGTCATACCGCAGAAGGCGCTGCGCGAGCTGCTGCTGCTGGTCCAGTACGCGATGGCCCAGCAGGACATCCGCTATTACTTGAACGGGCTGCTCCTGGTGCTCGACGACGGACGCCTGAGGGTCGTCGCGACCGACGGGCATCGCCTGAGCTACGCCGCGCGGCCGCTGGGAGACAAGCACGAGAAGCGCGAGGTGATCCTTCCGCGCAAGGCCGTGCTGGAGCTGGGCAAGCTCCTGGGCGAAAGCGACGACCCGGTGAAGATCGACATCTACGCGGGGCAGGTCCGGTTCGCTTTCGGCAACGTGGTGCTCACGACGAAGATCATCGACGGAAAGTTTCCAGATTACACCCGCGTGGTCCCGACGAACTACCAGAAGCGCTTCACGGTGAACCGCCTCACGCTCCTGCACTCGCTGCAGCGCGCCGCCATCCTCGCCAACGAGAAGTTCCGCGGTGTGAGCTGGGCGCTTTCCGCCAAGAGCCTGCGGATCTCGTGCACCAATAATGAGCAGGAAGAAGCGCAGGAGGAGATCGAGGTCCCTTACGAGGCCGAACCCATGGTCATCGGCTTCAACATCACCTATCTGCTCGACGTGCTGAACAACGTGCACGCCGAGACGGTCGAATGTTCATTTGGTGACCAGAACAGCAGCATGCTGATGACCGTGCCCGAACAGCAGGAATTCCGGTATGTCGTGATGCCGATGCGCATCTGAAAGCAGGGGATAGAGCTTGCAGCCAAGAGAGAAAGAGCAACAGCGCACCGCGGACGACTACGATGCGAGCAGTATCAAGGTCCTGAAGGGCCTGGAAGCGGTGCGCAAGCGCCCCGGGATGTACATCGGGGATACGGGTGATGGCACCGGCCTGCACCACATGGTATTCGAGGTGGTGGACAACGCGGTCGACGAGGCGCTGGCCGGTTATTGCAACGAGGTTACCGTCACGATCCACACCGATAACTCGATCAGCGTGGTCGACAACGGCCGCGGCATCCCCACCGAAATCCACCCGGAAGACGAGGAGAGGCGTTCCACGGCGGAAGTCGTGATGACCGAGCTCCACGCGGGCGGCAAGTTCGACAACAATTCCTACAAGATCGCCGGCGGGCTGCACGGCGTGGGCGTGTCGGTGGTGAACGCTCTCTCGGAATGGCTGCGGCTCGCGATCCGGCGCGAGGGCAAGCTCTACCAGATGGAGTTCCGCATGGGCGAGGCCGTCGCCCCGCTCAAGGCGGCGGGCAAGACGGAGCGGCGCGGCACCGAGGTCCATTTCCTGCCGAGCAAGGAGGTGTTCGGCAACGTGGAGTTTCACTACGAGATACTCGCGAGGCGGTTGCGCGAGCTCGCGTTCCTCAACAGCGGCGTGAAGATCATGCTCGTCGACCAGCGCAGCGGCAAAGAGGAGAAATTTTCCTTCACCGGCGGGGTCAAGGGCTTCGTCGAGTACATCAACCGCACCAAGAATGTCCTGCATTCGAACATCTTCTACGTGCTGGGCGAGAAAGACGGCGTCGTGGTCGAGGTCGCGATGCAATGGAACGATTCCTACCAGGAATCGGTGCAGTGCTTCACGAACAACATCCCGCAGCGCGACGGCGGCACCCATCTCACGGGCCTGCGCGCCGCGATGACGCGGACGCTCAAGCAGTACATCGACAACAGCAAGCTTGCGGAGAAGGCCAAGGTGGACACCACCGGCGACGACATGAAGGAGGGGCTCACCGCGGTGCTCTCGGTGAAGGTGCCGGAGCCCAAGTTCTCGTCGCAGACGAAGGACAAGCTCGTCTCCTCGGAAGTGCGCCCGGTGGTGGAAGAGATCGTCGGGCAGAAGCTCACGGAGCTTCTGCTGGAAAAGCCGAACGACGCGCGCGTGATCTGCAGCAAGATCATCGAGGCGGCGCGGGCGCGGGAGGCGGCGCGCAAGGCCCGCGAGCTCACGCGCCGCAAGGGGGTGCTCGATTCCTTCGGCCTTTCGGGGAAGCTCGCGGATTGCCAGGAGCGCGACCCGGCCCTCTGCGAGCTCTACATCGTCGAGGGTGACTCGGCAGGGGGCTCCGCGAAGCAGGGCCGCGACCGGAAGTTCCAGGCGATTCTGCCGCTGAAGGGCAAGATCCTCAACGTGGAGAAGGCGCGGCTGGACAAGCTGCTCTCTTCCACGGAGATCATTACGCTGATCAGCGTGCTCGGGACGGGCATCGGCAAGGAGGAGTACGCGCCGGAGAAGCTGCGCTACCACCGCATCATCATCATGACCGATGCCGACGTGGACGGCTCCCACATCCGCACGCTGCTGCTGACCTTCTTCTACCGGCAGATGCCCGAACTCATCGAGCGCGGGCATATCTACATCGCGCAGCCGCCGCTCTACAAGGTGAAACACGGCAAGACCGAGCGCTACCTGAAGGACGAGCACGAGCTGAAGCAGTTCATGCTGAGGCTCGCGCTCTCGGAGGCGGAGCTGCACACCTCCACCAAAGGCCAGGTCCTGAGCAAGGAGGCGCTGGAGCAGGTGGCGAAGGAATATCTGCTCGCCGAGGCCGTGATCGAGCGGGTGAGCAGGCTGGTCGACGAGGACGCGCTGCACGCGCTGCTGCGCCAGCCGGTAGCGCTCGACCTGGCCGACGAGAAGGCGGCGCAGAAGAGCGCGAAGGCGCTCGCTGCGGTGCTCGCCAAGCAGGAGATGCGGGTCGAGGCGAAGTTTGACGAGAAGAACGAGCGCCACGTGCTCATGATCAGCCGCACCCAGCATGGTGTGGTGCACCACTGCTATATCGACCCGGATTTCGTGCAGAGCGGCGACTACGCGCAGATCAAGCGCACGGCACAGGTGCTGCAAGGCCTGCTCGGCGAAGGGGCGTACGTGAAGCGCGGCGAGCACCAGCACCCGGTCAAGGAGTTCCGCGAGGCCATCGACTGGCTGCTCGGCGAGGTGCAGCGCGGGGTGAGCGCGCAGCGCTACAAGGGCCTTGGCGAGATGAACCCCGAGCAGCTGTGGGAAACCACGATGGACCCGAAGACGAGGCGCCTGCTCAAGACCCAGGTCGAGGACGCGATCATGGCCGAGGAGATCTTCTCGACCCTGATGGGCGACCAGGTCGAGCCGCGGCGCAATTTCATCGAGGCGAACGCGCTCGGCGTGCGCAACCTCGACGTCTAGCGCTCACGAGGCGGCGCGCTTGCGTGCCTTTGCGGTGCCCTTGGGCGACTTTGCTTCGCGGGGCGCGAACTCGAAACCGACCCTGCCGTCGGCTCCGCGCACCAGGTACGCGGAGAACGGGCGCCCCTTTCTCGAGATGAAGCGATGCAGCAGTTCGGTCTTGCCCTCGGCGAGCAGCTTTGCCATCTGCTCGGGCTCGATCGCGCGCTGCAGGATGATCTTGCCCGAGCGGAAGTCGCAGCGCCGCTCGGCGCCCACCGCCTTTTCGCACGCGTAGGCCATTCCCGCGTCGAACACGCGGGCGCCGCATTTGGGGCAGGCCCCCAGCGGCTTCTGCCCCGAGAAGTCGACGGCTTCGCCGCTCGCGCGGCTCGGCCCGAAGTCGAACTCGGTCTTGAATTCCGGAGTGAGCCGGATGATCGCCGCGAACGGCTTGCCCAGGCGGCTGCGGAAGCCCTGCAGCGGGCCTACCGCCCGCTTCGTGACGAGTTCCTCGATTTCGGCGGGCTCGAACTGGCGCCCCGAGAGGATGCGCCACAACGCGAAGTCACAGCGCCCGCACTCGAACTTCTTGTAGCTCTCCTTCACGACGCCGCCGCACTTGGGGCACGGCGTCTTGAGGGTCGCGTAGTCGCCCGGCACGGGAGTATTGCGGTGCTTCTTGACCTGCGCGACCATGCGCTGGGTCATCTGCTTGATCTCGCGCATGAACTCGGCGCGCTTCAGCTCCCCGTGCTCGATCTGGTTGAGCTTGTACTCCCAGTGGCCCGTGAGCTCCGGCGAGGAGAGCTCGGGGATGTCGAGGCCGCTCAACAGATTGATGAGCGAAAACGCCTTCGGCGTGGGCTGCAGCTCGCGGCCGTTGCGCACGAGGTATTCCTCGTCGAGCAATTTCTCGATGATGACCGCGCGCGTGGCCGGCGTGCCGAGCCCGCGCTCCTTCATGGCCTCGCGCAGCTCTTCGTCCTCGACCAGCTTGCCGGCGCCCTCCATCGCGGTGAGCAGCGTGGCCTCGGTGAACCGCGCCGGAGGCTTGGTCTGGTTGGCGAGCACGTCGACCGACTGCGTCGCTGCGCGCTCGCCCGGCCGCACCGCCACCAGGCTCTGCGCGCCGTCCTCGTCGGCCTGCTTGCCGTAGACCTCGAGCCAGCCCGGCTCGACGATCACCCGGCCCTCGCTCCTGAACGCTTCGCCCGCGACGCGCGTGATACGCGTGGTGACGAGAAATTCGGCGGCGGGATAGAACACCGAGAGAAACCGCCGCACCACCAGGTCGTAGAGCTTTGCTTCCGCCTCGTTCAGGTGTTTGGGCGCAAGGGCGGTCGGAATGATCGCGAAGTGGTCTTTGCCCTGAAGCTTCTGGTTGTTGAAGATGCGCTTGTTCGGTTTTACCCAGCCTTGCTTGAGCACACGCGCGGCGAACGACGCATAGGTCCCGCCCGGGCCCGCCGCCTTGGCGCGCCCCCCCCCGCGCAGCATCTCCAGGGCCTCTCGAGCGGTGACGGGATAGTCTTCCGGAAGAAAGCGGGCGTCGGTGCGAGGATAGGTGAGGACCTTGTGTTTTTCGTAGAGCGCCTGGGCAAGCGATAGCGTCATCTTCGCCGAGAACCCGAAGCGCGAGTTCGCCGCGCGCTGGAGGCTGGTCAAATCGAAGAGCAGCTCGGAGAGCTGGGTGGAAGGCTTGCTCTCCTCGCTTACCTCTGCGGGCTTTCCGAGACAGCGCTCGCGTATCGCGACCGCCTGCTGCTCTTCCCAGATGCGCTCCGGCCGGAGATCGCTGTCCTCCTCGCGCGCACTCTTGTCGAAACGCTCGTCGAACCAGCGTGCCGCGTACTCGCCGGCAGCCACCGCGAACGATGCCTGCACTTCCCAGTACTCCTTGTGCACGAAGCGCCGGATCTGCGCCTCGCGCTCGACGAGGATCGCGAGCGTCGGGGTCTGCACGCGTCCGGCGGGCGTCTTGTGAAAACCGCCTTCCTGTGAATTGAATGCGGTCATCGAGCGCGTTGCATTGATGCCCACCAGCCAATCGGCTTCCGACCGGCACACCGCGGCGTCGGCGAGCGGCAGCAGTTCGCGGTCCTCGCGCAGCTTCGCGAAGCCCTCGCGGATCGCGGCTGGAGTCATGGACTGCAACCACAGGCGGCGGATCGGCTTGGCGCTCTTCGCGTGGCGCACGATGTAGCGGAAGATGAGCTCGCCCTCGCGGCCGGCGTCGCATGCGTTGATGAGGCCCGACACGTCCTTGCGCTTGATCAGACGCTGCAGGAGCTTCAGGCGCGGCTCGTTTCTCTCGATCGGCTTCAGATCGAAGTGCGGCGGGATCACCGGCAGGTTCTCGAGCTTCCATTTGCCGCGCTTGACTTCGTGCTCTTCGGGCGCCGCGAGCTCGAGCAGGTGGCCGACCGCCGAAGAGAGCACGTAGCGGTCGCTTTCATAGTAGTCGGCGTGCCGCTTGAACGCGCCGAGCGCGCGCGCGATGTCGGCGGTCACCGAGGGCTTCTCCGCTATGATCAGTTGTTTAGCCATGCGTGAAGGAAACCGGCGGCTCCGTGAAAATAGCGCAAGATGATAAGAACAAACGATAGCCCGCGCAAGCGCGGCGGGAATCTTCGATCCTGTTCATTCGACCACGGATGCGTTCCGGAGTTGACAGGGATTGCTGAATGCGCGATCGCAGCGAGCGATTACGCGCGGCGCACGCGCTGCGCGAGCCCGCCGGGCAACATGGCGACGACGCCGGCGAGCTCGAGTTGCGTGAGCAGCGCGGACACCTCGGCTGCTGCGAGCCGGCTGCGCGCGGCGAGAGTGTCGACGTCACACGTCTCGTCTCCCATGGCATCGAGCAGCCGCTGCGCGTTTCCTTCCACGACGTCCTCCGGCGCCGACTCTGCTGCGGGAGGCGGTGGCGGCAGGCGCAGCTCCGCGAGGATGTCTTCGGCGCTCTCGACGAGTTTTGCGCCCTGTTTGATGAGCGCGTGGCAGCCCTTCGCGAGCGCGGAGTGTATGGAGCCGGGGATCGCGAACACCTCGCGACCCTGTTCGAGCGCGAGTCGCGCGGTGATCAGCGATCCGCTCGCGGCCGCCGCCTCCACCACCAGGCAGCCGAGCGCGAGCCCGCTGATCAGGCGATTTCGGCGCGGGAAATTTCCGGCGACCGCGGCGGTGCCGAGCGCAAACTCGGAGACAAGGACGCCACGCGCGGCGAGCTCGTGTGCGAGCGCGCGGTTGCGCCCCGGGTAGACAATGTCCGCGCCGGTGCCGAGCACCGCGATGCTGCTCGCGCGCCCGGCGAGGCCGCCACGGTGCGCGGCGGCGTCGATCCCGAGCGCGAGCCCGCTGACGATGGTGAGCCCCGCATCGCTCAGGGCCGTGGCAAAGGCCTCTGCGTTTGCCGCGCCTTGCGCCGTGGCGTTGCGGCTGCCGACGATGGCGAGCGCGGGGCGGGCGAGCAGATCCAAGCGCCCCTTCACGTAGAGGAGGGCCGGCGGGTCGGGAATTTCGAGCAGCTGCGCAGGGTAATCCGCGTCGCCCAGGGTCAGGATGCGGTTGCCGGGATCTTCGAGCCAGGTGCCGACGAGCGCCAGCGCTTCCTCGGCCGTGCTGAGCTTGATGGCCGACGCGAGGGCGCCGGGAACGTGGCGGGCGAGAGCGGATTGGCTCGCCTGCAGCACCTGCTGCGGCTCACCGAAGGCGCCGAGCAGCTTGCGCAGCGCGTGGCCGCCGAGCCCTGGTGTGAGGCTCAGGCGCAGCCACGCGGCGAGGCGTTCATCGAGCGGCATGGCGCGGGAGAGCGGCGCCGCGCGCGCCGCGGCGCGGATCGCCGGCGCGCCGTGCGCGGCGAAAGGCGTCGTCCGCCGTCAGGGGTTGGTTACGATATCGAACATCGCCACCGGGCGCGAAGCCTGCATGACGAGCGCGAATGCCGCGCGGTCGAACGTACGGAAGATCATGACCAGGCCGTAACGCTCGTCGGGCAGCCGGGCGAGGTCTGCCTCGTTGATCACGGGTGCGCGTGAGTACAGGGGCGCATCGCGCGGGACGATATCGGTCCCATGGTAGGGCCGGCGTGAATCGTCCCCGCTCAGACCCTGCCGGCCGTAGAGCGCCCCGGTGCGCAGGTCGTAGCGCGCGCGGCCCTGGCTGCGGTAGATGGCGAGCACGTGCCCGACCTCCAGGCCGTCGCGGCTGCCCTTGGACAGCGCGACGACCGCGTTCGGACCGGTCTCGCCCAGATTGCCATAGGCCGACACGATATGGCCGCGCAGCGGCTTCTTCGGCGCGTGCGGCACGTAGGCGAACACCGGCTGCTCCTTGCGAGCGGGAAGCAGGCGATCGCCCACGTAGATCTCGCGCGTGGACCTCGTGATTTCTATGGTGCTGGGGTCGCCGAACGTGAGCACGCGCGCCTCGCCGAGATAGACGCCCTCGTAGCCGAGCGCTTCCTTCGTGTCGGGGTCGATCAGCGCGTCGCCGCGGCGGAAGACCTGCCACACCTCACCCTGGTCCTTTGTGAGCCCCCCTACGTAGGCGATGTTTCCCGCCCCGATCGCCACGCGATTCTCCTCGGTGGCACGGATCGCGGGTGCGCCGTCGAGCTCGGTCTGGCCCACCACGAGAGGCCGCGACAGGAAAGGCTCGATTACCGACGGCGGGATGCTCGGGATTTCGCGGGCGGGGATCGACTCGACGCGGACCTTCGGCGCCAGGCTCACGGTATCGAGCTGGAGTACCCGCAGCCGCATTTCCTCCGCCGCCCGGTCCAGCACCAGCACGTCGCCGGGGTAGATCCGGTGCGGGTTCTTGATCTGATCCTGGTTCATTTTCCACAACTCGGGCCAGCGCCACGGATCCTTCAGATACCGGCCCGAAATGCTCCACAACGTGTCGCCTTCGACCACGATGTAGCGGTCGGGAGCCCCCTCCTTCAAGGCGGCGGCCTGCGCGGCGAGCAGCGATCCGACCGGAGTCAGTAACAAAATCAGGGATATAATTGCTTTGTGCATAGCACGCCCTCAGCGGTTTAGGGCGCGACACCACGCCGGCGCCGCGCCCGTAGATATTGGTTTAAATTCTGCATATAGCTGGTTAAATTAGCAAGCTTTTCTATGGCTTTATTGCACATTTTGCGCTATCCGGATCCGCGGCTCCATAAAGTGGCGGAGAGAGTGGATCGGGTCGATGACAGGATTCGCAAACTAATCAAGGACATGGCTGAGACCATGTACGCCGCGCCGGGGATAGGCCTCGCCGCCACACAGGTCGACGTCCATCAGCGCGTTATCGTGATCGATGTCTCGGAAACGCGCGACCAACTGAGGGTCTTCGTCAACCCCGAGCGGGTCGCGATCAGCGGCGAGGCCGAGTGGGAGGAGGGCTGCCTGTCGGTGCCCGGCGTGTTCGAGAAAGTGCAGCGTGCGGGGAAAATCACGGTGCGTGCTCTCGGCGCGGACGGCGAGCCCTACACGCTCGAAGCGGAGGGGCTGCTCGCCGTGTGCATACAGCACGAGATGGATCATCTCGAGGGCAAGGTGTTCGTCGAATACCTCTCGAGGCTCAAGCAACAGCGCATCCTCGCCCGGATCAAGAAGCAAGAACGGCAGACCCCCGGCCCCGAGGGCCGCCGGGTCGTGCTCTGAGGCGGGCGTACCCGCTTGCGCGCCGTGGCCGGCACGGGCAGAGTCCGCGAGCCGGACAGGCCGGCGGTTTCCCGATAAATTCATAAGCGTTGTGCTGGCCGCCTGAGCCGACTCGCGCCCTGATTCGATGAGAATCGTATTCGCCGGAACGCCCGAGTTCGCAGCAGTGTCGTTGGATGCCCTGCTGCGCGCAAGGCACGAAGTCGCACTCGTGCTGACCCGGCCCGACCGGCCCGCCGGCCGCGGGCTGAAGACGCAGCCATCCGCAGTGAAGTCGCTTGCCCGGCGCCACGGGCTTGCGCTGTTGCAGCCGGCGACGCTCAAAGACGCCGCCGTGCAGGAAGCAATCGCGGCGGCCCGGCCCGATGCGATCGTGGTCGCCGCGTACGGGTTGATGGTGCCGCCCGCCCTGCTTGCGCTCCCGCCGATCGGTTGTCTCAACGTGCACGCTTCGCTGCTGCCGCGGTGGCGCGGCGCCGCGCCGATACAGCGCGCCATACTCGCCGGCGACGAGACGACCGGCATCACCATCATGCGCATGGACGAGGGCCTCGACACCGGGCCGATCCTGTCGCAGGAGGCGACCGCGATCGCGCGCACGGACACCGCCGGCACGTTGCACGACCGCCTTGCCGCGGTGGGTGCGAGACGGATCCTCGAGGCGCTCGCCGCTCCGCGAGCCCCGCGCCCGCAGGACGAAGCCCTGGCCACCTACGCGGCACGCATCGAAAAGCAGGAAACCGAGATCGACTGGTGCGGCACGGCAACCGAGATCGAGCGCAGCATCCGTGCTTTCGATCCGGTACCCGGGGCGCAGACGCGGCTCGACAGCACCGCGCTCAAGATCTGGCGCGCCCAGGTCGAGCGCGGCGTCAGCGCCGCTCCGGGCACGGTGTGCGAAGCCGGCCCCGAGGGGATCGTCGTGGCCTGCGGCACTGATGCCCTGCGCGTGACGGAGCTGCAGCGCGCGGGAAGCAAGCGCTTCGCGGCGCGCGCGTTTCTCTCCGGATTCCGGCTCGCGCCGGGGATGCGGCTCGGGGCGCGCGATGGATGAGATCCAGCGCCTCGCGGCCACGGTGGTCGGGCGCGTGCTTTCCGGTCGCAGCCTGGATGCGGAGCTGGGGATGGTATCGCGCCGCAACACCGATCTCGCCGCGCGCGAGCGCGCGGCGATCCAGGACCTCGCATACGGGACACTGCGTTTTCTCGGGCGGCTCGAAGCTCTGCTCGAAGCTCTGCTCGACAAACCGCTGCGCGATGCCGGGCTGCGCGTCTTGCTGCTGGTGGCGCTCTACCAGCTTGCCTACACGCGCGCCGCGCCGCACGCGATCGTGGACCACGCGGTGCGCGCGTGCGGCGCGCTCGGTGTCCCGGCGGCAAAAGGACTGGCCAATGCGGTGCTCCGCAACTTCCTGCGGCGCGGCGCGGCGCTCTCGTCCCCGGCGCAGCGCGAGGATCGCGCGCGCTATTCGCACCCGCAATGGTGGATCGACCGGCTGCGCGCGCAGTATCCGCTGCAGTACGCCGCGATCCTCGAGGCCGGCAACCTGCATCCCCCGCTCACCCTGCGCGTGAACCGCCGCCGCACGAGCACGGAGGCTTACCTTGCGCTGCTCGCGCAGCACCGCATCGCGGCGGAGGAAGTCGGGCCGGTCGCCGTCCGGCTCGTCACGCCGCTCCCGACCGAACGCATACCGGGGTTTGCCGACGGGCTTGCGTCGGTGCAGGACGCGGCGGCGCAGCTTGCCGCGCCGCTGCTCGACATCGCGGACGGCATGCGCGTGCTCGACGCATGCGCCGCGCCGGGGGGCAAGACCGCCCACCTGCTCGAGCTCGCCGATGCCGAGCTCACGGCGCTCGACCAGGATGCGGCGCGGCTCAAGCGGGTACGCGAGAACCTCGCCCGCCTCGGTCTCGCGGCGCGGGTGGCACGCGGGGACGCATGCGACCCCGCTTCCTGGTGGGACGGGACCCCGTTCGAGCGGATCCTCGCGGACGTCCCCTGCAGCGCCTCGGGCGTCGTGCGGCGCCATCCCGACATCAAGTGGTTGCGCCGCGAATCGGACATCGCGCAGTTCGCGCAATTGCAGAGCCGCATGCTCGATGCGCTGTGGCAGTTGCTCCCAAGAGGTGGTAAATTGCTGTACGCAACCTGCTCGGTGTTCCACGAGGAAAACGGCGAGCAGGTCGCGCGTTTTGTGGAGCGCCGAAGGGACGCGACGCGCGTGACGCTCCCCGCGGTCGATAACGATCCACAACTTCCCGCGGGCCAACTGCTTCCGGACCACCGGCATGACGGCTTCTACTACGCGCTGCTGCAGAAGGCGTAGCTGGTTTCCCGCGCTCGCGGCGCTCTGGATGTTTCTGGCGGCCCCGGTTCCAGCCCATGCCGACGGCATCGAGGTCAGGAAGGCCGCGCTGGTTGCCGCCGAGGACCGCTACTTCCTCGAGGCCGAGTTCGACATCAGCCTCACGCACACGCTGGAGGACGCCCTCAACAAGGGGGTTCCGCTTCATTTCCTGCTCGAGTTCGAGCTGATCCGCCCGCGGTGGTACTGGTTCAACGAGAGAGTCGCGAACACGCAGCAGCACTACCGCCTTGCGTACAACGCGCTTACGCGCCAGTACCGTGTCGCGATCGGAACGCTCTATCAGAATTTCGGCACGCTCGCCGAGGCGCTCGCGTTCCTGAGCCGCGTACGGGTGCGCGAGATCGCGGAGCCGGGCGTGGTGCGCAAGGACGTCAGCTACACCGCGGCCGTGAGGATGCGGCTGGACAGCTCGCAGCTGCCGCGGCCCTTCCAGGTGAGCGCGGTGGGCTCGCGCGAATGGAGCGTCAGCTCCGAGTGGCATCGCTGGACGGTGTCGCCATGAAACCGGGCGCCGCGGCGGAAACGAGACCCGCGCTCTCGAGCAGCGCGATGCGCTACGGGCTGATCCTCTGCGTGGGGCTCAGCGCGATCGCGCTGTTCCTGCTCGGCACGGCGAGCGCGACGCCGGCGCGCTTCGCCCAATACTATCCGCTGCTGCTCTGGCTCAACGGGGCGGTCGGGGTCATGCTCACCGCGCTGATCCTCTATCAGCTCGTCACGCTGAGAGGCAAGCTCAAGATCGGGGTATTCGGCTCCAAGCTGACGCTGCGGCTGGTGCTGCTGTTCGCGCTGATGGCGGTGCTGCCGGGCACGCTGATCTACGGCATGTCGGTCCAGTTCATCGCGCGCTCGATCGAGTCGTGGTTCGACGTGCGCGTGGACAAGGCGCTCGAGGGCGGGCTCAATCTCGGGCGCGGCCTGCTCGACAACATGCTGAGGGACCTTACCGCCAAGGCCGACACGATGGCGCTCGCGCTCTCGACGCGGCCGCCGGCGCAGCACCTCGCGGCGCTGAACGCGCTGCGCGAGCAGACCGGGGTCCAGGAGGTAACACTCTTCAGCGAGCGCGGGCGGGTGCTCGTTTTTTCCGGCAGCGAGGCGGTGGGGCTGATGCCCACGCTGCCGGGCACGGCCGCGCTGCGGCAAATCCGCATGCAGCGCAGCTACAGCGCGATCGAAGCGCTTCCCGATGCCGGCCTGTATCTGCGCGTTCTGGTACCGGTGCACGCGCTGGGGCTGGAGGACGACCTGCGCATGCTGCAATTGGTGCATCCGGTGCCCAAGGAGCTCGCCCGCGACGCCGAGGCGGTGCGATCGGGTTACCGCGAGTACCAGGAGCTCGCGCTTTCCCGGCGCGGCCTGAAGCGACTCTACGGCGTCACGCTCACGCTGACGCTGCTCCTTGCCCTGCTCTCTGCGCTCGCGCTCGCGTTCGTGCTCTCGGACCGGCTTTCGGCGCCGCTCAATGCGCTGGCCGAAGGCACGCGCGCCGTCGCGCAGGGCGACTTCAGCCAGCGCGCCGCGGTGCCCTCGCGCGACGAGCTCGGAGCGCTCACGGAATCGTTCAACCGCATGACGTTGCAGCTTGCCGAGGCCCGCGCGCAGGCGGAGCACCATCAGGCGGCCCTGACGCAGGCCAAGGCCTATCTCGAGAGCATACTCGCCAATCTCTCGGCGGGCGTGCTCGCTTTCGACGATGCGATGCGCCTTCGCGCGTCGAATCCGAGCGCGGGGAGCATCCTCGGCGCAGACCTCTCCCCGGTGCTGGGCGAGGAACCGGGGCGCTGGGCGGAGCGCTCCCCCGGGCTGGCGGAATTCGCCGGGAAGATTGCGGCCGCCTTCAGCGCGGCCGAATCGGACGAGTGGGAGCAGCAGGTGGAGCGGCGGCACGGCGGGGGCACGCAGCTCTTGCTGCTGCGCGGCACGCGGCTGCCGCACGAGGCAGAAGGCGGCTGCGTGGTCGTGTTCGACGACATCACCCACCTCGCGGAAGCGCAGCGCGCCGCGGCCTGGGGGGAGGTGGCGCGCCGGCTCGCACACGAGATCCGCAACCCGCTCACGCCCATACAGCTCTCCGCCGAGCGCCTGCAGGTGAAGCTCGCCGGCAAGCTCGCGGAGGGGGACGCCGACATGCTCGCGCGCTCGACGCAGACGATCGTCAACCAGGTCTCCGCCCTGAAGGGCATGGTCGACGCGTTCAGCCAGTACGCGCGCACGCCCGAGGCCTCGATGCGCGAGCTCGACTTGAACGCAGTCACGCGCGAGGTGCTGACGCTCTACGAGGCATCGCTGGGAGCGAGCGTGCGGCTCGAGCTCGCGCCCGAACTGCCGCCGGTGGTGGGTGACGCGGCGCAACTCGCGCAGGTGATCCACAACCTGCTGCAGAACGCGCAGGATGCGCTGGCCGATACCGCGGAGCCCCGGGTGGTGATCGCGAGCGGCGTGGTCGACGGCGCTGTGCAGCTCACCGTAACGGACAACGGCTGCGGCCTACCCGAGCATCTGGTGCAGCGCGTGTTCGAACCGTACGTCACCACCAAGCCCAAGGGCACAGGGCTCGGGCTGGTCATCGTGAAGAAGATCGTGGAGGAGCACGGTGGAACGGCCGCGATCGCGAACGCGGTGCCGCGCGGGGCGCGCGCGACGATACGCTTGCCCGTGGCGGTGGCCCGGGACCTGGCGCGCAGGTCGACCGCGCGGGCTTAGGTGTAAACTAACTGCTCTCCGAGCTTATGCAGCAGATCCTGGTCGTAGACGACGAAATCGGCATTCGCGAGCTGCTGTCCGAAATCCTGGGCGACGAAGGCTACCAGGTGCGGCTCGCGGAAAACGCGGGCGAGGCGCGCGCGGTGCGCGGCAAGGCGCGTCCGGACCTCGTGCTGCTCGACATCTGGATGCCCGACACCGACGGCATCACGCTGCTCAAGGAGTGGGCGGCCGCGGGGCTGCTTACGATGCCGGTGGTGATGATGTCGGGGCACGCCACCATCGACACGGCCGTGGAAGCCACCCGCATCGGCGCCTACGACTTCCTGGAAAAGCCGATCGCGCTGCAAAAGCTGCTCGCGACGGTCGGGCGCGCGCTCAAGCACGGCGGCGAGCAGGCGCAGCCGGCGCTCTCGCTGGCGAGCCTGGGCCGCGGGCCGCTGATCGCGGAACTGAGACAGCGCCTGGAGCGGGTCGGCAACCTGCGCACGCCGTTGCTGCTTACCGGGGAGCCCGGGTGCGGCATCGAGCTTGCGGCGCAGTTCCTGCACCCGCGCAACGCGCCGTGGGTGGCGCCGGACACCAACGGATCGCTCGCCGAAGCCCCGCTCGAACTGCTCAACCAGGCGCGCGAGGGCACGCTGTTCCTGCATGAAGTTGCGGAGCTCTCCAAGGTCGAGCAGAAGGGCCTGCTGCTGCTCGCCGCGAAGCTCGAGCGCTATAACGTGCGGCTGGTGTGTGGCGCCTCGCGCCCCCTGGCCGAACTCGCGGCGCAGGGCGCATTCGACGGTCGCCTCTACGGCACGCTCGCGGGCACCGTCATCCGCGTGCCCAGCCTGCGCGAACACCGGGAGGACGTCCCGGACCTTGCCAATCTGGTGCTCTCGCGGATGGTGGAGGCGAAGGAGACGCCGCCGAAGCAGTTCTCCACGGCTGCGCTCAACGCGTTGCGCAACTACGACTGGCCCGGAAACCTTACGCAGCTCGAGAGCGTGGTACGCACCCTCGTGCTCACTGGCCCCGCCGAGCAGATCTCGCTGGAGGACGTGAACGTCGCGCTGCCGCCGCCGGGACCGCGCATTGCGCAGGACCTCGCGCTCGACCTGCCGCTGCGCGATGCGCGTGACGCCTTCGAGCGCGCGTACTTCGAGTATCACATCGCGCGCGAGGGCGGCAACATCAGCCGGGTGGCGGACAGCGTCGGGCTGGAACGCACGCACCTCTACCGCAAGCTGAAGCAGCTCGGCATCCGCCTCGGGCGCAAGAACGACGAATAGACGCGGCACACGCGTAGCCAACGGCGGCGGATTCGAAGATAATTGGCGCCGCCTTCGCATCATTTCCCAGCAAGGAACACTCGATGAATGCTCGTGTCGAGCTTGCCAACGCGATTCGCGCGCTGGCAATGGATGCCGTCCAGCAGGCCAACTCCGGCCATCCCGGCATGCCGATGGGCATGGCCGAGATCGCCGAGGTGCTCTGGAACCATCACCTGCGGCACAACCCCGGCAACCCGGCGTGGCCCGACCGCGACCGCTTCGTGCTCTCGAACGGCCACGGCTCGATGCTGCTCTACGCGCTGTTGCACCTCACCGGCTACGACCTGCCGATGGACGAACTGAAGCGTTTCCGGCAGCTGCACTCGAAGACGCCCGGGCACCCGGAGTACGGCATCGCGCCCGGGGTGGAGACCACCACCGGGCCGCTCGGACAGGGACTCGCCAACGCCGTGGGCATGGCGCTCGCGGAGCGCATCCTCGCCGCCGAGTTCAATCGCGAGGGCTTCGAGATCGTGAATCACCGTACTTACGTGTTTCTCGGCGACGGCTGCATGATGGAGGGCGTCTCGCACGAGGCCTGCTCGCTCGCCGGCACGCTGGGGCTGTCCAGACTGATCGCGATCTATGACGACAACGGCATCTCGATCGACTCCGAGAAAGGCCAGATCCGGCAGTGGTACACGGATGACGTGAAGCGCCGCTTCGAGGGCTACGGCTGGCGCGTGATTCCCAACGTCGACGGGCACGATCCGGCGGCGGTGGACCGCGCGCTGAAGAAAGCCAAGCGCGAAAAATCGCGCCCGACGCTGATCTGCGCGAAGACGGTGATCGCCAAGGGCGCGCCGACAAAGGCGAACACCGGGGCGGCGCACGGCGCCCCGCTCGGCGAGAAGGAGGTCGCGGCCACGCGCGAGGCGATCGGGTGGCGCCACCCGCCGTTCGAGATTCCGCAGCACGTGTACGAAGGCTGGGACGCGCGCCGCCGCGGCGCAGCGGCAGAGCGCCGCTGGAAGCGGCTGTTAGGGGCCTACGAAAAGCAGCATCCGGGGGAAGCGGCGGAGTTTCGCCGCCGCATGGCGGGCGAGCTCCCGCAGGGCTGGAACGCGCATTGCGAGTCCGTGCTGGCGAAGGTGAACGAGAAGGCGGAAACGGTGGCGACGCGCAAGGCGTCGCAGAATGCGATCGAGGCGCTTGCCCCGGTGCTGCCCGAGCTCGTGGGCGGCTCGGCCGATCTCGCCGGCTCCAATCTCACGCTGTGGTCGGGCTCGAAGCCCGTCGGCGCCACGGGCGGGGGCAATTACATCTTCTTCGGCGTGCGCGAGTTCGGGATGACGGCAATCAGCAGCGGGCTCGCGCTGCACGGAGGGCTCATACCGTACTGCGCGACGTTTCTAACGTTCTCGGATTACGCGCGCAACGCGCTGCGCATGGCGGCGCTGATGAAGCTGCGCTCGATCCTCGTCTACACCCACGACTCGATCGGGCTGGGCGAGGACGGCCCGACGCACCAGGCGGTCGAGCACGCCGCCAGCCTGCGGCTGATACCGAACATGGACGTGTGGCGGCCGTGCGATACGCTGGAAGCGGCGGTGGCCTGGATTTCCGCCATCGAGCGCAGGGACGGCCCCTCGAGCCTGCTCCTCACGCGCCAGAACGTGCCGTTCGCCAGGCGCGAGCCGCAGCAGATTGCCGCGGTCGCGCGCGGCGGCTACGTTTTGGCGGAGGCCGCGGGCGGCAAGCCGCGCGCTGTCGTGATCGCCACCGGCTCGGAAGTGGGCATCGCGCTCGAAGCGCACAAGCGGCTTGCCGCGGAAGGTATCGGCGTGCGCGTCGTATCGATGGCATCGACCAGCGTCTTCGACCGCCAGGACGAGGCCTACCGCGCGAGCGTGCTGCCCGCGGGCGTGCCGCGGGTGGCGGTGGAGGCCGGCGTGCCGGATTTCTGGCGCAAGTACGTGGGGCTGGAAGGCGCGGTCGTGGGAATCGACCGCTTCGGTGAATCGGCGCCCGGCGGGGAGCTCTTCAAGTATTTCGGTTTCACGCCCGAGAAGGTCGCGGCCGCCGTCAAATCAGTACTATGAGGGTTTGTTCCTGATCAGATGCTCTGGAGAACCGCATGACTATCAAGGTCGGCATCAACGGATTTGGGCGCATCGGGCGCATGGTATTTCGCGCGGCGGCACAGCACTTTCCGGACATCGAGATCGTCGGCATCAACGACCTGCTCGAGCCGGATTACCTTGCGTACATGCTGCGGCACGATTCCGTTCACGGACGCTTCGGGGGCGACATCGGCGTTGATGGCAACACCATGCTGGTCAACGGCCGCAGAATCCGCCTGACCCAGGTGAAGGACCCGGCCGAGCTCAAATGGAACGAAGTGGGCGCGGACGTGGTGGTGGAGTCCACCGGCCTCTTCCTCGACAAGGCGTCGTGCCAGAAGCACATCGCCGCGGGCGCGAAGAAGGTCATCATGTCGGCGCCTTCGAAGGACGACACCCCGATGTTCGTCTTCGGCGTGAACGACAAGACGTATACCGGGCAGGCGATCATCTCCAACGCGTCCTGCACCACCAACTGCCTCGCCCCGGTGGCGAAAGTGCTGAACGACAAGTGGGGCATCAAGCGCGGCCTGATGACGACGGTGCACGCCGTGACCGCGTCGCAGAAAACCGTCGACGGGCCCTCCAGCAAGGACTGGCGCGGCGGGCGCGGCATACTCGAGAACATCATCCCGTCGTCCACCGGCGCGGCGAAAGCGGTGGGCGTTGTGATTCCGGAATTGAACAAGAAGCTGACGGGGATGGCGTTCCGCGTCCCGACGTCGAATGTTTCCGTCGTCGATCTGACGGTCGAGCTCGGCAAGCCGGCTACCTACCCGGAGATCTGCGCCGAGATGAAAGCGCAGTCCACCGGCGTCCTGAAAGGCATACTCGGCTACACCGAGGAGAAGGTCGTTTCGACCGATTTCCGCGACGAGAGCTGCACGTCGGTATTCGACGCGGAAGCCGGCCTTGCGCTCGATCCCACCTTTGTCAAGGTGGTTGCCTGGTACGACAACGAATGGGGCTATTCGTGCAAGGTGCTGGAGATGGTCCGGGTCATCGCGAAGAAATGACGTTTCTGCGCCTGACCGACCTGCCGCTCGCGGGCAAGCGCGTGTTCATTCGCGCCGATCTCAACGTTCCCCAGGACGACGCCGGCAACATCACGGAAGACACGCGCATCCGCGCGTCGCTCCCCGGCATCGAGCACGCGCTGAAGGCCGGCGCTGCGGTGATGGTGACCTCGCACCTGGGACGCCCCACGGAAGGCAAGCTCGCGCCCGAGGACTCCCTTGCACCGGTGGCGAAGCGCGTCGGCGAAATGCTCGGGTGCCCGGTGCGGCTGGTGCAGAACTGGGTGGACGGCGGGTTCACGGTGAAATCGGGCGAAGTGGTGATGCTGGAGAACTGCCGCGTCAACCCGGGCGAGAAGAAGAACGACGAGGCGCTTGCCCGCAAGATGGCAGCCCTGTGCGATGTGTATGTGAACGACGCGTTCGGCACGGCGCATCGCGCGGAGGCGACGACCCACGGATTAGCGCGGTTCGCGCCCGTGGCCTGTGCCGGCCCGCTGATGGCTGCCGAGCTCGAGGCGCTGGGAAAGGCGCTCGACCACCCCGCGCGCCCGCTGATCGCGATCGTCGCCGGCGCCAAGGTCTCCACCAAGCTCACGATCCTGAAGTCGCTCGCCGCGAAGGTGGACCAACTCATCGTGGGCGGGGGCATTGCCAATACCTTTCTGCTCGCCGCCGGGTTCCCCATCGGGAAATCTCTCGCCGAGCGCGAGCTCGCGGGAGAGGCGCGCGCCATTATCAACTCCATGAAGGGACGCGCCGCGGAGGTCCCGCTGCCCGTGGATGTGGTTGTTGCCAATGATCTCTCCCCGCTCGCGCGCGCGAACCGCGTTGCCGCCACGGAAGTCAAGCCCGATGACATGATTCTCGACATCGGCCCGAAAACGGCGGCGACACTGGCTGTGCTGATCGGCCGCGCCGGAACCATTGTCTGGAACGGTCCGGTCGGCGTGTTCGAGTTCGACCAGTTTGCTGCCGGCACGAAGACCATAGCCCAGGCGATCGCGGACTCGAAGGCGTTTTCCATTGCCGGCGGCGGCGATACGCTGGCCGCGATCGCGAAGTTCCGGATCACCAACAAGGTCTCCTATATTTCCACCGGCGGGGGCGCGTTCCTCGAGTTTCTCGAAGGCCGAAAGCTTCCAGCGATCGAGATCCTCGAGCAGCGAGCCCGACAACAGGATTGAAGACTGAGGACTGAGGATTGAGTTTGTCCTGCTACGAATCTACACTGCTTTCAATCCTCAATCCTCAATCCTCAATCCTGATACCCCGGTCCTGCCTTTCGCATGCCCCGCCGCACCAAGATCGTCGCCACGCTCGGCCCGGCCTCCAATGACCGCAAGACGCTCGCGGCCATGATCGACGCCGGGCTCGACGTCGTGCGGATGAACTTTTCCCACGGCACGCTCGCCGAGCACCGCAGGCGCGTGGCGCTGGTGCGCTCGCTCGCACGCAAGGCGGGGCGCGCGGTGGGCGTACTGGTGGACCTGCAGGGCCCGAAGATCCGCATCGGCAGGTTCCGCGACGGCAAGATCACGCTCAGCCCGGGGCAGAAATTCGTGCTCGATGCGGAGTGCGAACTCGGCGACGCACACACCGTGGGGCTCGACTACCGGAATCTCCCGAACGACGTGCGCCCGGGTGACACGCTGTTGCTCGACGACGGGCGCATCGTGCTCGGCGTCTCCTCGGTCCGGGGGCCGCGGATCACCTGCGTGGTGGAGGTCGGCGGCGCGCTCTCGAACAACAAGGGAATCAACCGCAAGGGCGGAGGCCTCACCGCGCCGGCGCTGACGGAGAAAGACATGCAGGACATCCGCGTCGCCGCCGAGCTCAAGGCGGACTTCCTCGGGGTGTCGTTTCCGAGGTCGGGCGCCGACATACGGCGGGCGCGCGACCTCCTGTACAAGGCGGGAGGGGCGAGCCTCATCGTGGCCAAGATCGAGCGCGCCGAGGCGATCAGCGCGCTCGAGGAGATCCTCGAGGCCTCCGACTGCATCATGGTGGCGCGCGGCGACCTCGCGGTCGAAGTCGGCGACGCGGTGGTGCCCGCGCTGCAAAAGCGCATGATCCGCCTGGCACGGGAGAGGAACAAGCTCGCCATCACGGCCACCCAGATGATGGAGTCCATGGTGAGCAGCCCGATCCCGACGCGCGCGGAAGTCTCGGACGTGGCGAACGCCGTGCTCGATGGCACCGACGCCGTGATGCTCTCCGCGGAAACGGCGACCGGGGAGTATCCGGTGGAGGTGGTGACGGCAATGGCCCGCGTGTGCGTCGAAGCGGAGAAGGGGGACACGGTGTCGGTGGAGCGCCGCCGCGGGGGCCCTCCCTCGGAGCTGGAGGAGGCCGTCGCGCGCGCGACCGTGTTCACTGCGAACACGCTCAACATCAAGGCGGTGGCGGCGATGACACAGAGCGGGAAAACGGTGCTCCTGATGTCGCGCATGCAAACCAACGTGCCGATCTACGCCATGAGCTCGGTGGTGGAAACGCGGCGCCGCGTGACACTGTTCCGCGGCGTCTATCCGGTCAAGTTCAGGGGCGTGCGCAACCCCGAGAAGGCGCTGAACATGGCGGAGGACGAACTGCTCGACCGTGGCGTCGTGCAGCGCGGCGATTACATCATCCTCACCATCGGCGAGCCCTTCGGCAAGGCCGGCGGCACCAACACGATGAAGATTGTCAAGGTAGGGGAGCATCGGCATGCGTAAATGCCGTGAGCGGTGAGCTGTAAGCGGTGAACGAAAAAAGCGCGGCGTAGTAAAATAGCGCTTGCTGGCTACCGCTGACCGCTCACGTCTTACCGCTTACCGCATGCAAGGAGGACCCGTGTCCACCCATCCCATGGAAGCTACCGCCAGAGCCATCGTCGCGTCCGGCAAGGGCATACTCGCCGCCGACGAGAGCACCGGCACCATCGCGAAGCGATTCTCCGCCATCCAGGTCGAGAGCACCGAGGAGAGCCGTCGCGCCTACCGCGACATGCTGTTCACGACGAAGGGACTGTCGCAGCACATTGGCGGCGTCATCCTCTACGACGAGACGCTGCGGCAGAAGTCGGCCGACGGCACGCCGTTCGGCGAGCTGCTGGCGAAGCGCGGCATCCTGCCCGGAATCAAGGTCGATACCGGCGCCAAGGACCTGGCGCTGTGCACGGGCGAGAAGGTAACCGAGGGCCTCGACAACCTCGCCAAGCGCTGCGCCGAATACGTAAAGATGGGTGCGAAGTTTGCAAAATGGCGCGCGGTGATCACGATCGGCCCCGACGCGCCGAGCTCGACCTGCATCGCGGCGAACGCGCACGCGCTCGCCCGCTACGCGGCGATCTGCCAGGCCGCGGGGCTCGTGCCCATCGTCGAGCCGGAGGTGCTGATGGACGGCGACCACACGATCGAGCGCTGCGAGCAGGTGACCGAAGGGACGTACAACGCGGTCTACGAGGCGCTCTATCTGAACCGCGTCACGCTCGAGCACTCGCTGCTCAAACCCTCGATGGTGGTCTCGGGCAAGAACTGCCCGAAACAGGCCGGCGTGGAGGAAGTCGCCGAGCGTACCGTGCGGGTGCTCAGGCGCACAGTGCCGGCAGCAGTGCCGGGCATCGTGTTCCTGTCGGGCGGCCAGAGCGACGAGCTCGCGACGGAGCACTTGAATGCGATGAACCGCAAGTACGCGGGCGAGCTCGCGTGGCCCCTGTCCTTCTCGTACGGGCGCGCGCTGCAACAGCCCGCGCTCAAGGCGTGGAAGGGCTCGGCGGCGAACGCCGCCAGTGCGCAAGCCGCGCTGCTGCACCGCGCGCACATGAACCACCTCGCCTGCCTCGGCCAGTATAAAGCGGAGCTGGAGAAGAAGGCGCTCGCCGCGTGAGCCTCGGGCGCAGTTCGCCGGACGCCAGCGACGATTTGGTCACGCGCGGCGCGGGGATGCTCGAGGTGGCGGCCGAGCGGCCGCCGGTCACGGTCATCACCGGTTTCCTGGGCAGCGGCAAGACGACGCTGCTCAACCGGCTGCTGCGCGAGCCCGCGTTGTCGCGGGCCGCGGTCATCATCAACGAGCTCGGGGAAATCGCGCTCGACCACCTGCTGGTGGCGACTCCGGGCGAGAACATGGTGCTGCTGGAGAACGGATGCATCTGCTGCACCGTGCGCGGGGATCTCGTCGAAACCCTGGGCGACCTCCACGCGAAGCGAAGCGATGGCACCCTGCCCTCCTTCGACCGCGTGCTGATCGAGACCACGGGGATCGCGGACCCGGTGCCGATCGTGCAGAGTGTCGTGACGGACGACGTGCTCGCGCGCCTCTATCGGCTCGACGGCGTGGTGACGCTGGTGGACGCGGTGAACGGCGGCGGGCAGCTCGACGATCATGTCGAGGCGGTGAAACAGGCCGCGCTCGCCGACCGCCTGCTCATCACCAAGAGCGACCTTGCGGCTCCGGATGCGTGCGAAGCGCTCGCGGCCCGGCTCGCGCGCATCAATCCGGGCGCGGAAACGCACGAGGTTTTGCACGGAGCGATCGCGCCAGAGGCGCTGTTCGGCGCCGCATTGAGCGATCCGGGCGCCCGCGCGCACGAGGTCGAGCGGTGGCTCGCGGCGCAGGCGTACTCGCACGCGGAATGCGCGCACGGCGACGGGGCGCACGACGCGGCGCATCCGCACGATCACGAGATCCGCGCGTACTGCGTTTTTCACGACAAGCCGGTGACCGCAGCGGGTCTCGTCACCTGGCTCAACCTGATCGCGGGGCTGCGCGGCGCGAACCTGCTGCGCGTGAAGGGCCTGCTCAACGTCGAAGGCCGGCCGGTCGCGGTGCACGCGGTCCAGACGCTGCTGCACGAGCCGGTCACGCTAGAGCAATGGCCGGACGCGGAGCGGCGCTCGCGGCTCGTATTCATTACGCGCAACCTCGAGCGGGCGGAGCTGGAGCGCACGCTCGCGGCGCTCGAGCTCGACGCGGGAGGCAGCGCGCGGAGCGGGACGTTCGACGCGGAAGCCTACGCGCGCTTCGCCCGGGTCGCCGGAAATTTCCGGTGAGCCGGTGCCGCCGAGCTTGACACTGTCCGCCCGCATTCGTTAGCGTTCGTCCAAGCTGCACGTCCCAACAACTACAGGCAGCGCGGTGCAACCCAGGAAGGCTCCGAGAACATGTCCCAGTTCAAACCGCCCGAACCGAAGGGCGCGGTGTGTTACGTCACCGGCGGCACGCTGATCGACGGCACCGGCAGAAAGCCGGCGGCCGACCCCGTGATCGTGCTCGAGGGACGGCGCATCAAGCAGGTCGGCACGAAGACCGCCATCAAGATCCCGAAGGGCGCCGAGGTCATCGACTGCTCGAAATACACGCTGATGCCCGGCATGATGGATCTCCACATCCACACCATGATGTTCAACTGCATGACCTTCCACAATCACCGGGTCGCGCAGTTCGAGATCATGCCGCACCTGCAGCAGATGTACTCGCTGTTCCACGCGCAGAACTGCTTCGACATGGGTTTCACCACCCTGCGCGACCTCGGAATGAATTCGACGCGCGGGCTGCTCACCAACGAGCTGTGCGCGGTGCGTGACGCGATCAACGCGGGGATCGTCGAAGGCCCGCGCATGCTGGTGGCGGGTTTCACGACGATTACCGGCTCGCACCTCGATCTCATCCAGCCGCGCGCGATGCACCGTTTCGGATTCAACACCGCGGACGGGCCGTGGGAGCTGAGGAAGCTCGCGCGCACGAACCTGCTCGCGGGATGCGACGTGATCAAGACCTGCGCGTCCGGCGGCGGTGGCACCGACAAGGAAGAGCCCGACATCCGCAACATGACGCAGGAGGAGCTCGACGCGATCGTGGACGAGGCGCACGCGTTCCACAAGCTGGCGGCGGTGCATTGCTTCACCACGCAGGCGCAGCGCATGGCGCTCAAGGCGGGCGCCGACACGATCGAGCACATGGTGTTCCACGACGAGGAGACGATCGAGCTCATCGCCGAGGCCGGGGTTCCGGTGACCCCGACGCTCCTGCACCGCACCGATCACGCGATCGAGCTGCGGCGCGCGCACGGCACGGCGGACTTCGTGCTGCGCAAGATGAAGCACCTGCAGCCCTTCTGCTTCGAGACCTTCCGGAAAATGCACAAGGCCGGGGTGAGGATCGCCATGGGCACGGACATGGGATTCGAGCCCGACATGGGCTCGAACGCCGGCGAGCTCGCGATCTACGTCGAGCTCGGGATGAAGCCGATGGAGGCGATCCTGACCGCGACGCGCAACGCGGCGCAGGCGCTCAAGCTCGATGCCGACCTCGGCACGCTGGAAAAGGGCAAGCTCGCCGACGTGATCGCGGTGGACGGCGACCCCCTGAAGAACATCGCCTGCCTGCAGCAGAAGAAGAACATCGCGCTCGTGATGAAGGAAGGCAAGGTCTACGCGGATCGCCGGAGGGGGGTGTCCAGGAACGTGGTCAACGTGAAGCCCGGCGACTGGAAGATCGTCGATTACCTGTAAGGAGTTCCCGATGCCCACTCGCAACAGGCGGGCGGCACGGTCCCGCGCCGCACCAAAACGGCGCACGGCGAAGAGGGCCGCGCGCCGGTCCCGGACCAAGGGGGCGGTCAAGGCAGGCGCCGGGCATTACCAATTTGTCATGGCGGCGCTCGAGAAAGTGCCGGCCGGGACCGGGTACTCGACCTCGCACGGCGGAGTGGTCGAGGGCGAGCGCATGCTGGTGGGGCTCATCCACAAGCCGCGGGGGACCGGCTCGCGCATGCATACCCACAGGAACGAGCAGTTCAACTTCGTCGTGAAGGGGACCCTGAGGGGAGCCGTGAACGGCAAGCCCGTGCTCGCACCCGCCGGGACGCTCATCTACATCCCGGCCAACGCCCCGCACACCCTGGTCGCCACGCCCGAGGAGGACGTCGTCTTTATTGCGATCAAGGATTTATCGCAGGGGATCGTCGGCATGGCGGTGGACGGCACGATGAGCGGCCCGCGCTACGAGCCCGGCTTCGGGCCGCGCTGAGGGCACTGGCGGTCATCCGGCTTGCACTGCTCGCCATACACGGGAAACTCAGCTATCATGCCTGCGGTTTACATGGTGGACTCCGGCCCGTTGCCCGGAGCGCGAGCCCAACCCCGAGGAGAAAACCACCCGATACCGGCACCATGGCCCCAGCGCCTGTGGAATGCGAGCGAGGGGGACGAACCGCGGGGCCGCGGTAATCCTGATTACAACTAGAAGAGGAGTGCTCGTGAACTGGATCATCATCCGCGCGCTCGCGCGCTGGCCCTGGTCCGTGAGGAGGGGGTTGCATGAAGGTTGAACTGAGCAACAACAAGGATTTTCTGGCGGGCCTGTTGCTGCTCGCCATCGGGGCCATCGGGTTCTACATGGCGCTCGACTTTCCGATGGGAACCGCGCGGCGCATGGGTCCGGGCTATTTCCCGCGGGTGCTGAGCGCGGTCCTGATGCTGTTCGGGCTCTACGTGCTCGTGCGCGGCCTCAGGACGAAGGAGCGCGTGAAGGGGATCTGGGGCTGGCGGCCGCTCGCCTTCATCACCGCCTCGCTCATCGTCTACGGCTGGCTCATGGACCGCGCCGGGTTCGTGCCGGCGCTGGTGGCGATGTTCTACATCTCCGCGCTCGCCGGCCACGAGTTCAAGGTGAAGGAAGTCACCATACTCACGGTGGTCATGTGCATATTCGCGTGGGCGGTATTCGTCTACGGACTCGGCCTGCCGTATCAGCTCTTCTGGTGGTGATGCCATGGAAATCTTCAACAACCTGGTTTTCGGCTTCACCGTCGCGCTGTCGGCGCAGAACCTGCTCTACTGCTTCATCGGCGTGTTCGTCGGCACGGCGATCGGCGTGCTGCCGGGCATCGGCCCGCTGGTCACCATCGCCATGCTGCTGCCGATCACCTTCAACCTGCCCCCGGTGCCCGCGCTCATCATGCTTGCGGGGATCTACTACGGCGCGCAATACGGCGGCTCCACCACCGCGATCCTCGTCAACCTGCCGGGCGAGACCGCATCGGTGGTGACGTGTCTCGACGGCTACCAGATGGCGCGCCAGGGGCGCGCCGGCCCCGCGCTCGCGATCTGCGCCATCGGTTCGTTCATCGCCGGGTGCGTGGGCACGCTGCTGATCGCCACTCTTGGCCCGCCGCTCGCCGAGTGGGCGCTGAAGTTCGGCGCGCCGGAGTATTTTTCGCTGATGTGCATGGGGCTCGTCGCCGCGGCGGTGCTCGCGCACGGCGACATGGTGAAGTCGCTCGCAATGGTGTTCCTCGGGCTGCTGATCGGGATCATCGGCACCGACGTGAATTCGGGCATGGCGCGCTACTCGTTCGGCATCGCGGAACTCACCGACGGCATCGGCTTTACCGTGATCGCGGTGGGGCTCTTCGCCGTGGCCGAGATCGTGAACAACCTCGAATCCAAGGAGCAGCGCGAGGTGTTCACGAAGGACATCAAGAACATCATGCCCACCGCCAAGGACCTCAAGGACTCTTTCCCCGCGATCGTGCGCGGCACGGCGGTGGGCGCGTTCTTCGGCACGCTGCCGGGCACCGGCCCCTCGATCGCCTCGTTCTCAAGCTACATGGTGGAGAAGAAGATCTCGAAGGATCCCTCGCGGTTCGGGCGCGGGGCGATCGAGGGGGTGGCGGGTCCGGAGTCGGCCAACAACGCGGCGGCGCAGACCGCGTTCATCCCGACGCTCACGCTCGGCATTCCCGGCAGCGCCACCATGGCGCTCATGCTGGGCGCGCTCACGATCCAGGGCATCGCGCCGGGGCCGCAGGTGATGAGCTCCAAGCCGGACCTCTTCTGGGGCCTGATCGCGAGCATGTGGGTCGGCAACGCGATGCTCGTGATTCTCAACCTGCCGCTGGTGGGGCTGTGGGTGAAGCTGCTGCAGATCCCGTATCGGTGGCTCTTCCCCTCGATCATCATGTTCTGCGCGGTGGGCAACTACAGCCTGAACAACAGCGCGATGGACGTCTACCTGTGCGGGCTGCTGGGCATCCTCGGCTACGTCCTCTCCAAGCTCGAGTGCGAGCCGGCGCCGCTGATCCTGGGCTACGTGCTGGGCCCGCTGATGGAGGAGAACCTGCGCCGGGCGCTGTTGATCTCGCGCGGGGATCCGACGGTGTTCTTCACGCGCCCGATCAGCCTCTCCTTCATGATCGCGACGTTCCTGATCGTGATCATCATGATCGCGCCCGCCATGCGCAAGAAGAAGGAAGCGGCCTACGAGGTGCACGGGGCCTGAGCGCGGCCGAGCACGGTCAGGACGCACGCGATTTGCCACGGGGCCTCGCTCATCGCACCCCCCGCCCCGAAGGGGGCAGCACCATGAGGCCGATTCCCGTCAGTTAAAGACGATGCTGAAGACCGAGCCCGCGCCGGGTTCGGTCTGCACTTCGATCGTCCACCCCAGGTGATCGCAGATGCGCCGGACGATGGCAAGGCCCAGTCCAAGGCCATTCGTTGCGTCATCCGCCCGGTAGTATCGCTCGAACAGATGGGGTACTTGGCCGGCCGCGATGCCGCGGCCCGTATCCGCCACGCTCAACCGCCGCGCTCCGTAGCTCACACGGACGTATCCCCGTTCCGTGTACCGAACGGCGTTCATGATGAGGTTGGCGAGCACGATCTGCAGGGCCCTGGGCTCCACTTCGAGGATCTCGTCCTCCGGCACCAGCAGCTCGAAGGCGAGCCCCTTGCGCGCCATCTCGTCCTGGAAGGCGTCGGCGGCCTCCTCGACGCAGGCCCGGAGGGCAACGGGTTCGCGGCCTTCCGCATGAGGCTGGCGGGCGAGGAAGAGCAGCAATTGAATCCGCTCAGTCATCTGCTCCGCGGCCCGACTGATCATGCCGATCCGCGCCCGTGCCTTGTCGCTCAATCCGGGCTCGGCCGCCAGGAGCTCGCAACTGGTATTGATGGCCGTGAGCGGTGTGCGCAGCTCATGGCTCGTATTGGTCGTAAATTCCTGTTCGCGCCGCATGCTCTCGACGATGCGGCCGTGGTACTGGTCCAGTGCACGCGCAACCGCAGCGATCTCCGGGTCATGGTCGGGCCGCTCCAGCGGCGGATGAGGCTCGTCGGGGGCCAACACGGCAACGCGTTCGGCCAGTTCAGTAAGCTGCCGCGTGAGCACGCCCGCCAGCCCGTAACCGAGAACCAGCGAACCGGCCACCACCGTGCCCAGAATGAGCAGCAGCAAGTTCTGGAAACGCCGCTCCCGCACTTCGTGCGCGCCAGAGTCATAGACTACGATGAACCGAATTCCACCCACGTCGCGCACGGCGACGTGAGACTCCTCGCTGCCGTGACCGATTTCATGGTGGCCCGGTCCGAGGTCCCGGAAACGTGGTGGCAGCCTCTCGAAATCGGCGGGCGTGCGCAACACGTAGTGTTGCAGGTTGGGGCCGATGGCGGAAACGTCGCTAACCTGCGCGCGCCCGACTAGAAATTCCATTTCCTCGGACACCAGCTGTTTGACCAGTCCTTCCTCCAGGTCTTTCGAGGCCATGTGCAGCGTAATCGCGAGACCAACCACCACCGCGATGCAGACGCTGGCGAGCGCGGCAGCGATTCTTAACCGGAGGTTAAACCTGAGGCTGCGCATGGGTAACCAGCCGGTAGCCCAGGCCATGTACGGTCTCGATTGGATCATAGGCGCCGGCATCGGCGAGGGTACGCCGGAGCAGATGCATATGGCTTCTCAGCGTATCGCTTGTTTCCTGGACATCGCCCCAGACCGCGTTCTCAAGCTCCCTGCGACTGAAGACGCGGCCTGGATCCGCCATCATGACTTCCAGCAGCCTGATGCACTTGGGTGGAAGCTTGACGTCCTTGCCCGCAAAGCGGATGGAGAGCGTTCGGGGGTCCAGCGTGAGTGCGCCAGCGACCAGCATCCGGCTCGTGACGCGGCCAGTCGTTCTCCTGTTCAGGGCAGTCAATCGCGCTTCGACTTCCTTCAGGGCGAAAGGCTTCACGAGATAGTCGTCCGCCCCGCAATCGAAGCCGCGAAGCTTGTCGTCCAGCGTGTCTCTCGCGGTCAGCATCAGCACCGGTGTGTCCAGATGCGCCTCGTCCCGCAGCTTCCGGCACAGTTTCACTCCGTCCATACCGGGAAGCGAGATGTCCAGAATGATCGCGTCGAAATCCTGAGTGACAGCCAGGTGCAGGCCCGTGACGCCGTCTGCCGCCGCATCGACCGCGTGCCCGCGATCGGAGAGGAAATCGTAAAGGTTCGTCGCTATAGCACGATCATCTTCTATGATCAGGATGCGCACGATTGAGGCACCATGGCGTAATCAAGCACCAAGTCCGCGCATGACGATGCCGGGCAACTTGGAGCAGCCTAATCTATATCCGGAGCACTTCCCGCGCAACCCGGTGAAACTCCGGAGCTCCGATCATCTACAATAGCCGGTCATCCACGATCTTCGTAGGCGCCTGCTGCCGCCCACGGTTCGAAATGAGTATCGCAAACCCCCTGCTCGATTTCTCCGGACTGCCCCGCTTTGCCGAGTTCAATCCCGGGCACGTGGCGCCGGCGGTGGATGCGCTGCTCGCGGGGAACCGCGCGTTGATCGCGCGTGTGTGCGAGCCCGACGTGGCGGCGACGTGGCACGATTTCGTCGAGCCGCTCGAGGACGCGAACGAGCGCCTCGCCCGCGCGTGGGGCGTTGCGGGCCATCTCAACGCCGTGATGAACAGCCCGGAGCTGCGCGAGGCCTACAACGCAAATCTGCCGAAGGTGACGCAGTACTACACGGAGCTCGGGCAGCACGAGGGATTGTTCATCAAGTTCAAGGCGCTCGAAGCGGGCGCCGATTTCGAGCGGCTTACGCGCGCGCAGCGCAAGGTAATCGAGAACCACCTGCGCGACTTCCGGCTCGGCGGCGCGGAACTGCCGTCCGCGCAGAAGACGCGCTTCCTCGAGATCCGCGAGCAGCTCGCCCGGCTCTCCTCGCGTTTCTCGGACAACGTGCTCGACGCCACCAACGCGTTCGCGCATTACGTCACCGACTCCGCAGACGTCGCGGGGATACCCGAAGACGTGCTCGCCGCAGCGCGCGAAGCCGCGCGGGGCGACGGCAGGCCGGGCTGGAAGTTCACGCTGCACGCGCCCTCCTATATTCCGGTCATGCAGTACGCCGACCACCGGGGCCTGCGCGAGCTCATGTACCGCGCCTACGTGACGCGGGCCTCCGAGTTCGGAAAGCCGGAGTGGGACAATACGGCGCTCATCACCGAGATCGTCCAGCTGCGCGCGGAGCAAGCGCGCCTGCTCGGTCATGCCCACTACGCCGAGTACTCGCTCGAGCCCAAGATGGCCGAATCGGCGCAGCAGGTGCTCGATTTCCTGATGGAGCTTGCCGCGCGGGCGAAGCCCTACGCCGAGCGCGACCTCGAGGAAGTCGGCGCTTTCGCGCGCAGCGCGCTCGGGCTCGACCGGCTCGAGGCGTGGGACCTTGCTTACGCCTCGGAGAAGCTCCGGCTCGGGCGCTACGCCTTCTCCGAGCAGGAGGTCAAGCAATACTTCCCCGAGACGAGCGTGCTTCCCGGGATGTTCAAGCTGGTGGAAACCCTTTACGGGCTCGCCATCTCGCCGGAGCCGGCGCCAGTGTGGCATCCGGACGTGAGGTTCTTCTCGATTCGCGACCATGGCGGGGAACTCATCGGACAGTTCTACGCTGATCTCTACGCGCGGCCCTCCAAGCGTGGCGGCGCGTGGATGGACGAAGCGATCACGCGCCGGCGCAAGGAGGACGGTGTCCAGACCCCGGTCGCGTACCTGAACTGCAACTTCTCCGCGCCGGTCGGCGGCAGGCCCGCGCTGTTCACGCACGACGAGGTGATCACGCTGTTCCACGAGTTCGGCCACGGGCTCCATCACCTGCTCACGCGCGTGGACCACATCGGCGTCTCCGGCATCAACGGCGTGGAATGGGACGCGGTGGAGCTGCCGAGCCAGTTCATGGAGAATTTCTGCTGGGAGTGGGACGTGCTCGCGCCGATGACCCGCCACGTGGACACGGGAGCGAGGCTGCCGCGCGCGCTGTTTGACAAGATGCTAGCGGCGAAGTACTACCAGAGCGGACTGCAGATGGTGCGCCAGCTCGAGTTCGCCCTGTTCGACCTGCGCCTGCACTCCGACTACGAGCCTTCCGGCGCCGGGACCGTGCAGGAACTGCTCGACGAGGTGCGCGCGCGCGTGGCGGTGGTCTTCCCGCCCGCGTACAACCGTTTCGCCAACAACTTCTCTCATATCTTCGCCGGCGGCTATGCGGCGGGCTATTACAGCTACAAGTGGGCCGAGGTCCTGTCCGCCGACGCGTACAGCCTGTTCGAGGAAAACGGCGTGCTCGATCCGGTAACCGGCCACCGCTTCTGGGACGAAATTCTCGCGGTAGGCGGCAGCCGCCCGGCGCTCGAATCCTTCGTTGCGTTTCGCGGGCGCGAGCCCAAGCTCGACGCGTTGTTGAGGCACAGCGGAATGTCTCAGGCCTGACGCGCTGCGCATTGCATCGGCGGCAGCCACCGGTCGCACGCGTTGGTCCCGCCGCTGCCCGCAGCAACGGATATGCCCGGGCCTCCAGGCCCGGCGCAGGCGTGACTTTCGCCTTTGCGGCGCCTTGCGCGAAGTGCTACATTGGGCCGCGTCTACCCTGATTGCAGAGGTCAGCCTATGAAGCGGGTTGTGGCGTTGGCCGTGGTGCTCTCGGTGTCTTCCGGCGCGCTGCTTGCCGCGCAGCTCTACCGCTGGGTGGACGAGCAGGGCCGCGTGGAGTGGCGCGACACGCCGCCGCCCCCGCACGCCAAGAAAATCGAGCAGCGCCGCGTCGGCGGCAACACGATCGAGACCTCCACTCTGCCTTACAACGTACAGCAGGCGGTGCGGAACTTCCCGGTCACGCTCTGGGCATTCGATTGCGGCGCGCCATGCACCCAGGCGCGCGCGCATCTCGGGCGGCGCGGCGTGCCCCACACCGAGAAGGACCCGCGCTCGGATCTAAGCGGCTTCGAGAAACTCACCGGCGGCACCGAGGTGCCCGTGCTGTTCGTGGGCAGCAACCGCATCAAGGGCTATCTCGACAGCGAATGGGATTCCGCGCTCGACATTGCGGGCTACCCCCGCACCGTGGCGGCGGGCCTCAAGCCCGCACCCAGGCCGGCACCCAAGCCCGCGCAGGAGCAGAAGCCTGAGCCGGTCGAGAAACCCGCGGCGCAGTCCGGCGGCGGGGCAGCACCGCAGGCCCCCGGCACACCGGGCGGCAAGCCTGCGGCCAAGTAAAAGATGTCCTGAGGGCACGGGTTCCCGCTCGGCCACGGCCCGGAAGCCTGTCTGCTGCTCCGGGGCGCCGCCCGACGCGCCCTAGAAGTCGAATACCTGCGGGGAATGGATCTCGAGCTCGTCTCGCAGGAACGCCTTCGCCTGTGCGACGGAAGCGAACGTCAAGGGGTTTCCTTGATCGTCGATCACGATGTGCCCGGAGGAGAGCTTCTGCAAGGTCATCCTGCCGACAACGAAGCGGTCGTGGCCGTAGTGCGCGACATACCATCCCCGCTGTGACTCGGCGGCAAGCTGCTTCGCCAGCGGCACCGTCAGGTTCCCTTTCCGGCCACGCTCGGTCAGCCACTCGGTGGTATCGTCTCCGGACATGGGGCTTCTCCCTGCGTTCGAGCTATTGCGTATATGAACGTTGCGACTTGGAATGTCAATTCCCTGAAAGTACGCCTCCCGCAGGTTCTCGACTGGCTCGGCAAGTCCCGGGCGGACGTGCTGTGCCTTCAAGAGACCAAGCTCGAGGACGACAAGTTCCCGCTGGCTGAACTCCGCGCGGCGGGATACGAGGCGGTGGTCAGCGGGCAGAAAACCTACAATGGCGTCGCGATCCTCTCGCGCGTCGCGGCCTCCGATCCGGTCCATGCCATACCCGGCTTCGACGACCCGCAGAAGCGGGTGCTCGCGGCGACGGTGAACGGAGTGCGCGTGATCTGTGCCTACGTGCCGAACGGCGAGAGCGTTACCTCCGAGAAATACCGCTACAAACTGGACTGGCTCGCGGCGTTCCGGCGCTGGGTCGCACGCGAGCTTGCCCGCTGCCCCCGTCTCGCGGTGGCGGGAGACTTCAACGTCGCGCCCGAGCCGCGCGACGTGCACGACCCGGAACTGTGGGACGGTCAGGTACTGTTCAGCGGTCCCGAACGGGACGCGCTCGCCGCGCTGCTCGCCGTCGGCCTGAAGGACAGCTTTCGCCTGTTCGCGCAGCCCGCGAACTCGTTTACCTGGTGGGACTACCGCATGAACGCCTTCCGCCGCAAGATGGGCCTGCGGATCGACCACATCCTGCTGTCGGAAGAGCTCGCGAAGACCTGCACCGGATGCACGATCGACATCGAGCCGCGCGCGAACGAGCGCCCGTCCGACCACGCGCCGGTGATCGCCGAGCTGAACCTCTAACCGCAGAGGGCGCAGAGGACGCAGAGGAGCGCGGAGGATAAACAACAACTACTTCGGCTTCATCGCAGAGAAATGAGTAGGACTCTGTGTCGCGCTAATACGGCATCGGGCACGTATTCTAAGCGGAACGTTTAATTCCAATTGTCGCTTCTCTCCGCGTCTCGGCGGTTCAATTCCAGTTCTTGAAATTCCCCTGCGTCCTCCGCGTCCTCCGCGTTGAGAGGCTTACGGCTCGACTTTCACGCCCTTCCAGAACGCAACATACCCCGCGATGTTCTGCGCCGCCGGCTTCGTATCCGGGTAATACCACGCCGCATCCTTGTTCACCTGGCCGTCCACCACCACGTCGTAATAGGACGCGATGCCCTTCCACCCGCAGGTCGTGTGCGTGGTGCTGTCCTTCAGCAGCTCGCGCTTCACCGCATCGGGCGGAAAATAGTGGTTGCCCTCGACGATTTCGCAGTTTTCGCTCTCCGCGATAACTCGTCCGTTCCAGATCGCTTTTGCCATGGAAACTCCCGTATCCTTGGGATTACCCGGTCTGGCCGCGCGTTGAACGGCGGGGATTCCGTCCGTTCGAACGCGCGGAGTTAAACCGGCGCCCTGCGTCCGGATTTAACGCCGGTTCCAGATTGCCTTCGCCATTGCCGCGCTCCCAGGATTTCCGTGATCAGGCCAAGCCTTGTAGAATAATAGTTTCAGCCCGATTTCCCGCGCAATGAAATCTTACGCGACTCTTGGTCGCCTCGCACTGATTGGCGCGATTGCGCTGCCGGCGGCGCATGCGCCGGCAAGCGAGGAAGTGTTCAAGAGCGCGCTCCGGTACACCGTGCAGATCCGGACCACGGTGCCGGTCCCCTTCGACGGCGATCGCAAGGGCACGGGCCTCGGCGCAGGTTTTGTCGTGGACGCGGCGAGGGGATGGATCATGACCAACGCCCACGTCGTGGCCCGCTCCCCCTCGCGCGTCGAGGTCGCGTTCCACGGGCAGGACTTCGCCGAGGCCAGCAAGGTGTACGTGGACCCGTACCTCGACGTGGCGATCATACGAGTCGCCGCGGGCGTCGAGACCAAGACCATCCAGGCGCCGCCGCTCGATTGCGACAGCATGCCTCCGGTCGGGCACCCGGTCGGGGCGTTCGGCCATCCGTGGCGGCTGCAATTCACTGGCACGCGCGGCATCATCTCGGGAGTCACCGCGAAATATCACACCGAGCTGCTGCAGACCGACGCGCCGATCAACCAGGGCAACTCGGGCGGACCCCTGATCAGCCTCGAGAGCGGCCGTATCGTCGGGATCAATACCGCGGGCATCCGCGGCGCGCAAAACACCAACTTCGCGGTCGCCGTCAAGTACGCCTGCCGCGTCCTTCAGCTGCTGCAGCAAGGACGTGATCCCTCGCCCCCGAACCTCGGTCTCGTCTATTTCAAGGACCTCGACAACCGCAAGGAGTTGAAGGTCGCGCGCAGCTATGCCGGCGAGAGCGGCATCAAGTTTCTCGCCGGAGACATCATCAAACAGGTCGTCGGCGTTGACGGCATCATCGAAAACGAGACGCAACTTCTCCACGCGCTGCGCGGCAGGCTGGGAAACTCCAGCCTCAGGCTGCTGCGCGGCGGAAAGGAAACGGTCGTCGCGGGCAACAAGATGCCGATGCCGCGCGTGATGGAGATGCGCGGCGTCTACGTTTCGGGCGTGCTGTTCGGGCCCGTCACGGTGCGCGATGCCTCCGAGTTTGGCGCGCCCGGGCTGATGGTGCACCACGTCGATGCGGGAACGGCCGGCCAATCCCAGGAGATCGCGAAAAGCGACCTGCTCGAAGCCGTGGACGGCGTGCCGGTGCGCGACGTGGACGACCTTTACCGACGGCTCTCCGAGGTCCGGGCGGAAGGGCGCAGGTGCGCGCTCACTTTCAAGAAGCTCGCGGGCGGCGAAACGCTGTTCAACTACACCGAACGCATGCTGCCCGTATCCGGCCTGCGGATGATCGGCCCGGAAAAGCAGTGATCCAGTCACTGCTCTTCTTAACCGAAAGATCGAATCTCAGTCTGGTAGTTCATTTGATCGAGTCCGGCTTCTTGTTGTCGAACTCGATCCCGAGCTCCTGAATCTTGCGCGTGAGCGTGTTGCGCCCGAGGCCGAGCAGTTGCGAGGCCTCGATGCGGCGGCCGCCGGTGTGCGCGAGCGCCTTCGCAATGAGCGCCTTCTCGAAGGCGCGGCTGAGATCGCCCATGATCCCGGTCTCGCCCCGATCCAGCAGCGCCTCGGCTTCGGTCTCGAGCGCCGCCACCCAGCCCTGCACCGCCGGCGAGGCCATCTCTCTTTTCAGCTCCGGCGGCAGGTCCTTCACCTCGATGTTGACCGACGGCGCCATCACCGTGAGCCAGTGGCACAGGTTCTCGAGCTGGCGCACGTTGCCCGGCAGCTCCTGCGCCGCCAGGTACTTCAGGGCCGCCTCGGACAGCCGCTTGGCCTCGACGCCGAGCTCGGCTGCGCTATTGACGAGGAAGTGGCGCGCGAGCGCCGCAATATCCTCGCGCCTCTCGCGCAGCGGCGGCAGGCGCAGGCGGATTACATTGAGGCGATGAAACAGGTCATCGCGGAACAGGCCCTGCTTTACGCGTGATTCAAGATCCTGGTGCGTGGCAGCGATGACGCGCACGCTGGCCTTGATCGGCTGATGTCCACCGACGCGGTAGAAATTACCCTCCGAGAGCACGCGCAGCAGCCGCGTCTGCAGCTCGGGAGGCATGTCGCCAATCTCGTCCAGGAACAGCGTGCCGCCCTCGGCCTGCTCGAAGCGGCCGCGCCGCTGCGCTTGCGCGCCGGTGAACGCCCCGCGCTCGTGGCCGAACAATTCCGATTCCAGCAGATCGCGCGGGATCGCCGCGGTATTGATCGCGATGAACGGCTTCGCGGCCCGCGGGCTGTGGCGGTGCAGCGCGCGCGCGACGAGCTCCTTGCCCGTGCCCGACTCCCCGGTAATGAGCACCGTCGCGTGCGATTGCGACAGCCGCCCGATGGCGCGGAATACGTCCTGCATGGCCGGCGCCTGGCCGAGGATTTCGGGGGTGGTCCCGGTCGCGTCGGCCTCTCCCTCCTGGCGCGCGCCTTCCACCATCGCGCGCCGGATCAGCTCCACAGCGTGATCGACGTCAAACGGCTTGGGCAGGTATTCGTAGGCGCCGCCCTGGAAAGCGGTGACCGCGCTCTCCAGATCGGAATAAGCGGTCATGATGATGACGGGCAGGCTCGCGTCGCGCTCCCGCGCCTTGTGCAGGAGCTCGAGCCCCGAGCCGCCGGGCATGCGGATGTCGCTCACGACGACCTGCGGCGTCTCCGTGGCGAGCGCCGCGAGCGCGTCGCGGGCGGACGAGAACGTCTTGTAGGCGATGTTCTCGCGCGCGAGCGCTTTCTCGAATACCCAGCGTATCGAGCGGTCGTCGTCTATGATCCAGACCGGCTTCATAGCTTCCGAAAATAGGGAATGGGGAATGGGGAACGGTAGAAGGCTTTCGCTCCCGGCACCCTCGTCCCGAAGTCACGATTTCCCGTTTTCCATTCCCTATTTCCCATTTCCGTCTCCGTCCGCCGGAAGAAGTATGGTGAACGTGGTGTCGCCCGGCACGCTCTCGAATGAAATGACGCCGTGGTGCTGGTTGACGAAGTTCTGCGCGAGCGTGAGCCCCAGCCCGCTGCCGCCCTCGCGACCGGAGACGAGCGGGTGGAAGATGCGCTCGCGCAGCTCCCCGGGAACCCCGGGACCGTTGTCCGTGACGTCCACCGCGATCGCGTGGCGGTGACGCCTGCGCGCGAGCGTCACCTGGCGCACGACGCGGGTGCGCAGGGTAATCTCCCCCTTGCCCGGAGCGGGCACCGCCCCGCCGGTGACCGCCTGGGCAGCGTTGCGCACGACGTTCAGCATTGCCTGGATGAGCTGTTCCTTGTCGCCCTTCACCGGCGGCAGGCTGACGTCGTAGTCGCGGTGAATGACGACACCCTCGGGATACTCCGCGGCGATCAGGCTCCTCACCCGTTCCAGCACCTCGTGCACGCTCAACCGCGCCGGCTGCGGCATCCGGTGAGGGGTCAGCAGCCGGTCCATCAGGGACTGCAGGCGATCGGCCTCGTTGATGATCACCTGCGTGTACTCGTGCAAGGCGGGCCGCTCGAGCTCGCGGTCGAGGAGCTGCGCCGCGCCGCGGATGCCACCCAGGGGATTCTTGATCTCATGGGCAAGATTGCGGATCAGTTCGCGATTCGCCCGGCTCTCTTCCAGCATGCGCTGCTCGCGGGCGATTCTCAGTTGCTGCTCGATGAGTCGAAACTCGAGCAGCAGCGCATCCGCCTGGGCCCCGCGATGCTCCAGCTCGACCGGGGTCACCGTGCAGGACAGGTGCAACCTCGGGCGGCCGTTGATGCCGAGCTCCAGGTCGTGCTCGGTGTAGCTGCAGTTGTTCGCGCGGGCATAGCCGATCGCGGCGGTGAGCACCGCCGATTCGAAGAACAGCTTGTCGAGCGCCTGGCCAGTCACGTTCTTGCTGCTGATCTCGAACAGGTTCTCGGCCGCCGGATTGACGTAGCGCACGGCGAGGCCGCGGTCCACCAGCACCACTGCGGTCGCGAGGAGGTCGAGACCGGAGAGGGCGAGTGCTGTCATGACGGAGGTCCGAACCCCGGATTGAGCAAGAATCACGCCAAGGTCAGGTGTTGCGCGAACGGGAGGCGCGTAGAAAGGTGGCAGTCCACATACCGCCGCACCCCCGGTTGCCGCGACGGGTGCTAGCGGGCGTTGCCCAGCTCCCGCTTCAGATTGGCGACGTTGTCCTCGTGCAGCTTGACCTTCTTCTTGTAGGGCTCGAGCCGGTCAAGCACGCGCTGATAGTTGCGTTCGTTGCCGAGCCGGATGGACTCCTGCTCGTCGAGCTCTTTGCGGGACTGGGCGAGGAGCTTCTGCTCGTTGGCGAGCTCCTGCTCGAGTATCCTGCGGCGATCCACGTCGCGCTCGCGCTGCGTCTGGGCGTCCACTTTGGGAAAGCCGGCCGGCGGCGGGGTCGGCGCGGCCTTGGTCGTCGCCTGCGGCTTCGGGCTCGTGATGGTATTGGGCGGGCCCAGGCTCAACAGCTTGCAGCCTTTCGCTTCCGTCTTGATGTTGGTGAAACGCTTGTTGCCGCTCTCGTCCACGCACTCCCAGATCTCCGCCGACGCAGCGGAGCTCAGGGTTGCCAGCAACCCGGCCATCACCAGTGTACGCATCGCCTATGCGAGCCTCCTCCAATCGCAACCGGACTAACGGGCCTGGGCCGTTCTCCGTTGACCAGAAGATTCCAGCACCCGTTACTAAGTCTATGTCATTAAATCGAATTTTGCAATGCACATTTTTGGTGCATCCGCATTTTCGCAACAAAAAGGGCGGGGGATGCCCGCCCTCGGATCCGCCTGCCAGGCAGGCTACAGGCTGTAATACATCTGAAACTCGAGCGGATGGGTGGTCATGCGGAAGGCGGTGATCTCCTCCATCTTGAGCGCAGCGTACGCATCGAGCATGTCGTTCGAGAACACACCCCCTCGGGTCAGGAACTCCCGGTCCTTGTCGAGTTCTTCCAGCGCCTGCTCGAGCGATGCACACACCTTGGGCACGCGGGCCGCTTCCTCCGCCGGCAGGTCGTAGAGGTTCTTGTCGATCGGGTCGCCCGGCTTGATCTTGTTCTGGATGCCGTCGAGTCCCGCCATCATCATTGCGGTGAACGCGAGGTACGGATTGCACGTCGGGTCCGGGAACCGCACTTCGATGCGGCGCGCTGCGGGGTTGGTGACCAGCGGAACACGCACCGCGGCGGAGCGGTTGCGCGAGGAGTAGGCGAGATTGATCGGCGCCTCGAACCCCGGCACCAGCCGCTTGTAGGAGTTGGTTCCAGGGCAGGTGATGGCGTTGAGCGCCTTCGCGTGCTTGAGGATGCCCCCAATGTAGTAGAGGGCGAGCTCCGACAGGCCCGCGTAGCCGTTGCCGCTGAAGAGGTTCTTGCCGCCCTTGGCGAGCGACTGGTGCACGTGCATGCCCGAGCCGTTGTCGCCCACCACCGGCTTCGGCATGAACGTCGCGGTCTTGCCGTAGGAGTGCGCGACGTTGTGCACCGCGTACTTGAGGATCATCATCCAGTCTGCGCGCTTCACCAGGCTGTTGTACTTGGTGCCGATCTCGTTCTGGCCGGCCGCCGCTACTTCGTGGTGGTGCACTTCGCACTCCACGCCCATTTCCTCCATCGCGAGCACCATCGCGGAGCGGATGTCCTGCAGCGAGTCCACCGGCGGCACCGGGAAATAGCCCCCCTTGAGCGGCGCGCGGTGGCCCATGTTTCCGCCCTCGAACTCCTCGCTGGAAGACCACGGCGCTTCCTCCGACTTGATCTTGTAGAAGGCCTGGCCCATCTCGACCTTCCAGCTCACGGCGTCGAAGATGAAGAACTCGGGCTCGGGGCCGAAATAGGCGGTGTCCGCGATGCCGGTGGACTTCAGGTACGCCTCGGCGCGCTTGGCGATCGAGCGTGGATCGCGGTCGTAGCCCTTGCCGTCGGAGGGCTCGATGACGTCGCACGTCAGGAGCAGCGTGGGCTCGTCGGTGAACGGATCCATGCGCGCGGTATCAGGATCCGGCAGCAGCACCATGTCGGAGGTCTCGATGCTTTTCCAGCCGGCGATGGAAGAGCCGTCGAAGAAGTGGCCGTCCGTGAACTTGGGCTCGCCGAACGCCTTGACCGGCACGGACACATGCTGCTCCTTGCCGCGGGTGTCGGTGAAGCGCAAGTCGACGAATTTCACTTCGTTGTCTTTGATCATTTTTAATATATCGGCGGCAGTCGCCATCGTGCTCTCCTGAGTTGTGTGATGAGACAAAAACGGAAAAACCGGGACTTTCTGTCCAGCAGGAACTATGCCAAGGGTTTTTTTGCGAAAGGCATTGTGCCACAAGGCATTAGTTTCACCCACCTTGAACCAGGCGCACTGAACTGGTGCGGAACCAAACCCAATTGCACCAAAATGATGCGCCTGGAAGGATTTCGAGGGTAGTGTAACATTAGCCTTAATTTCCAGACGGATACGCATTGCATCGTGCAACGCGGTGCGAACTGCGCTACCGTCGCGAGCTGACCTGGAGGCCGACCGTGGGAACCGCCGACATTCTGAAAGCTGCCCGTGAGCGGGCACAGCGCATGGGGCTGCCGTACGAGGGCGCGTTGACCCCGGCAGAGGCCCATGCGCTCTGGCGCGATGCGCCGGGGGCAATGCTCGTTGACGTGCGCACGCGCGCGGAGTGGGACTACGTCGGTCGCATCCCCGGCGCGGTCGAGATCGAGCTGCTCACCTATCCCGGGGGGCGCTCCAATCCGTCGTTTGCGGAAGAGCTCGCCACCCGGATCGACGACAAGCAAGCGCCGGTGATGTTCATCTGCCGCAGCGGCGGGCGTTCGCACAACGCGGCGATGCTCGCGACGCAGATCGGCTACCGGGCGTGCTACAACGTGCTCGAGGGTTTCGAGGGCGACAGGGACCCCGAGGGCCATCGCAACACGAAGGGCGGCTGGCGCGTTGCAGGACTGCCGTGGACTCAAAGTTGACGCCCGCGGATCGTGCGCCGCGAATCGTGAATAATAAAATGAGCACTGCAGAAACGCGTCCGCGACCTGTGATCGACGATTTAGGATTCACGTTCTCCGAGCATCGTCCACACGATCGCGCCGGATAGGAGCGTCGCCGCTACCGCGACCGCGAGTATCGTCGCTGCCGGCACGTATTCCGCGAGCATGCCGCCCGCCGCGATACCGGCGCTGATTCCCCCCAGCAGGCACGTCGCGCCCCACGTAAAGCTCTCCGCGAGCATCACCCGCGGAGCGATCTGAGACACGAGCAGCGACTGCACCGCGATCACGGTGGCCATCGGCACGCCGGCGACGATGTTGGCGAATGCAAAAAGCGTGAGGTTCGTGATCGGCGTCAGGAGCAGCAGCCCTGCCGCCATCAGACCCACCGCCAGCAGATACTGCCGCGCGATGGGCCAGCCCCAGTCGCGGCTGCCGTAGATCACTGCGCCCGCGGTGCTGCCGACGCTCGCCAGCGCAAGGATCACCCCCGCGGCCGCAGGGTGCCCGCGAGTCGTGGCGAACGCGGTGACGGCGACTTCATAGAGGCCGAACCCCACCGAGTAGCACACCGTGGCGGCAAATACCGCGAGCAGCCGCGGTATGCGCAAGGGGCCGAGCAGGCTGCGCGGCGCGCTGTCCGGATGGACGGCCCAGTTTCTCACGGCGGGCGTGCGCAGAAAAACGGCGCTGCCGATCGCGGCGCACACGGCGGCGAAGAGCACGGCCGCATACGGGTAGCCTGCCGCGACGAACAGGGCCACGAGTGCCGGCCCCGCGATAAAGATCGTCTCCACGAGCGCCGAGTCCACCGAGTACGCGGTCTGCAGCAGGCCGATATCCGGCAGCAGCCGCGGATAGAGAGTGCGCATGCAGATCGTGATCGGGGGAAAGGCCGCGCCGGCGAGCAGCGCGGCAGCCGCGACCCACCAGTGGCTCTCGGCGTGAACGACGAGCAGCACGAGTGCGCCGAGCATGCCCGGATAGACGACCGCGCTCACCGAGAGCACGCGCCGCGGGCCCACGCGATCGATCATGCGCCCGAGGAACGGCGCGACCACGGAGAGCCCGAGCACATAGAGCGCGGCGGTGGACCCGGCAAGCGCAAACGAGCCGGTCCGCGCCTGCACGAAAAGCAGGACGGCTAACGTCGCGACCCCGATCGGGATGCGCCCGATGACGGAGGCGAGCACCGTCGCGCGCACCTCGGGCGCCCCGAACAGATCGCCGTAACGCTGGAAGGAAATCACTCAGAAGCGGTAATCGGTAAACGGTAAACGGTGAACGGTGAACGGAGATACTGCGCTGCGATGTCGATTGCTAAGGTATCGTTTGCTACCCCCGTTCACCGCTCACCGTTCACTCCAATTGACGAGACCGGTGTACGCCGTCGCCAGCACCACGGCGCCGAAGGCGATGCGGTAGTAGGCGAACACGCTGAAATCATGGCGGCTGATGTAGCGGAGGAGCCCCCGCACCGCCAAGAACGCGCTCGCGAAGGACGCCGCAAAGCCGATCCCGAACATACCCAGGTCCTCCACCTGCAGGATCGCGCGATTGCGGTAGAGGTCGTAGCCGACCGCGGCAAACATCGTCGGGATCGCAAGGAAGAACGAAAATTCAGTCGCCGCCTTGCGTGACAAACCGAAGTAGAGCGCCCCGATGATCGTCGCGCCCGAGCGGGAGGTGCCGGGTATCAACGCAAGCGCCTGCGCGCAGCCGATCTTCAGCGCGTCGCTCCAGCGCATGTCGTCCACTTCCCCGATCACCACGCGGTGCCCGCGCCGCTCGACCCAGAGGATGAGCAGGCCCCCGAGCACCAGAGCCGCGGCCACCGGCAGCGGATGGAAGAGATGCTGTTTGATCGTCCCGTGGAACGCGAGGCCGAGCAGCGCCGCTGGCGTGAACGCGATCGCGAGATTCGCGACGAACCGCTGCTGGACCGGCTCGCGCGCGAGCCCCGTAGCCACCGCCAGCAGCCGCGCGCGGTACTCCCAGCAGACGGCGAGGATCGCCGCGAGCTGGATCGTGATGTGGAATACCTTGGCCTTTTCCCCGCCGAATCCGATCAGCTCACCGACGATGATGAGATGCCCGGTGCTGGAAATCGGCAGGAATTCGGTGAGACCTTCCACGATGCCGAGCAGGAAAGCCTTGAAATAGAGCGCTGCGTCCATTCAGGACGCCATTCTACGCGAGCCCGGATGGCGAGTGATTGGGTAACTGAGTGACCGTATCAGCACTTCATTTTGAAATGTGTGCTCTAAGTAATTAAGTGGCAGGGCCGGTGAGAGCTTGCCGTCGCTCAATCACTAAATCACTTAATCACTGAATCACTCGTAGCGAAGCGCCTCGATCGGCGCGAGCCGCGAGGCCTTGCGCGCGGGGTAGAAGCCGAAGAACACCCCGATCGCGGCGGCGAAGCTCACGGCGAGCACGATCGCATCCGCGTGGAGCTCCGTGCGCCACTCGGCGAAATGCCCGATTGCGTACGAGCCGCCCACGCCGAGCGCGATCCCGAACAACCCCCCGATCAGCGCAAGCGTGACTGCCTCCACCAGGAACTGCCCGAGGATGTCGCGCCCGCGCGCGCCGACCGCCATGCGCAGGCCGATTTCCCGCGTGCGCTCGGTGACCGATACGAGCATGATGTTCATGATGCCGATGCCGCCCACGAGCAGCGACACGGACGCCACCGCGGCGAGCAGCAACGTGAGCACGCGGCTCGACTGCTCCTGCGCCTTCAGCACTTCGGCGAGGTTGCGCATCCAGAAGTCGTCCTCCTGGTTGAATTGCAGCCGGTGGCGCTGGCGCAGGAGATTGCGGATCTGGTTCTCGGCTTCGGTCATGTCCGCCCCATCCCGGACCTTGACCGAGATCGAGTTCACGGTGCGCAGCCAGCCCTGAGTCTGTCCGAGCACGCGTTTGCGCGCGGTCGTGATCGGCATCAGGATCACGTCGTCCTGGTCCTGGCCCATCAGGCTCTGGCCCTTGCGCTCGAGCACCCCGGTCACCGTGAACGGAACCTTGCGGATGCGGATTACCTGGCCGACCGGGTCCGAATCCCCAAAGAGCGCGTTGGCGACCGTCCTGCCGATCAGCGCGACCTTGGTCGCGCCGGACAGATCGGCGGCGTCGAAGCTGTCGCCTGATTCGATGATCCAGCGGCGTGCCTCGAGATACTCGGGCGTCACGCCGTAAAAAATCGTGGACCAGTTGCTGTTGCCGTAGACCACCTGCCCGCCGCCGCGCAACGCCGGACCGGCGGCCTGCACCTCCGCGATGTCGCGCTGGATCGCGACGGCGTCTTCCTCGGTCAGCGTGTTGCGCGAGCCCAGCCCGAGGCGCGCTCCGCCCGCGGTCACCGACCCCGGCAGCACGATGATCAGGTTCGAGCCGAGGCTGCGGATCTGGTCCTCGATTCGCGCCTGGGCGCCGGATCCGACGGCGATCATCGTGATGACCGCGGCGACGCCGATGATGATGCCGAGCATCGTGAGCGTGCTGCGCAGCGTGTTCACGCGCAGCGCGCGCAGAGCGATGCGCATGCTCATGAGCGCGTTCACGCGACCTCCGTCGAGACCTCGGCGAGCATCGCCTGCGCGTCATGGGGCACCGCGCGCCGGTCCTCGATGATGTGCCCGTCGCGAAATCCGACGATGCGCCCCGCGAAACCCGCGATGTCGCGCTCGTGGGTGACGAGCACGATGGTCATGCCGCGCCGGTTCAGCGCCTGGAACAGCGCCATCACCTCGAAGCCGGTGCGGGTGTCGAGCGCGCCGGTCGGCTCGTCGGCAAGAATCAGCACCGGGTTGTTGACGAGCGCGCGGGCAATCGCCACGCGCTGCTGCTGGCCGCCGGAGAGCTGGGCGGGCTGGTGCTGTGCGCGGTCGGCGATCCCCACCTCGACCAGCTTTTGCCGCGCCCGCTCGCGGCGCTCCGCGACCGGGCAGCCGCTGTAGATCAACGGCAGCTCGACATTTTCCAGGGCGCTCGTTCGGGGCAGCAGGTTGAAGCTCTGGAAGACGAAGCCGATGCGTCGGTTGCGGATCGCGGCCAGCGCGTCGCCAGGCAGGGCCGAGACCTTTTCCCCGGCAAGGAAATACTCGCCGGAGGTCGGCGTATCGAGGCAGCCGAGCAGATTCATGAACGTGGACTTTCCCGAGCCGGAGGGGCCCATCACGGCGACGAATTCCCCGGGCTCGATCGCGATCGAGACTCCGCGCAGCGCCGGCACCGTGTAGCCTTCCAGCCGGTACTCCTTGACGAGGTCCCGCGCGAGGATCAGCGGCTCAGCCATCGAAAGATCCGTGACGAGTGATGAGTGAGAAGCTGCTGGTATCCCATCACCCATTACTCATTACCCATTACCCATTTCCCATTAACCACCGCTAGAACGGCAGGCGCGGGGCGCCCGTGGGCGTCGTCCGCGCCTTTGCGAGCTCGGTCGTGCCTACGATGACCTGCGCGCCTTCCGCGAGCTCGCTCGACACCAGTTCGGTGAAGCTGCCGTCGTTCAGCCCCAGCCTCACCGTGACCGCCTTGGGCCCGCCCGCGCCGTCGAGCACCCAAACCCGCCCGCGGCTGCCCCCGCGACCGGTCTGCTCGGCGACGATCTCCTGGTAGCGCGCGCGCTGCTCGGGGTTGAGCATCTCGGCGATCTTGCCGCGCGCTTCCGCCCGGAAACGCTCGAGCTGCCGGCGCCGCGCCTCGCCCTTCTGCTCCTGCAGCGCGTCGATCTTCTGCCGCATCTCGCTGAAGATCACCTCCAGCCGCGCCTGCTGGTCGGGAGTCAGGTTGAGCTCGCGCGTGAGCCGCTCGCGGTTCGCTTGCTGCCGCGCTCCCGCACCTTCCTCGCCTTTGGCTTCGCCCTTCGGCGCATCGGCCGCGCCCGCCGGCCGGAAACGCAACGCGGCGTTCGGCACCTTGAGGGCGCCTTCCCGGGTATCCACCACGATGCGCACGTTGGCGGTCATGCCCGGGAACAGGGTCAGGTCGGGATTCGCGGTGGTCACCACCGCCGTGTAGGTCACGACATTCTGCACCACCTGCGCCGCCTTGCGCACCTGCGTCACCTTGCCGGAGAAGGCCCGGCCCGGGAACGAATCCACGGTGAAGGTCGCGTTCTGCCCGACGCGGATGCGGCCCACCTCCGCTTCGTCTATGGAGGTCTCGACCTGCATCTCGCGCAGGTCCTGGGCGATGATGAAGAGCTCCGGCGCCTGCAGGCTCGCCGCGACCGTCTGCCCCGGCTCGACCGAGCGCTTCACGACGATGCCGTCCACCGGCGCGCGGATCGCGGTGCGCTCGAGATCCACCCGGGCCTGCGCGAGCTGCGCCTCGCGCTGCTTGACCAGCGCTTCGACGTTGCGCACCTGGGCCTCGCCCACCGCCATCTGCGCCTGCGCGGTCTTGACCTGCTCCTGCGCCGACTCGAACCCCGCCTGTGCCCTGTCGCGCACGGCGGCCGAGACGAACTCCTTTTCGAAGAGCGTCTTGTTGCGCTGGAATTCGCGCTCGGCCTCCGCGAGGTTGACCCTGGCGCGCGAGACCTCCGCGCGCAGCGCCGCCACGTTGGCGTGCTGGGTGAGCACGGTGGCGCGCGCGGCCTCCAGATCGGCCATCGCCTGGTTCACCCGCAATGCGAAGGAGTCGGGGTCGATCCGGGCGATCATCTGCCCCTTCTTCACCGCCGAATTGAAATCAACGTTTATTTCCTTGATCTGCCCCGAGACCTGCGAGCCCACCTGGACCGAGACCACCGGGTTGAGCGTTCCGGTGGCCGACACCGCCGCCGTGATTCCGCCGCGCTCGATCGTGGCGAAGCGGTAGCCCGGAGCGGTCGCGCGCGAGTTCCACCACCCGTACGCGGCGGCCCCGCCGGCCAGCACCGCGGCCATCACGACCGCAACGATCACGTTCCTGCGCGACATCCAGCAACTCCCAAAACCGGTAAACGGTAAACGGTGAACGGTGAACGGTGAACGGAGAAAACCGCAGGCCGCCGGTTCCTCGCCGCTTACCGATTACCGATTACCATTTACCGTTCGCTCCTTTGGACCGGGAATTGTAACGGAGGTGCCGCGCCGCGCCCACGTCACGGGGCCCGGCGGATGTAACAGGATGTTTCCGGGGATCGCGGGCGCTTCAGGGGCTACGGGGTGCGGGTTCCGAGAGCGCTTCGCGCACGGCCTGCTTCGCCCCGGATTCCAGCGCATCGAGCAGCAGCAGGCCGGTAACGAGGCCGTGCATCTTGAGCTCGCGCCCGAGCTCCTCGGCCCTGCGGTTGAGCGCCTCGGGTACCGGGACCTGCTTGCCGCGCGCGGCGGCGATCAGCGAGGCCTTGAGGTAGGTGAAGAGCAGGGTCACGTCGGCCTCGCTCACGCGCCCCTTGAGCCAGGCTTGCGGCGCGAGCAGCGCCTCGAGGCGCGCATCGAATTCGGCGAATGGATCCTTGCCCTGCGCATGAGCCGGCACGGCAAGCGCCATTCCCAGCATTCCCGCGGTAATCATCGAACGCAGCTTCATGAATGTCTCCTCATCGCTCCGGGCGTCGAATGTGAGAAAAGCGGGCGAACGGGTTTTCCCGTTCCCCGTTTCCCATTCACCATTCGCCGCCCTTTCATTCTACGCCTTGCGATAGATCTCCCCGCCCTGCTTGACGAATTCCTCGGCCTTCTCGCGCATGCCCTTCTCGAGCGCTTCCTGCTCGGAGACGCCCTGCTTCTGCGCGTACTCGCGCACGTCCTGCGTGATCTTCATCGAGCAGAAATGCGGCCCGCACATCGAGCAGAAATGCGCGAGCTTCGCGCCTTCCTGCGGCAGCGTCTCGTCGTGGAATTGCCGCGCCTTGTCGGGATCGAGCCCGAGGTTGAACTGGTCTTCCCAGCGGAACTCGAAGCGCGCCTTCGACAGCGCGTTGTCGCGGATCTGGGCGCCGGGGTGGCCCTTGGCGAGATCCGCCGCGTGCGCGGCGATCTTGTAGGCCATGATCCCGTCCTTGACGTCGCTCTTGTCCGGCAGCCCGAGATGCTCCTTGGGCGTGACGTAGCACAGCATCGCGGTGCCGTACCAGCCGATCATCGCGGCGCCGATCGCGCTCGTGATGTGGTCGTACCCCGGGGCGATGTCGGTGGTGAGCGGTCCCAGCGTGTAGAACGGCGCCTCGCGGCAGTACTTGAGCTGGAGCTCGACGTTCTCCTTGATGAGCTGCATCGGGACGTGGCCCGGGCCCTCGATCATGACCTGCACGTCGTGGCGCCAGGCGATGTCGGTGAGCTCCCCGAGCGTCTTCAGCTCGGCGATCTGCGCCTCGTCATTGGCGTCGTAGAGCGAGCCGGGGCGCAGCCCGTCGCCGAGCGAGTAGGCGACGTCGTAGGCCTTCATGATCTCGCAGATCTCCTCGAAGCGCGTGTAGAGGAAGCTCTCCTCGTGATGCGCGAGGCACCACTTGGCCATGATCGATCCCCCGCGCGAGACGATTCCCGTCATGCGCTTCGCGGTCAGCGGAATGTAGGCGAGCCGCACGCCCGCGTGGATGGTGAAGTAATCCACGCCCTGCTCGGCCTGCTCGATCAGCGTGTCGCGGTAGATCTCCCACGTGAGCTCCTCCGCTTTCCCGTCCACCTTCTCCAGCGCCTGGTAGATCGGCACCGTGCCGATCGGCACCGGCGAGTTGCGGATGATCCACTCGCGCGTCTCGTGGATGTGCTTGCCGGTGGAGAGATCCATCACGGTGTCCCCGCCCCAGCGCGTCGCCCACGTCATCTTCTCCACCTCCTCCTGGATGCCGGAGGTGACCGCGGAGTTGCCGATATTGGCGTTGATCTTCGTGAGGAAGTTGCGCCCGATCACCATCGGCTCCGACTCGGGGTGGTTGATGTTCGACGGGATGATCGCGCGGCCCCGCGCCACTTCGTCGCGCACGAACCCGGGCGTGATCATCTTCGGTATCGCGGCGCCGAACGATTGGCCCGGGTGCTGGCGCGTGATCGATTCGGATAGCGCGTCCCTGCGCTGGTTCTCGCGGATCGCGATGAACTCCATCTCGGGGGTGATGATGCCGCGGCGCGCGTAATGCATCTGCGTCACGTTCTTCCCCGCCTTCGCCCGGCGCGGCTTCCTCTGGAGATTGAACCGCAGCTGCGCGAGCTTGGCATCCTCCAGCCGCGCCCGGCCGTACGCGGAGGACGGGCCGGGCAGCTCCTCGGTGTCTCCGCGCTCGAGGATCCACTTCTGACGCAGCGGCGCGAGCCCCTGCCGGATGTCTATTTTCACGCCGGGATCGGTGTACGGGCCGGAGGTGTCGTAGACGTAGACCGGCGGGTTCTTCTCGGCGCCGAACAGCGCCGGGGTGTCGGATTGGGTGATCTCGCGCATCGGAACCCGGATGTCGGGGCGCGAGCCCTCGACATGGACCTTGCGCGAATTGGGCAAGGGCGCGATCGCTGCTTCGTCAACGTGCGCGGCCGCGCCCAGGAACTTCGGATTGGCATTCATGCTGCGCTCCTTTGAATTGCTGCCCGGGAGCGATGGTGGAGGCTTTTAAGCGCCACGCTTCCCTACGACGGCATTATCCGCATCAGGTATTAAGGGTATCTCTCACCCCGATCGAGGATTGAGGATTGAGGATTGCGCATCGAGGAAACCCCGAGTCACCAGTGCCCTCGATTACCGCCACCTCGATCCTCGTTCCCGGCCCGAGGACCCCTAACGTGTAATGGGAACGCTAATCGAATTATGGGATAATTGCAAGCTTCGCGAACGCCCACCGACGCCGGAAAACCCTTTCAAATGAACGCACAGCTGGACGTCGAGCGAGCGCGCTTCAACATGGTCGAGCAGCAGATCCGCACGTGGGAAGTGCTCGATCAGAACGTGCTCGATCTGCTGCTCCGCGTGCGTCGCGAGGAATACGTGCCCGAGCGCCACCGCGCGCTTGCCTTCGCGGACATGGAGATCCCGCTCGGGCACGGAGAAACGATGCTCGCGCCGAAAATCGAGGCGCGCATGCTGCAGGAGCTGGCGCTCCACCCGGGCGACAGGATCCTGGAAGTCGGGACCGGCAGCGGCTACATGACCGCGCTCCTGGCGAGCCTCGGTGCCCACGTCTATTCGGTGGAGATCGTTCCCGAGTTCACGGCATCGGCAAGCGCCAAGCTCAAGGCGCACTCGATCACCAACGTCACGCTGGATACCGGCGATGCTGCGCGCGGATGGGACAAGCACGCGCCGTATGACGCAATCGTTCTCACCGGCTCGGTGCCGCTGCTGGCGGAAGCGTTTCCCCGCAGCCTCAAGCCCGGGGGCAGGCTCGTTGCCGTGGTGGGCGAGCCCCCGGTGATGGAAGCGCGGCTCATCACGTGCGTGGCCGGCGGCGCGTTCCGCTCGACGGGACTGTTCGAGACGTGCATCGCGTCCCTCAAGAATGCGCCGCAGCCTGAGCGCTTTGTCTTCTAGAAGCCGTGAATCGTGAACGGGGAATCGCAAATGGACAACACAACTCCGGGCGCGACCGGGTTCCCGTTTCCCATTCCCTATTTCCCATTTTTGGTTCCCGTAGCCCCATGAAGCGCCTGGTCGTCTGCGCATCGTTGGCGTGCTTGTCCGCGCTCGCTCCGGGTGCGCAGGGCGCCGATCTGATGCAGATCTACCGTTCCGCGCAGGCAGCGGACGCGCAGTACGGGGCTGCGCGCGCGAGCTGGAGCGCGGGCCAGGAGAAGCTGCCCCAGGGCTTGAGCGGGCTGCTTCCGCAGGCGACCCTCTCGGGCTCGACCCAGCACAACGACCGCGATCTCCGCCCGCGGGGCACGACGGGCACCGGTGTGGTGGGAGGCACGACCCAGTTCAATTCGAACACGCTCACGCTCTCGGTGACCCAGCCGCTGTATCGGGCGCAGAACCTCGCCACCTACGAGCAGGCGCGCCACCAGGTGGCGCAGTCCGATGCGCTGTTTGCGCAGGCCGCACAGGATCTCATTGTGCGGGTGGCGCAGGCCTATTTCGATGTGCTGCTCGCGCAGGACACGCTCGCCTTTGCGCAGGCGCAGTTGGCCGCAATCGGCCAGCAGCTCGAGCAGGCCAAGCGCAACTTCGAGGTGGGGGTGGCCACGATCACCGATACCCATGAGGCGCAGGCGCGCTACGACATCACGGTGGCTTCCGAGATCGCCGCGCGCAACGAGCTGGAGGTGCGGCGCCGGGCGTTGACGGTGCTCACCGGGCAGCCTGCTCCCGGGCTCGCGCCCCTGGGGGGGCGGTTCCGGCCCCAGATGCCTGATCCGCCGGGCATGGAGCGCTGGGTACAGCAGGCGCTGGCCTCGAATACGCAGGTCAAGGCCGCCGAGGCGGCGCGCGCGGTGGCCGCGCGCGAGGTCGAGAGAAACCGCGGCGCGCACCGGCCCACGCTCGATGCCTTTGCGAGCTACACCGAGGCGGGCAGCGGCTCGGGCACGCAAGGGGGCGTAGGCACCGATACCACGAGCAAGGTGATCGGGCTGCAGCTCGCCGTGCCCCTCTATCAGGGCGGCCTGGTGAGCTCGCGGGTGCGCGAGGCGCTCGCGAACGAGGACAAAGCGCGCCAGGAGCTGGAGAGCGCGCGGCGCGCAGCCGAGCTTGCCGTGCGCCAGGGCTATTTGGGGGTCACCAGCGGGCTGGCGCAGGTCAAAGCGCTGGAGGCGGCGCTGGTGTCCTCGCAGAGCTCGCTCGATTCCACGCGACTGGGCCAGCAGGTGGGCGTGCGCACGCAGGTCGATGTATTGAACGCCCAGCAGCAGCTCTCCCAGACGCGGCGCGATCTCGCGCAGGCGCGATACGCCTACATCCTCTCGCTGCTGCGGCTGAAAGCCGCCGCCGGCAGCCTCACCGAGACCGACCTCGCGCAGGTCAACGCTTGGCTCGACAAGCAGTGAACGGTCAACAGTAAACGGTAAACGGGAAGATCTTCGGCCCAGCGCATCTCACCCGTACTCGCAGATTCCGTTCACCATTCACTGTTCACCGTTCACCGATTAACAAGAGCGAAATCCGCAAGCAGGTCCTCGCCCAGCGCGATGCGCTCGATGCGGGCGCGCGCGCGCAGCTCGTTCCCCGCATCACCGAGCGCCTGCTCCAACTCGATGCCTGGCGCGATGCGCAGTGCGTGCTGGCCTACGTGAGCTTCGGCAGCGAATTCGACACGGCCGCGTTCATCGCGGGCCTGATCGGCGGCGGCAAGACCCTGGTGCTGCCGAAAGTGGATCGCGAGAACCGGGTGCTAAAACTGTACGGCGTGCGCGATCTCGAGCGAGAGCTCGCCCCCGGAACGTGGAGCATCCGCGAGCCACGTGCGGATCTTTGCCGGGAGGTTGCGCCGGACGACATCGAAATGGTGCTGGTCCCGGGCGTGGCCTTCACCCCGCGCTGCGAGCGCCTGGGCTATGGCGGCGGTTACTACGACGGGCTGATCAACGCATTCAACCAGCGCCCTGCCCTGGTCGCTGCGGCCTTTTCCCTGCAGATCGTGCCGGAGCTTCCCGTCACCGAGCGGGATCAGAAAGTGGATCTCGTCGTCACCGAGAACGCCGTTTATCCGCGAACGGTGAACGGTGAACCGTGAACGGTGTGCGGCTACGATCTTATTCGCCTTTGAAGCCCATAAACTAGTTTTGAAACGCGCTCGACCAAGTCAAAGGCCGGGGCGTTTTCCGGAAGATATCCAAGATCAACTGCGATTAGAAGCTGCGTTTCAAGCTCGCCGGTAGAGCCCATGGCGACGCTCAGAAACTGACCGAATTCTTTTGGCCCCTGGCGTGCCGCTCCTTCGGCGATGTTGCTCGGAATTGAAACAGCGGAGCGCCTTAGCTGAGAACTCAGCCCATAGATTTCTTCTCTGGGAAAACCTTGCGTGGCCCGATAAACTGCAGACACCAATGCCATCGCTTCCTTCCAAGCATCGAGCTTGTAGTGCGGCCGGTTGCTTCGCATCGAATCCTCCTTTCCAAGGAGCGATGTTCTCCGATTACCGTTCACCATTTACCGTTCACCGGGTTTTAGAGCTGGATCAGCTCTAAAACCCTGGCGGTGGCGCCGCGGTGCACGTTGGCAAAAACGAGCGCTGCCTGCGCCATGCGCCGTGCGGCTTCGCGGTCGAGCAGCAGGCGGCCGGCCACACGCGCAAGGTCCGCGGTATCGCGCACCTGGACCGCGGCACCCGCCGCCACGGCGCCCTGCACCGCTTCCGCAAAATTGTAGGTGGACGGCCCGACCACCACCGGCTTGCCCACGGCGCACGCTTCAATCAGGTTCTGGCCTCCGAGCGGGAGCAGGCTGCCGCCGACGAACGCCACGTCGCACGCCGCGTAGTACGCAAACATCTCTCCCATGCTGTCGCCCAGCACGATCTGGGTGTCCGGCGCGATCACCGCGTTCTCGCTGCGGCGTTGAAACCGGAATCGGCGCGCGGCGAGCAGCGCAGCGACCTCTTCGAAGCGCTGCGGGTGACGCGGCACGATCACCGTGAGCAGACCGGGCGCCTCGATGGCGTCCAGCGCATCCAGGACCAGCGCCTCTTCCCCGTCGCGGGTGCTCGCCGCAAGCAGCACGGGCCGCGCCTTCCCGTATAGCCCGCGCCACGCGCGCCCCAGCTCGACCTTGTCGTGCGACGGCGCGATGTCGAATTTGACGTTTCCAGTGACAACCACGTTCGCAGCGCCCAGATTCGAAAGTCTCGCGGCATCCTCCCCGGTCTGCGCCGCGACTGCGGCCAGCCCGCCCAGTGCCGCCCGCGTGATTCCCGGGAACCGGAGATAGCCCGCGAGCGATTTTTCGGAGAGCCGGGCGTTGACGAGATGGACCGGGACGCCCCGCTCGCGGCACGCATGTATCAGATTGGGCCAGAGCTCCGTTTCCATCAGCACGCCCAGCTTGGGCTGGAAATGGTCGAGAAAGCGCGCGACCGCCCCGGGAAAGTCGTACGGGAGGTAACCGCGCATCACGCGATCGCCGTAGAGCTGCTCCCCGGTCTCGCGGCCGGTCGGCGTCATGTGGGTGAGCAGGATGCGATGGTCCGGATAGCGCGCGGAGAGCGCCCGGATCAGCGGCTCCGCCGCGCGCGTCTCGCCGACCGATACGGCATGCAACCATAGGGTCGGGCCGTCCGCGCGCGCGCCGTACCGGCCGAATCTCTCCGCGACGTGCTCGAGATACCCGGGCTGCCGCCGCGCGCGCCACAGCAGGCGCAGCAGCACGTACGGCAGCGCGCAGTAGAGCAGGAGCGTGTAAACGACGCGGGTGATCATGCGCATCACCCGCCAGTGAGCGGTGAACGGTGAACAGTGAACAGAAGAACCATCCGGTCCGCGTTCCTCGTCCTTGCCAGCCGATTACAGTTCACCGTTTTCCGTTCACCATTCACGCGCCACGAGGCGCGCCAGCGCATCCATTACCTCGCTGGCCGCCGGTGGTGTCCCCGGGCCGCCGATGTTCGCGGCGCGCGCGCAGCCATGGAGGCCGGTCGCGGCCGGATCGGTCGCGCAGTAAATCCCGACAGTCGGCACGCGCAGCGCTCCCGCCAGATGCGTGAGTCCCGTATCCACCCCCGCCACCGCGCCGGCGCCCGCGAGCAGCGCCGCGGCCTGCGCAAGCGTAGTCTCCGGTGGAACGAGGGCCCCGGGAATCCGCTGCGCGAGGCGCTCGCTGCGCGCGTATTCTTCCGGACTGCCCCACGGCAGCACGCAGCGGCTCCCATCGAGCGTCAGCCGTCTGCCGAGCTCGATCCAGTTGGGTTCAGACCAGAGCTTCCGGTGCGCGCTCGTTCCATGCAGCAGCACCGCGTAGCGCCCCGCAGGCAGCCATTGGAACGCTCCCTGGGGCGCGCGGATGCCGTAATCCACGCCGTTTCGAAGCGGGTAGCCCAACGCCTGCGCCGCGAGCGCGCGGTTGCGCTCGACCGCGTGCAGCGTCCACGGCACGGAAAATGTCCGGTTGTAAAAAAGCCCAAGCGGCTCGCGCGCGCTCTCCCGATCGAGCCCGTAGCGCGTGCCGCGCGCAATGCGCGCGACGAGCGCGCTCTTCAGAAGCCCCTGGGTGTCGATCACGGCATCGTAACTCGTGCTTTTGAGCTCCCTCATGAACGCCGAGATCTCCGCGCGCGTGCGGCTGCGCCACCATCCCGGGCGCCAGCGGCGGATCGCGACCGGGATTACCCGCTTGACCGAGGGATGCAGCCTGGGAATGGCAACGAACGACTCCTCGACCACCCAATGCAGCTCGCACTGCGCCTCGGCCGCAGCGATATCGCTCGCCGCCGGCAGGTTGTGCACCACGTCCCCCATGGAGGAGGTCTTGACCAGCAGGATCTTTTTCATTGTGTGGTCGCGGCGGGCGGGTCGCGGGTAGCCTACACGCATTTGCCGCTTGCGCATAGAATATGGGCATTTTTCGCCGCTCGCCCGCCACTTGAACCCGAAAAGCATCGTCCCGCACCTTTCTGCCGTGTCCCGCGAAAGGCGTGAGGCGGCGAACCGACACAAGGCCGCCGTCGTGTGGTTCACCGGGCTTCCATCTTCCGGAAAATCCACCACGGCGCACGCGGTCGAGGAGCAGCTCTTTCGCGCAGGCTGCCAGGTGTACGTGCTCGACGGCGACAACGTGCGCCACGGGCTGAGCTCGGATCTCGGGTTCGGCGCGGCGGACCGCCGCGAACACCTGCGGCGCATGGCCGAGCTCGCAAGACTCATGTACGAGGCGGGCACGATCGTGCTGTGCGCGTTCATCTCCCCGACGCGTGCGAGCCGGCGCGCGGCCCGCGCCCTGTTTCGTGACGGCGCGTTCTTCGAGGTTTACACCGCATGCCCGTTGAAAGTCTGCGAGCGGCGCGACCCCAAGGGCCACTATGCGAAGGCGAAAGCCGGAAAGATCCCGGAGTATACGGGGGTGACTGCCCCCTATGAAGCGCCGCTCCACCCCGAGCTCGTGCTCAAAACGGATTCGCGGCCGGTGCAGGCCTGCGCGGCAAGCGTGATCCGCCTGCTGCGGGAGCGCCGGATTATCTCCCGTACGCGCGGTGCTCATGCATCTTCCAGGAACAGGGTGCGCGCTTGATCCTCGTCACCGGCGGCGCCGGCTTCATCGGGTCGAATTTCATCCTCGACTGGCTCGCGACCAAGGGCACGCCGGTCGTGAATCTCGACAAGCTGACCTACGCGGGGAATCCCGCGAACCTGGCTGCCGCCGCCAAGGACGACCGCTACGTATTCGTGAAAGGCGACATTGGAGACCGGGAGTTCGTCGGCAAAATTCTACGCGAGCACAAACCGCGTGCGGTCGTGAACTTCGCCGCCGAGAGCCACGTGGACCGCTCGATCCACGGTCCCGATGCGTTCGTCCAGACCAACGTCGTCGGGACCTTCAACTTGCTGGAGGAAGCTCGAGCTTATTGGTCGAATCTCAAGGAACCGGAAAGAAGCGATTTCCGGTTCCTTCACGTCTCCACCGACGAAGTGTATGGGTCCCTCGGGTCGAACGATCCCGCGTTTACCGAGACCACTTCGTATTCGCCCAATAGTCCATATGCTGCGTCCAAGGCCGCGTCGGACCACCTCGTGCGGGCCTACCACCACACCTATGGGCTGCCCGTCATCACGACCAACTGCTCCAACAACTACGGGCCGTTCCAGTTTCCCGAGAAGCTGATCCCGCTCGCAATCGTCAACGCGGCGCGCGGCAAGCCGGTGCCGGTGTACGGCGACGGGCTCAACGTGCGCGACTGGCTCTACGTGGGCGATCACTGCGCTGGCGTGCGCCTCGCGCTCAACAAGGGGCGCGTGGGAGAGACCTACAATATCGGGGGCAACGCGGAAAAAACAAACCTCGAGGTCGTGCAATCCATCTGCGCGATCCTCGACGAGCTCCGCCCGCTAGAGGCGGCGATTCACGATTCACGATTCACGATTCACGGCTCGAAACCCATCACCCGTCACTCGTCACTCGTCACTCTGGTGAAAGACCGGCCGGGCCACGACCGCCGCTACGCCATGGACGCCCGCAAGATCGAGCGCGAGCTCGGCTGGCGGGCGCGCGAGCGCTTCGAGACCGGGCTGCGCAAGACCGTCCACTGGTACCTCGACCACATGGATTGGGTGGACAGCGTCACCAGCGGAGCCTACCGCGACTGGGTGGAGCTGAATTACGCCGACCGGGAAATGGGAAATAGGAAATAGGAACAGTAATTGGTTCGTCCACATGAAAACCTGGACGCATGGCGCGAGGCGATGAATCTGGTTAAGGTAGTGTACGCCGCTACGCGTTCTTTTGCCAGGGACGAACTGTTCGGTCTCACCGCGCAAATCCGCAGGTCCGCAATCTCGATACCGAGCAACATCGCTGAAGGATCTGCACGGGCAAGCCGTAGAGAACTCGCCCAGTTTCTTAACGTTGCGAAAGGCTCTCTCAGCGAGCTGGAAACGCAGCTCCTCATCGCCGTCGATCTCGGTTACCTCGAAGCACGGCACGAAGTATTTCCGTTGCTGGAACGGGTAGCGAGACTCGTTACCGGGTTTCACCGCAAGGCAACCGGTTCGAATCCCGGGTAGACTATTTCCGATTCCCCATTTCCCATTCCCCATTTCCCATTCCCCATTACGAGTCACGATGAAAGGCATCATCCTGGCAGGTGGCGCGGGCTCGAGGCTGTATCCGGCGACGCAGGTCGTCTCCAAGCAGCTGCTGCCGGTGTACGACAAGCCGATGATCTATTATCCGCTGACGACGCTGATGCTCGCGGGAGTCCGCGAAATTCTGCTGATCTCGACGCCACAGGACACACCCCGTTTCGAACAACTTCTCGGGAACGGACACAAATGGGGTCTCGACATTTCCTACGCAGTACAGACGGCGCCCGGAGGCTTGCCCCAGGCCTTTATCATCGGCGCGGATTTCATCGGAAAAGAGCCGTGCACCCTGATCCTCGGTGACAACATTTTTTACGGCCACAATCTCGGCAATGAACTGAAGGCGGCGACCGAAAAGAGCACCGGCGCCACGATTTTCGCCTACCAGGTTCAGGATCCGGAGCGTTCCGGCGTGGTGGAATTCGACAAGAACGGCAAAGTGCTCTCGATCGAGGAGAAGCCAAAGCACCCGAAATCCCGATACGCGGTCACCGGGTTCTTCGTCTACGACAACAAGGTCGTCGACATCTCCCGCAACCTCAAACCTTCCGCCCGCGGCGAACTCGAGATAACCGACGTCAACAACGAATACCTGCGCCGCGGCGAGCTTTCAGTCAGACTCCTGGGGCGCGGCATCGCCTGGCTCGACACGGGCACGCATGACGCCCTGCTAGACGCATCCATGTTCATCGAAACGATCGAGAAGCGGCAGGGCCTGAAAGTCGCCTGCCCCGAGGAAATCGCGTACCGCATGAAATTCATCGCCGCGGAGCAGCTCGAGAAACTCGCCGCCTCCATGAACGACAACCCGTATGCGCGGTATCTCAAGGCCGTGCTCAAGGAGCCGTGAATCGGGAAACGATTAACGAACAAGAGTGAAAGTTATCCCCTCCAGCATCCCCGGCCTCCTGATCCTCGAACCGGAGGTCTTCGGCGACGAACGCGGGTTTTTCTACGAGAGCTTCAACGAGCGCGCGTTTGCCAACAGTGCCGGAATCAACGTCCGCTTCGTACAGGACAATCACTCGCGATCGGGAAGAAACGTCCTGCGCGGCCTGCACTACCAGATCCGGCAGCCGCAGGGAAAGCTTGTAAGAGTCACCAACGGAGAAGTTTTCGATGTCACTGTGGACATCCGCAAGAGTTCCGCTACCTTCGGCAAATGGAGCGCGGAAATCCTGTCGGAAAAGAACCGGCGCATGCGGTGGATTCCGCCGGGATTCGCTCACGGGTTCCTGGTAACGAGCGACTGCGCCGAGGTGCAGTACAAGACGACCGACTACTGGGCTCCGCAGCACGAGCGCTGCATCGTCTGGAACGACCCGGCACTCAAGATCGACTGGCCACTGAATGGCGAGCCGGTCGTGTCGAAGAAGGACCGCGCCGGAGTACCCTTCAAGCAGGCCGAAGTCTTTGCGTGACGCGCCGGAAAGCGCCGCAAAGACGATCACGCGAGATGGTTGACCAGGCGCGCCCCGGCAGCCGTTCGGTAAATTTCGAATCCGCCGTCCAGGGTGACTATGTCGGCCAGCCGCTCGCGCCCGGCCAGCCATACCAGGGTGGCATCCGCGAGCGCCATCGGCCGGTCGCGATAGCGTTCCATCAACTGATGGACACGCGCGATTTCGTCCTCGGGCACATGCACGATGTGGGCGCCGCCCCGCTCGAGCCACGGCAGCAGCCGGTCCCGCCGGTGCGCCGGCAACAGGTGCCAGCTTTCGGTCACGACCGCCCAGGTCGTGAATGCCACCCCGGCGAACCCGTCAAAGAAGCGCAGCGCGCGGGCATGCGAGCGTTCCCGCCGGTTATGCAGGGCCACGATCGGCCCGGTGTCAACGATGACCCTTTGCACGCTTGCCCCTGAGCGCCCGCCTCAGGTAGTGATCGTGCCGCTCTCCGAGATCGGGGGGCCCGGCGAAGCATCCGGCCAAGTCGAGCTCGCGGGCGATCTCTCCGAGCGTTTTCCGGCCCGTCGCCGTGCCGGCTATCTCAGCGATGCCTCGCTTGACCGCTTTCGAAGGCGTGAGTCCGGTGCGCTCACAAAGCGCCCGGAGCTCGGCCGCTTCCCGGTCATTGAGCCGCACTGACAGCACTTTCATGGGAGCCGCTCCACACTAATGTATGACATGAATCATACATCGTGCCGCGAACGCTGGCAAGCTTGCTGCACGCCGGCGCGGGAGGCCGCCCAGCCCTCGTCTTGACACCCCCGCCCTCGAACTCCATGCTGAAGCAGTGCATCGCCAGATTGCGGGATAAATGGTGAACAGTAGACTGTCACTGTTCCCCATTCCCTGTTTCCGGTTCCCGATTCACGAACGATGAGAATTCTTCTCGCGGGGAAAACGGGGCAATTGGGCTCCGAGCTGGTCGTCGCTCTCGGGCCGCTCGGCCATGTCGTCGCAACCGGCCGGGAGGAGATGGATCTCGCGAATCCGGACTCGATCCGCCGCGCGATCCGCGATGCGAAGCCGGCGATCATCGTGAACGCAGCCGGGTACACGACCGTGGACAAGGCGGAAGCCGAGCCCGATCTCGCGATGCAGGTGAACGGCGTCGCCCCGGGCATCCTCGCCGAGGAAGCGAAGCACGTCGGAGCAGCACTTATCCACTATTCCACCGACTATGTGTTCGATGGCGAGCGGAAGGAGCTGTACACGGAGGAAGACGCGCCGAACCCGGTGAACGTCTACGGCAAGACGAAACTCGCCGGTGAGCGCGCGATAGAGTCGGCCGGGGGCGTGTACATCATCCTGCGCACCAGTTGGATCTACAGCAGCGGCGGGCCAAATTTCGTGCTCGCCATCCTGCGCCTTGCGCGGGAGAAGAAGGAACTCGGCGTGGTGAACGACCAGACCGGCTCACCGACGCGGGCGCGACGGCTGGCCGAAGCAAGCGCAGACCTCTTGCGTTGTGGGGAAGCGATCCGGGAACAGAGCGGCATCTACCACCTTTCCGCCATGGGCCATACCTCGCGCTACGAGTTCGCAAGGGCGATCATCGGCGCCATGCGGGAACTCACGGGGTCGTCCGACGGCTGGGCAACCATAAAACCGATAACGTCGGACCAGTACCCGCTGCCGGCCCGCAGGCCGCCTCACCCTGTCACCGACAAGACCAAGATCAAACAAGTGTTCGGGATCGAGATGCCGCGCTGGGAAGACCAGTTGCGCGCCTTTCTTGCCGAACTCCAGGAAATGGAAAATAGGAAATAGGAAATGGGCAGTGATGCGAGCAACGTGCCTTTTCGATTCACGTTTCACGAACTTCGGGCCGTTTTGCGATTCACCGGGTCTCCCCGCTCACTGCTCACTGCTCACTGCTCACTGCTCACTGCTCACTGCTCACTGTTCACTATTCCCCATTCCCCCGTTCCCGATTCAGGAATTCTTGCCGTTTGCGGCGAACGATAGGTGGAGCGGAACGCAATGGGCCGCAGGAGAAGGGGTTCGAGACTAGGATACCAACCGGCCGATCGCGCGTGCATGTTTGGCCTTGAATATGCTATCTTGTATATCTGGGATATCACCCGGATAGCAATAGAGGACAGGCATGGCAGAGCAACTTTTGATTCGGATGGACCCCGAGCTCAAGCGCAAGCTCGCGAGGTTGGCGACGCGGGAGGGAAAGACCGCCACGCAGGTAGTGCGCGATCTCATCGAGGAGTACGTCAAGAACCGCGACGTCGCTTCGTACATCGACGCTCTCTGGGGGCGAATCGGCCAGCGCCTGAAGTCCGCGGGGCTCACCGCGGGCGACGTGGCAAAGGCAGTGCGAGAGGTCAGGAAATCAAAGACCCGAGATGCGGGTCGTCGTTGACACGAACGTTCTCGTGTCATCGTTCTTTGGCGGACCGCCGCGCGAGGTCATCGAACACTGGAAACGCGGAGAGATAACGCTCTGCGTTTCCCGCGATCTCATTGACGAGTACGTGGACGTCCTGGATCGGCTGGGTGTGCGGGCGGACCTCATCCACGAATTGCTCGACCTATTCGCGTCGGGCCACAATCTTGTTTTCACTGCCTCCACTTCCCCGTTGCAGGTTCTGAAGCACGATCCCGACGACAACATGCTGTTTGAGTGCGCGGTCGAGCTTGAAGCTAAAGTAATCGTGACCGGCGACAAGGCAGTCCGTAGCGTAGAGCGCTATATGGATATCGAGGTGGTCACCCCCGCGGAATTTCTGACGTGTTACAGCAAATGACCCGCTTTCACGATTCACGGGTTTTCCCGCTCACCGGTCACTGTTCATCGCTCCCCGTTCCCCGATCACTCAATCGCTGAATCACTCAGTCACTTAATCACGCGGTTGATCGCCCATTACCCATTTACGACCTGCGATTCACCGGGCCTCTCCGCTCACTGCTTACTGTTCACTGTTCACTGTTCACTGTTTTCCATTCCCCATTCCCCGATTCATAGATGACGTTCAAACGTTTCCTCCTCGCCCTCCTCGCGTTCTGCGTGATCGTGGTCGCAGGGCTGGCAATCTGGCTTACGGGTGCAAACTTCCATCCCGTGATCGCCGGCAAGCTCTATCGCAGCGCGCAGCCCAAGGCGGCCCAGCTCGAGGCGGTCGTGAAACAGCACGGCATCAAGACCGTCATCAATCTGCGCGGCTCCAATCGCGAGAAGGAGTGGTATCGGGCCGTCCGAAACGATGCGCCGCGGCTTGGAATCGAGGTGCACGACATCGAGTTCCGCTCGCGCGGGCTGCCGGACATCGCCGCGCTGCTGAAGCTCGTCGATGCACTGCAACGCGCGCCGCGGCCGCTGCTCGTGCACTGCCGCGACGGCGCGGACCGCCCCGGCCTCGCAAGCGCCGTTGCGCTATTGCTCGACGGGAACCACGACCTGGATGCGGCCACCGGGCAGACCTCGCTCTACTACCGCGTCATCCGCGAGGACAGCATCGGGCGCGAGTTCCTGCGCGCGTACCGCGCCGCGCTCGAGGCGACCGGGCGAAAACACACGCCCGAGCACCTGATCTCCTGGATCAAGAACGGCTACGTGGACTCGATGGGCAACTTGCGCTTCATCATAGACCACGTGGACAACCGGCCGTGGCCCGGGAAGGCCGCAAGGTATGAGCTCAAAGGGAACGTGTTCACCGCGGCGGGCTGGGCGTTCGACCAGCGCAACGAGGCGCTCCTAAAGGACGTCACCGTGCTGCTCGACGGCAAACCCCTGCCGCAGACCCGTTACCGGCTCATGCGCAAGGACGTCGCCGAGGTGTTCGAGATTCCTGCAGTTGCAGCTTCGGGATGGGCAGTAGAAGCAGACATCTCGGGCTGGCCCCGCCAATGTTACGATGTGAGCCTCCGCCTGATCCGGCCCGACGCCGGCCAGTGGCAATCACCGACGCTCGGCAGCGTCTGTCTCAGATAATTTCTCGCGCCTGGGAAATGCCGCGGTTTGCGACCGGCGGGTTTATGTGCCACAATAAAATTTGTTGTGACACATGGGTCGGTTGATGAAAACGCTCAGCATTCGGGAAATCCGCAAGGAACTGGCGCACCTCGACGAGCTCGTTGAGTCCGAGGGCGAGGTGGTGGTTACGCGCCGTGGCCGGTGGATTGCGCGCCTTCTGCCGCTTCGCGGAAAACGGCGAATGCCCTCGCACGCCGAATTGCGCGCCGGCATGCCCCGCCTTAAGAAAGGCAGCGAGAAGCACGTTCGCGCCGGGCGCGACGAGCGTTGATGGGGCCATACCTCGATACCAGCGCGTTGGCGAAGTGGTATCTCAACGAGCCGTTCTCGGAAGAATTCGAGGCGTTCATCCGGGAGCAGCCCTCGGCGGCAATCAGCCGCCTCACGGTCGTCGAGTTCCGCTGCCTGCTCGCCCGGCGCCGGCGCGCCGGTGAGATCAAAAGAACGATCGAGTCGCGTGTGTTCGCAGCGTTCGAACAGGACATGCGGGCGGGATTTTTGGAGGTATTCCCGGTTGCGGACGAGCACCTGATCGCGGCGCTGGGATTGGTCGCCCGGCTCGGTAGATTTCCGCTCCGCACGCTGGACGCCATCCATCTGGCGGTTGCCCGCGGCGGCAACGTTCGGCAGTTGGCCACAGCAGATCGAATGATGGCGGGTGCGGGACGCGCGATCGGATTGGAAGTCGTGCGTTTCTACTGATCGGGACCGTAACGCGGTCCCCGCGCGGCGGGCGCTTAGCCAGTAGGCGATGTCGCCAAGGCGTTCACCGTGATGCGCGACAACAGGCCCCTGCCGCAGACCCGTTACGGGCTCATGCGAAATGACGTCGCCGAAGTGTTCGAGATCCCGGCGGTGGCCGCCTCGGGGTGGGCGGTCGAAGCGGATCTATCGGGCTGGGCACGGAGATGTTACGACATCCGTCTACGCATGGTGCGCTCGACCGGCAGCGCCTGGCAATCGCAACCGTTGGCAAGGCCCTGTCTCAAGTAACTGGCAATCACCGGGCATCAGCAAAAAAAACGCTTGACGCCCTCCCGCGGGTGACGAGACCGTGCTCGTGGCGCCTGCGATATCCGACCCGGAGTTGCCGCGGCGGCGACCCGAGCCTGGTCACGTGTCGCGGCCTGCGGTTTGACTGAGGCGGCCCGTCGCCTTGAACCGGCGCAGCCGCCGGATCATAAAGACATCCATGCGGACTGGCGGAGGGTTCGGCGCCGTGGACCATTCCGTGGCCCTGCGTGCACGAGTTTCTGGCGATCGTCACGCACCCGCGCATATTCGTGCCCCCGACGCCGCTCGCGAGAGCTGCGGCGCAGGTCGATGCCTGGCTCGAATCCCCCAGTCTCGTCCTGCTTTCCTGAACTGCGTGTTGTGAATCCGATGATTGCGTAGCGTTCCAGGACATCAACCGGGCGCGAGGTTGACGTGGTACTGGAGGGCCCCGGCGGCAGGATCGCAGGTGTCGAAGTGAAGGCGTCCGCGACGGTCTCCGCATCGGACTTCTCCGGCCTGCACGCGCTCGCCGAGATAGCTGGCAGGAAGTTCGCCTGCGGCGTCCTGCTCCATGACGGAGACGCGGCTGTGCCGTTCGGCGAGCGCATGATCGCCGCCCCGGTGAGCGCGCTATGGGAGCCGGTCCGCAATTCGTGAACGGTAAATCGGGAAAACCTGTTAGCCACGGAACCACACGGAAGGTCACCGAAAGGCAATGCGAAGTGATGAGTGATGAGCGGCAACCCCGGAATCGGTTCAGTCTCATTCCTCGCCGGCCGTTCAGCTGCCATGGTTTCGTCCGTGTGTTTCCGTGTGCTTCCGTGGCCGATGGTTCTTCGGCTCACGGCTCACGGATCACGAATCACGGACATTCGATTCCGTGGTTAAATTGCCCATGCCCGCCCGGAAAGAGAACGAGCTCGTCTGGCACCACGCGACCGTGACGCGCATGCGCCGCGAGGCGCTCAACCGCCACAAGGCGGTCTTCGTCGAGGTGCCGCACCGGGAAGCGCAGTTGCGCGCGTTCCTTGAGACACGCCCTGTGTGACGGGCTGCAACACCGTGCGGAGGCGGATCGCCCCGGCCGCTCTCCTGGGAGTGGGGTCGCTGCAAATCCAGAGACAAGCTTTAATATTGTGATCATCGCGGTCCGCGCGGTCTGCCACCATGCCGTCATTTTGCGTGGTAAAATCACGGCGTGCCTTCCAAGCATTATCACCGCTTGCTGACGCCGCCCAAGGGCAGCTTCTTCCTGTTCGGCGTCCGCGGCGCGGGCAAGAGCACCTGGGCGCGGGAGCAGTTTCCCGACGCCCATGTTGTTGACCTGCTGGACGAGTCGCGTTATCAGGCGCTCCTCGCCCATCCCGGCCTGCTCGCCATGGAGCTGCGCACCCTGCCGGCGCAACGCATTGTCGTGCTCGACGAAGTGCAGCGCGTGCCCGCCCTGCTGAACGAGGTGCACCGTGCCATCGAGACCACGCGCCGCCGGTTCGTGCTGCTCGGATCGAGCGCGCGCCGATTCAAGACCGCCGCCACGAATCTGCTCGCAGGGCGCGCGACCCTGCGAACGCTCTATCCGCTGGTGCCGGCCGAGCTCGGGAAAGACTTCGACCTCGAACGGGTGCTGCGCTTCGGCAGCATACCGCTCGTGTGGCAGGCCGATGATCCGCGCGCCACGCTCGAGGCCTACGTGCAGCTCTACGTGCGCGAGGAGATTCGCGCCGAGGCTTTGGTGAGAAACCTGCCGGGATTCCTGCGCTTCCTGCCCGTGGCGGCCCTCTTTCACGGGCAGATCGTCAACGTGGCCGGGCTGGCGCGCGATGCGGCGACGGCGCGCACCACCGTCGAGGGCTACCTAGGCATCCTCCAGGACACGCTTCTCGCGACGCTCTTGCCCGCCTTCGAGCCGCGCCTGCGCGTCCGTGAACGCCGGCATCCGAAGCTCTACTGGGTCGATCCCGGCCTCGTGCGCGCGGCGAAGCGCCAACTAGGCCCCGTGGGAGCGGAAGAGCGCGGCGCGCTGTTTGAAGGCTGGATCCTGACCCTGCTGCGGGCCCATGACGAGCGATCCGCCCTTTTCGAAGAGGTGACGTATTGGGCGCCCTTGCAGGCCCGTCAGACCGAAGTCGATTTCCTGCTGCGGCGCGGCCGGGAATACCTCGCGCTCGAGGTCAAGGCGCAGTCCCGTTTCTCAACCCCGCAGCTCTCCGGGTTGCGGGCGATCGCGGAGCTACCGCGCATTGCGCGCCGCGTGCTCGTCTATCTGGGCGAGCGCCGGCTGCGGACCGAAGACGGCATCGAAGTCTGGCCGCTGGATTTCCTGCTGGAGAAGCTCGCAGAAGGTCGACTCTGGCCTTGAAACACGGCCTCGCAGTGAATGATTGCCCATTCCCGATTCACGGGTTTCCACCCATTCTCCATTTCCCGTTCCCGATTTCTGATTCGCCAATGGCCACTGTACGTCAGTCTTTGCGCGCGGACAGCAGAGCCTTTACCTCCCGTCGCAGCTGAGGAAGCTTGCCTTCGACTAAGCCCCACACTATCCGGTCGTCAATCGTCGCGTAAGCATGGATCAGGATGTTCCGGAAGGCGATGATCCTGCGGTATTCGGTGAGCTTCTCCGCGAGCGACGGGTTCAGCTGCGCCAGCCGTGAGATTGCTTCCCCGACGATTTCGAATTGCCGCTCGACAGCGGACCGCAGCATCGGGTCTCTTGGTAGTCCGCGAAGCTCTTGCCGGCGCAGAACCCGTCAATCAGATCTATGGCCTGCTGGATGTCGAACAGGTATTTGCGCGCTTCAAGCGGCATAGAGCATGGATCTCGTCTGCTCCAGGCGCTGCTTGAAGAAAGGGTTGCGGACGCTGGGAGCCGTAACCAGATCCACCGGCCGCGCGAAAAGCTGCTCGAGCGCCTCCCGCAGAGCGAAGTACGCCTCCGCATATTCCTTGGGGGAAAGATCACCGAGGTCGACCAGGAAATCCAGGTCGTTCGCGCGCGGCCCGTCGGCGCCCGCGGCAGCGGACCCGAACAAGTCCAGGCGTCTGACGCGGAACCGGCGGCAAAGCGCCTGAATTTCGCTCTTGCGCTGCTCGATTTCCTTCAGCATGGTGTGGCGATCAGAATCACGTTCCCGAGAAAGCTTACGCCATCCGAGCCCTAGTAGGAAGCCTTGCACGCCGTTCGATCGCAAATGTCAAATCTGGCTCACACAACAGTATCGGGCGATAAGGGCGTTTATACGGTTCACCATTTACGAGTTCTTGCCGATTTCCGATTCACGTTTCACGATTCACCGGGTCTCTCCGCTCACTGCCCACTGCCCACTATTCCCCATTCCCCATTTCCCATTTCCCGTTTCACGATTCCACGGCAGTCTGGGCGTTCGACCAGCGCAACGAAAGCCTTCTCAAGGACGTCACCGTGCTGCTCGACGGCAAACCCCTGCCGCAGACCCGTTACGGGCTCATGCGCAAGGACGTTGCTGAGGTGTTCGGGATTCCGGCCGCGGTGGCTTCGGGGTGGGCGGTCGAAGCGGATCTTTCGGGCTGGGCGCGGCGGTGCTACGAAATGACTCTAAGCCTAATCCGAACGGATGCCCGCCACTGGCAGTCACGACCGGTCGGCAACATCTGTCTCACGTCTCTACTCTACTTTGAGAAAGCTGAGATATCGGTCATGCTAGGAGCTTGTCGGACTTGAGCGCGACAAGCTCCTGCGTGGTTTCTTCTTCGAGAGTTTTAACCATCGCGTCTTCACGGAAAACACCGCGCGCAATCCACATTTCGTTCAGGACAACCACTCGCGCTCGGGAAGAAACGTGCTTCGCGGACTGCATTACCAGATCGCGCAGACGCAAGCCAGGCTGGTGCGCGTGGTCTCCGGGGAAGTATTCGACGTGGCTGTGGACCTTCGCAGGAGTTCTCCTACGTTCGGCAAGTGGACGGGGACAATGCTATCTGCGGAGAACAAGCGAATGCTCTGGATCCCCGAGGGATTTGCCCACGGCTTTCTCGTGCTCTCGGATTCAGCGGACTTCGTCTACAAGACCACCGACTACTACGCGCCCGAGCACGAGCGCTGCATCGCCTGGAACGACCGCGACCTTGCCATCGCCTGGCCGCTCCAAGGCGAGCCAACCCTCTCCCCCAAGGACCGAGCCGGATTGCCGCTCAAGCAAGCTGAGATCTTTTCGTAACACGCCGGCAAGCGCCACGTGTTCGAAGCGTGGCGCGGCCTCCAATTGACGAATATAATGGATGCGCAATGACCAAAACCGTCAATTACCGCGACATCATTACCGTCGAGCCGGGCAAGCGTTCGGGCAAACCGTGCATTCGGGGCATGCGGATCACGGTTTATGACGTGCTGGAGTATCTGGCGTCCGGAATGAGCGTTGAAGATGTTCTGCGCGACTTCCCGTACCTCACGCGGGAGGATATACGGGCGTGCCTGAGTTACGCTGCCGACCGGGAACGTAGCCAAGTCGCCGTCGGTTCTTGAAGCTCCTGTTTGATCAGAACCTCTCCCCGGTTCTCGTCGAAGAGTTACACGACCTTTTTCCTGGCTCGGCCCATACGGAAGCCCTCGGCTTGAATCGACACATCCGGCTGCGCCGTCCCGCAAAGCGAGAATACTCGCTCGACGAGCTGGTGGCCGGTATTCGCCGCGCGAACCTTCACGGCGAAGTGGAATTCGGTGCGCCCGAGGGCCGTGAGGCCTTCTGATGCTGTGCTGCCCCATGACTACACAGCTCAAGGGGTACCCCTTTGAGGTTCCGGTGGATGCCCCCGGCGGGCAGTCGGGTGTGGTTCTTGCTGACCGGGTCAGGAGCGTGGACTGGAAGGCGCGGCGCGCGCAACGCAAAGGCCGGACATCGGACGCGGTGGTTGCAGACGTTCTGGCCAGGATCCGGGCGCTGCTTCGCTGAAGCGCGGCACACTGTCCACTTGCGAGCGGCTCACCGCTCACGGCTCACGGGTTCTCACCGTTCACCCCCGACCGTTCACTCTCCGGCCGTCACCTCGTCAGTCGTCACCTCATCTCTGCGGTAACGGACAACGGTACGAGTAGGAACGGCGCGCGAGTTCTTCGAACGGGGTCGGAAGTACGCGAAGCGCGCCCGTCTGGGTCAGCGCCTGGCGGTATCGCGCCTGATCACCTTCGAGGACCCCGTGGATAGGATGCGGGTCCTGAGCCCGGCAAAGCTGGAGCTCCTGCGGGCGGTGAAGGCGCATCCCGGATCGATCGGCTCGCTCGCGTCGCGGCTGGGGCGCGACCGCAGCGCCGTGACGCGTGGATTGTAAAAAGAATTGACAATCAGCCTACATCGCGCTAGCCTGTCCCGGCCATGCTGATTCCGAGACAGGCTGAAGCCGCGTTGCTGCGGTTGGCGGGGGAATATCCGGCTGTTGCGGTTACCGGGCCACGCCAGTCGGGAAAGACGACACTGGTGAGGAAAGCGTTTCCGGACAAGCCCTACGTGTCGCTCGAGGACTTGGACGAACGGCGATTCGCCAGCGATGACCCCGGTGGCTTCCTGAGCCGTTATCCAGATGGGGCGATCCTGGATGAAGTCCAACACTGTCCATCCCTGTTTTCCTACCTGCAGACGCGCATGGACCAGATCAGGCGAAAAGGGCTGTTTGTCCTGACCGGCTCGCAGCAGTTCAATCTGCTGTCCGGAATCTCGCAGTCCCTGGCCGGGAGGGTGGCGTTGGTTCCTCTGCTGCCGTTTGCCTTGGGAGAGCTTCAGGCGGTAAAGAGGGCTCCCAAGACGCTGAGCGACTTGCTGCTTCGGGGGCTGTATCCGCCGATCTACGACGGGCGCACGCAAATCGGGGTCTGGTACGGCAATTACGTGCGCACCTATATCGAACGAGACGTGCGGCAAATCATCAACGTGCGGGACCTGAATGCTTTCCAGCGCTTCGTGCGGATGTGCGCCGGTCGCACCGGGCAGCTCACCAATCTGTCCGAGCTGGCCAGCGATTGCGGGGTGACGCATAACACTGCGAAGGCCTGGCTGTCTGTTCTGGAAGCAAGCTATATCCTGCACCTGCTGCAGCCGCATCACAGAAACTTCCGAAAACGCCTGGTGAAGACCCCCAAGTTGTACTTTCTCGACACGGGCTTGGCGTGTTGGTTGCTTGGGATCCAGACGCCCGGCCAACTGGACAGTCATCCGCAACGGGGCGCGCTGTTCGAAACCTGGGTCCTTGGAGAGCTGTTAAAGAACCGTTTTAACAAAGGGCTGGAGTCGGACCTCTATTTCTGGCGTGACCGCTCGGGCCATGAAGTGGATGTCCTGATCGAGGAAGGAAATCGTCTGATTCCGGTGGAGATTAAGGCCGGGCAGACAGTCGCCGTGGATTTTTTCCGGAACCTGGAACACTGGAAGAGATTGGCGGGCCGGGTTTCCGGCAAGGCTTGGCTCGTTTATGGCGGTGACAAGGGCCAGAGCCGACTGGGGGTTGAAGTGATGCCTTGGGCGGAAGTCGGGCGACCTGGGAATTTTGCGGCGTCGTGATCGATGCCGGCAAAGGATTGCCGGCCTGCGCCGAAGGCGGGCGGATGAACGGAGGACATGTTGATGCGAATTCTGGTTGCCGGCGGAGCGGGATATATCGGCTCCCACATGGTGAAGCGGCTGCCGGGCGCCGGGCACGACGTCGTCACGCTCGATGATTTATCCTGCGGCCATCGGGATGCGGTGACGGGGGGTGAGTTCGTCGAGGGCGGGCTGGGCGTTTGACCTGCGAAGCGAAACCCTTGTCGAGGGCGTCACCGTAATGCTGGACGACAAAGCTCTGCCCGGGACCCGTTACGGATTCATGCGCAAGGACGTTGCCGAAGTGTTCGAGATCCCAGCGGTGGCCGCCTCGGGGTGGGCGGTCGAAGCGGATCTTTCGGGCTGGGCGCGGCGGTGCTACGACGTGACCATGCGCTTACAGCGAGTAGATGCCCGTGTTTGGTACTCGCCGCCCACAGCGACGATTTGCCGCAAATAAGCCGCAAATAAGTTGCCGGTTTGATAGTCTAGCAAGACCGTCCCACAGCCACGCCAATCCCCAGAACGTTATGCCCGACAACGCCGCTACAAGCCGAGTGAGCGTGGCGGTCATCATCGTTAACTGGAATGCCGGCGAGTTACTGGTGCGCTGTCTGAGTGCGGTTTCGCGGCAGACTGTACAGCCCAAGCAGATCTTTGTCGTTGACAATGCGAGCAGCGATGGATCTTGTGACGCGGTCGCGAGCCATTTCCCTGATGTTACGCTGATTCGCCTGGACCAGAATACGGGATTTGCGGCCGCGAATAACCTTGCGGTCCAGCGCGCAGACGGGTGCGAGTGGGTTGCTCTACTGAACCCCGATGCATTCCCGGAGTCTACATGGCTCGAGGAACTGCTCACCGCCGCGAAGAACCGCCCCGAATACACGTTCTTCGGGAGCCGCATGTTGATGGCGGACGCCCCCGATCGCCTCGACGGAGTCGGTGACGTGTACCACGTGAGCGGACTCGTTTGGCGAGAGGGCCATGGTGCACCGGCAGCCGGGAATTATCTGGTTGAGCGGGAGATTTTTTCACCTTGTGCCGCAGCTGCTCTCTATCGCCGCGATGCATTTCTCGATGCTGGTGGATTTGACGAGAATTATTTCTGCTATGTCGAGGATGTGGATCTTGGTTTCCGTCTGCGATTACTTGGCCACCGTTGCCTATATGTTCCACAGGCAATAGTTGCCCATAAAGGCGCCGCCATTACCGGGAAGCACTCCGATTTCTCCGTCTACCACGGACATCGAAACCTGACATGGACGTATATAAAAAACATGCCATCGCCCTGGATATGGGTATTTCTGCCGATTCATCTTGCGGCAGGTCTCGCAACAATCGTGTGGTTCGCATTGACGGGAGCCGCGAAGACGATCTTCCGGGCAAAACTTGATGCGATAAAGGGGCTTCCTGAAGTATTGAAGAAACGCCGCGTGATCCAGGCTTCCCGTATCCATGGATCTGGATTGCTGATATCAATACTCCGGTTTGGGGTGTCTCGAAGGTAGATTTTTCGTCGCGAGCCACCAATCGTATTCGATGTAATCACTTTTCTGCAATAACCGTCAACTCCTCGCCCATGCGTGAGGAGAACAACACCGCGAGCCATTCCAAGTTAGCCAAAAGGGAACCAACTAGCTTGACAGGCAACGGCAGCTTTCCGAAAACATAGCTGCCTTTCCTTCGAAGCTGGATGCTTGCACCGAGCGTCATGCGAGCATCGCGAATATGAGTAAAACTTTGCACCCTCGAAAAACCAGCCTCCCGTACAATCTTTGAAAGAGCGCCCGTCGGGAACAGATGAAGATGGCGTGGCGGATCGAGATGCAGCCAGTCGCGCTGGAAGAGTCTATGGCCGAGACTCTCCGGATTCGGCGTTAACAATACCAATGTCCCGCCCGGTTTTAGCACTCTCCAACATTCCTGGATGGTTCGTCGAGGGTCCTCCAAGTGTTCAATGACATGGCTCATCACCACTGCATCATAAGTGTTCGCGGCTAGATCCTGCGCGTCGAGGCATCCTTCCATTACTTCTAATCCCCTGTCGCGGGCAATTGCTAATGCTTGCCGGTCAGTGTCAATTCCTTGTGCCTTCCACCCAAGCTCAGTTAGTTCCGCAACTAGATCGCCCCGGCCACATCCGACATCTAGCACCCGACCGCCAGGTTTGGCGCGGAGCCACATTACACTCGCTTCGAAATACGCGCGGCACTCTGGAAGTAACGACAAAATCCATCCCAAGACTCGATGCGAAGGCCGTTCGCCCACGCGTGTGTAGCCGAATTGATGCGCTATAAAACCGTACCTGAGAGTACGATAAATCCGACGTATTCCGTGGGGCGTGCCCTTCGGTGCATCGTGGGTAAAGTATTCACCGTACGGTTTCGAGATGTCTCCTGGACCCGCCGCTAAATCGAGCCGAATGGTGTGGCACGAAGAATCCATACAGCGAACCATTCGCCAGGATCCAGCGGATCCATACAGACGATCTGACAATTCACGATAAAGTTCCGCTACGGAGTGGCCGCAGCAAATGCACGCAGGCCCTGTCGAAGCCCGAATGTGACGAGACACGTCTCCCAAAACGCACCCGCGCTGATCATGGTGCCGCAAAGGAAAATAATTTTGTTGTCACAGGGATACCTTATCCTCGAAGGCTATATGCTGCGGCTCAAACAATTGCTTGTGCAGCTTCGTGGTCCTTTGTGCTATCCCTAGAGTAATACCCAACACTTAGAAAATAATTGGCGAGGCTTTCCTACTGACCCGATTAATACTCCTGCGTAAGCAAGGGAAGCCGCCAATGCCCCCTTGGCAGACAAACGCTTATGACGGGTTTTACGGTCCGGCCTACGTTGATCCAATAAGTTTGGGCAATGTCCTACTTAATGGGTAAAACGCTCGCTGCTACGGTGGAGCCCTGGGAGGTCTTCTCATGGGGCTCTACGACTACCGGCATGTCATTGCTAACGAGCGAACCTGCTTCTGGTTTATCCACC
>Ga0194120_10000309_pt1 | contig 90559 bp, 93 predicted proteins | sample TA2MahCa65mmetaG_FD_148642 | JGI IMG/M metagenome (GOLD analysis project Ga0194120, IMG submission 148642) | Freshwater microbial communities from Lake Tanganyika, Tanzania - TA2015019 Mahale Deep Cast 65m | ecosystem: Environmental > Aquatic > Freshwater > Lake | place: Tanzania: Lake... | reverse complement strand
TGGGGCCGGGTCCGATTTCGATCACCGGCATTGGGTCGAACGGGGCCGCGGCCGCGGCAATGCGGGCGACGACGCGCCGATCGTGCAGGAAGTTCTGGCCGAAGCGGCGATCCGGCGTCAGCCCGTGACGCGCCAGCAGCGCACCGAGGGGCTCAGGCGAGGCCACGACGGCGGGCGATCTCGGCCGCAAGACGCAACGCCGCCATCAGGCTGGCGGGATCGGCCCGTCCCGTCCCGGCCAATCTGAACGCCGTGCCGTGATCGGGCGAGGCGCGGACGATCGAGAGCCCGAGCGTGACATTGACCCCGCCCCAGAAGTCGACCGTCTTGAGCGGGATCAGTGCCTGATCGTGATACATGCACAGCACGGCATCGTAAGTCGCGCGCGCTTCGGGGTGGAACAAGGTATCGGGCGATGTCGGCCCCGAAACGGCAAGGCCGCGCGCCGCCAGCGCCGCCACTGCCGGCGCCACGATCTCGATTTCCTCGCGACCAAGGCCGCCATCCTCGCCGGCATGGGGGTTGACCCCGGCCACCGTCAGCCGCGGGCGGGCGATGCCGAAATCGCGCTTGAGCGCCGCCGCGACGATCTCGCCGGTGTCGACGATCAAGTTGCGGTCGAGCGTCGCCAGGGCCTGGCGCAGCGCCAGGTGCACCGTCACCGGTACGACCCGGAAGTCGCCCGCCGCCAGCAACATCACCGGCCGCTTGGCCGCACCGGCCAGCGCCCCGAGGAACTCGGTGTGGTCGGGATAGCGGAAACCGGCGGCGTAAAGGCTCGCCTTGTGGATCGGATTGGTGACGACCGCGGCCGCATCGCCGGTCTTGGCCAGGGCCACGGCGCGCTCGATCGAGCGGATTACGGCCGATGCATTGGCGGCGTCGGGCTGTCCGGGTCGGACCGGGGAGGGAAGCGGCTCGACCAGCACCGGCAGCGCCCGGTCGAACGCGGTCGCGGCCTCGGCGGGGTGGCCGATCTTGGCCACCGGAACGCCCAGCGCGGCGAGACGCGCGGCATCGTCGACGGCGAAGAAGGGCGGCAGGTTCTCGGCGCGCCGCCGCCAGGCGGCAACCGCGATCTCGCCACCGATTCCGGCCGGTTCGCCCATGGTCAATGCGATCGGCTTCATCGCCGTTCAGCGGAACTCGATGAACGCGTCGCGCCTCAAATTGCGCAAATAGCGCAGAGCCTGCAGCGACAACCGGCGCTGCACCAGCGTGTCGGCCACTGCATCGCGCGTCGGCACCGCGGTGGCGCGATCCTCGGTGCGGTTGCAGACCGTGATGACGCGCCAGCCCTCGGCGATGCGCTCGGGTTGCGTCGACTGACCGGTCTCGAGCTGGGCGACCTGGTTGCGCAGGCCCTCGGCCATGTCGGCCAACAGAAACGAGCCCAATTCGCCCGATCCAGACAGCCGCTCGGCGGTGGCGACATTGGCCAGGTCGAGGCAGCTCTTGATCTTCGGGATCAAAGCGCGCAAGCGCGCCAGGGCTGCATCGGCCGGCGTCTCGGCGCTCACCGCCACCAGTAGCTGCGCGATCAGCAGGCGAGCGCGCATCGGATCGGGCGTCAGCGCCTTGCGCCGGTCGCGCGCCAGCAGGAGGTAGTACCCGCCGAAGCTGCGGATCGGCTCGGACACGCGCCCGACCGGCAGCTTGGACAGCGCCTCGTCGAGCTCCTCCGGCAACTGCCCGGGCAGGACCCAGCCGATGTCGCCGCCCGACCCGGCGGTGGCGCCGGCCGAGAACTGGCGGGCGATGTCGGCGAAGGACGATCCTCCGGCGATCTGCCCCGCCAGGCGCGCGGCGCTGCGCCCGATCTCGGCGTCGTTCTCGGCGCGGTCGACCGGGATCAGGATCTCGGACATCAGCGTCTCGATCTGGCCGCGGGATGACTCCAGCCGCACCAGGGCGGCATCGATCTCCTCGTCGGAAACCCGGGTCAACGGCCGCAGGCGCTGGTTGATGACCTTGCTCCAGGACAATTCGGCCGTCAGGCGCGCGTTCAGCCCTTCCTTGTCGATGCCGGTGCGGGCAAGAAACTCGTCGAAGCGCTCGACCGGCACGTTGTTCTGGCGGGCAATGTTGCTCCGCGCCCGCTGCAATTCGTCCTCGGTGACGGCGATGCCGAGGCGCTTGGCCTCCTGGATCTGCAGGCGTTCGTCGATCAAGGCGCGCAGCACGTCGGCCCGCATGCGGCGGCGGTTCTCGGGCGAATCGTCGATGCGCGTCGCCGACATGATCATGCGGACCCGGATCTCGAGGTCGCGCGCCGAGAGGATGTCGTCATTGACCACGGCGGCAATGCGCAAGCCCTCTTGGGCGCCGGCGGAAGCGGCGAGCAGGAGGAGCGAAGCCATCAGGCTGAAGACGCGAAACATCATCGGCAGATATAGCCTAACCGAGATTGCGCAGGTAGATGCGGAAGCGGATCGAGGTCGAGGGCTCGACGTCGCGGTCGCGGGTATAGTTGCGCTCGATGCCGAAGGTGAAGGTGACGCATTCGTCCTTGTAGACCACGCCGACCGAATTGCGCACGAAGCGGTCGAGTTGGAGGTCGTCGCGGGTCTCGGCGCGCAACGACCACTGGTCGTCGATGCGGGCGTTGAGCGCGGCAAAGAGCTCTTCGCGCGCATCGAGCTCGGGCGAAGTGCGGTCGCGATCCAGCCGGACATAGCCGAGCGTGATCTTGAAGGCGGTCGGGCCGGCGATCAGATAGCCTTCGTTGCGCAGGACGTCGCCATTGTCCTCGGAGACCCGCACGCGCTGGATGTATTGGACCCGATCCGAGGGCACGATGCGGATCGCGCCGACATAGTCCGAGCGCTGGTTTTCGAGACCGGATCCGCGGGCGAAAGTGTCGTCGTCGCGGGCACGGAAGCTTTGGCCGGCGAGGATGCTGGCATAGCCGCCTTCGGCGTCGTGCAAGGCGAAGCGAAGGCCGTAATTGGCGCGCGGACCGCCTTCGATGCGATCCTGGCCCGGGAAGCGGTTGGCATCGAACAGCGAACTGTCGTCGAACTCGAACGAACGGCTGTCCTCGTTGGGCAGCTTGCGCGGATTGCCGCCATTGGGGGAAAGCACGCCCTGGGCGATCGGCTCGACCACTTGGCGGTATTCGCCCACCGGCCGCATCCAGGGATAGCGCCATTCCATTTCCAGTTCGGGAACGGCGCGGCCGAAGCTGCCGCTGGTATTGCGCGGGCCGCTGCGGGGCGGCTTGTCGGCGTCGACCGACCAGCCGTCTCCGCGCAGGGACGCGGTCATGGTGTAGAGCTCGCCGTAGGGCGAAACGTGCGGCAGCCGCCACTCGCCGCGCGCCGAGGCGCGCCGGGTATCGGTGCCTTCGGTGCGGTGGATCGCCACCAGATTGGCATCGAAGGCGGTGCGGGCGCCAAGCCGGGTCGGTTCGCCGACGCGGCTGAACTCGGCCATCGGCAGGACATAGGGCGACTGGCCGGGCTGGTCGGTCTGGCGCAGGCCCTGGAAGCTGTAGCTGTTGATGGCGAGATAGTCGCGACCGGGCGCGGTTTCGGCGAAGGCCCGGCTGACCAACGAGCGCTCATTCTCATGCGGGATTTCGTAGCGCCGCAGATAGGTGTCGTCGGTGGTGCGCGAAAGATTGAATCCCCAGCGCGAATGGTCGTCGAGGGTGAAGCGTCCCAGGCCCTTGACGTGGCCGCGGAAATCGCTGTCGTCGGTGCGGCGGCCGATCGAATCGCGCCGATCGGCCATGGTGAAACTGGTGTCGAGGTTGAATTCGCCGGCGTCGGTCATCTGGCGGTACTGGCCGGCGAATACCGCACCCTCTTTGGTCGTCAGCATCGGCTTGAGGGTGATGTCGCGGTCGGGAGCGATGTCCCAATAGTAGTTCACCGTCAGCGTGTAGCCCAGCGTCGAGGAATGGCCGTAATCGGGCGTGAGAAATCCGCTCTGTCGGCGCACGGTGGGATCGGGATGGAAGAAATAGGGCGCATAGGCGACCGGGACGCCGAAGGCCTCCAGCCAGGCATCGCGGTACTCGATGGTGCGATCGGCCTGGTCGTGGGTGACGGTGGTGCCCTTGACCTGCCATTTCGGAGCCTGTCCCTCACAGATGCGGCAGGGCGAATAGACGCCGCGGCTCATGACCAGGGTATTGCCGTCCTCGCGCCTGGCCTCGATCGCCGCCATGCGCGCGCGATCGGCCATCTTGATGCGGATGCCCTGCATCAGCCCGTTGCGCATGCCGTCGCGCAGCTCGAGATAGTCGGCGAAGATGACGTTGCCGTTCTCCTCCAGCAGGCTGATCGCGCCGGTGGCGACGGCGCTGTCGAGGCGTTCGTTGTAGGTGATGGTGTCGGCGCGCAGCACCCGCCCGCCCTGGACCAGCTCGACATTGCCGCTGGCGGTGACCACGCCCAGTTCGCGGTCGTGTTCGAGTCGGTCGGCCGAAAGCCGCACCTCGGCGGCGTGGGCGCCGATGGTCAGCCAGGGCAGCACGCACAGGACCGGAACGAGTCGGATCATCCGTCCTCGAGATGCAGCAACATGGTCGAGCCGAGCAAGGCGCAGATCGCAGTCGGCGCCCAGGCCGCCAGCACCACCGGCAGCGCGCCCGACTGCCCGAAGGCCAAGGCGACATCGGCCAGGAAAAAGAAGGCGAAACCGATGCCGACACCGCCCGCCACCAGCGGCCCGATGCCGCCGCGCCGCGACAGCCGCAACGAAAACGTCGCCGCCACCAGCACCATGGCGCAAAGCAGCGCCGGCAAGGCCAGCAGCGTGTGCCAGTACAGCCGATGGCGGAGGCCGGAAAACCCGGTGCGCTCGAGCGTGTCGATGAAGCGGGGCAGGGTCCAGAACGACAGCGTCTGCGGCGAAGCGAAGCTTTCCTGCAGCTGCGCCAGCGTCAGCGAGGTATCGAGCCGGGAAATCGAAATGCGCTCGGCCGGCCGATCGGGGGTGGTCAGCAGCGCCTCGTCGAGCCGCCAATGTCCGGGTTCGAGGCGCGCGCGCCTGGCATCGATGCGGCCGACGAAGCGATCGGCACCCTGATAGAGAAAGATGATGACGTCGTCCAACTCGACGCCCTGCTGGGATACGCGCAAGGCATGGATGACCGACTGACCGATGGCGTCGACCTGGCGCATCCACAGCCCGCTGGCCGAGACCGCCAGCAGGCTGACGCGGCCGCGCAAGTGCCGCGCCTCGAGAGACTCGTAGGCCGAGGCCATGCTGGCGGCGACGGGATTGATCACCGCCACGATCAGCATGCCGAGACCGGCGGCGACGCCCAGGGCCGGCGCCAAGAACTGCCACACCGATACTCCGGCCGCACGCACCACCACCAGCTCGTGGCTGCGGGTCAGGCGGACATAGGCCAGCATGGCGCCGAACAGCACCGCGAACGGCACCAGCTTTTGGGCGGTGGTCGGCAGCTTCAACGAAGCCATCCGCAGCACCAAGCCGAACGCCAAGTCGCGGCCGGCGGCGCGGCGCAGGATCTCGACCACGTCGAGCAGGAAAACCAGCACCGCCAGCCCGACCAGGGTTACCAGGCAGGCCATCAGCACGTGACGGCCCAAGTACAACGACAATGTCAGCGACAAACGCATCAGCCGGCGAACCGCGCAAACCAAGCGCGGCCGGGTCCCGGATCGCGCGTCAGCACCCAGCCGGCCATGCCCAAGGCGCCAAGCGGCAGGAGATAGAGCGCGGCCAGGCCGGCGCCGTGGCGTGCGCCCCAGGCCGGCAGGCTGACGGCCACGATCTCGAGCGCGATGACGATCGCCGATCCGATCGCCAGGCGCTGCCAACGGCCGCGGCGCGAGAACTGGCCGGCCAGCACGCAGGCGGCCGCGATCAGCGTCAGCGCCAGCGGGTAAAGTGGCGCCGCCATGCGCCGATGCGCCTCGGCGCGCATGCGCCTGGCGTTGCGCTGGTCGTCGAGTCCGGTTCCGGGATTGAACAGCTCGGCCAGAGTGCGCTCGGCGGGCTCGCGCCAGCGCAGCGAGGTCGGATCCGCAAACGCGGTCAGATCGAGGCTGTAGCGGTCGAAATAGAGCATCGACAGCCGCCCGGTCGTCGGATCGATTTCCTGGCGATTGCCGTCCAGCATGAGGAATCGCGGGCCGTCATCGGTCCGTACCAAGGTTCCGGACTCGGCCATCATCGTGATCGGCTTGCGCTGATCGCGGCTGTCATGAACCAGGATTCCGGTCAGTTCGCCCTGGCTGCCGCGGGCGCGGACATAGACCGTAAGCGTGTCCGACAAAGTGTTGAACGCGCCTTCCTGAAGCAGGACCGTGGCGTAATCGCCGCGGAAGGTGAACTGCGCGTCCTTGAAGGCGCGAAACCCCGACGGCCCCAGCACCAGGGTCATCCAAGCGGTCGCGGCGGCGGTGAGCAAGCCCAGCGCCGCCGCCGGCAGCGCCAAGGGCGCCGGACCCATGCCGGCAGCCCGCATCACCACCACTTCGCTCTCGACGTCGAGACGCTGGTAGGCGAATAGCGTGCCGATGAAAGCCGCGATCGGCAGCACGATCGAAAGAAAGCCGGGCATCAACATGGCCGTCAGGCTGATAAACTGGGCGGCCGACAACCCGCGATTGACGATCAATTCGACGAAACGCAGCGATTGGCTGAGCCAGACCACCGCGGTCATGGCCAAGGCGATGAATAGGAACGGCGCCAGCATCTGGCGGAACAAATAGAGCCAAAGGCGCATCGGGGCGGCACGCATCGCGCCGGCAGTATAGACGCTTGCGGGCCGCCCCCCTAGCCCTGCGAAGGAAGCGCCTGTATGGTGCCGCTGCCTTTCGGCAGAGGTCGGCAACAGAGGGTCTCCCGGCATGCTCAAGATCGGTTTCGGCAGGATCGACCTGCCGCGCGGCGGTGCGCTTGCCGTCGGCGTGATCGAAAACAAGACCATGACGCCGACCGCGGCCTTGGTCGAACGCAAGACCGGCGGCGCCTTGACCCGTGCCATCGGCGCCTCGCGCTTCACCGGCAAGAAGGGCGAGATCCTGGAATTGATGGTGCCGCGCGGGCTGGATGCAACCCGGGTGCTGCTGGTCGGTCTGGGCAAGGCCGAGTCGTTCGATGCCCTGGCGGCCGAGGGCCTGGGTGGGGCGTTGGTCGGCAAGCTGGCGCTGTCGGGCGAGAGGACGCTGACCGTGGCGCTGGACGCGCTCAAGGGCAACCGGCTCTCGACCGCGCAATTGGCGGCCCGGATCGGCTATGGCGCGCGGCTGGCTTCGTATCGCTTCGACAAATACCGCACCAAGGAAAAGCCCGAAAAAAAGCCGTCGCTGGTGTCGGTGACAGTGTCCTCGGCCGATCCCCAGGGCGCGGTCAAGACCTTCGATCGCCTGGCCAAGGTGGCCGAGGCGGTCGAGGCGACCCGCGATCTGGTCAGCGAGCCGGCCAATGTGATCTATCCCGAGAGCTTTGCCGACGAATGCCGCAAGCTGTCCAAGCTCGGCATCGAAGTCGAAGTGCTGGGCGTCAAGGACATGCAGAAGCTGGGCATGGGCGCGCTGCTCGGCGTCGGCCAGGGCAGCGCGCGCGAAAGCCAGCTGGTGGTGCTGCGCTGGCGCGGCGCCAAGGGGCCCAAGGGACCGATCGCTTTGGTCGGCAAGGGCGTCTGTTTCGATACCGGAGGCATCTCGATCAAGCCGGCCCAGGGCATGGAAGACATGAAATGGGACATGGGCGGGGCGGCCGCGGTCTACGGCACGGTGCGGGCGCTGGCCGCGCGCAAGGCCAAGATCGATGTGGTCGGCGTTCTCGGCCTGGTCGAGAACATGCCCTCGGGCACGGCGCAGCGGCCGGGCGACGTGGTGACGTCGATGTCGGGCCAGACCGTCGAGGTGATCAACACCGACGCCGAGGGCCGCTTGGTGCTGGCCGACGCCATGTGGTACTGCCAGACCAAGTTCAAGCCGCGCTGCGTGATCGATCTGGCGACGCTGACCGGCGCCATCGTCATCGCGCTGGGCAATGTTCATGCCGGCCTGTTCACCAACAACGACCAGCTTGCCACCCATTTGGTCGCGGCCGGCCAAGCCGAAGGCGAGCTGTTGTGGCGCCTGCCGCTGGCCGAGGACTACGACAAGGACATCAATTCCGACATCGCCGACATGAAGAATGTCGGCTCGGGCCGCGGCGCCGGCTCGATCACCGCCGCCCAGTTCCTGCAGCGCTTCATCCAGGAAGGCACGCCCTGGGCGCATCTCGACATCGCCGGCATGGCTTGGACAAGCAAGGATCGACCGACCGTGCCCAAGGGCGCCTGGGCCTTCGGCGTGCGCCTGCTCGAACGCATGATCGCTGATCACTACGAAGGCAAGTGACCGAAGTCGGTTTCTATCATCTGATTTCAAAGCCGCTTGGCCGCGCCCTGGGCGAATTGCTGGCCAAGGCGCTGGAGCGCGACATGCGCGCCGTGGTCCTGGCCGGCTCGCCCGAACGCGTGCAGGCGCTGGACGGGCTGTTGTGGACCCAGGACCCGGGCTCCTTCCTGCCGCACGGCACGGCCACGGACGGCCACGCCGCCGACCAGCCGATCTGGCTGACCGCGAACGACGAGAACCCGAACGGTGCGCGGCTCCTGGTGCTGATCGACGACATGACCTCGGCGGCGATGGGCGGCTACGAGCGCGCGGTCTACCTGTTCGACGGCAACGACCCCGGCGCGGTGCAGGCGGCGCGCGCGCGCTGGAGCGAATTCAAAACCGCCGGCCACGCCGTGACTTATTGGCAGCAGTCGGAATCGGGCGGTTGGGAGAAAAAGGGGTGAGCCGGACCTGATCGACGCGGCTTCTGAGCTATAATGGCTTCCGTCAGGGAAACGGATTCGACTGAATATGCAGCAAATATTGTTTCCGAAAGTAGAGGGCGAAAATAGCGCCGCCCGAAGATCGTCTTCGGGGAGGACGCTCGGGGATTGTGTGATCCGTCGCTCCGATAACCTGAAGTTCATGGCGCAGCTGGAGACCGGCGCGTTCAAGCTTATCGTCACTTCGCCTCCCTACAATATCGGCAAGTCGTACGAGCGGCGCTCGTCGTTGGATGCCTATATCGAATCGCAGGCGGCGGTCGTCGACGAGGCGATTCGCCTATTGCACCCGCGCGGGTCCATTTGTTGGCAGGTCGGGAATCATGTCGATGGCGGCGAAGTGTTTCCGCTCGATGTCGCTTTGTATCCGTTGTTCAAACGCCGTGGGTTGAAGCTGCGCAATCGCATCGTTTGGCATTTCGAACATGGATTGCATTGCTCGAAACGGCTTTCCGGGCGGCATGAGACGATTCTATGGTTTACAAAAGGCGACGACTACGCCTTCAACTTGGACGCGGTCCGCGTGCCTTCGAAATATCCGCACAAGAAACACTTCAAGGGACCTAACGCGGGGAAGTTGTCGGGGAATCCCCTCGGGAAGAATCCAGGCGACGTTTGGATGATCCCCAACGTGAAATCGAATCACTGCGAGAAAACCGGACACCCGTGCCAATTCCCGGTCGAATTGATCGAGCGCTTGGTGCTGGCCCTAACGGAGCGCGGGGAGATGGTGCTCGATCCGTATATGGGCGTGGGATCGGCGGTGATCGCGGCCATGATGCATGGCAGAGTCGGCTACGGCTGCGACGTGGTGCAGGAATACGTCGATATTGCGCATGACCGGGTGCGCCAATTGCGCACCGGAACATTAAGGACTCGGCCAATGGATCGGCCGATTTACGATCCGCGATTGCCGGGCGGCGGGCAACGATGAAATTGGCCGAGATTTATTCGCATTTGAACGGTTTGGAGTATCTGACGGTTCGCCGCCCGCGGCTATGGCGGGAGATAGAGTCTGCGATCGGTGCCGTGAACGCGGAGACCTGCCGAACCAAGATTTCGCGCGAGTCGCGCATGAAAGGAAAAAGGCTGTATTCGCCTATCGCGATGAATCAGGCGCTGAAGGCCGGGTTCGTCCGTAACCGTTGGTCGCAAAGCAAGACTTCGTATTGGGTTACGAGCGATGCGAAGCTGATTCGGCGGACCATGCAGCTGCCGGCCGACGAGCAAAAAGCGGAAATCGCGGCGGCAGGATTGACTCCGATCTTCTCGTACAATCAGACCGACTTCGTGAAAGATCGCGTGGCGGTCGAGGTGCAATTCGGGAAGTACGCTTTCGTCGCCTACGACTTGTTCGTGAAGCACATGGCGTTTTTTGTCCGCGATCTGATCGACTTGGGTATCGAGATCTTGCCCATGAAGTCGCTCCAACAGGAGATGTCGTCGGGAGTCGCGTACTACGAAGGGGAACTCTACAATCTTATTCGTGAGGGGCGAGGAGTCCCGGCGGTTCCGTTGGTGCTGATCGGTGTCGCCCCGTAGCGTGAAGTGGAGCTGCAGGAAGGTGCGCGCTTGATGGCCTTCCCCCGTCTCTTCGCGCCGATCGCATTGGGGTCCGTCACCTTGCCCAATCGGGTGCTGATGGGCTCGATGCACACCAACCTGGAAGAGCATCCGGACGGCGCGCCGCGGCTGGCGGCGTTCTACGCCGAGCGCGCGGCGGCCGGTTGCGCGCTGATGGTCACCGGCGGCTTCACCCCCAGCCCCGAAGGCCCGTTGATCGAGGGCGGCTCGGTGTTCGGTCGCGAGGATCAGCTACCCTGGCATCGCACTGTCACCCAGGCGGTGCACGCCGCAGGCGGGCGGATTCTGCTGCAACTGTTGCACGCCGGGCGCTATGCGCCGGTCGAGGGCAATCTTGCGCCCTCGGCCTTGAAGGCGCCGATCGTCGCCCAGTCGCCGCGGGCGATGAGCGAGGACGACATCATCCGCACCATCGCCGAGTTCGCCCGTGCGTCCGTGTTGGCGCGCGCCGCCGGCTATGACGGCGTCGAGATCATGGGATCGGAAGGCTATTTGCTCAACGAGTTCACCGCGCCGCGCACCAACAGGCGCACCGACCGCTGGGGCGGAGACCGCGAGGGTAGGCTGCGTTTTCCGCTGGATGTGGTGCGGGCGGTGCGCGCCGCGGTCGGTCAGGGTTTCGTGGTGATGTACCGGATTTCCGTGCTCGATCTGGTCGAGGACGGAACGCCCTGGGAGGACACGCTGGCGCTGGCGCGGGCGATGCGCGAGGCCGGCGCCGATGTGCTCAATTCTGGCATCGGCTGGCACGAGGCGCGGGTGCCGACCATCGCGCACATGGTGCCGCGCGGCGCCTGGACCTGGGCGACCGCCAAGCTCAAGCGCGCCGTCGATTTGCCGATCGTCGCTACCAACCGCATCAACGACCCCGCCCAGGCCGAGGCCATCCTGGCCGCGGGCGACGCCGACATGGTGTCGATGGCGCGGCCCTTCCTGGCCGACGCTGCGTTGATCGCCAAGGCGCGCGCCGGTCGCGCCGAACGCATCAACACCTGCATCGGCTGCAATCAGGCCTGCCTCGATGCCTATTTCACCCATCGCGTCGCGTCTTGCCTGGTCAATCCGCGCGCGGGCCACGAGACCGAAATCGCCATCCGGCCGGCCGAGCGGCGTCGTCGCCTAGCGGTGGTCGGCGGCGGTCCGGCCGGCATGGCGGCGGCCGCAACCCTGGCCGAGCGCGGTCATACCGTCGTCCTGTTCGAAGCCGATGCCGAATTGGGCGGGCAGTTCAATCTCGCCAAACGCGTTCCGGGCAAAAGCGACTATGCCGAAACCATCCGCTATTTCCGCAACGAGCTGGCGGCGCGGGGCGTCGAGGTGCGTCTTGGCCGACGCGCCGAAATTGCCGACTTGAAGGGCTTCGAAGCGGCGATCTTGGCCACCGGCATCAAGCCGCGCCTGCCGGACATCCCCGGCATCGACCATCCCAAGGTCGTCGGCTATGTCGACTGCCTCAGCGGCCGCAAGCCGGCCGGCAAAACGGTCGCGGTGATGGGCGCGGGCGGCATCGGCCATGACGTGGCGATGGCGCTGACCGCCGAGGAAGAAGGGCTCGACACCTTCCTGGCGCGATGGGGCGTCGACAAGGCGATGCGGGCGCCGGGCGCGGTCATGCCGCCGCGGGCAGAGAAGCCCGCGCGTCAAGTCACCCTGTTGCAGCGCAAGACGGGCCGCTTCGGCGCCACGCTCGGCCGCACCACCGGCTGGGTGCATCGCCTGCATCTGCAACAGGCCGGGGTGAGTTTCCTCGGCGGCGTGAGCTATCAGCGCATCGACGACCAGGGCCTGCATATCGCGGTCGGCGGCGAGGCGCGGACGCTGGCGGTGGATACGGTCGTGGTCTGCGCCGGCCAGGAGCCGTTGCGCGAGCTGGTCGATCCCTTGCACAATGCCGGCATCGAGACGCATCTCGTCGGCGGCGCCGATCGCGCCGAGGAATTGGATGCGCGGCGCGCCATCGACCAGGCGGTTCGATTGGCCGCCCGGCTTTGACGGGGGAGATCATGGCCAAGGCGAAAAAGGCAACCGGCAGGACAAGCACCAAGAAGGCCAAGACAAAGCCGCGCCCGAGACCGGCCTCCAAGCCGGCGAACATCTATCGGCAGGGGTTGGACTACAACTCGGCCAACTTCGCGCCTTTATCGCCGATATCCTTTCTGCCGCGGGCGGCGGGCATCCATCCCGAGCGGGTGGCGATCGTTCATGGCGAACGCCGCATCACCTATCGCGAATGGTATGCGCGCGCCCGCAGGTTGGCCTCGCAACTGGCCAAGCTGGGCGTGCGCCGTTACGACACGGTAGCGGCCATGCTGCCCAACACGCCGCCGATGCTGGACTGCCATTTCGGCGTGCCGATGCTGGGCGCAGTGCTCAACACCATCAACACTCGGCTCGACGCCAACACCATCGCCTACATTCTCGACCACGGCGAAGCCAAGGTGTTCGTTACCGACCGCCAATTCGCCGCCCAAGTCGGGCCGGCGTTGGAGAAATGCAAGCGGCGGCCGATCGTGATCGATGTCGACGACCCGCTGGGCGAAGGGCTGGGACCGAAACTGGGCACGCTCGATTACGAGACTTGGCTGGCGCAGGGCGACGCCGATTTCGCCTGGGAATACCCGCCCAACGAAGGCGATCCGCTGGCGCTCAACTACACCTCGGGCACCACCGGCAATCCCAAGGGCGTGGTCTACCATCACCGCGGCTGCTATCTCGAATCGACCGGGCTGTTGGTCGGCTGGGGCGTGCCGCAGAAGGCGGTCTATCTCTGGGCCTTGCCGATGTTCCACTGCAACGGCTGGACCTTCCCCTGGGCGATCACCGCCGTCGCCGGGACCCATATCTGCCTGCGCGCGGTCGATCCGGCGGCGATCTTCCGCCTGATCCCCGAGCACGGCGTCACCCATATGTGCGGCGCACCGACCGTGCTGTCGATGCTGATCAACGCACCGATGCAGCTGCGCCGGCCCTTCCCGCACAAGGTCAAGATCCAGACCGGCGGTTCCTCGCCGCCGGCCAAGGTCATCCGGGCGATGAACGATCTCGGCTTCGATGTGCTGCACATCTATGGCCTGACCGAGGTGCAAGGCCCGTCGACGCTGTGCGAGGCGCAGGACGCCTGGGCCGGGCTGTCGGACGAGGCCCGCGCCGGCGAATCCGCTCGACAAGGCGTGATTTTGCCGATGGTCGCCGGCCAGATGGTGGCCGATGCCAAGACCTTGGCTCCGGTGCCGGCCGACGGCAAGACCATGGGCGAGGTCATGCTGCGCGGCAATACCGTGATGCTGGGCTATCTCAAGGACAAGAACGCGACCGCCAAGGCCTTCGCCGGCGGCTGGTTCCATTCCGGCGATCTCGGCGTGCAGCACGCCGACGGCTATATCGAGATCAAGGACCGCCTCAAGGACATCATCATTTCGGGCGGCGAGAACATCGCCTCGATCGAGATCGAGGCGGCGCTTTATCGCCATCCGGCGGTGGCGCTGGCGGCGGTGGTGGCGCGCCCCGACGACAAATGGGGCGAGACGCCCTGCGCCTTCGTGCAGCTGAAGGCCGATACTAGCGCCACCGCCGACGAGTTGATCGCCTTTTGCCGCGAGCATCTGGCGCGGTTCAAGATTCCGAAGACCGTGGTGCTGGGCGCCTTGCCGACCACGGCCACCGGCAAGATCCAGAAGTTCGTGCTGCGCGAGCGCGCCAAGGCGATGTGAAACCGATGGCGCGCGGCTCGGATTGGCGGGCGATCCGCGCCCGCGTCCTGCGCTTCGTCGAAAGCGAGGTCTATCCGGTCGAGGCCCGGCTCGACGACGCGCCTTTCGCGGACTGGATCAAGCTGATGCGACCGCTGATGGAGCGCGCCAAAGCCGAAGGGCTGTGGGCGCTGGGCCATCCCAAGGAGATCGGCGGCCAGGGCCTGCCCTTCCTCGACTATGTCCACGTCAACGAAGTCATCGGTCGCTCCGAGCACGCCATGACCGCGCTCGGCACGCACTCGCTGCAGGATTCGATCATGCTGCACCTGTTCGCCGCGGGCGAGGTGCGCGAGCGGTTTCTCGGCCCCTTGGTGCGGGGCGAGATTTTCCCTTCGGTCGGTTTGACCGAGCCCGACGTGGCGTCCTCCGATCCGACCCAACTCGAAACCACGGCCAGGCTCGATGGCGGGCAGTGGGTGATAACGGGCCGCAAATGGTTCACCACCTGGGCCAGCCGCGCCGCCTTCACCACCGTCTTCGCCCGCACCGAGGGGGCCGAGACGCCCGGGCACGCGGCTTTCAGCATGATCGTCGTGCCGACCGACACGCCGGGCTACACCATCCTGCGCGAGACGCCGGTCCTGGGCATGGCGGGCGCGCATTGCGAGGTCGAATACCGCGAGGTACGGGTGCCGGCGCATTACCTGATCGGCCGGCGGGGCGAGGGCTTCAAGATCGCGCAAAAGCGGCTTGGCCCCGGGCGCATCTTCCATTGCATGCGCTGGCTCGGCCAGGCGCAGCGCGCCTTCGATCTGATGTGCCGGCGCGCCAACCGGCGCAAGGCATTCGGTTCGCGCCTGGCCGACAAGCAGTTGGTGCAGAAAATGGTGTTCGACTCGGCGGCCGAAATCCAAGCCTGCCGGCTGTTGACCCTGGACGCCGCCCGCAAGCTCGATCAGGGCGACGAGGCGCGGGCCGAGATCGGCCTGATCAAGGTGGTGGGCGCGCGCATGGTGCATGACGTCATCGACCGCGCCATCCAGGTCCATGGCGCCATGGGCGTCACGCCCGACACGCCGCTGGAGCGCATGTACCGCCACGCCCGCTTCGCACGCATCTATGACGGCCCGGACGAGGTTCACATCCAGACCGTCGGCCGGCGCCTGCTGGCGGCTTATGCCCAGGGCGGCGGCTGGGATTTCGGTGACCGCGACGCTTGAAGCCGAACTCGGCCTAGCCTTGGGCCGGCCGGTCTCCGATCTCGAGCGGCTGTCGGGCGGCACCAGCCGCGAGACTTGGCGCTTCGTCTGCGGCGACCGCAGGCTCATCCTGCGCCGGGACCCCGAGACCGCCGATGTCCCGGACCTGTTCCAATCCCAAGCGATCGATCGCGACACCGAGCGGCTTTTGATCGCGCTTGCCGGTGCGGTCGGTGTCCCGGTGCCTCGGATAGAGGCGGTGGTGCCCCATGGCTACGTCATGGAGTGCCTGGCAGGCGAGACCATTCCCCGCCGCATTCTGCGCGATCCGGCCTTGGCAGAGGCGCGGACGAAGCTTGCCGGCGAGTGCGGCAGGGCGTTGGCAGGTCTACAGACGCTGGCTCCGGATCGCTTGCCGCCGTTGCCGCGGCTCGATGTCCCGAGCCAGATCGCGGCTTGGCGCGATTTATTGGATCGGCTGGGCGAGGCGCGACCGGTATTCGAACTGGCCATGACTTGGCTTGAAGACCATCGGCCGGCGCCGCTGCCCGAGGTCCTGGTGCATGGCGATTTCCGGCTGGGCAATTTGATGATTGGACCATTCGGCCTGGTCGGCGTGTTGGATTGGGAACTGGCCCATCTCGGCGATCCGGCCGAGGATCTGGGCTGGCTGTGCGTGCGTTCCTGGCGCTTCGGCGCCCCCGAGCCGGTCGCGGGCGTCGGCCGCCGCGTGGACTTGTTGGCGGCCTTCGGCGGCGGCGTCGATGCCGCGCGGCTGGCCTATTTCGAGGTCTTCGGCACGCTGCGCTGGGGCATGATTTGCCTGATCCAGGTCTATACCCATCTCAGCAGCGCGCGCCGCTCGCTGGAATTGGCGGCGATCGGCCGGCGGGTCAGCGAGACCGAATACGATTTGCTCAATCTGATCGGAAGCGGAGCTGGGTGATGGATCGCCCGACCAGGGCCGAGTTGGAACAGGCGCTGCGCGCGTTCACGGACTCGCTGGCGGGCAAGCCTGCCGTTGGGCGGGATGCCTATCTGTTGCGCGTCGCCGAAACCGTGCGCGCGATCCTCGGCCGCGAAGCGCAATCGGGTGCCGAGGCGGAGCAGGCGGAAAACCGCCGACTGGTCGCGCTGTTGGGCAGGAGCGGGAGCAACGCCGCGCTCAATCGCGACTTGGCTTCGAAACTCCGCGTCCGCGAGCCGCTCGACCGCGCGGCGCTGATGGCGCATCTCAAGGCGACGGTGGCGGATCGCCTGGCGATCGACAATCCGCGCTACGCCGAGAGTTGAGTCGCTATATCCGCGTTCCGGTGCCGCAGCCGCCCGGGCAGTCGCCATCAGGGCTCTTGTTGGGCGGCAAGAGATGCATCACCACCCGCCGCATGGCATGGCGAAAATCGGGATGATCGGGCGCGACGCGCGCGAACTCCAACCGGACTTCGGAAATCACCGAATCGTGCAGGCAGAACGCGGCATCGACGACGATGCTGGGACCCGTCGGGCGGGGCCGGAACTGGGCGGTATCCTTGGCGCACAAACCGGCCCGGCCCCAACTCACCCGATCGAAGGCGATCACGAGGCGGTAGCTGTCGCTGCGATCACCGGCGTCGTACACCGGCATCTCGCCGGAATGGGGCGGCGCGGACAGTTGCGACACCACGGCGCGGCGCGCTTGGGCGTCGGGCAGCGTCGTCGGATTGCCGATCACGTTCACCGCCATGCCGCCGTGGTTTTTCATGCTGACGACATAGCTGGGGTCGTATTCGCGCACGTTCTCGTTGGTCACCAGGACCAGTGGGCCGCACCCGGCCAAGATCGTGCCGGCGAGCGAGGCCAACAGGAGCGATCGGAATGTCATGGCTCCATCCTACCATGCCGGCGTGCCGCGAAGGGGGCGGCCGCTCACAATCTCGAAAACGTGACATCGGGGGCCTCGGCAAAACCCGGACTGTCGATCTCGGGTCGGCCATTGGCCACCGCGGTCGCCTCCGACAGCAGGCCATCGCCCAGGCAGAAGGCGGCATTGAGCCTCATGGCAAAAGGCGTCGGCCGGGATTCCGCGGAGGTGCCGGCAGCGCAGAGAGTTCCCGTCAGCGTGTCGAAACCCAGCACCAACCGGTAACCTTCGCGGCGATCGCCGGCGACGGCCCGTACCGGCTGAGTGGGGGCCCAGGACGGCAAGCGGACCAAGGCCGCGATCCTTGTCCGCGCTTCTTCCGCCGGCAAGGTCGTCGGATTGCCGATCACGTGCGCCGAGACGCCCCCGGCCCGCGCCGAGCGCGCCAGCGTGCTGGCGTCGTAGCTCCAGGAAAAGCGCGCGCTGACGATCTGGGTCTCGGTCGTCGCGCAAGCGCTCAGCAGGACGACCAATAGGAGGAGGTATTGTCTCATCGGACCCTCCGAGGCTGGTGAGCGCGGCGGGGATCGAACCCGCGACCCCGTGATTAAAAGTCACGTGCTCTACCGACTGAGCTACGCGCTCCTCCGGCGGTGCCTTAGAGCGCGTCGCCCCGACGGTCAAGCGTCCATGGCAAGCCGGGCGCCGGACGGCCGTGCGCCCAGGGTCAGCCCTTGGCCGCCACCGCCTCGATCTCGACCAGCCATTGCGGGCTGGCAAGGGCGCGGACCACGACCAGGGTCGAGGCGGCGCGGGTCGGCGCCAGCAGCCGATCGCGCACGGTGCGGAACACGGCGACGTCGCGGGCATCGACCAGATAGCTGTTGACCCGCACCAGGTCCGATTTGTTCATGCCGGCGGCCTCGACGATGGCGAAGAGGTTGCGCCATGCCTGTTCGCATTGCGCCTCGATGCCGTCGCGCATCTTGCCGTCCAGGCCGACGCCGACCTGGCCCGAAACGTAGAGCCAGCGCGCATGCGGCGGCACTTCGATGGCGTGCGCGAACAGGCTGACCGGCTTAGAGACGGTCGACGGATCGTGAGCAATCAACATGGAAGGTCCTCCTCGATTGGGAGGAACAGGCTAACCCAGCTTGACCGCCATGCCGACTCCGGCCAGCGCCGCCTCGACCGCGGTCTTGAGGCGGGCGAGGCCGGCTTGGTCCTGGGATTCGCAGCGCGCCACCAACTCGGCGCCGGTGTTGGAGGCGCGCAGCAGCCACCAGCCGTCCGCGGTGGTGACGCGGACTCCGTCCACCGTCACCATCGTCGCACCCGAGGCCGCCAGTTTGGCCTTGACCTCCTCGACCAGCGCAAATTTCCGCGCCTCCGGGCAATGCAGGCGGATCTCGGGCGTGGTTTCGGCCTTGGGCAGGCGATCGACCAGGGCGGCCAAATCTCCGTTCGCTTCGGTCGCCGCCGCCACCAGCCGCAAGCCGGCATAGATCCCGTCGTCGCGATTGCCGAGATGACCGAAGAAGACATGGCCCGAGGCCTCGCCGCCGAACGGCGCGCCGGATTCGCGCATCCGCGCCTTGATCAGGGAATGCCCGGTCCGCCACAACTCGATCTTGCCGCCGAGGCGCTCGATCTCGGCGATCATCACTCGGCTGGCCTTGACGTCGGTGACGACGGTCGCGCCGGGCTTGGCCTTCAGCACTGGCGGTGCCAACAGCGCCGTCACCACGTCGCCCAGCAGCATGCGCTCTTGCGCGTCGACCGCAACCACCCGATCGGCATCGCCGTCCAAGGCCAAACCGATGCCGGCCTTGTGCGCGCGCATCGCCGCCTTGATCTGAGCCAGATTGGCCGGCACGGTCGGATCGGGCGGGTGGCCAGGGAAGAGTCCGTCGAGCCGGCCGTTGATCAGGTGGTGCCGGCCGGGCAGGCGCGGCAACAGCGCCTCCAGCACCGGCGCTGCGGCGCCGTTGGCCGCATCCCAAACGATTTCGGGTCGGCCACGCCAATCGCGCGCCGCATCGGCCAGGAAATCGACGTATTCCGCCAGGATCGGCTCGTCGTCGGCGCTGCCGCCGGCGATGCGCGAGGCGCCCTTGGCGGCATGCGCGGCGAGTTCCTGCAGATCGGGGCCGTAGAACGGCCGGTCGGCCAGGCACAGCTTGAAGCCGTTGTATTGCGGCGGATTGTGGGAGGCCGTCACCATGATGCCGGCATCGCAGCGCAGCCGCGCCACCGCGAAATAGAGCATCGGCGTCGGTCCCAGGCCGATGCGGAGGACGCGCGCGCCGCCGTCGATCAGGCCCGGCACTAGGCGCTCGATCAGGGTTGGCGTGCTGACGCGCCCGTCCCAGCCGACGGCGATGCGGGCGCCCGGGCCGCGATGGGCGGCGAAGGCGCGGCCGAGGGCGTAGGCGTCAGCGGCATCGAGATCGCGACCGAAGACGCCGCGAATGTCGTAAGCCCGGAGAATCTCGGGATTGAAGACGTGGCGGGACATGGCGCCCCTGATAGGCGGCCCGCAATGTCGGGTCAAGACGGCGCCGCCTCGCCGGTGTATCGTTGGACCATGGCTTTGGCGCTGGGCACTCTTCCGGCCTTGGATCGGCTTGCGGCGTGGCGGGGCGATGTCGTCTTTGTCGCCCTGTTGGTGCTGGTGCGGATCCTTGACCTGCCGGGTCAGCGGATCGACGGCCAGGATCTTTCGCCCTGGAGCCCGCAGATCGGGGTGCTGTTGTGGTGGCTGCTGATCGGGCCGCGGCGGGCGCCTCTGATCGGGGTGGTTGCGTTCGTCGCCGCCGATGCGATCGCGCCCGGGGCGGCGTGGGAGGATGCCTTGCTGCCGGCGACGCTGTCGTTCCTGGGCGTCTGGCTGGCGGCTTTTCTTTTGCGGCACATGCGATTCGATCCGACGCTGATCCTGCCGCGCGATCTGGTGATGCTGCTGGCGATCGCGTCTTCGTCATTGGCGTTGGCGACGTTGGCGACGAGCGCTTTGGGTCATGGCGCGGATCAACCCGGTTGGGCCTCGATCGAGGCCGGGTTCTCGTCGCTGTGGATCGGCAAGGTCGCGGGCATGGTCACCGTGACTCCGCTGCTGCTGCGCGCCCAGTACGGGCTGCTCGGCGAAGGACGACCGGAAATTCTGCGGGACGCCGCCAGGGCGCTCGAGATTTCGGTTCAATTGGCGCTGTTGGTGGGTATCGTCCTGGCCAGCCACAACGCTTTTGGCGCCACGCACGAACGGATGTTGTATCTGGCGTTCCTGCCGATCGCATGGATCGCGGTGCGTTCGGGCTTGAACGGAAGCACAGTTTCGGTGTTCGCCTTGATGCTGACGTTCGAGATCGGAGGGCTGTTCGAGCCCCAGTCCGAGGACGTTTTGATCCTGAATCAGGTGGCGACGCTGGGGATGGGCGTGGCCGGTCTGTTGCTGGGCAGCGTCGCCAGCGAGCGCGATCGGGTCGAACGTGACCTTCGCACCAGCGAGGGGTGGCTGCGGGCGATTCTCGACGCCTCGAAGGACGGGGTGGTCATTCTCGATCGCGACCGACGCATCGTCGAAATCAACCCCGCCGCCTGCGGCATGTTCGGCTACGTTCGCGCCGCAGCATTCGGCCGGCAGATCGTCGCCCTGCTGCCGGAATTGAGCGTCGACGGCACTCAAACCCAGGTCGTGCAGATGGGGCTGAAGCGCGACGGCACGACCATCCCGATCGAGGTGGCGGTCGGCACGGCCAGCGGCGCCGCCACCGGCGTCACCGTGTTGACCCTGCGCGAGGTGTCCGAGCGGCTTGAATCCGAGCGGCGACGGCGCTCGCAAGTGGCTGAGATGGAATTGATCAACCGCCGGCTTACGGTCGGCGAAATGGCCGCGGCGATGGCGCACGAGGTCAGCCAGCCGCTGTCGGCGATCGCCTCCTATGTCGACGTCTGTCAGCGTCAGATCAAGGAGTTGCCGACCGAGGCGCGCGAGACGGTCGCTACCACCCTGGGCAAAGTCGCGGCCCAGGCGCGCCGTGCCGGCGAGGTGATGCGTACCGTGCGCGGCTATCTGCGGGCGGGCGAGAGCGCGCGACGGCGGGTCGACCTCGATACGCTGATCGCCGAGGCGCTGGACCTGGCGGACATCGAGGCCCGCAATCGCCGTATCGCGCTCATGTTCGAACCCGATTTGCCCCTGCCCGCGGTCCGCGTGTTCAAGGTCCAGATCGAGCAGGTGATTCTCAATCTGGTGCGCAACGCCATGGATGCCATGGACCAGACCAAGCACACGACGCCCACCATCCGAATCGGCGCCAAGCGGATCAACCAGGACACGGTCGCGGTGACGGTGGCCGACATGGGGACGGGCATCGCGGAAACCGCGGTCGGCCGCCTGTTCGATCCGTTCTACACCAGCAAGCCGCAGGGCATGGGGCTTGGGCTGTCGATCAGCCGCACAATCGTCGAGGCCCATGGCGGCAGCCTGACCCTCGCTGAGAACTCTAGTCACGGCGCCGTGTTCCAGTTTACTCTACCGATCGATTTTGGGGACGAGGCATGAGCGGGGCGAAGGGCAAGGTCTATATCGTCGATGACGACGCGGCGGTGGTCGACTCGCTGTCGATGCTGCTGCAATCCGACGGCTTCGATTGCGTGCCGATGTCGTCGGCCGAGGCCTTCCTGGCCCGGCACGACCCGGAGACGCAGGGCTGCTTGGTGCTGGACTTGCGCATGCCGGGCATGAACGGCATCGAGCTGCAGCGCGAGCTGCGGCGGCGCGGCAATCCTTTGCCGGCGGTGATGATCTCGGGCCACGGCACGGTCGATGCGGCGGTCACGGCGCTCAAGGACGGGGCGGTCGACTTCATCGAGAAGCCGATCAACCCCGCGGCCCTGGTCGACGCGGTCAAGCGGGCGCTGAAGCGCGACGCCGAGGACCGCGAGCGGCGGCGCGAACGCTCGAAGCTCGACGAATTGGTCGGCACGCTGACGCCGCGCGAGCGCGAGATCATGGACGAGATGGTCGCCGGCCGGGCGACCCGCGACATCGCGACTTCGTTCGGTATCAGCCCGCGCACGGTCGAAGTGCATCGCGCCAACGTGCTCGAGAAGATGAAACTGCGTTCGACCGCCGAACTGGTGTCGTTCGTGCTGTCGCAACGCGGCGGCGGGCGCAGCTAGCCGGCGGCTTGCGCGAATCGCACACCTATCTGGTCGACATGTTGGCGCCGCTCGGCGCCAGCGCCCGGCGCATGTTCGGCGGGCTGGGCCTGTTTGCCGGCGGGCGCATGTTCGGCCTGGTGTCGGACGACGTGACCTATTTCAAGACCGACGCCGCCGGGCAGGCGGACTATCGCCGCGAAGGCTGCGTGCCGTTCCGTTACGACACGCGCAAGGGTCAAATCACCATCGGCAGTTATTGGCGCGTGCCCGAACGGCTGTTCGACGACGAGGCCGAGTTGCAGGCCTGGGCGCGTCGCGCCATCGCCGTCGCATCTGCCCTGCCGGCCAAGCGGGGGCACGCGGCTCGGCAAGGCGCCACGGCCAAACCGGCGCGCAAGCGAACCGACATTGGACGCAAGCGCAAGCGCCGCTAGCCGCGGCGAAACCCTGGCGTTGTTGGGCGCCGCCACGGCGTTCGTGATCTTCGCCGGGCATTTCGTCATGGCGCGGCATGCCTATGCCGGCGGCTTCATCGGCGCCGATCTGGCGGCCCTGCGTTATGCCGTGCCTGGCCTCGTCTTCTTGCCGCTGATCTGGCGCTGGGGTTGGCGGGATTTGGCTGGGATCGGCTGGAGCAGGGCCATGGTGCTGACCTTGCTCAGCGGCTCGCCGTATGGGGCCGCTTTTCTGACCGGGTTGCAGTTCGCTCCGACCGCCCATGGCGCGGTGATCAATCCAGGTCTGACCCTGGTCAGCGGGGCGCTGTTGGGCTGGCTTTGGCTGGGCGAAAGCTTCACCTGGGGCCGAGCCGCGGGGGCAATGGCCGCTGTAGTCGGCCTGGGACTGGTCGGCTGGCACGGGCTGTCGTCGATCGGCGAGCAAGTCTGGATCGGGGATTGCATTTTTTTCGTCACCGGCCTGGCGTGGGGCTATTACACCGCCTTGCTGCGGCGCTGGTCGATCGATCCTTTGCGCGGTCTAGCGGTGGTGTCGGTGCTTTCGCTGGTGTTGTTGCCGCCCTATTTGGCCTGGCGCGGGACCGAGCTTTGGGCCTTGCCCGGGACCGCGCTTTTGGCCCAGGGCGCCTATCACGGCTTGTTGCACGCGCTGTTGGCGATGCTGCTCTACATGCGCTCGGTCAGCATCGCCGGCGCCGCCCGCACCACCGCCATGACGCCCTTGGTGCCGACCTTGGCCACGCTGCTGGCGATTCCGTTCCTGGGCGAGTGGCCCGATGCGCTGCAATGGGCAGGTGTGGCCGCGGTCAGCCTTGGGATGGTGCTGACGACGCTTAGGGCATGATCGATCTGTCTTGAACCATAGAGTTCAAGACAGATCGCGGATCATGCCCTCGTATCCCGCTCTGGACCGCGATTCACGGTTCATAGGGAATCGCGGCCGTGATTCCCTATGAACCGATCGCGGTCTAGGCCTCGATCCCGAACGCCTTCCGCATCCCCTTGACCGCTTCCTGGTGCGGCGTCCACATCCGGCCGCCGGTGACGCCGCCGTCGACCACCAGGTCGTGGCCGTTGATGAAGCTCGATTCGTCGCTGGCCAGGAAGACCGCGGCATGGGCGATGTCGTCGGTCAGGCCCGCGCGCGGGATGGGCTGCATCTTGGCCAGGCCCTGCTTGACCGCTTCGGCGCTGGCCTCGGCCACTTCGGATTTGAGTCCCAGCGCCTTGCCGAAAATGCCGGTGGCGATGCCGCCGGGCGAGATCGAATTGACCCGCACGCCGGCTTCGCCCAGCTGCATGGCGACGCTGCGGGTGAGGTGGATCACCGCCGCCTTGGCGGCCGAGTAGATCATCGAGGTCGATAGCCCGGCGCGCAGACCGGCGACCGAGCCGTTGTTGATGATCGAACCCGCGCGCTGCTTGAGCATGATCGGCGCCGCCAGCTTCATGCCGATCACCACGCTGCGGAACAGTGTCGCCAAGGCCGCATCGGCCTCGGCGATAGGGATGGTCTCGATGCCGCCGACCGGAGCCGGGCCGCCGGCATTGTTGAACAGGCAGTCGAGCCGGCCATGGCGGTCGACGACATGGTCGACCAAGGCCTTGAATTGGGATTCCTCGCGGACATCGCAGCGGCGAAACTCGGCCTTGGCGCCGCAGCCGGCCGCCGCCTCGCGCCCCATATCCTCGCGCCGCCCGGCCAGAGTAACCAGCGCGCCCTGGCGAGCGAAGAGCTCGGCAGTACGCCGGCCGATGCCGGAGGTCGCGCCGGTGATGATGCAGACTTTGCCTTCCAGTCGTCCCATGGCGGTCTCCTCGAAACTTAGACCTTGTAGGGGCCAAGGCGACCCTCTACAAGTAGCCGAAGCAACCCTCGTCTTCCGGAGAATCCGATGGACAGCCCCAATGTGAACAACGCGCTCGGCCCGACCGTGACCAAGGCAGTGTTCAACAGCGAAAAGAAGCAGACCGAGTCGGTCCTCAAGCTGTTCGACGACGCCAAGAATACCGCCGAACAGGCCGCCGCAGCGGCGGAACGGCCGCGCGAGGCCGAGGCCGGCGAAGGCCGTGGGCGCAATGTGGATGTCCGCGCCTAATCTCGGCGCTCGACCAAAACGTTACGTCAAGATTTTGATGTAACTATCTGTGGGGCCGCATTTTTTCGTGTGCGGCCCTTTTGATTTCAGGAGATGGGAATGGCTATCCAGCTCTCCAATCGCTACTTCCGGGCGGCCGTGGTCTATGCCTTGATTGGCATGTTATGGGGGCTCTTCATGGGAGTCACCAAGGCCTATGACACCCATCCGGCACATGCTCATCTCTTGCTGCTGGGATGGGTCTCGATGACGATTTACGGGGTGGTGTTTCGGCTGGTTCCCAAGGCGGCGGAAGGCATCCTGCCGCAAGTCCACTTCTGGCTGGTCAATGCCGGGGTCGTCATCATGGCCCCGGGGGTCGCCTTGATCCATACCGGGCAGCCTACCGCGGGCGATCCGCTGGCGGCGGTCGGCTCGATTTTGACCATCGCCGGCATGGTGTTGTTTGCGCTTCAGGTCTGGCGGGGTACCGACAAACCCTAGACCGCGATCGGTTTGCATGGAATCGCAGACGCTATTCCATGCAAACCGTGAATCGCGGTCCGGAGCGGGATGCGAGGGCATGATCCGCGATCCGTCTTGAACAACATGGTTCAAGACGGATCGATCATGCCCTAATCGCCGCGCAGGTTTTCGGCCAAGAAAGCCTTCACCCGCAGTTGGGTATCGGCGCGCGCAACCGGATTGCCGCCGACCAGCGGCGGATTGATGCGATCGGCTCCGACCAAGCCGATCAAAGGCACGACTTCGTTCGACGGTCCATCGAAACCGTGATGGGCGTCCGGATAGACCACGTAATCCAGCCGCCCGCCGCGGGACTTAATGCGCTCCATCAACTCGACACAGGGCCCGAGCGGGGTCCAATTGTCGGCCGCGCCCAACAAGGTCAATAACGGCATGGTCGGCAGATACCAATTGCCGTGTCTGCGAATGTAGCAACTGCCCGGGTAGAGCGAGACGGCAGCGCGGAATCCGCCCTTGGGAAGGTCGCTGACCGCGACCGGATTGCCGGGCCCCGCCGCATACAGAACCGTCCCGCCGCCATGGGACCAGCCCATGATGGCGACACGGTCGCCCCTGACGTATGGCTGCTCTTGTAGCCAGCGCAGGCCGCCATGGGCATCGCGCGGCCGGACCAGGGCGGGCGTCACCTTGGCGCTGCCGACATTGCAATCGCTGACCACGCCGCGCGGGGTGAAACCGTCGACCAGCAGCACGACATAACCTTCGGCCGTCAGCACCCTGACCCAGAGCCGCAACAGGGCGCTGACCCGACCCTCGCGATTCCACATGCCGCTGCAGCCGTGCATGCCGACCACGGCCGGAAACGGACCGGCGCCCTCGGGCCGGTAGACATAGCCGTCGATCTCAGGACCGCCGATCGAAGGGAAGGCGACTTTGAGCTGCGCCGCGGCGGGCAGGGCAGGGAGTGCCGCCAGCATGCAAAGGCCCATGGCCAGCTTGCGCAGATCGTTCATGGTCCTAGCGATCGGCCAAGGTGCGCGCCAGAAAGGCCAAGACCCTGGCCTGGGCATCGGCGCGCGAGGGCTGGTGGATCGCAGCGCGCGGCGCGGTGCCGCGAGCCGGCCGATCTTCGCCTTCCGCCGGTTCGGCCGCGGTCATGTCGAAACCGTGCCTTGCCTGCTGATAGGTCACGGCCTCGGCCCTGCCGCCATTGGCCCTGATCCGATCGACCAGGGATTCGCAGGGCGAGGAAGGAACCGACATGTCGTTGGCGCCCAGCAACACCAGCAGCGGAACCGCCGGCCGATAGCGGCTGCCATGGCTGGCTTGGTTGCAGGGGCTTGGATAGAACAACACCGCCGCGGCGAAGCCGCCGCGCGGCAGATCGGCGGCGTCGACCGGGCTGCCGCCGCCGAGGGCGTAGAGCGCCGAGCCGCCGCCATGCGACCAGCCGATCAAGGCGATGCGGTCCGGCTTGACCCAGGACCGGCCCTGCAGCCAGAGCAGGCCGCCATAGGCGTCGCGGGGCCGCACCAGATCGCGCGAGATCCTGGCGTTGCGGGGATCGCATTCGCCCAAAAAGCCGCGCGGCCGGAAACTGTCGAGCATCAGCACGACATAGCCATTGGCGGCAAGCAGCTCGGCCCAGACCCGAAACGACAGACGCATGCCGTCATCGCGCGTCAGGCCGCTGCAGCCGTGCATGCCGACAACGGCCGGAAACGGCCCGGTGCCCGCGGGGCGAAAGACATAGCCGGCGATGACTTGGCCGCCGACGGCGGTGACGGGAACCATATCTTGCGCGGCGGCCAAACCCGTGCCCAGGCCGATCGCCAAAACCGCCGCGACCCTGGTCAGGATCAGTTTGGGCCCCACCGGCGCTGCCAGAAATCGCGGCTCTGGCGCTCGCCGATGTCGCAGCCGCCGGCGTAACTCGCCCGCCTGAACCGCGCCGGTCGATCCCAGGGGCTGGGCTGGCGGTTGGCGATCTCCAGAATCAGCTTCTTGCGCACCGCCTGGCCGAAGGCGGCGAAGTTCTCGGCCACCACTACGAAGGCGCCGGGCCCGCCGATGACGCAGCCCTCGAAATAGACATCGAGATCCTTCATCACCGGGAAACCGCCCGGGTTGAGCCGATCGTTGATGATCGGTAGGCCGTTGATGGTGATGCCCTTGGCCAAGGCCGCGTCGCGCGCCAAGGTGACGATGCGTCCCGAGTTGTTGGGTCCATCGCCCGAGATGTCCAGCACCTTGCGCCGGCCGACGAAGGGATTGCGGTCGTAAAGCGGCATGGCGTAGTCGATCGCGCCCGAAATCGAGGTCCGCCGCCCAGGTCGCGTCGGGGCGTCAAGCAAGGCCGCGGCCCAGAGCTCGGCGCTGGCGCGATCGCCGACCGCCACCCATTCCAGCACTTGGTACTTGTGGTAGTCGTCGGCCCATTCGAAATAGCTGACCGCGATCTTCTGGTACTCGCCACCGCGGATGGCCGAGATCACGTCGGGATGGCGCATGGCGTCGGCATAGCCCTGCCGCTGCAGCCGCGCTTCTTCCATGTCGATCGAACCGGACACGTCGATCGCCAGCACCAATTCGAGATCGACCGGCTCGCGCTCGGCCGCCATCGTGGCCGAAACCAGGCCGATCGCCAACGCCAGAATCGCAAGCCGACGCATCCCGGCGAGTCTCTGCCTCGCCGGGAATTTGGTCAAGTCACGGAAAGCCGCTCAAATCGGCTCAGGGCATGATCGATCTGTCTTGAACCATAGAGTTCAAGACAGATCGCGGATCATGCCCTCGTATGCCGCTCTGGACCGCGATCCGCGGTTCATAGGGAATCGCGGCCGTGATTCGCTATGAACCGATCGCGGTTTAGCGCTTCCAGGTCCGCTCGCAATAGATCACGGCGACGGCGAAGGCGGAAAAGGCGGACAGTGCCAGATAGAGAAACCAAGCATGGTCCATGGCGGCGACTCCCCCTCAAGGGCCGAGGGCTCGATTTGGCGGAGAAGGGCGCTGTCGCGGTTTGATTCAGATCAAACCGCGGCGCGATTGCGACTGAAAATCGGTTCGGTCTGATCTTGCCAAGATCGCGGCTTTGCCTGTAGACAGCCGGCCATGCGCGCCGCGGCGTTTCTTTTGGCATGGCTGGCCGCGAGCCTGGCTTGGGGTCAGGCGCGCGAGCCCTTGGTGATCGAAACCGGCTCGGCCAAGCACGCTTTTCAAGTCGAGTTCGCCGCCACGCCCGAGCAGAAATCCCGCGGCCTGATGTTCCGCGAGCGGATGGCGCCCGATCACGGCATGCTGTTCGATTTCCGCCCGGGGCAGCACGTGGCGATGTGGATGCGCAATACCCTGATCCCGCTCGACATGCTGTTCATCCTGTCCGACGGCCGCATCCGCAACATCCACAAGCGCGCCGTGCCGCATTCCGAGGCCACCATCGCCTCGGACGGGGCGGTGGCGGCGGTGCTGGAGATCAACGGCGGTGCGGCCGATCGCCTGGGTATCGCGCCGGGCGATCTGGTGCGCCACCGCCTGTTCGGAAATCTGCCGTGAACGACGCCGCCGCCGAGCTGCCGCCGCCCGAAGGCTGGGAAAAGGTCTCGCATGTCTCGGCCTTCGCCGATCTGATCGGGCCCAGCTATCAGCGTCGCGAGGGCGAAATCACCCTGCGCGCTTTCCGCGTCCAGCCCAAGCATGCCAACCGCATGGGCTTGGCGCATGGCGGCATGCTGATGAGCTTTGCCGACAACGTGCTGTCGCGGGCCGGCGTGATGGCCAGCCGCGAGGAGCAGGAGCTGGACCAAGGCGCCAGCGTCACCCTGCGCATGACTTGCGATTTCGTGGCCCCGGCGGCGATCGGCGATTGGGTCGAGGGCCGCGCCTGGGTCGAGCGCCTCTCGGCCTCGACCATTTTCCTGGCCGGAAAGCTGACGGTCGGCAAGCGCGTGGTCATGACCATGACCGGGTTGTGGGCGCGGGTGCGGCCACGGCCTTTGGTGCCGCCGGTTTCCTGATCGCCGCCGGCGTGCTATCAAGCCGGCGCCCGGGGCGTAGCTCAGCCTGGTAGAGCGGCTGCTTTGGGAGCAGCAGGCCGCTGGTTCGAATCCAGTCGCCCCGACCAGAACCAGCCGAGGAGCCCGCCAACCGTCATGTCTCAAGTCCGCATCTTCCAGCCGGCCAAGACCGCCATGCAATCGGGCAAGGGCAACGCCAAGGCCTGGGTGCTGGAATTCGCCCCAGGCGCGCCCAAGGTGCTGGATCCGCTAATGGGCTGGACCGGCTCGGCCGACACCAACGGCCAGGTGCGAATCGCCTTCGAGAGCCGCGATGCCGCCATCGCCTTCGCCACCCGCAACGGGCTGGCCTACAGCGTCGCCGAGCCGCACGCCCGCGCCCTCAAGCTTCGCGCTTACGCCGACAATTTCGCCTATCACCGCATCAGATGATCGGGTCCGATCCGGCCTTTCGCGCCCGTAGCTCAGTTGGATAGAGCACGGACCTTCTAAGTCCGGGGTCGCAGGTTCGAATCCTGCCGGGCGCGCCAGCCGACTGCGGACGGTCTCGGACACACGGGACGGCATGGTCGCGGCACTCCGCATCGGGAGAACCAGCGATTGACATTTAACCAATGTGTTAATTAAATGCTCAGCGGTGCGGTCGCATAGCGGCCGGTGCCATGCAGACCTAATGAGGAGAGAAGCCAGCCATGAGCGGGAAAGACTCCAAGCGGCGCATCGCGCGGCTGCGCGGCAAGATCGATCAGGCCCGCGTTGGCCTGAGGTCGGCCATCTCGGCCTCCCGGCCACAGATCGTCCAGGATTACGTCTTGGCGACGCCGAAGGGCGAGACCCGGCTGTCGCAGCTGTTCGGCGAAAAGCGCGATCTGATCGTGATCCACAACATGGGCACGGGCTGCGCCTACTGCACGATGTGGGCCGACGGCTACAACGGGCTTTACCCCCATCTTTCGGACCGTGCGGCCTTCGTCGTCACCAGCCCCGATCCGCCCAAGCGGCAGGCCCAGTTCGCCAAGTCGCGCGGCTGGCGCTTTCCGATGGCCAGCCATGCCGGATCAAGCTTCGCCGCCGATATGGGCTTCCTCGGCGACTCTGGGCGCTGCCTGCCCGGCATATCGTCCTTCCGCAAGCAGGGCCGGCAGATCCAGCGCATCGCCGCGGTCAATTCCGGGCCGGGCGACGATTTCTGTGCGGTCTGGCATTTCTTCGACATGCTCAAGGGCGGTGCGGCCGGCTGGACGCCGAAATTCCGGTACGGCTGAGGGAGGCGGCGATGGCCTGGCGAAAATCGCCGCCGACGCTGATTGCGCGGTTCGACGCCGTGCTGCCCAAGGCGCCGGGAGTCGTTCGGCGCTCGATGTTCGGCTATCCGGTCGCGTTCGTGAACGACGCCATGTTCACGGGCCTCCACCAAGAAAGTTTCATCCTGCGATTGAGCGATGGCGACCGAAGGGCGTTGGCGAAGGCGCATGATGCGCGACCGTTCGAGCCCTTGCCCGGCCGCGTCATGCGCGAGTATCTGGCATTGCCGCCGGCGCTGATCGACGACGCCGGCGAACTGAAGGCATGGGTCGCGCGCGGCTTGGCCTATGCGCGCTCCGTCAAGCGCAAGCCAGCCAGAAGCAAGAACCGCAAGCGCGCCGCCAAGCGTTGATTCTTGTATTGCACTTGGTGCTGCAGTCTTGATTAATGGTGCCGATCTATTCCACGACCACGACATCGGACCCGAACCGCCATGACTCCATCCGGCGCCCGCGCGCCTGCTGCTGCCGTCACGCCCGCAATCGACGCGCCGCTGGTCGACGCGGCCGAATTGCGCGCCATACTGGGCGACGGCCAGGAGCTGGCGCTGCTCGACGTGCGCGAGGAAGGCGCCTTCGCCCGGGGCCATCTGCTGACCGCGGCCTCGCTGCCGCTGTCGAAGCTGGAAACTCGCATCGATGCCCTGGTGCCGCGGCGCGATGCCCGCATCGTCCTGGTCGACGATGACGAGAACCTGGCCCGGCGCGCCTTGACGCGGCTGCGCGGCTTCGGCTACGGCCGCATCGCCGTGCTGGCCGGCGGCATCGGCGCCTGGAAGGCGGCCGGGCACCAGCTTTTTTCGGGCGTGTTCGTGCCCTCCAAGGCCTTTGGCGAGGTGGTCGAACATCGCGACGGCACGCCGGCGATCGACGCGACCGAGCTCAAGCGGCTGATGGAGGCCGGCACCGACATGGTGGTGCTGGACAGCCGGCCCGAGGGCGAGTTCAAGGCCATGAGCCTGCCCGGCGGCTGGAACTGCCCGGGAGCCGAACTGGTTTACCGTATCCACGAACTGGTCAAGCGGCCCGAGACGCTGGTGGTGGTGAATTGCGCCGGGCGCACGCGCTCGATCATCGGCGCGCAATCTCTGATCAATGCCGGCCTGCCCAACAAGGTGGTGGCGCTGCGCAACGGCACCATGGGCTGGCATCTGGCCGGGTTTGCGCTCGAAGGCGGCAAGACCAGGATGGTGCCGCCGCCGGGTGCCGAGGCCCTGGCCAAAGCCAAGGCGGCGGCCGCCGGAATCGCGCGGCGCTTCGGCATCCGCTGCATCGGCCGCGGCGAACTCGAACGCCTGCGCGCCGAACCGGCTCGCACCACCTATTGCTTCGATGTCCGCTCGCCCGAGGAATATGCCGGCCGCCATCTGTCCGGATTCCGTTCGGCGCCGGGCGGGCAGTTGGTCCAGGCTACCGACACTTATGCCGCGACGCGCAATGCGCGCCTGGTGCTGGCGGACGACGACGGCGTGCGCGCCACCATGACCGCGCATTGGCTGATCCAGTTGGGATGGCCGGAAGTGGTGACGCTCGATCCTGCGGCGATGGCCGAAGCCAGCGAGACCGGGCCCGAAATCCAAGCCGTGCTCGGTCTTAAGGACGTGCCGACGATTGCGCCGACCGAATTGGGCGCGTCCAAGGACGTGGCGATCCTCGATCTCGCCACCAGCATCCAGTACCGCAAGGGCCATGTGCCGGGGGCGCGCTTCGCCCAGCGCCCCGATCTCGCCGCGGCGATCGCGGGCATGAGCTTGGCGCAGCGCATCGTGCTGACCTCGCCCGATGGGGTCATCGCGCGCCTTGCGGTTCCCGAGGTCCAGGCGCTGACCGATCGTCCGGTGCTGGCTTTGGCGGAGGGCACGGCGGGTTGGAAGGCTGCGGGTCGCGCGCTCGAATCCGGCGATGGGCCTGGCGGCGTGCGCGACGACGACGTTTATTACCGCCCCTATGATCGCCAGGCGCAGATCGAAGAAGCCATGCGCGATTATCTGCGCTGGGAGATCGCCCTGGCCGATCAGGTGAAGCGCGAGGACTACGTGAAATTCCCTTCTCCGCCGGTCTAATCGCTTGAGGGGGGCGGGGGCCTCGGCTAGCATCCCGCCCAGGGGTGGGGGCCAAGAAGAGGAGTCACGTATCATGGCATTTTCGACTATCGGCCGCCGCGCCCTGGGGGCGTTGGCCCTGGCCTCGGCGCTGGCATTGCCGGCCGCGGCCCAACAACCGATCAAGATCGCCCACATCTACGGCAAGACCGGTGCGTTCGAGGCCTATGCCAAGCAGACTCAGCGCGGACTGATGATGGGGCTCGAATATGCCACCCAAGGCAAGATGACCGTGCTTGGCCGCAAGCTCGAAGTGATCGAAAAGGACGACCAGCTGAAGCCCGAACTGGGCAAGTCGCTGTTGGCCGAGGCCTATGGCGACAACGGCGCGCATATCGCGGTCGGGCCGACCGGTTCGAACGTGGCGCTGGCGATGCTGCCGGTGGCCGAGGAGTTCAAGCGCATTCTGCTGGTCGAGCCGGCGGTGGCGGATTCGATCACCGGCGACAAGTGGAACCGCTACGTCTTCCGCACCGGCCGCAACTCCTCGCAGGACGCGATTTCGAATGCGGTGGCGCTGGGCAAGGCCGGGGTCAACATCGCCACCCTGGCGCAGGACTATGCCTTCGGCCGCGACGGCGTCGCCGCGTTCAAGGACGCGCTCAAGGGCACCGGCGCCAACCTGGCGTTCGAGGAATACGCGCCGATCAACACCACCGACTTCACCGCGCCGGCGCAGCGGCTGTTCGACGCGCTCAAGGACAAGCCCGGCCGCAAGGTGATCTGGGTGATCTGGGCCGGCGGCACCAACCCGCTGGGCAAGCTCAAGGACCTCAATCCCGGCCGCCTCGGCATCGAGATCGCCACCGGCGGCAACATCCTGCCGGCGCTGGCGGCCTACAAGGATTTCCCGGGGATGGAGGGCGCCACCTACTACTATTACGAACTGCCGCGAAACGCGGTCAACGACTGGCTGGTGTTCGAGCACAAGAAGCGCTTCAACAACGAGCCGCCCGACTTCTTCACCGCCGGCGGCATGTCGGCCGGCATCGCCATCGTCGAGGCGCTGAAGAAGGCCGGCTCGACCGACACCGAGAAGCTGATCGCGGCGATGGAGGGGCTGGAGTTCGCCTCGCCCAAGGGCCGCATGGTGTTCCGCAAGGACGATCATCAGGCGCTGCAGTCGATGTACCACTTCAAGGTCAAGGTCGATCCGGCGGTGGCCTGGGCGGTGCCCGAGCTGGTGCGCGAACTCAAGATCGAGGACATGAACATCCCGATCCGCAACAAGCGCTGATCGCCGAGTTGCGGCCGCATCCTCCTCGTCCCGGTTGGGGCGGGGAGGAGCGGGCGTCGCCATGACCGACGCGCCGATCCTCGAATCCCGCGACCTGACCATCCGCTTCGGCGGTCACGCCGCGGTTGACGGCGTCAGTTGCGCCTTTTCGCGCGGCACGTTGACCGCCATCGTCGGTCCCAACGGCGCCGGCAAGACGACGTATTTCAACTTGATTTCGGGCCAATTGCCGGCGACCGCGGGCCAGGTGCTGCTGGCGGGCGAGGACATCACCCGCTTGCCGGCACCGCGCCGCGCCCGGCTTGGCGTCGGCCGCGCCTTTCAGCTCACCAACCTGTTTCCCAATCTCAGCGTGTTCGAGAACGTGCGCTTGGCGGCGCAGGCCCGCGCCGGGGCGGGGCTGTCCCTGTTCCGGCGCGCGGATCGTTTGACCGACCTGGCCGACAAGGCGATGGCCTGCCTCGAACGCGTGGCGCTGGCCGGGCGGCGCGAGGCGCTGGCGGCGACGCTGCCGCATGGCGATCAGCGCAAGCTCGAAGTCGCCATCATGCTGGCGCTGGAGCCGCGCATCTTCATGTTCGACGAACCCACCGCCGGCATGAGCGTCGACGAGGTGCCGGTGATCCTCGACCTGATCCGCCGCATCAAGGCCGAGGGCGACAAGACCATCCTTCTGGTCGAGCACAAGATGGACGTGGTGCGCTCGCTGGCGGACCGCATCGTCGTGCTGCACAACGGAAGGCTGGTGGCCGACGGCGAACCGGCGGCGGTGATCGCTTCCAAGGTCGTGCAAGAGGCCTATCTCGGCGTGGCGGCAAGCGATGGCTGAACTTCTGTCCCTGGCCGGGGTGCATACCCATATCGGCCGTTATCACATCCTCGAGGGCGTCGATTTGATCGCGCCCGAGGGCGAATTGACCATGCTGCTGGGTCGCAACGGCGCCGGCAAGACGACCACGCTCAAGACCATCATCGGCCTGCACCGTGCCTCGGCCGGGGCGGTGCGCTTTCAGTCCCGCGACCTCATCCCCCTGCGCACACCCGAAATCGCGCGGCTGGGCATTGCCTACGTCCCCGAGGACATGGGCATTTTCGCCGGGCTGACGGTGCGCGAGAATCTGGTGCTGGCGGCGCGCGAGCGCGAGATCGACGATCGCCGCCTGAAATGGCTGTTCGGCCTGTTTCCGCCGCTGGAGAAGTTCTGGCAATTGCGCGCCGGGTTCCTGTCCGGCGGGCAGAAGCAGATGCTGGCGATCGGCCGGGCGGTGATCGAGCCGCGGCGACTGATCCTGATCGACGAGCCGACCAAGGGGCTGGCGCCGGCGATCGTCGGCGCGCTGATCGAGGCGTTCCGCGAGTTGAAGCGCGCCGGCAGCACCATCCTGCTGGTCGAACAGAATTTCCACGTCGCGAGGTCGGTCGGCGACGGCGTGTTCGTGATGGATACCGGTCGCATCACCCATGCCGGGCGCATGGCCGAGCTGGCCGAAGACGCCGGCCTGCAGCGGCGGCTCTTGGGTCTCAGCCTGGACGCGCATCAATGAGCGATCTTTCCGCCGCGCGCACCATGCCGTTCGATCCCTGGCCGCCGGCCGTGCTGGCGGCGGCGATGCTGGTGCCGCTGGTCTGGATCGCACCCAGCACGTGGCTGATCCTGACCGTGGCCGGCTTCGCCATGGGCATGATGATCTTCATCATGGCGTCGGGATTGACGCTGGTGTTCGGGCTGATGGGGGTGATCAATTTCGGCCACGGTGCCTTCGTCTCGCTGGGCGCGTTCCTGGCCGCCAGCGTGCTGACCCGGATGACCGGCTGGACCGCGCCCGACGCACTGGCCCTGAATCTGGTCGCGGTCGGTCCGGCGCTGATCGTTGCCGTGCTGGTGACCGGCGCGCTGGGCTGGGCGTTCGAGCGCATCATCATCCGCCCGGTCTACGACAACCACCTCAAGCAGATCCTGGTTACCATCGGCGGCATCATCGTCGTCGAGCAGATGATCCATGTGCTGTGGGGGCCGGATCAGATTCCGCTGCCGCGACCGACCGCGTTCAAGGGCTCGGTCGGGGCGGGCGATCTGGTGTTCGAGAAATACCGCCTGCTGGCCTGCGTGCTGGGGGTGGCGGTGTTCGCCGGTCTGCACGCGTTGTTGAATCGGACCAAGTTCGGGCTGCTGGTCCGTGCCGGGGTCGAGAACGGGGCGATGGTCGAGGCGCTGGGCTATCCGATCCGCATGCTGTTCGTGGTGGTGTTCGTCGCCGGATCGGCGCTGGCCGGAATGGGCGGGGTGATGTGGGGGCTCTACCAGGAGATCATCACCGCCGGCATGGGCATGGAAGTGATGGTGCTGATCTTCATCGTCATCATCGTCGGCGGGCTGGGATCGGTCGGCGGCTGCTTCCTGGGCGCGGTGCTGGTCGGCTTGGTCGCGAACTACACCGGTTTTCTGGCCCCCAAACTGGCGCTGGCCTCGAACATCCTGTTGATGGTGGTGGTGCTGATGTGGCGGCCGCAGGGCCTCTATCCGGTGATCCGGCAATGATCGATCGGCTGCTGTCAGGCGATCTGCCGCGCGGGCGGGTGCTGAGCTTCCTGGTGCTGGCGGTGGTGCTGGCCTTGGCCTTGGCGCCGATCCTGTTTCCGGGGCAGCGCAATCTCGATGTGGCGGCGCGGATCTGCGTGTTCATTGTGCTGGTCGCCAGCTACGACCTGCTGTTGGGCTATACCGGCATCGTCTCCTTTGCCCACACCATGTTCTTCGGCATCGGCGCCTATGGCGTGGCGATCGCCAGCGTGCGGTTGGGAACGGGTTGGGATGCGCTGGCGATCGGCCTGATCGCGGCGCTGTCGCTGTCGGCGGCGCTGGCGCTGGCGATCGGGCTGTTCAGCCTGCGGGTGCGGGCGATCTTCTTCGCCATGGTGACGCTGGCGGTGGCCAGCGCGTTCCAGATCCTGGCCTCGCAGCTGTCCTGGCTGACCGGCGGCGAGGACGGCCTGACTTTCCGCATCCCCGCGGTGCTTACGCCCGGATTCCGCTTGAGCGAAGAACCGATCCTCGGCGTCATGATCACCGGCCGCACGCTGCTCTATTGGGGCGTTTTCCTGGTTTCGGCATCGCTGTTCCTGGTCATGCTGCGCATGGTCAATGCGCCTTTCGGACGCGTGCTGCAGGCGATCCGCGAGAACGACTTCCGCGCCGAGGCTTTGGGCTATCGCACCGTGGTCTACCGCACCTCGGCCAGCGTCCTTTCGGCGCTGATCGCCACCCTGGCCGGGGCGATGATGGCGCTGTGGCTGCGCTACAACGGGCCCGCCACCACGCTCAGCTTTTCGATCATGGTCGACATCCTGCTGATGGTGGTGATCGGCGGCATGGGTTCGCTCTACGGCGCGATCTTGGGAGCCACCTTGTTCATCCTGGCCCAGAACTATCTGCAGGATCTGATGAAGCAAGCGGCGGCGGCGACCCAGGGCGTGCCGCTATTGCCCGAGCTTCTGCACCCCGACCGCTGGTTGCTGTGGCTGGGCGTGCTTTTCGTGCTATCGGTCTATTTCTTCCCTAGCGGCATCGTCGGCCGCCTGCGCGGAGTCGAGCGATGAGCCGACCGGTTTCGACCTACCTGACCTTGCTCGACCACGAGATTCACGTCACCCAATGGGGCGCGGCGGGCGCCGAGCCGGTGGTGATGTGGCACGGGCTGGCACGCACCGGGCGCGATTTCGACGACTTGGCCGAGGCGCTGTCCGGACGCTACCGCATCTATTGCCCGGACACGCTTGGCCGCGGCATGTCGCAATGGGCCGCCGATCCCGACAGCCAATACAGCCTGGCGCATTATGCCGCGCTGGCGTCGGCGTTGGTCGACGAGCTGGGCCTGGCGCGGTTTCACTGGGTCGGCACCTCGATGGGGGGCGCGATCGGCATGGCGGTCGCCGGCGGCGCGCTCAAGACCCGCATCGGCCGGCTGGTGCTGAACGACATCGGCCCGGCGTTGAATCCGCCGGCGGTCGAGCGCATCAAGGCCTATGCCGGAAACCCGCCGGCCTTCGCCAGCATGACCGAGTTCGAGCGTTTCCTGCGAACCATCTACGCGCCCTATGGCGCGCTGAGCGATGCGCAATGGCGGCGCATGGCCGAGACCAGCGTGCGGCGGACCGAGGACGGGCGCCTGACCGTGCACTACGATCCGCGCATGGTGCGCCAATTCGTCCTGCACCCGCGCGACTACGAGCTGTGGCCGGCCTACGACCAGATCGCCTGTCCGACCTTGGTGTTGCGCGGCGAGAGTTCTGACCTGCTGACCGAGGCCGTGGCGCGCGAGATGACGCGGCGCGGTCCGCGCTGCCGGCTCGAGACCATTGCCGGCTGCGGCCACGCGCCGGCGCTGAACGTCTCGGGACAGATTTCCTTGGTGGCGGATTTCCTGGCCGGCGGATGAGCGCGCCTGCACCGCCCGCCAACGCCACGGCCAAGCTGCGCGAGGAGCGCAATCGCTTCCTGGCCTTCGCCTTCGCCGCCGCCGACATGCTGGTCGAGGTGTCGGGCGACGGTCTGACCCGCTTCGCCGCCGGATCGACCCGCGCCCTGGTGGGATTGGAGGACGGCGATTTGCCGGGGCGCTCGCTCTACGATCTGCTGGCCAAGGGCGATCGGGCGATGGTCAAGGAATTCCTGCACCGCATGCGCGAAGGCTTCGCGCAGCGGGTCGAACCGGTGGTGGTGCGCCTGATCGCGCCCGACGGCCGCGAAAGCGCGGCCAAGTTGGGCGGCTATCGGCTGGTCGACCTTGCCGACAATTTCTTCCTGGCCTTCACGGTGCTGCGTCACGCGCCGACCCACGCCGGCAAGCGCGACGAGGCCAGCGGGCTGTTGGCGGCCGACGGCCTTGCGGCACTGGCCGGACAGCGCGCCACCCAGCCCGGCGGCGATGGCGAGAAGGGCAAGCTGACCCTGCTCGAACTGCCCAATCCCGCCAACCTGCCGCCCGACACGGCCGAGAACCTGGTCAGTTCGGTCGGCGCCTATCTGCGCTCGGTGTCGTTCGATGGCGACATGGCGGCGCGCCTGGACGAGGGACGCTACGGCGTGCTGCACGCCGAAGGCATCGATAGCGCCGCGATCGAACGGCGGCTGCGCGAGATCGCGCGCGACGTGCTGCCGGCGGACAAGATGGCGATCATCAAGTCGGCCACCTTCGAACTGGCCCAGAGCGGGGTCGATCCGCACGATCTCGGCCAGGCGGTGGTCTATGCCATCAACCGCTTCGCCATCGAGGGCGAGGACGTCACCATCGAGGCGCTGGCCAAGGGCTATCGCGAGCGCCTGAGCGAAACCGTGGATCGCATGCGGCGAGTGCGCGAGGTGGTGGCCAAAGGCTGGTTCAAGCTGGCCTTCCAGCCGATCGTCGACCTGGCCTCGCGCAAGGTGCACCATTTCGAGACCCTGGTGCGCTTCGGCGAGGGCGAGGCAGCCGGTTCGCCGGCCGATCTGATCGGGTTCGCCGAGGATGTCGGCCTGATCCTCGACATCGACATGGCGATCTGCAAACGCGCTTTGGCCTGGCTCGAAGGCCGCGAGGCGACCGCGACCAAGGCGGCGATCGCCATCAACCTGTCGGGCCGGTCGCTGTCCTCGCCCAGCTTCGTCGATGCGCTGCACCGGCTGCTGCGGGTGCGCCATGCCGCCAAGGGCCGCGTCCTGTTCGAGGTCACCGAAAGCGCCGAGATCCGCGACTTGGCGGCGGCCAACAACGTGGTGCAGGGCCTGCGGCGCGCGGGCTATCCGGTCTGCCTCGACGATCTCGGCGCCGGTGCCGCGGCATTCCAATACTTGCGGGCGCTGCAAGTCGACTTCGCCAAGATCGACGGCTCCTATGTCCGCGACGCCCTGGCCTCGGTCTCTACTCGGCCCTTCCTCAAGGCGATGACCGCGCTGGCGGGCGATCTCGGCATGCAGGTGATCGCCGAAATGGTCGAAAACGAAGACGTGGCATCGCTGCTGGCGGAACTGGGCGTGGCCTACGGCCAGGGCTACTTGTTCGGCCGACCGACCGAGAACGTGACCGAATATCTGTCGGCTAAAGCGCGGCCTTGAGGGCGGCGCGCAACTCGTCCAGCGGGATCGGCTTGCGCAGTTGAGCCACCGGCACCAGGCCCGCCACCTGGCCCAGCGTTTCCGCCAAGTGCAGATAGTAGGGATTGTAGCCGGTGGCGATGATCAGGCGGATGGTCGGCGCGTCGCGCGACAGCCAGCGCACCAGCTGCGTGCCGTCGATGTCGGGCATGACGATGTCGAGAAACACCACATCGGGACGGAAGGCGGCGAACTCGGCCTGGAAGCGCCGGGACTCGGTCAAGGTCAGGACGCTGTAGCCCAACTCCGCCCCGACCCGGCTGACCAGTTCGGCGAAGTCGACGTCGTCGTCCATCACCAAGAGTTTCTTGGCCGTTTGCGTCATGCCTCAGCCGATTCCGACCGCCGCGCCCCAGCGGACGGCACCACAGCACAGGCGGTGGCGCGATACAATCTTCAAACCAGCCGGCTCTGTTCGACCGCGGCCTTGACGAAGCTGGCGAACAGCGGATGCGGCGCGAACGGCCGCGACTTGAGTTCGGGGTGGAACTGCACGCCGACGAACCAGGGATGCTGCGGCAGTTCGACGATTTCCGGCAGAATGCCGTCGGGCGACAGGCCGGAAAAGCGCAAGCCCGCGCTCTCCAGTCGTTCGCGATAGCCGATGTTGACCTCGTAGCGGTGGCGGTGGCGCTCGGAAATGCGGCGCTGGCCGTAGACGCCGGCGACGCGGCTGCCATCGGCCAGGTCGCAGTCATAGGCGCCCAACCGCATGGTGCCGCCGAGATTGTCGCCCAGCCGCCGGCGCTCGACCTCGTTGCCGCGCAGCCATTCGGTCATCAGCCCGATCACCGGCTCCTGGCAGGGACCGAATTCGGTCGAGCTGGCGCCGGCGATGCCGGCCATGTGCCGCGCGGCTTCGATCACCGCCATCTGCATGCCGAAGCAGATGCCGAAATAGGGTACCCGGCGCTGGCGGGCGAAACCGGCGGCGGCGATCTTGCCTTCGGTGCCGCGCTCGCCGAAGCCGCCCGGCACCAGGATGCCGTTGACGCCCTCGAGATGGGTGCTGGCCTCCTGGCTTTCGAAGATCTCGGAATCGAACCATTCCAGATCGACCCGCACGTTGTTGGCGATGCCGCCATGGGCCAGCGCCTCGGCCAGCGACTTGTAGGCGTCCTTGAGGCCGGTGTACTTGCCGATCACGGCGATCTTGACCGCGCCCTCGGGCTGCAGCACGCGCCGCACCACCTCGTGCCAGCGATCGAGCTCGGGATCGGGCGCGCTCGCCATGCCGAGCGCCGCCAGGATCTGGTCGTCCAGTCCCTCGGCGTGGTAGCGGATCGGCGCCTCGTAGATGGTGGCGACGTCGCGCGCCTGGATGACGCGCTCCTCGCGCAGATTGCAGAACAGCGCGATCTTGCGGCGCTCGGATTGCGGAATCTCGCGATCGCAGCGGCACAGCAGCACGTCGGGCTGGATGCCGATCGAACGCAGTTCCTTGACCGAATGCTGGGTCGGCTTGGTCTTGAGCTCGCCGGCCGCGGCAATGAACGGCACCAGCGTCAGATGCACGAACAGCGTGCGCTCGGACCCGAGTTCGTGGCGCATCTGGCGGATGGCCTCGAAGAACGGCAGGCCTTCGATGTCGCCGACAGTGCCGCCGATCTCGACCAGGGTGAAGTCGACGCCTTCGGTGTCCTGGCGGATGAATTCCTTGATGCAGTCGGTGACGTGCGGAATCACCTGCACGGTGCGGCCGAGATAGTCGCCGCGGCGTTCGCGTTCGAGGATGGTCTGGTAGACCCGGCCGGCGGTCAGCGAATCCGCCCGCCGTGCCGACACGCCGGTGAAGCGCTCGTAATGGCCGAGGTCGAGATCGGTCTCGGCGCCGTCGTCGGTGACGTAGACCTCGCCGTGCTGATAGGGGCTCATCGTCCCGGGATCGACGTTGAGATAGGGATCGAACTTGCGCAACCGCACGGTAAAGCCGCGCGCCTGCAACAGCGCGCCGATCGCCGCCGATGCCAAGCCCTTGCCGAGGGATGAGACCACGCCGCCGGTGACGAAAATGAACCGCGTCATGGAACCCCAGTCTACAGAAAAAGCCGGCGGGTCAACAGCCGGCTATGCCAAGCCCCGGATTCCCTAGCGTCAACGCGCCAGCGGCACCGCCGGCTCGGCCGGACGTTCGGGCGAATCGGCGGCCGGCCTGGCGGGCGCGGTATCGATGATCGATTTCGGCTTGGTCCCGGCGGTGGCCAGGATGGCAAGCGTGATGCTGGTGGCCATGAACGCGGCCGCCAGGATGGCGGTCGCCCGGGTCAACAAGTTTGCCGCACCGCGACCGCTCATGAAATTGGCGCCGGAACCGCCAATGCCAAGCGCGCCACCTTCGCTGCGCTGAAGCAGCACGACGCCGATCAAGGCCACCGCCAGCAGCACATGAATTACCAACAGCACGGTTTGCATGATCGAACCTCGGCCAGCGCGCGACGAATGAGCGGCCGGGTTATAGGCCGCGCTTCCGCCAAACGCAACGGGCCCGGACATTGCTGTCCGGGCCCGCCGTTTCAGCGATCCAGAACCTGGGGCGCTATGGTCTGGTCCGCCGTTCTCGGCACATCGGAGACCGATAGCCTCGAAATATTACATTCAACTTATCGCATGTCATGAGGGGGGATAATTGCGTATCTTTCGTACGCAGAGACACGTATTTTATTGCTTTAATCCGCTGAAATTCCGGCATCTATGGCCATGCGTACTAGGACCGAAAGGCTCCCGGCGCCGCTCTTTTGCATGACGCGGGCGCGGTGCAATTCGGCCGTCCGGACGCTGATGCCAAGATTGGCGGCGATGGTCTTGGTCTGATGTCCGGCCACCAACTGCCGCAAAACCTGATGCTCGCGCGGCGTCAGCGATCCGAGTTTTTCGGTGGTCAGTCGCCGCAGGCTGGAGGGCTCCAGTTGCTTGCGGTGATGCTCGATGGCTTCGCCGATGCGCCTCTTGAGTTGATTGTAGTCGAGCGGCTTTTCGATGAAGTCGAACGCGCCCGCGCGCATGCCCGCCACCGCCATCGGCACGTCGGCATCGGAGGTGATGAAAACGATCGGCATGATGAAACCGCGACGCGCCAACTCGCCCTGGATCTCGATGCCGTTCATGCCGGGCAAGCGAATGTCCAGGACCAGGCAGGCCGGGCCGTCGAGACCGTCGACATCGTCGAGCATGGCTTCGCCGGACTCGAAAAACGATACCTGTCCGGCCGCGTCCTTGAGCCGAATGCCAAGGATGCGCCGCATCGCCGGATCGTCTTCGACCACCCAGATCGAACTTTTTGGGGTCTTGTCCGGTTTTCCCGTCCCGGCGGCCATAGTTCTGTCTGTCCGTGGATCCCTGTAAGGGATTAGTCGCACGCCGGAGGCGGGGTCATCAAGTCTCGCGGCAGGCCTCGGCGATGGCTGAGAAAGCCTTGGCATCCAGGCTGGCGCCGCCCACCAGCGCGCCGTCGACTTCGGGCACGCCCATCAAGGCGCGGGCGTTGTCGGCCTTGACCGAGCCGCCGTAGAGGATGCGGACGGAGTCCGCCTCCGGGCCGATCCGTGCCACCAAAGCCGCACGCAAAAAGGCATGCAATTCGCTGACCTCCTCCGGTCGCGGCGTGCGGCCGCTGCCGATCGCCCACACCGGCTCGTAGGCGATGACGGTGTTGGCGGGGTTGGCGCCGTCGGGCAGCGATTCCTGCACCTGCAGCGCCAGCCGGGCGCGGGTGCGGCCGAGTTCGCGCTCGGACTCGGTCTCGCCGACGCAGATGATGGCGCCGAGCCCGGCGCGCCAGGCAGCAGCGACTTTGGCCCGCACTTCGGGATCGCTTTCGCGGTGCTGGGCGCGCCGTTCGGAATGGCCGAGAATGACGTAGCGGCAGCCGATCTCGCGCAACAAAGGTGCCGCGACGTCGCCGGTATAGGCCCCCTTGTCCTGGGCGTGGCAGTCCTGGGCACCGAGCTGTGCCGCGGTGCCAGAGAGGATCGCTGCCACCGGCGCCAATAAGGGAAAGGGCGGGCAAAGCGCGATTTCGGTCCGGGTCCGTCCCGCCAATTCGGCTGCGGCTTTGGCCAGGTCCCTGGCCCCCGCGAGCGAACCGTTCATTTTCCAGTTTCCGGCCACCAACGGCCGCGGTCTCTTGCTCACCCTGACCTCCGATGTGGATCGTCGCCAAGCTAGCGCCCGGCGCGGCGCCGGCGCAATGGGCGTTGCTGGACGGCGGGCCAGCGCCTATCATCCGGCCCCTTTTCGATTTCGGTGCGCACGCGATGCTTCAAGCCCTTCGTAACACCGCCGGCACTTGGGTGCTGCGCATCTTCTTGTTCCTCTTGGTGATCAGCTTCGGCATTTGGGGCATCGCCGACATCTTCCGCGGCGGCGGCGATCCGGCCTTGGCCAAGGTCGGACAGGTCGAAATCAGCCTGTCGCAATTCCAGCAGGAATACCGTCGCTCGTTGCAACGCCTGCAGGCGGCGATGGGCGGGCAGCTCGATGCCGATCGGGCGCGCGCGCTCGGCCTGCCCGATCAGACTTTGCAGACCATGGTCGGGCGCGCCCTGCTCGACCAGAAAGTGGCGCTGCTCGGCCTCGCCATCGACGATGCGACGGTCAGGGCCGACATCGTCGCCAACCCGGCCTTTCGCGGCAATCGCGGCGAGTTCGACCGGCTGGTGTTCGAGAACCGCCTGCGCGCCGCCGGCATGACCGAACAGGGCTTCGTCACCGACACCCGCCGCGACATGACCCGCGACATGCTGTTGGGGGCGCTGGCCGGCGGGGCGGCGGCGCCGAAGGTGCTGGCCGAGGCGCTGTACCGCTTTCGCCAGGAACGGCGCGTCGCCGAGATCGCGATCGTCGCCCAGTCGGCCATGCCCGAGCCGCAGGATCCGAGCGAGGAAGCGTTGGCGGCATTCCACCGCGAGCGCGCCGAACGCTTCAGCGCCCCCGAGTATCGCGCCGTCTCGCTGGTGCGTTTCACCCCGGCCGATTTCGCGCCCGAGATCGCGGTCGGCGAGGACGACATCAAGGACGAGTACGAGGCCCGCGCCTCCGAGTTCCAGACCGCCGAACAGCGCGAAGTCGACATGCTGCTGTTCGACGACGAGGCCCAGGCCAAAACGGCGAAGGCTCGGCTGACCGCCGGCGAGGACTTCATGGCGGTGGGCAAGGCGATGCTGGATCGCAAGCCCGAGGACATCGCGCTCGGCATGGTCGCCAAGGCCGACCTGCCGGAGGAGTTCGCCGACCATGCCTTCGACCTCGGCGCCAATGCGGTCGGCGAGCCGCTGAAGACCCCGTTCGGCTGGCACTTGTTCCGCGTGCGCGCGATCATCCCCGCCCAGACCCAGACGCTGGAAGACGCCCGCGGCCGGCTGCTGACCGACATCCGCTTGCGGCGGGCGGCCGACACGCTGGCCAATCACGCCAACAAGCTCGAGGACGCGCTTGCGGGCGGCGCCAAGCTCGAGGACGCCGCCGCCAAGGTCGGGCTGACGGTGACTGCGGTAGCGGCGGTCGACGCCGAGGGTCAAGACCCCGCAGGCAAGCCGATCGACGGCCTGAGCGAGGAGCGCAACCTGATCGACGCGATTTTCGTGACCGGCGACGGCGACGAGACCCGGCTGATGGAGACCTCCAAGGATGGCTATGCCATCGCGCGGGTGACGGGGATCAGGCCTTCGGCGCTGAAGCCGTTGGCCGAGGTGCGCAGCGAAGTGCTGGCGGCGTGGCGCGGCGAGCAGCGCGCGGCCGCCGCCAATGCGGTGGGCGAGAAACTGATCGAACAGGTAAAGGCTGGGGAGTCGTTTTCGGGGGCCGCCCGTACCCTCAAGCTCGAGACCAAGATCTCGGCGCAGCTGCGGCGGTCTGGCCCCTCGGGCGATCAGGCGGTGTCCGGGGCGCTGGCGGCAAAGCTGTTCGAACTCAAGCCGGGCGAAATGACCCTGGGCGCGACCGTGGCCGGCGACGGGACGGTGGTGGCGCGTCTGGCCGAGATCGTTCCGGCCGATCCGGCCGCGGACGAGGCCGGGGTCGAGCGCATTGCGCGCGCGCTGACCGAGGCAGTGGGCGCGGATCTGCTCAATCAGTACCAACAGGCCTTGCAGGGCCAGTTCAAAGTCACCATCAACGACCGAGTCCGTGAACGCGCCTTCTGATTCCGGATTGCGCATCCGGCCCTATCGCGACCCCGACCAAGCCGCGGTCGTCGCGCTGTGGCGGGCCTGCGGCTTGACCCGACCGTGGAACGATCCCGCCAGCGACATCGCCCATTGCCTGAAGTCGCGCGAGGCCGCGCTGCTGGTCGGCGAGGATGCCGGCGGACGCGTGGTCGCCTCGGTCATGGTCGGGCAGGACGGCCATCGCGGCTGGATGTACTACGTCGCGGTTGACCCGGATCGGCAGAAATCGGGCTATGGCCGGGCCTTGGTCGCCGCCGCCGAAGCCTGGCACAATGCGCGCGGCGTGCCCAAATCCATGCTGCTGGTGCGGGCCGAAAACGCGCGCGTGATCGCGTTCTACCGCGCGCTTGGCTACGAAGTCGAAGAGCGCGTGCTGATGACGCGCTGGCTCAAGACCCCGCCGGCGCCGCCTGGCCCTTGAATACGAAGCCGGCGGTTTCAACCGCGCGGCGGATGGCGGCTTCGTCGCCCTCGCCCTCGACCGCGGCGGTGCCGTGAACATGGTCGACCGACGCCTTGAGGGTCGGCACGGCGCGTTCGATGGCGCGCGTGACCGAACGGGCGCAGCCCTGGCAGGTCATGCCGTCGATGCGGTAGGTGGCTTTCATGCGCCGAAGCTAGTCCTTCCCGTGGGGGTAAGGTCAAGGGCCGTTTTTGTCGCGGATCAGGGACGAAACCGGCGACAGCACCAAACCCTTGGCGGGCACTGCCGCCAGCCAGGGGCCGAGCGCGGCCAGGGTACGATCGCGCGGATGGCCGATGGCGATCGCTTGGCCGTGGCGGCGCGCGATGCGTTCGGTCTCCTCCAATTGGCGGTGGATGGCCTGGCTGTCGTCGATATCGTCCAGGAACACGTCGCGGCCGAGGCTGGGCACGCCGCGGCTGCGCGCGATCTCGGCCGCGACCGAGGCCCCGGCGGTGCGGGAATCGACCAGCAACAAGCCGCGCGTCCTGAGCGCGTCGGCGACCATGGTCATGGCCCAGGCATCGGCCGTCAGCCGGCTGCCCATGTGGTTGTTGATGCCGACATAGAAGTCGAGCCGATCGAGATGCCAGGATAGCCGACGCAGGAATTCCTCGGCTTCGAGTTCGAGTCGCAACGCCTGCGGTCCGGGATCGTCGGCGCGCGACACCGGCTCCATCGGCACGTGCAGCATCAATTCGTGGCCGCGCAGCCGCGCCAGCGCCGCGAGCTCGTCGAGATTGCGGGCATAGCTCATCAGCGACAGGGTCAGCGGGCCCGGCAATTCGATCGCCTGCAGCGCACGTTTGCGATCCAGCCCGAGGTCGTCGATCACGATCGCGATGCGCGGCCGGCCATGGGCTTCGGGCGCGGCCACGGCATGGCGCCGCCAGGCCGGCGTCGACGGCGCTTCGACCTGGCTGGACGCGGGGGGAAGGGCGGCGATCGCGGGCGGAGCGGCCGCTTCAGGCCGTGGCCGCGGCGGCGGCCGGCTCGGCCGGTCGGTCCAAAGCCAAAGGGTCGTGGCAACGCCGATCGCTACCAACACCAGCGCGACAGCCGCCGCGATCGTACGTCGCGGAGGTGCTGCCTTCTTCGATCTGGGCATGTTCGGCCGCTTAGGCCGATTCGGCGTGTCCGGCCAGATCGTCCAGGATCGGGCAGTCGGGGCGGTGATTGCCGTGACAGCGGCGCGACAACTCGCTCAACGTCCGGCTCATCGAGCGCAGCTCGGCGATCTTGCGGTCGATGGCGCGGATATGCTGCTCGGCCAGTTTCTTCACCGCGGCAGAAGCGCGCTGCTTGTCGCGATAGAGCGCCAGCAGCGCGCCGACATCCTCGACCGAAAATCCCAGACCGCGGGCGCGGGCGATGAAGCGCAAGGTCTCGACGTCGTTCGTGCTGTAAACCCGATAGTTCGCGCCGCTGCGCACCGCGCGCGGGATCAAGCCGACCTCCTCGTAATAGCGGATGGTCTTGGCCGGAACCCCGGACTGCCGGGCCGTCTCGCCGATATTCATGGTGCGCTCCTCGCATGGAAACGACGCAGCAGCAGCGCGCTGGCCAGGACGCTGACGCTCGATGCCGCCATCGCCGCTCCCGCCAGCCCCGGCGTCAGCCAGCCCAGCGCCGCCAGCGGCAGGCCGACGACGTTGTAGATAAAGGCCCAGAACAGGTTGTGGCGGATCTTGTCGGTGACGGCGCGCGCCAGGTCGATCGCCAGCGGTACCAGCTCCGGATCGGGCCGCAGCAGCGCCAGGCCGGCGGCCTCGACCGCGACATCGGCGCCGCCGCCAATGGCGATGCCGACATCGGCTCCGGCTAGGGCCGGGGCGTCGTTGATGCCGTCGCCGACCATGGCCACCACCCGGCCTTGGCCGCGCAGCCGGCCGATGGTGGCAAGCTTGCCCTCGGGCAAGATCTCGGCCTCGAGCCGCGCTATGCCCAATTCGTCGGCGACCGTCCGCGCGGTGCGGGCGGAATCGCCGGTCAGCATCCACACCTCGATGCCGCGTGCGCGCAAGGTCGCGACCGCGGCGCGGGCTTGGGGTCGCGGCCGATCGGCCACGGCGATGGCGCCCAGCGGCCGGCCATCGAGCGCCAGATGCATCACGCTCTGGCCCTTGGCTTCGAGCGCCGCGGTATCGGTCGTCGCTCCCACGAAAGCGCGGCTGCCGATGCGCAGCCGCTTGCCGTCGATGCTGGCCTCGATGCCCTGGCCGGGCACAGCCAGGAATTCGACCGGCGCTTCGAGCGCCAAGCCTTGGTCCGCCGCGCGCGCCAGCACCGCCTTGGCCAGGGGATGCTCGCTGCCCTGCTGGGCCGAGGCGGCAAGGCGCAGCACCGCGCCGACATCGAATCCCGCGGCCGGAAGGATTTCGGTCACCACCGGCCGCCCCTCGGTCAAGGTGCCGGTCTTGTCGAACACCACGGTATCGATGGCGCGGGCGTGCTCCAGCGCTGCCGCGTCGCGCACCAGGATGCCAAGCTCGGCGGCGCGGCCGAGACCGACGATCATCGCCGCCGGCGTCGCCAAGCCGAGGGCGCAGGGGCAGGCGATCACCAGCACCGCGACCGCCGCCACCAGCGCGCGTTCGAAACCGCCGCCCAGAGCCAACCAAGCCGCGAAAGTGACCAGCGCGAATCCGATTACCGCCGGAACGAATACCGCGCTGATCCGGTCTACCAGCGCCTCGATCGGCGCCTTGGCGGCTTGGGCGCGTTCGACCGCGGCCACGATCCGGGCCAGCACGGTATCCGCGCCGACCGCCTGCGCCTCGACTGTCAACAGGCCGTCGCGGTCGATGGTGCCGCCGGCGACGCGATCGCCCGGCGCCTTGTCGACCGGCAGGCTCTCGCCGGTCAGCATCGATTCGTCGAACGCGGCGCGCCCTGCCAGGATGCGACCGTCGGTCGGCACGCACTCGCCCGGCCGTACGATCATGCGATCGCCCGGCCGCACCTCGGCGATCGGCACGACACGTTCGACGCCGTCGCGCAGGATCGTGGCGCTGTTCGGCCGCAGCGCCATGAGTCCGCGCAGGGCGCGGGTGGTGGCGCGTTTGGCCCGGCCCTCCAGCCATTTGCCCAAGCGCACCAGCACCAGGATCACGGCCGCGCCCTCGAAATAGAGCCGGCCATGAGCGTCATCGCCGGTCTGCGAGACCAGCGCCAGGCTGTAGAGATAGGCGGCGGTGGTGCCGAGCGCGACCAGCACGTCCATCGATCCGGCGCGGGCCCGCAGCGCGGCCCAGGCGCCGCGATAGAACCGCGCCCCCAGGACGATCTGGATCGGCGTCGCCAAGACCAATTCCAGCCAGGGCGGCAGCATGGCATGCACGCCCAGCGGCGCCAGCGCCATGGGCGCGATCAAGGGCAAGGTCAGGGCTGCCCCCAGGACCAAGATCCATGGCTCGCGATCGGGCGGGGAGGGGGCGTCGTCGGTCGCGGGCCGGGCGTCATAGCCCGCGGCCTCGACCGCCTCGATCAGCGCCCGGGCGTCGAGTGCCTGGCCTTCGACATGGGCGCGTTCGCTGGCCAGATTGACCCGCGCCGCCTGCACGCCCGGCACGCGGCGCAAGGCGGTCTCGACCCGTCCGACGCAGGCGGCGCAGGTCATGCCGCCGATCGCGATGTCCAATGCCGTTTCGCTCATGGCCATCATATAGGGCTTCCAGTCGATGGAAGGTCAAGCCGGACCTCGTCGTCAGGCTTGACGGCGCGCCGCGCGCCCTGTTTTCTGCCGGCCCGCGGAAGGAAACCGCCCGTCATGTTCAAGGATTTGATCGCCCACGTCGCCGCCGGCAAGACGCTCGATCGCGAGCAGGCCGAGCGCGCCTTCGACATCATGATGACCGGCAATGCGACCCCGGCGCAGATGGGCGGATTCCTCATGGCGCTGCGAGTACGGGGCGAGACCGTGACCGAGATCGCGGGCGCGGTGCGGGTGATGCGCGCCAAGATGACGCGGCTGACCGCTCCGGCCGGGGCGATGGACACGGCCGGCACGGGCGGCGACGCCGCCGGCACGCTCAACGTCTCGACCGCGGCAGCGATCGTCCTGGCCGGCGCCGGCGTGCCGATGGCCAAGCACGGCAACCGCGCGCTGTCCTCGAAATCCGGTTCGGCCGACGTGCTGCAGGCGTTGGGGGTCAACATCGACGCCGAGTTCGATCTGGTGCAACGCGGCATCGACCAGATCGGCTTGGGCTTCCTGATGGCGCCGCGCCATCACGGCGCGATGCGCAACGTGGCACCGGCGCGGGTCGAACTGGGTACGCGCACGATTTTCAACCTGCTCGGTCCGCTGTCGAACCCGGCCGGGGTCAAGCGGCAGCTGATCGGCGTGTTCGACCCGAGATGGCTCGAGCCGATGGCCGAGGTGCTGCGCGACCTGGGTTCGGAAAAGGTATGGGTGATGCACGGCGCCGACGGCCTCGACGAATTGTCGACCACCGGCGAGAACACCGTGATCGAATTGTCGCGCGGCACGATCCGTCGTTTCGCGCTGACGCCCGAAGACGCCGGCCTGCCGCGCGGACGCCTGGCCGATCTCAAGGGCGACGATCCCAAGGCCAACGCGGCGGCGTTGACCGCGTTGCTGGAAGGCCAGCGCGGGCCCTATCGCGACATCGTGCTGCTGAATGCCGGCGCCGGTCTGGTGATCGCCGACAAGGCGGCCGACATCCGCATCGGCGTCGCCATGGCCGCCAAGGCGATCGATTCCGGGGCCGCCAAATCGGTGCTGCAGCGTCTGGTCACCCTCACCAACAGCGTCAAGAGCTAGTCATGTCCGGCGATACCCTGGCCCGCATTCTCAAGGTCAAGCGCGAGGAGGTCACCTCGCGGCGCAACAAGATGCCGCTCGGCCGGCTGGTGGAGATGGCCAAGCGCGAAACCGCGCCGGCACGCGGCTTCCTCAAGGCGCTCGATGCGCGCGCGCTGCTGGGCCAGACCGGGCTGATCGCCGAGATCAAGCGCGCCTCGCCCTCGAAAGGCCTGATCCGGTCCGATTTCGATCCCGAGGCGCTGGCCCGCAACTTCAAGCGCGGCGGCGCCACCTGCCTGTCGGTGCTGACCGACCGCAGCTTCTTCAAGGGCGACGATCTGCATCTGGCCAACGCCCGCAATTCGGTCCTGCTGCCGGTGCTGCGCAAGGACTTCATGGTCGATCCCTACCAGATCGCCGAAACCCGCATCCTCGGCGCCGATTGCGTGCTGCTGATCGTGGCCGCGCTGTCGGATGCCCAGGCGGCCGAGATGGAAAGCGCGGCACGCGATTTCGGCATGGACGTCCTGGTCGAGGTGCACGACGCGGCCGAACTGGCGCGCGCCCTCAAGCTGAAGAGCCGGCTGATCGGCATCAACAATCGCGATCTCAAGACCATGACCGTCGACCTGGCCACCGCCGAGACCCTGGCCAAGCAGGTGCCGAAGGATCGCTTGGTCGTGGCCGAAAGCGGCATATCCGCCGCCGCCGACATCGCCCGGCTGAAGCGGGTCGGCATCCATTGCTTCCTGGTCGGCGAAAGCCTGATGCGCCAGGACGACGTGTTCCTGGCCACGCGCGCGCTGTTGAGTTGAGAAGGGATCGTCATGTCCGATCGTTTCGCCATCGTCGACCTCGTCGCCCGTGAGATCCTGGACTCGCGCGGCAATCCCACGGTCGAAGTCGACATCCGGCTGGCCGGCGGCGCCATGGGGCGCGCCGCCGTGCCCTCGGGCGCCTCGACCGGTACCCACGAAGCGGTCGAAAAGCGCGACGGCGGCAAGCGCTACGGCGGCAAGGGCGTGACGGGTGCGGTGAAGGCGGCCGAGGGCGAGATTTTCGACGCCGTCTCCGGCCGTTCGGCGCTCGATCAGTTGACCATCGACCGGGCGATGGCGGCGCTGGACGGAACGCCCAACAAGGGCCGGCTCGGGGCCAACGCCATTCTCGGCGTCAGCCTGGCGCTGGCCAAGGCGGCGGCGGCCGAGTTGGGCGTGCCGCTCTATCGCCATGTCGGCGGCGTGGCCGCGCATGTCCTGCCGGTGCCGATGATGAACATCGTCAACGGCGGCGCTCATGCCGACAATCCGATCGACGTGCAGGAGTTCATGATCCTGCCGGTCGGCGCCCCCAGCCTGGCCGAAGCCGTGCGCATGGGTGCCGAGGTGTTTCATGCGCTGCGCAAGCAACTCAAGGACGCCGGCCTTTCGACCAATGTCGGCGACGAGGGCGGCTTCGCCCCCGACCTGGCCTCGACCGACGCGGCGCTCGGCCAGGTGATGAAGGCGATCGCCGCCGCCGGCTACCGGCCGGGCGAGGACGTGGCGCTGGCGCTGGACGCCGCCGCCACCGAATTCCACGACAAGGGCAAATACGTGCTGGAAGGCGAGGGCAAGACGCTGGATGCCGCCGGCATGGTCAAGTACTGGGCCGAGTTGTGCGCGCGCTATCCCATCGTCTCGATCGAGGACGGCATGGCCGAGGACGATTGGGCGGGCTGGAAGGCGCTGACCGAGGCGCTGGGCGGCAAGGTGCAGCTGGTCGGCGACGACATTTTCGTCACCAACCCCAAGCGCCTGGCCGACGGCATCCGCCAGGGCGTGGCCAACGCCATCCTGGTCAAGGTCAACCAGATCGGCACGCTGACCGAGACCTTGGAAGCGGTCGAGATGGCGCACAAGGCGGCCTATCGCGTGGTGATGAGCCACCGCTCGGGCGAGACCGAGGACGCCACCATCGCCGATTTGGCGGTGGCGACCAATTGCGGGCTGATCAAGACCGGTTCGCTGGCGCGCTCGGACCGCACCGCCAAATACAACCAGCTGATCCGCATCGAGCGCGAATTGGGACCGGCCGCGCGCTATGCCGGCCGCGCCGCCCTGCGGCGGTGATCGACCTCGCCCGCGCCACCCGCGAGATCGACGCGGCTGCCGCGCGCGGCGAGTATTTTCCCGAGGCCTGGCGGCGAAAGCTCGATTTGGCCGGCGGCTATGCCGTGCAGCTCGGCCGGCTCGACCGGCGTCTGGCCGAGGGCAAGCGCCAGGCCGGCTGGAAAGTCGGCCTGACCGCGCCCGCCATCCAGCGCCAATTCGAGGTTCACGAGCCGGTTTTCGGCTGGCTGCTGGAAGAGGGACGGCTTGCCTCGCCGGCCAAGCTCGATCATGCCGGCCTGATCGCGCCCGGTTTCGAGACCGAGATCGCGATGGAACTGGACGCGGACCTGGCCGGGCCCGCGGTCGACCGCGATGCCGCGGCGCGGGCGGTGGCGCGGGTCTACCCGGCCTTCGAGGTGATCGAGACCCGCGGCGCGTTTTCGGGCGACCTGCCCTTGGCGCTGGCCGACAATGCGCAGCAAAAAGCCTTCGTGCTCGGGCCGGCCTTTGCGCGCTGGCGCGAGGTCGATCTGGCCCAAGTCACGGTCGCGGTCGGCATCGACGGTCGCGTGGTGGCCGAGGGCAAGGGCAGCGACGTGCTCGGCCATCCGCTCGACTCGCTGGCTTGGCTGGCGCGCGCGCTGGCGCGGCATGGCCGCAAGATCGCCGCCGGACAAATCGTCATCACCGGCTCGCTGGTGCGCCAGTTCCCGATCGCGCGCGGCAATCGCATCTCGGCCCGGTTCGATCCCTTGGGCGAGGTGGCGATCATCGCCGGCTAGAGTCGGAGAATCGATAATTTCTTGACGCCGCGAATCGGTTTGTGATTCTCTCCTTGAATGGCAGCGATTCGCAGTTGGAGCGAGCGGCTCTGGGGGGCTTTCCCGCCCTTCCTGTTTGCCTGCGCCGTAGCCTATTTCGGTTATCACGCGCTTGAAAGCGAACGCGGAATCTCGGCCTATCATCGCCTGCAGGGCGACATCGCCGAGACCGGATCGCGCTTGATCGCGGTTCGTAGTCAGCGCGAGTCGCTGGAACGCAAAGCTGCCCTGCTGCGCTCCAATGGACTCGACCTCGACATGCTGGACGAGCGCGCCCGCGAGGTGCTGGGATTGGCCGGCGCCAGTGACGTGGTGATATTCCGGCGCGAGCGGCAGTAATTTCCGAACCTTGTTCTTTTTTAATATTCGGGATATTTCAATAGCTTACGGAATCGCATGGATTCTCCGCCAAAACCTGCATGGTGGCCTGGACGGCCGACCGCTATATAGGTCGTGGTCGACTGCTGATTAGGTCGAGGATACCCAGAGGCGGGAGGAACGATCATGGCCAGCGCCGCCAAAGCCGCCAAAAAGACCGACGCCGCGCCGACCGACAAGGCGACCCTGCTGCGCTATTACCGCGAAATGCTGCTGATCCGGCGTTTCGAGGAACGCGCCGGCCAGCTTTACGGCATGGGGCTGATCGGTGGCTTTTGCCATCTCTACATCGGCCAGGAAGCGGTGGTGGTCGGCATTCAGGCGGCGCTGGGCGAGGGCGACCAGGTCATCACCGCTTATCGCGACCATGGCCATATGCTGGCTTGCGGCATGGAAGCGCGCGGGGTGATGGCCGAGTTGACCGGCCGCGCCGGCGGCTATTCCAAAGGCAAGGGCGGCTCGATGCACATGTTCAGCCGCGAGCGCAACTTCTTCGGCGGCCATGGCATCGTCGGCGCCCAGGTTTCGCTCGGCACCGGGCTGGGCTTCGCCAATCGCTATCGCGGCAACGACCGCGTTTCGGTGACCTATTTCGGCGACGGCGCCGCCAACCAGGGCCAAGTCTACGAAAGCTTCAACATGGCCGAATTGTGGAAGCTGCCGGTGATCTACGTCATCGAGAACAACCAATACGCCATGGGCACGGCGGTCAAGCGCGCCTCGGCCGAAACCCAGTTCTTCCGCCGCGGCGAAAGCTTCCGCATCCCCGGCAAGCAGGTCGACGGCATGGACGTGGTGGCGGTGCGTGCCGCGGCCGAGGAGGCGGTGGCGTGGTGCCGCGGCGGCAACGGGCCGATCATCCTCGAAGCCATGACCTACCGCTATCGCGGCCATTCGATGTCGGACCCGGCCAAGTACCGCACCAAGGAGGAGGTCGATCAGGTGCGCGAAAAGCGCGATCCGATCGACAGCCTGGCCCGGCGGCTGGCGGCCGAGCACGGGGTCAAGGAGGACGAGATCAAGGCGATCGACCGCGCCGTGCGCGAGATCGTCGCCGACAGCGCCGGCTTCGCCCAGTCGAGCCCCGAGCCCGACCCGGCCGAGCTTTACACCGACGTGCTGCGCTGAGGAGCGGGCGCCATGACCATCCAAATCCTGATGCCGGCGCTGTCGCCGACCATGACCGAAGGCAACCTCGCCAAGTGGACCAAGCGGGAAGGCGACGCCATCAAGCCGGGCGACGTCATTGCCGAGATCGAGACCGACAAGGCGACGATGGAAGTCGAGGCGGTTGACGAAGGCGTGCTGACCCGGATCCTGGTTCCGGCCGGAACCCAGAAGGTCGCGGTCAACACGCCGATCGCCGAGCTGGCGGGCGAGGGCGCCAAGGCGGCGCCCGCGGCCGCTCCTCCGCCGGCCGCCAAACCGGCGCCGGCTGCGGTACCGGCGACGGTGGCGGCGGCTCCCGCGATCGAGAGCGAATGGACCGGCAAGACCGTCAAGCTGACGGTGCGCGAGGCCTTGCGCGACGCCATGGCCGAGGAGATGCGCACCGATCCCGACGTCTTCCTGATGGGCGAGGAAGTGGCGGAATACCAGGGCGCCTACAAGGTCTCGCAAGGCTTGCTGCAGGAATTCGGCCCCAAGCGCGTGATCGACACCCCGATCACCGAGCACGGCTTCGCCGGCCTGGGCGTGGGAGCGGCCTTCGCCGGCCTCAAGCCGATCGTCGAGTTCATGACCTTCAACTTCGCCATGCAGGCGATCGATCAGGTCATCAACTCGGCCGCCAAGACGCTCTACATGTCGGGCGGGCAGATGGGATGTTCGATCGTGTTCCGCGGTCCCAACGGTGCCGCGGCCCGGGTCGCGGCCCAGCACTCGCAATGCTACGCCAGCTGGTACGCGCATTGCCCGGGCCTCAAGGTGGTGGCGCCCCATAGCGCGGCCGACGCCAAGGGGCTGCTTAAATCGGCGATCCGCGATCCCAACCCGGTGATCGTGCTGGAGAACGAGATCCTCTACGGCCGCTCGGGCGATGTGCCGGACAGCGCCGAGTGGACGGTGCCGATCGGCAAGGCACGGATCGCGCGGCCGGGCAGGGCCGTGACCATCACCGCTTTCTCGCTGACGGTGACGACCGCGCTGGCCGCGGCCGAGGCGCTGGCGGGCGAGGGCATCGATGCCGAGGTGATCGATCTGCGTTCGCTGCGTCCGCTCGATGTCGATACCATCGTCGCCTCGATCAAGAAGACCAATCGCCTGGTCACGGTCGAGGAAGGCTGGCCGGCTTGCGGCATCGGCTCGGAAGTGGCGGCGCAGATCATGGAGCGCGCCTTCGACTGGCTGGACGCGCCGCCGATCCGCGTCGCCGGCAAGGACGTGCCGATGCCCTACGCCGCCAATCTCGAAAAGCTGGCCTTGCCGCGGATCGAGGACATCGTCGCCGCGGCCAAAGCCGCGACCTATCGGCGCTGATGTAGGGGAAGGACCGACCGCCATGCCGATCCAGATCCTGATGCCGGCGCTGTCGCCGACCATGACCGAGGGCAACCTCGCCAAATGGACCAAGCGGGAGGGCGACACCATCAAGCCCGGCGACGTCATCGCCGAAATCGAGACCGACAAGGCGACGATGGAAGTCGAGGCGGTCGACGAGGGCGTGCTGGGCAAGATCCTGGTCCCGGCCGGAACCCAGAAGGTCGCGGTCAACACGCCGATCGCGGTGTTGCTGGGCGAGGGCGAAAAGCCCGGCGCCCCGGTCGCGGCCGCTCCGGCTCCCGTCAAACCGCCCACAGCCGCGCTGGGCGCGGCTCCGAACGCGCCCGCGCCGGTCGCGGCTCCGGCACCGGCCGCGCTTGCCGCGCCTTCGGGCGAGCGGCTGTTCGTCTCGCCCCTGGCGCGACGCATGGCCGAACAGGCCGGGCTCGATCTCAAGGCGGTGAGGGGTTCGGGTCCTCAAGGCCGCATCGTCAAGGCCGATGTCGAGGCGGCGCTGGCCGGGCCGCGGCCGGTCGCGGCGCCGGTTCCGGTCCGAGCCGCAGCGGCTCCGGCGCCCGCATCCGCGCCGCTTCAAGTTCACGGCATGCCCGACTTCGTCGACCAGCCGCTCGGCAACATGCGGCGGACCATCGCCCGCCGCATGGTCGAGTCGAAATCCCAGGTGCCGCATCACTATCTGACGGTCGATTGCGAGATCGACCGGCTGCTGGCGATGCGCAAGGAACTGAACGAAAAAAGCGACACCAAGATCTCGGTCAACGACATGGTGATCAAGGCGCTGGCGCTGGCGCTGATGAAAGTTCCCGACGCCAACGTCGCCTTCACCGGCGAGGCGATCCGGCGCTATCGTTGGGTCGACGTTTCGGTGGCGGTGGCGATCGAGGGCGGGCTGATCACGCCGATCCTGCGCGAGGCCGACCGCAAGGGCCTGGCGCGCATCGCCGCCGAGATGAAGGACTTGGCCGAGCGCGCGCGGGCCGGCAAGCTCAAGCTCGACGAGTTCCAGGGCGGCACCACCTCGCTCAGCAATCTCGGCATGATGGGCATCAAGCAGTTCGCGGCGGTGGTCAATCCGCCGCAGGGCACCATCCTGGCGGTGGGCGCCGGCGAGGCGCGGCCGGTGGTCAAGCAGAACGCGCTGGCGATCGCCACGGTGATGACCTGCACCTTGTCCTGCGATCATCGCGCGGTCGACGGCGCGGTCGGCGCCAGCTTGCTGGCGGCGTTCAAGGCGCTGATCGAAGACCCGATCCGGATGCTGCTGTAGGAGGCGGTCATGGCCGACCAAGCCTTTGACCTGATCGTCGTCGGCGGCGGACCGGGCGGCTACGTCGCCGCCATCCGCTCGGCCCAGCTCGGCCTCAAGACCGCGTTGGTCGAGCGCGAGCATCTCGGCGGCATCTGCCTGAATTGGGGCTGCATCCCGACCAAGGCGCTGCTGCGCTCGGCGGAGATCTATCATCTCGCGCATCGCGGGGCCGAATTCGGCCTGACCTTCGAAGGCAAGGTCGGGTTCGATCTTTCGGCCATGGTCAAGCGTTCGCGCCAGGTGGCGGCGCAGCTCAACGCCGGCGTCAAGCACCTGCTGAAGAAGAACAAGGTGACGGTGTTCGACGGCAACGGCGCGCTGGCCGGACGCAACAGAATCTCGGTGACCGCCAAGGGCGCCGAGATCGCCGGCCTGACCGCGCCGCATATCGTGCTGGCGACCGGGGCGCGGGCGCGCAGCGCGCCGGGGCTGGAGCCCGACGGCAAGCTGGTCTGGACCTACAAGGAGGCGATGGTGCCGGCCGCCATGCCCAGATCGCTGTTGGTGATCGGTTCGGGCGCGATCGGCATCGAATTCGCCAGCTTCTATCGCACCCTCGGCGCCGAGGTAACGGTGGTCGAAATGCTCGATCGCGTCCTGCCGGTCGAGGACGAGGAAATCTCGGCCCTGGCGCGCAAGGCGTTCGAAAAGCAGGGCATGCGCATCCATACCTCGGCCGGGGTCAAGGCGCTGCGCAAGGGCGCGGACAGCGTCACCGCGACGCTCGATCTCGGGGGCGGGAAGGCCGGCGAACTGACGGTCGAGCGCGTCATCCTGGCGATCGGCATAACCGGCAATGTCGAGAACCTGGGCCTCGAAGCCGCCGGCGTGAAGGTCGAAAAGGGCCATGTCGCGGTCGACGGCTACGGGCGCAGCTCGGCGCCGGGCATCTACGCCATCGGCGACCTGGCCGGGCCGCCCTGGCTGGCGCACAAGGCCAGCCACGAGGGCGTGATCTGCGTCGAACGCATCGCCGGGGTCAAAGGCGTGCATGCGCTCGCCATCGGCAACATTCCCGGCTGCACCTATTGCCATCCGCAGATCGCCAGCGTCGGCCTGACCGAGGCCCGCGCCAAGGCGGCGGGCCGCGCGGTCAAGGTCGGGCGCTTCCCCTATGTCGGCAACGGCAAGGCGATCGCACTGGGCGAAACCGAGGGCCTGATCAAGACCGTGTTCGACGCCAAGACCGGCGAGCTGCTGGGCGCGCACATGATCGGCGCCGAGGCCACCGAGCTGATCCAGGGCTATGCCGTGGCGCGCACGCTTGAGACCACCGAGGCCGAGCTGATGCACACCGTTTTCCCGCACCCGACGCTGTCCGAGATGATGCACGAATCCGTGCTGGCCGCCCATGGCCGGGCGCTGCACATCTAAGCGCCGACGGCTATGATGGACCGGCCATGACCGCGCTGCGTCACCCCGAAAAGGCCCATCGGCCGGATCAGCCGCGGCCGCGACTGCCGGCTTGGATCCGGGTGCGGGCGCCGGTCGGCGGCGGGGTGGATGCCACCCGTGGCGTGCTGCGCGGGCTCGATTTGCACACCGTATGCGAAGAGGCCGCCTGTCCCAATCTCGGCGAATGCTGGCAGAAGAAGCACGCCACTTTCATGATCATGGGCGCGACCTGCACCCGGGCTTGCGCCTTTTGCAACGTCGCCACCGGCCAGCCCAAGCCGCTCGATCCGGCCGAACCCGAACGGGTGGCGGATGCGACGGCGCGTCTCGGGCTGGCGCATGTGGTGGTGACGTCGGTCGATCGCGACGATCTGGAAGATGGCGGTGCGGTGCATTTTGCCGCCGTGATCCGGGCGATCCGCGCCAGGGCGCCGGCGGCGACGATCGAAGTGCTGACGCCCGATTTCCTGCGCAAGCCGGGCGCGGTCGAGACGGTGATGGCGGCCGGGCCGGATGTCTTCAACCACAATCTTGAGACCGTGCCGCGGCTTTATCCTTCGATCCGGCCGGGGGCGCGCTATTTCGCCTCGCTGCAATTGCTGGCCGAAGCCAAGCGGATCGCGCCCGCGGGCTTCACCAAATCGGGCTTGATGGTCGGGCTTGGGGAAGGTCGCGAGGAACTGATGCAGGTGATGGACGATCTGCGCGTCGCCGGGGTCGATTTCCTGACCGTCGGCCAGTACCTCCAGCCGACGCCCAAGCATGCGCCGATCGCGCGCTTCGTAGAGCCGTCCGAGTTCGAGCAATTGGCCGCGCTGGCGCGGGCGCGCGGCTTCCTCATGGTCGCGGCCACGCCCTTGACCCGCAGTTCGCATCACGCCGGCGAGGATTTCGCCCGCCTGCGCGCGGCCCGCGCCCAAGCCGGCGCCCAGGGATAATTTGCCGACCCACGCCGAAACGCGCCTGCTGCCGCATGCGCCCGAATTCCTGTTCGATCTGGTGGCGGATATCGAGCGCTATCCCGAATTCCTGCCCTGGTGCGTCGCCTGCCGCATCCGCCGGCGCGAGGGCAACGTGCTGTGGGGCGATCTGGCGATCGGCTTCCGGATGCTGCGCGAACAGTTCACTTCGCGTGTCACCCTCGACCGGCCCGGCCGCATCGACGTCGCCTATATCGACGGGCCGTTCCGGCGGCTGGACAATCATTGGATCTTCCGGCCGGCCGCCGCCGGAACCGAGGTCGACTTCTTCATCGATTTCGAATTCAAGTCCAAGCTGCTGCAGCGGCTGATGGAGCCGGTGTTCAACGAGGCGGTGCGGCGGATGGTGCACGCCTTCGAGATCCGGGCAAATTCGCTTGCAAATTTGAACTCCTCTCAGTAGCAATGCGCAGAGGGTGGGCAATGTCCTGCGGATCAGAACTGGACGCCCGGCCCGAGGCGAGGGCGGGAAGGATGGCGGCCTAGGATGACGGCCAACAATTCGTCGCGCGATCTGAACGCTAACGAGCCGCATCGCACGACCTTGCCCGAGGCGCGGTTGGCGCGGCTGGTGCTGCTGAGCCCGGAACCCAATCTGGCGCGCTGGCTCGACGAATCCTTGGCTGGCGAGGGCTATGCGCCGATCGCCCGCCTGGAGGGCGATGCCGATCTGATGGCGCGCCATTCGGCCGACGATGCGCTGGTGGTGATGGTCGATGTCGAGGGAATGAAGCTGTCTCCGGCCGGCATCGGCACCGGCTGGTCGGAAAGCTGGCGGGCGCTGGTGGTGGCATCGGGCGGGGCCGAACGCGGCCGCGTGCCCGATCACATCGAAGCCATCTTTCGCGACCAAACGGGCGGGAAGCTGAGGCGCAAGGTGCGGGCGATGGCGCTGCTGGCGCTGACCGCGCAGCGCGCCAGGCGGCTCGACCAAGGTCTCGAATTGATGCGAGTCGGCCACCAGCTGCTCGAGCGTCGGCTGTCGGCGCGCGAAGAGGCGCTGGGCGAACGCATGGTGCCGCCGGCCGGGCTGATTCACGATTTGCGCACGCCGCTCAACGTCGTCACCGGCTTCGCCGAACTGCTGCGCGACGAAGCGCATGGCCCGCATTCCGATCCGCGGTACAAGGACTATGCCGCCTCGATCCTGGAGGCCGGGCAGGGCATGCAGCGCATCGTCACCGATCTGCTTGATCTCTATCGCGGCGAAACCGGCCAGTTGCCGGTGCGGCCCAAGGCGATCGACGTCGCCGAGGCCCTGGAGGCCTTGGCCAAGCGGTTCGAAAAGAGCGCGGCCGAGGCCGGCATCAGTTTCGAGCTTTCGGTGGGGCGCGATTTGCCCGAGATCTATGCCGATCCCTCGCATCTCCAGCGCGCGCTCGACAATGTCGTCGCCAACGCCATCCGCGCCACCAAGCGCGGCGGCCGGGTCAGCGTCGAGGCCAAGGCCCATGTCGGCGCGCGGGTGCTGATCCTGGTGATCAGCGACAACGGCGTCGGCATCGCGCCCGAGGAGCTGGTCAAGGCGATGAAGCCGTTCGTCGGCACCGGCTCGGGCAGCGGTCTCGGGCTGCCGGTGGCCAGGATGCTGGTCGAATTGATGAACGGCGAGTTCGAAATCAAGTCGCGGCCTGGCTTCGGCACCGCGGCCACCATCACCCTGCCGATCAGCCGCGGCAAGAAAATCGGCGCCCTAGGCTAGGGCTTGATTCACGATCGGTCTTGAACCTCGCGGTTCGAGACCGATCGATCATGCCCTAGAATCTCGACCCCGAGTTCAAGCGCCGCCAAGGCGGCTGCGCGGCGAATGGCGCCGCGATCGCCGGCAAAAACCTGGCGGCGGTGCAGCACCAGGCCGCCTTCGCGCCTTGCCGCCGCCCCATGCACCAGCCCGATCGGTTTCTCGGCCGAACCGCCGGAAGGTCCGGCGATGCCGGTCACGGCCAGGGCCAGGCCGCAGGCCGGCGCAGCGGCCAATACACCCTCGGCCATGGCGCGGGCGACCGGTTCGCTGACCGCGCCATGGACCGCCAGCAGTGCCTCGGGCACGCCCAAAAGCGACGTCTTGGCGGCGTTGGAATATGTCACGAAGCCGCGTTCGACCACGTCCGAACTGCCGGCGACTTCGGTCAAAAGCGCTGCGATCAGGCCGCCGGTGCAGGACTCGGCAGTCGCCAACATCACGCGCCGCTGGCGGCAGGCCCGCAGCAAGCGATCGGCGGCGGCGATCAGGTCGGGCGTCACAGCCAGGCCCGCAAGGCTGCCGCCAGCGCGCCGGCATAGATCCCGGCCACCAGATCGTCGGCCATCACCCCGAGCCCTCCGGGCAATGCGCGTTCGGCCCAGCTGACCGGCCAGGGCTTGACGATGTCGGCGGCGCGAAACAGGACGAAGGCCAAGCCATAGCCCATCCAGTCGGCGGTTCCCGCCGCAGCGAGAATGGCGAGCGCCAGCCATTGACCGGCCACTTCGTCGATCACGATCGCGCCCGGATCCTCGATCCGCATGCGGGCCGCGACCCGGTCGCTGGCCCAAATGCCGACCAGCGCAATCAGCGCCGTCGCCATCAGCAGTACGAAAGCGCCGCCCCAGGACAGGAACAGCGCGGCAAAGGGCAGGGCTGCCAGCGAGGCCCAGGTTCCTTGCGGCCCGGGCAGCAGCCCGACGCCGAACCAGGTGGCGAGCCAGGTCGCGGGATCCGCCAGCAGCGGCTTCACCGCGCGTCTCCCGCCGGCGGCAAACGGATCGTCGCCACGGCTTGTGCGGCGATGCCTTCGCCGCGGCCGGTCAGGCCGAGACCTTCGGTGGTGGTGGCCTTGACCGAGACCCGCTCGAGGGCGATGCCGAGCGTGGCCGCGATCGCCGCCCGCATCGCCTGGCGATGGGGCGCGATCTTGGGCCGCTCGCAGATCAGGGTCACGTCGAGATGCGCGATCAGCCCGCCGGCGCGCGCCACCAATTCGCCGGCATGGCGCAGGAAGGTGGCGCTGGGCGCGCCCTTCCAGCGCGCATCGGTGGGCGGGAAGTGCTGGCCGAGATCGCCCTGACCCAGCGCGCCCAGCAGCGCATCGGTCAGGGCGTGCAGGCCGACATCGGCATCGGAATGGCCGATCAGCGCGCGGTCGTGCGGAATCGCCACGCCGCACAACGTGATCGGGCCGCCCGGGCCCAGGCGATGCACATCGTAGCCCTGGCCGACGCGGGTCTCAGGCAGGCGCGACCACACCAGGCGTTCGGCGCGCCGCAGATCGTCCTCGGTCGTGATCTTGAGGTTGTCCTCGCCGCCATCGACCAGCGCCACCGCCAAGCCATGCGCCTCGGCCACGGCGGCATCGTCGGTCAGGCTTTGGCCGGCGGCGGCGCGATGGGCGGCCAAGATGTCATCGAAGCGAAAGCCTTGCGGCGTTTGGGCGCGGTGCAAGCCCTCGCGCGGCACGGTGCCGGCAATCAAACCGTCACGGCCGCGCTTGAGGGTATCCGCCACCGCCAATGCCGGGATGGCGCCTGGGTGCGCGGCCAGCGCCGTCACGACGCGATCGATCAGCGCGGGCACGACCAATGGCCGCGCGCCATCGTGAATCAGTACGCCGTCGGGTCTGCGGTCGCACAAGCTTTCCAGGCCCAAGCGAACCGAGTCCTGGCGCGTCTCGCCGCCGCCGACGGGTTCCAGCAGATCGAGTCCGGCGACCGCGGCGCGATAGCGTGCCTCGTCTTCGGCGCGAATCACGACTTTCACCCCAGCGACGGCCGGATGCTCGACGAAGGCCTTGGCGCTGCGATACAGCACCGAGCGTCCGGCCAAGTCGCGATATTGCTTGGGGACCGGCCCGCCGAAACGGGTGCTGCTGCCGGCGGCAACGATCAGCGCATAGGTCGCCATGTCCGCGATGGTAAGTCCCGGTCCGCTTTCTGGCTAGTTGTGATGCGTAATGTCGCGTTGACTCCATTTGGGGCATTGCCTAAAAGCCGGGCAAATTTGGACCTTGCCCAAAAAATGACCATTCGTATCGGCCCAATTGCTCTTGAATCCCCCGTCGTCTTGGCGCCCATGTCGGGCGTCACCGACCTTCCTTTCCGGCGCTTGGTAAAGCGATTCGGTGCCGGCATGGTGGTGTCGGAAATGATCGCCAGCGAGGCGATGATTCGTCATACCCGCGAGTCGCTGAAAAAAGCGGCTTGCGACGGCGACGCCCATCCGCGCGTGGTCCAACTGGCGGGCTGCGAGCCCGAGCGCATGGCCGAGGCGGCGCGTCTCAACCAGGACATGGGCGCCGAGGTCATCGACATCAACATGGGCTGCCCGGTGAAGAAGGTGGTCAACGGCGAGGCCGGCTCGGCGCTGATGCGCCACGAGGACAAGGCGGCGCGCATCATCGAAGCCACGGTGCGCGCGGTCTCGGTGCCGGTGACGCTGAAGATGCGCACCGGCTGGGACGAGCGCAACCGCAACGCGCCGCGGCTGGCCAAGATCGCCGAGGATTGCGGCATCAAGCTGATCACCGTCCACGGCCGTACCCGCAACCAGATGTTCAACGGCCAGGCCGACTGGGCCTTCATCCGTCAAGTCAAGAACGCGGTGTCGGTGCCGGTGGTGGCCAATGGCGACGTCAAGACCGTGGAAGATGCGCGTGCCATCCTCGATCGATCGGGAGCCGACGGGGTGATGGTCGGCCGCGGCGCCTATGGCCGGCCTTGGCTGCTGGGCCAGATCATGGCCTTTCTCGACGGCGGCCGGCGCCTGCCCGATCCCGATTTGGCCGAGCGGCGCGAGGTCGTGCTGCGCCATTACGACGACATGCTGAGCCACCACGGCAGCGACATCGGCGTGCGCCTGGCGCGCAAGCATATCGGCTGGTACGTCAAGGGACTGCCCGGCGCCAATGCCTTCCGCGATGCGGTCAACCAGATGGCCGATCCGGCCGCGGTGGCGGCGCTGTCCCGACGGTTCTTCGACGACTTGCTGGCGCGGCCGGCGCCGCTGTCGGCGGCGGCATCGTGAAGCGCGGCGCGCTGCGGCGGCGCGAGTCCCGAGCGCCGGCGTCGGCGCCGGGCGCCGAGGCGCTGGTCCAATCGCTGCCCGAACCGCTTCTGGTGCTCGACGGCGAGGGCCGCATACGTTCGGCCAACCCGGCCGCCGAACAGTTCTTTCGTACCGGCGCCACGCATCTGATCGGCACCCGCTTCGAAAGCCTGCTGTCTTTCGGCCATCCCTTGCTGGACCTGATCGGCCAGGCCCGCGCCGGCGGCACGGTCTACGAATACGGCATCGAGATCGGCACGCCGCGCTATGGCTTTCACACCGTCAACGTCATGGTCTGCCCGATCGCCGAAGCGCCGGGTACGGTGGCGATCTGGCTGCAGGAGCGCGCCATCGCCCAGCTGATGGACCGTCAGCTGATGCATCGCGGCGCGGCGCGGTCGGTTTCGGGCATGGCGGCGGTGCTGGCGCACGAGGTCAAGAATCCGCTTTCCGGCATTCGCGGTGCGGCGCAATTGCTCGAACAGGCCGTCGGCGGCGAGGATCAGGCGCTGGCGCGGCTGATCCGCGACGAATCCGATCGTATCTGCGCCCTGGTCGACCGCATGGAGACTTTCGCCGACCGCCGGCCGCTGGATCGCGGCCCGGTCAACATCCACGAAGTGCTGGAGCATGTCCGCCGCATCGCCGAGGCCGGCTTCGGCCGCGGCAAGCGCGTGGTCGAGCGCTACGATCCCTCGCTGCCGCCGGTGCTGGGTGCGCGCGACCGGCTGGTGCAGGCCTTCCTCAACCTGATCAAGAACGCCTGCGAGGCCGCACCCGAGGTCGCCGGCGAGATCGTCGTCGGCACCGCCTATCGCCACGGCGTGCGCTTGGCGCAGGCAACCCGCGGCCGGGCGCGCCTCGAACTGCCGATCGAAGTCACCATCCAAGACAATGGCGGCGGCGTGCCCGAGGACATCCGCGAGCATCTGTTCGATCCCTTCGTCAGCGCCAAGGCCGGCGGCACCGGTCTCGGATTGGCGATGGTGGCCAAGATCGTCGAGGACCATGGCGGCGTGGTGGAGTGGGATTCCCAGCCCGGCCGTACCGCGTTTCGCGTCCGCCTGCCGGTGTGGCGGGACGAGGGCGCGCCATGAGCCGCATCGCCACCGTGCTGGTGGCCGACGACGATCGCGGCATCCGCACCGTGCTGGATCACGCGCTGGCGCGCCAGGGACATGCGGTGCGCTCGACCGGCAACGCCGCCACGCTGTGGCGCTGGGTGTCCGATGGCGAGGGCGACGTTGCCATCATCGACGTGCTGATGCCGGACGGCAACGGTCTCGACCTGCTGCCGCGCATCAAGAAGCTGCGGCCCGAACTGCCGGTGATCGTGATGAGCGCGCAGAACACGCTCTTGACCGCGATCCGGGCGACCGAGCGCGGCGCCTACGACTATCTGCCCAAGCCGTTCGATCTGCAGGAATTGGGCGCGCTGGTGGCGCGGGCGCTGGCGGCGCCGCGCGATCCGGCGGCGCGGCCCGAGCCGGCGGGCGAGGAAAGCGAGCGCCTGCCGCTGATCGGCCGCTCGCCGGCGATGCAGGAGATCTACCGCGTGCTGGCGCGGCTGATGCAGACCGACTTGACGGTGATGATCACCGGCGAGTCCGGCACCGGCAAAGAGCTGGCGGCGCGCGCGCTGCACGATTACGGCAAGCGCCGCAACGGCCCCTTCGTCGCCGTCAACATGGCGGCGATTCCGCGCGAGCTGATCGAGAGCGAGCTGTTCGGGCACGAAAAGGGGTCGTTCACCGGCGCCCATATGCGCGTCACCGGCCGCTTCGAGCAGGCGGAAGGCGGCACGCTGTTCCTCGACGAGATCGGGGACATGCCGCCCGAGGCCCAGACCCGCCTGCTGCGTGTTCTCCAGCAGGGCGAATACACCAGCGTCGGCGGCCGCACCCCGGTGCGCACCGACGTTCGCATTATCGCCGCCACCAACCGCGATCTGCGGCAATGGATCGACCGCGGCCAGTTCCGCGAGGACCTTTATTACCGCCTGAACGTAGTGCCGATCCGCTTGCCGCCCTTGCGCGAGCGGGCCGAGGACATTCCCGATCTGGCGCGGCATTTCCTGGCGCAAGCGACGCGCGAGGGCTTGCCCGCCAAGAGCTTCGATCCGCAGGCGTTCGAGCGGCTGCAACGCCATCGTTGGCCGGGCAATGTACGCGAACTCGAAAACCTGGTGCGGCGCCTGGCGGCGCTCTATGCCCAAGAGACCATCGGCGCCGAAGTGATCGAGGTCGAGTTGGCCGATCTGAGGAGCGCCGAGACCCCGAGGCGTGCAGACGACGACAATCTGGGTCAAGCGGTCGAATTCCATCTCAAGCGCTATTTCGCTGCTCATGGCGACCGCCTGCCGCCGCCTGGGCTCTACGACCGCGTCTTGGCCGAGGTCGAACGGCCGCTGATCCTTGCCGCGCTGGCCGCGACCCGAGGCAATCAACTGCGTGCGGCGGAGTTGTTGGGACTGAATCGCAACACCTTGCGCAAGCGGATCGAGACCCTGCGCATCGAGGTCAGTAGGGGCGCCAGGAGCGACTGATGCATGCGAGCAACAGAGTGTGATAGATTCCGTGGCTTTCGAGCCACAGGGAAAGCATGGCCAGCGACGTCATTGCCAGTTTAGAGCCGCTTTGGAAGCGCTTCTTGGCGTGGGCGCGGCACCATCGCCTGTCGCGCAAGCTGGCCTATCTCCTGACGGCCGCCGCCTTGATTTCGGGCGTGGCCACTTTCCAAGCCCTCAACGACGCCACTTTCGGATCGTCGCCGCGCACCGTGCTGGTGCTGCTGCTGATCGACCTGGTGATACTGCTTCTTTTGGGCGCGCTGATCGCGCGGCGTTTGGTGCGGCTATGGGTGGAACGCCGCCAGGGCCTGGCCGGTTCCAAGCTGCACACCCGCTTGGCGGCGCTGTTCAGCGCGCTGGCGATCCTGCCGACCATCGTCGTCGGCATTTTTTCCGTGCTGTTCTTCGATCTCGGCCTGCAATCCTGGTTCTCGGAGCGCGTTCGGCGGGTGCTGACCGATTCCCGGGTCGTCGCCGAAGCCTATGTCGAGGAGCACCGCAAGACCATCACCGCCGAAGTGCTGGCGATGGCCAACGACATCGACCGCCAGGCGCCGTTCCTGATCCGCGACGGCGGAGCCTTCGACGAGTTCGTCACCGGCCAGGCGCTGTTGCGCTCGCTGCCCGAGGCCATCGTCAAGGCCGGCGACGGCACGGTGCTGGCGCGCGCGCCGCTGTCGCTGGTGCTCGAGTTCGAGAAGGTTTCCGACCAGGCCTTCGAGCGCGCGCGGCGCGGCGAGGTGGTGATCCTGGCCAATCAGACCGAGGATCGGGTGCGGGCGATGGTCAAGCTCAACCGGCTGGTCGATGCCTATCTGGTGGTCGGGCGGTTCGTCGAATCCCGCGTGCTGGCCCATGCCGACCGGGCGCGTGGCGCGGCCGCGGCCTACGAGCGGCTGGAAGGCACGCGATCTTCGATCCAGATCACCTTCGCCATGGTGTTCCTGGTGGTGGCGCTGTTGATGCTGATGGTGGCGGTGTTGGTGGGGCTGCAGATGGCGACCCGGCTGTCGGGTCCGATCGGCGCGCTGGTCTCGGCCACCGAGCGGGCGCGGCGCGGCGATCTCGGCGTGCGGGTGCGCGAAGGCGAGGACGACGACGAGATCGGCACGCTGTCGCGCGCCTTCAATCGCATGACCGGCCAGCTCGAGGGCCAGCGCCGCGACCTGATCCAGGCCAATGCCCAGCTCGAAGAACGCCGCCGCTTCGTCGCCGCGGTGCTGTCGGGCGTGTCGGCCGGCGTGCTGGGCCTCGATTTGCAGGGTCGGATCGAACTGCCCAATCGTTCGGCCGCGACCCTGCTCGGCATGCGCGGCGAGGAGCTGGAGGGTCGCCCGATCGAGGACGCCGTGCCCGAGATGGCGCAGTTGGTGCGCGATTGCCGGGCGCGGCCCGACCGGCTGGCGCAGGGCGAGATCGAACTCAAGCGCCAGGGAAGGGTGCAGACCCTGCTGGTGCGGGTCGCCGCCGAGCGCGGCGATGCCGGCGAGGTGCTGGGCTATGTCGTCACCTTCGACGACATCTCGGATTTGTTGGCGGCGCAGCGCACCGCCGCCTGGGCCGATGTCGCCCGCCGCATCGCCCACGAGATCAAGAATCCGCTGACGCCGATCCAGCTTTCGGCCGAGCGGCTGCGGCGGCGCTATCTGCCCCAGCTGCAGGGCGATCCCGAGATCTTCCAGCGCTGCACCGACACCATCATCCGCCAGGTGCAGGACATCGGCCGCATGGTCGACGAGTTCTCGTCCTTCGCCCGGCTGCCGGCGCCGGTGTTCCGCAGCGAGGACATCGGCGATCTGGTGCGCCAGGCGACCTTCCTCCAGCAACTCGCCAATCCTCAGATCCAATACCGGTTCGAGCTTCCGGCCGAGACGGTGCGGGCGCATTGCGACGGACGGCAGATCGCGCAGGCGCTGACCAACCTGCTCAAGAACGCCGCCGAGGCGATGGAAGGGCGGGCCGAGGACGGGCGGATCGAATTGCGGCTGGGCGTGGGCGAGGGCGGGGTGACGATCGAGGTGATCGACAACGGTCGCGGCCTGCCGGGCGAATTGCGCGACCGGCTGACCGAGCCCTATGTCACGACGCGGCCGCGCGGCACCGGACTTGGGCTCGCCATCGTGCGCAAGATCATCGAGGATCATGGCGGCCGGCTGGCGCTGGACGATGCGCCGGGCGGCGGCACGCTGGCGCGGCTGAGTTGGCCGGCGGTGCCGCCGGCAGCAGCCCGCGCGGCGGCCGAGACGGGTGGAGATCTGCGCCGTGCGTCGTGACATCCTGGTGGTCGACGACGAGACCGACATCCGCGGCCTGGTATCCGGCATCCTCGAGGACGAGGGCTACGAGGCCCGCGGCGCGGCGGATTCCGACCAGACCATGGCGGCGATCAATCACCGCGTGCCGGCGCTGGTGCTGCTCGACATCTGGCTGCAGGGCTCGAAACTGGATGGGTTGGCGCTGCTGGACTGGATCCGCAAGCGTCACGCCGAGTTGCCGGTGCTGATCATCTCGGGCCATGGCAACATCGAAACCGCGGTGGCGGCGATCAAGCGCGGCGCCTACGATTTCATCGAAAAGCCATTCACCGCCGAGCGGCTGCTGCTGGCCATCGGCCGGGCTTTGGAGCAGGCCCGCATCGTGGCCGAGAACCGCGAACTCAGGCTGCGCGCCGGCCACGAAAGCGAGCTGATCGGCAACTCGAACGGGCTGATGCAGCTGCGCCAGCAGATCGACAAGGTGGCGCCGACCAACAGCCGGGTGCTGTTCAACGGCCCGCCGGGGAGCGGCAAGGAACTGTGCGCGCGCATCCTGCATGCGCGCTCGCGGCGCGGCGAAGGCCCGTTCCGCGTCTTGCCGGCGGCGACGCTTTCGCCCGAGCGCTTCGAGCGTGCGCTGTTCGGCGAGGAAGGCAAGGGGGCGAACGGCGAGCGCCAGCCCGGCATCCTCGAAAGCGCCCATCACGGCACGCTGTTCATCGACGAGATCGTCGACCTCCCGCTCGAGACCCAGGGCAAGATCCTGCGCGCGCTGGTCGATTCCGCCTTCGAGCGACCCGGCGTCGGCCGGGTCAAGGTCGACGTGCGGGTGGTGTCGGCCTCGGCCCGCGATCTCAAGTCCGAGATCGCCGCGGGCCGGCTGCGGGCCGATCTCTACCACCGTCTGGCGGTGGTGCCGGTCAAGGTACCGGCATTGGCCGAACGGCGAGAGGACGTGGCGCCGTTGGCCAAGCATTTCATGGTCCGTCTGGCGGCGGCCGCGGGCCTGCCGGCGCGCACCCTGGCCGACGACGCGCTGGTGGCGCTGCAGGGCCTGGATTGGCCGGGCAATGTGCGCCAGCTCCGCAACGTCGTCGAACAGCTTCTGATCCTGGCGCCGGGTTCGCCGGCCGAGCCGATCCGCGCCGCCATGCTGCCGGCCGAACTGACCGGCGGCGACGGGACGATGATGCGAGGTGCGGGCGAGGCCGACATGCTGGCGCTGCCGCTGCGCGAGGCGCGCGAGCTGTTCGAGCGCCAGTACCTGATCGCGCAGATGACGCGCTTCAGCGGCAACGTCTCGCGCACCGCCAATTTCGTCGGCATGGAACGCTCGGCGCTGCACCGCAAGCTGAAATCGCTTGGCGTGCATGCCCGCGGCGAGGGCGTCGAGACTGAGGTAGCTGTCGACGGAGGGTCGAAATGAAGGCCGTGGTCTGCGGCGCCGGCCAGGTCGGCTTCGCCATCGCCAAGCAGCTGGCCGAGGAGCAGGTCGACGTCACCGTCATCGACCGCGAGGCCGAACTGGTCCAGCGCATCGCCGACCAGCTCGACGTGCGCGCCACTTGCGGCCATGCCTCGCACCCCGACGTGCTCGAGCGCGCCGGCATCGGCGAGGCCGACATGCTGGTGGCGGTGACGCACACCGACGAAGTCAACATGATCGCCTGCGAGATCGCGCACGCGCTGTTCAAGGTGCCGATCAAGATCGCGCGGGTGCGGGCGCAATCCTACCTCCAGGGCGAATGGGCCGAGCTGTTCTCGAACAAGGCGCTGCCGATCGACGTCATCATCTCGCCCGAGATCGAGGTGGCGCGCGCCGCCATGCGCCGGCTCGATGTGCCGGGCGCGTTCGACATGATTCCCTTCGCCGACGACCGCATCCGCGTCGTCGGCCTGCGCATCGGCGCCGGCTGTCCGGTCAAGGACACGCCCTTGCGCCAGCTTTCCGAGTTGTTTCCCGACCTGCACATCACGGTGATGGGCATCTTCCGCGGCGAAAGGGTGATCGCCCCCGACGGCGAGGACCAGATGCTGGTCGGCGACGAGATCTATTTCGCCGCCGAGAAGGAGCATGTGCCCCGCGCCATGACCGCCTTCGGCGTCGAGCAGCGGGCGACGCGGCGGGTGGTGGTGCTGGGCGGCGGCAATATCGGCCGTTTCCTAGCCCGCCAGATCGAGGCCGAGCATCCCGAAGTGGTGGCCAAGCTGATCGAGGCCGACAAGCGCCGCGCCGACGCCATCGCCGAGACGCTGAGCCGGACCGTGGTGCTGCACGGCGACGCGCTCGACCGCGAGGTCCTGATCGAGGCCAACGCCCATCATGCCGAGGCCTGCATCGCCGTCACCAATGACGACGGCGTCAACATCCTGGCCTCGCTGCTGGCCAAGCGCGAGGGTTGCCAGCGCGCCATCGCTTTGGTCAACGGCCAGAGCTACGGGCCGATGGTCGGCGGGCTGGGGCTCGATGCCGTGATCAGCCCGCGCGGCATCACCGTCTCGACCATCCTCCAGCACATCCGCCGCGGCCGCGTGCGCAAGCTGCAGGCATTGCGCGACGGCGCCGCCGAAGTGGTCGAGGTCGAGGCGCTGACCACCTCGCCCCTGGTCGGCAAGCCGCTGCGCGAGGTCGACCTGCCGGACGGCATCGTGCTGGGGGCACTGTTGCGCGGCAAGCAGGTGGTGGTGACCCGCGCCGACACCGTGGTCGAGGCCGGCGACCGCATCGTCCTCTTCGCCACCTCCGAGGCCAAGCGCCAAGTCGACAAGCTGTTCGCGGTGCGGCTCGAGTTCTTTTGATCGTGCCGGGCCGCGCGCCGCCGCCGATCGCCGAACTGCCGCCGCTGCGTCTCCGGCGCTGCCGGCATGGGCTGATGCTGTTCCCCGCGGCCGACATCTATATCGGCCGTTCGCTCGATCTCTACGGCGAATATTCGGAGTCGGAGGCCTCGCTGCTTTGCCGCGTGGTCGAGCCCGGACAGACCGCGCTCGACATCGGCGCCAATATCGGCACGCTGACCCTGCCGCTGGCCCGGCGTCTTGGAGCGCGGGGTCGGCTGATCGCGGTCGAGCCGCATCCGGCGCTGTCGCAATTGCTGCGGACCAATCTTGCGATCAACCAGCTCGACCATGCCGAAATCGTGGCGGCGGCGATGGGGGCGGCGCCCGGAAGGATGACGGCACCCGCCCTGGATTTCGGTCAAAAGGGGAATTTCGGTCAAGTCGAGTTGCGGCCGTTTGACGGAGGCGGACAAATCGAGACGCGGACGGTCGATGGGCTCGACCTGCCATCCTGTCAGCTGATCAAGATCGATGTCGAAGGCATGGAACTCGACGTGCTGAACGGCGCCGCCGCCACCATCGCCCGGCACCGCCCCTTGCTCTATGTCGAGAACGATCGCCGCGCGCGCTCGCCAGCCTTGATCGACGCGCTGCTGTCCCTCGACTATCGCCTGTTCTGGGACCGGCCGCCGCTCTACAATAGGGACAATTTCTACGGCGTCGGCGACAATGTCTTCGGCACCATCGCGTCCCGCAACATGTTTTGTTTCCCGCGTGAGCAGGAGCGGCGCGTGATCGGCGGAATCGAAGCGACGTCGCCCGAGGCCTGGATCTGAACCGCAAATCGACGAGGACCCCATGTCGCGCATCGCCTACGTCAACGGAGCCTATCGCCGCCATGCCGAGGCCAGCGTCCACATCGAAGATCGCGGCTACCAGTTCGCCGATGGCGTCTACGAGGTGATCGCGGTGGCGGGCGGCAGGCTGATCGATCCGGTGCTGCATCACGAGCGGCTGGAGCGCTCGCTGGCGGCGATCGGCATCGCCCAGCCGATGGGGCGCGCGGCGCTCGGCCAGGTATTGGACGAGACCATCCGCCGCAATGGGGTGAACGACGGCATCGTCTATTTCCAGGTCACCCGCGGCGTGTCGCGCCGCGACCACCCCTTTCCCAAGACTCCGATCAGGCCGGCGCTGGTGGTGACGTCGCGCTCGGGGCTTGGCCCGGGCGCCAAGGCGATGGAGGAGGGGGTGGGCGTGATTACCCGGCCGGACATCCGCTGGGGACGGTGCGACATCAAATCGGTGGCACTGCTGGCCAATGTGCTGGTCAAGCAGGACGCGCGCGCCGCCGGCTGTCACGAGGTCTGGCAGGTCGATCGCGACGGCTTCGTCACCGAGGGCGGCTCCAGCAATTCCTGGATGGTCGACCGTGACGGCGCCTTGATTACCCGTCCGGCGGACCATTCGATCCTCAACGGCATCACCCGCATCGCCTTGATCGAATTGGCGAAAAAAGCCGGTTTCAAGGTGATCGAACGCAAGTTCACCGCCGAGGAGGCCAAGTCCGCGCGCGAGGCCTTCATTACCTCGACCACGTCTTTTGTGTTGCCGGTGGTGCGGATCGACGATTCGCCGGTCGGCAACGGCTACCCCGGGGAAACCGCCAGGCGGCTGCAGGCGCTCTATGCGGCGCACGTCGCCGCCGCCGGCCGCGCCTGAAGGCTTGTATCCGGGGACCGACATCACCATATAATGAACGTCACGACGGTTCTTGACCGTCGCCTGCGGGTTATGATGCCCGCCAACAAGCAAGAAAGGACCCCGCCATGGCCGGCGACAAGAGCCAAAATCTGCAGGACGTGTTTCTCAACCACATCCGCAAGAACAAGATGCCGGTGACGGTGTTTCTGGTGAACGGCGTCAAGCTGCAGGGCGTTGTCGGCTGGTTCGACAATTTCTCTGTCTTGCTGCGCCGGGACGGGCATGCCCAGTTGATCTACAAGCACGCCATTTCGACCGTCATGCCGGCCGGACCGATTCAGCTATTCGAGCCGCAGGAGCAGCTTGCTGAGGCCGACTGAACCGGTCGCGGGCGGTTCGGACGCAAGCTCCGGCCGCGCGCTGGTCGTCCATCCGTTTCTCAAGCGCCGCGCCGGCGCCCTACCGGCGCGCGCGCCCGAGGCACGGCTCGAAGAAGCCGTCGGTCTGGCGGCAGCGATCCGACTCGAGATCGCGGCGTCCGCGCTGGCGCCCTTGGCGGCGCCGCGGCCGGCGACGTTGATCGGCCAAGGCAAGGTGGCGGAACTCAAGGCGCTGGTTGCCGAGCGTGCCATCGAACTGACCGTGGTCGACGGCACGCTGACGCCGGTGCAACAGCGCAATCTCGAAAAAGAGTTGGCTTGCAAGGTGCTGGATCGCACCGGCCTGATCCTCGAAATCTTCGGCGCCCGCGCCCGCACCCGCGAAGGCCGGCTGCAGGTCGAGCTGGCGCGGCTCGATTACCAGAAGGGCCGGCTGGTTCGCTCCTGGACCCATCTCGAGCGCCAGCGCGGCGGGTCGGGCAAGCTGGGCGGGCCGGGCGAAACCCAGTTGGAGAGCGACCGGCGCGCGCTCGGCGAACGCATCCTGCGCCTCAAGAAGCAATTGGCCGAGGTGCAGCGCACCCGCGCGCTCCACCGCGCCGAACGCCGCAAGGCGCCGCATCCGGTGGTGGCGCTGGTCGGCTACACCAATGCCGGCAAGTCGACGCTGTTCAACCGCCTCACCGGCGGCAGGGTGTTTGCGGCCGATCTTTTGTTCGCGACGCTGGATCCGACCATGCGCGGCCTCGACCTGCCTTCGGGCCGGCGCATCATCCTGTCGGACACGGTTGGCTTCATCTCGGATCTGCCGCATGAGCTGGTGGCGGCGTTTCGGGCCACGCTGGAAGAGGTATTGGAAGCGGCCTTGATCGTGCACGTCCGCGACGTGTCGCATCCCGACAGCGCGGCCCAAGACGAGGACGTGCATCGCGTGCTGGGCGAGATCGGGATCGGCGATCGCGCTGCCGAGCGCATGCTGGTCGCCGCCAACAAGATCGACCGGCTGGATGCGGCGGCGCGCGAAGATTGGCGGCGCCGCGCCGAGCGCGATCCGGCGGTGGTGCCGGTCTCGGCGCTGGGCGGCGATGGCATGGCCGAACTGCTGGCGGCGATCGACGCGCGGCTGGGCGGCGCGCGTCGCCTGGTCGAGGTCACGCTGGCGGCCGCTGACGGCGCGACGCTGGCTTGGCTTTATCGTCACGGCGAGGTGGTGGCGCGCGACTCGGTCGAGGGCGGGCGGATCGCGCTCAAGGTCGGGCTCGACCCGGCCGATCTCGGCCGGCTGGAAAAGCGTCTGGGAGCCGGCGCGCTTGGCGCTCGATAGCTGGCTGGCATTTGCGGTCGCGTCGGCGGCGCTGATCGCGATCCCGGGGCCGACCGTGACCTTGGTGCTGGGCCATGCGCTGGCGTCGGGGACGCGCGTCGGCCTGGCCTGCCTGATCGGCGTCGGCCTGGGCGACGCCGGTGCGGTGGCCGTTTCCGGTCTCGGCTTCGGCACGCTTTTGGCGGCTTCGGCGACGCTGTTCGAGGTCCTGAAATGGGTGGGCGCCGGCTATCTGGTTTGGCTGGGGATCGGGCTGTGGCGCGCGGGCGAGGGGCGGCTCGATCCGGCCCGGCTCGAGGCGGCCTCGCCGCTGCGCGCCGCCTCGCAGGCCTTCGTCGTCACCTTGCTCAACCCCAAGGGCATCCTGTTCTTCACCGCATTCATGCCGCAATTCGTCGACCCCGGGCTGCCGGCCGCTCCGCAAATCCTGATCCTGGGCGCGACCTTCGTCGTCCTGGCGGTCGGCATCCAGGCGATCTACGTGCTGCTGATCGGCCGGGCGCGCGAGCGCGCGATCCGGCCCGGCACGCTGCGTTGGCTCAACCGCATCGGCGGCACGGCGCTGCTGGGCGCCGGCGCGATGACGGCCTTGACGGCGCGCTGAGGCTGGCGCGCGGGACGGTCAGTTGGTACCGCCTCCGGTTCCGCAAACGGAAAGCTCCTGCAACAACGGCCGCAGCTCGGCGGCATAGGGTTTGATCTCCGTGGCCAGGAGTCGGATACCCTCGATCATCTGCTGCTTGCGCTCGGGGGTGATGCGCTTGAGTCCATCGCCGATCGTGTCCATCCACACCGCATATTGGGACGGTCGCATAATGCCCGAGAACGGATTTTCGAACGTCATGCGGGCGATGGCGACCAACCCGCCCAAGCCGATCGCCAGGACGGCGCCGATCACCGCCGCCGCCACCAGGCTGCGCAGCGCGGTCGCCTTCAGCCCGGAGGGCTGGTCCGAAAGCGTGGTTTTCTCCGTCGTCCGAGGCGCCGGCAGCAGGTCGATCGAATCCAGGTCGCGGAATTCTTGCACCAGGGAATCGCGCTTCTGTTTCAGGTTCGCATAGGCCTCTTCGACGGTCGTCCCTTTGGAGATCACTCCCAATGCCTCGATGGCAAAGACAAAGCCGCCGCCGGACTCGCGAAAGCTGATGGCGTAATTGGGCACGGATTGGCTCATGGGCGACTCGGATTCGCGGGTTGCGGGGACGGCGAAGTTATCCAATGCGGCCGCAAAGCGCCACAGGCGGCGGCTATCGCAACAACCCGAACACGCCGACGCCGAGAAGGATGGTCAGCGCGATGCGGCGATAGCGCGCCTCGTCGCTGCCGCGGAACAGGCGCGCGCCGAGCGCCGCCGTCGCCCACATCGCCGGAAACAGGATCGCGCCCCGCCACACCGCCGCCATGCCCACGATCTGCGTCGCCAGCAGCATGACGATCAGCGCCACCTGGACGACCGTGAAATAGGCGATGATGTTGGCCCGCAGCCGCGCCGGCGGATCCGGGCTCGACAGCAGATAGACCAGCACCGGCGGCCCGCCGATCCCGGTCCCGCCCCACAGCGCGCCCGACAGCGCGCCGGCAACGGCGGCGCGCGCGGGCGAATGCCCGCCGCCCCAGCGCCAACCCGCCAGCATCGCCAGCGCGAAGGCGATCACCACCGCCGACACCGTGCGCCCGACCACGGCCGAATCGACCGCGGTCAGGAACCACAGCCCCAGCGGCATGGCCAACGTCGCCGCCACCGCCATGCGCCGCACCAGCGGCCAATCCGCCTCGCGCCTGGTCTCGACCACCAGCGGCGCGCTGATCAGACTTTCCATCGCCAGGATGGTGACCAGCATCTCGGCCGCGCCGAACAGGCCGACGAAAATCGGCGCCAGCAGCATGGCCGAACCGAAGCCGGCAAAGCCGCGCAGCAGGCCGGCCATAGCCGCGGCCCCCAGCACCACCCAAGGCGAAGCCTGGCCGAAGGCCAAATCGTAGAGCGGGTCGAGCCAGGGCATGGGGTCGGGCAAGCGGGCGGGCGCGGTCGAATCCCAGTCTACGCCCAATCCTCCTTGCCGCGAACCGGTTTGCGACCGCGCGGCGCCTTGCCAAGAGGCGCCCGCCCGGCCAGACTTTGACCGCCATCGACGGGGGAGTCGTGACCTATCAGACCATAAAGTTGGAAATCGAATCCGGTGTCGCCCTGCTGACGCTCAACCGGCCGGACGTGCTCAACTCCTATTCGGGCGCCATGCTGGGCGAACTCAAGCAGGCGGTGGAATCGCTGCCCGGGCTGGGGGCGCGCGCCCTGTTGATCACGGGATCGGGCCGCGCCTTCTGCGCCGGCGCCGATCTGTCGGGCGAGATGCCCAAGGACGCCGCCGGCAATCTCGATCTCGGCAAGGCGCTGGACGAAAGCTATCACCCCTTCATCCAGGCGCTGCGCGCCTTGCCGATGCCCAGCATCGCCGCGGTCAACGGCGCGGCGGCGGGTGCCGGCGCCTCGCTGGCGCTGACTTGCGATCTGGCGATCGCCGGGCGCTCGGCCTATTTCCTGCAGGCCTTCTGCAATATCGGGCTGGTGCCCGATGCCGGCTCGACCTATTTCCTGCCGCGCGCGGCGGGATCGGCCCGCGCCATGGGCCTGGCCATGCTGGGCGAAAGGCTGCCGGCCGAGAAGGCCGAGGCCTGGGGCCTGATCTGGAAATGCGTCGACGACGACAAGCTGATGGCCGAGGCCCGCGCCATCGCCGCCAAGCTGGCGGCCGGCCCGACCAAGGGCCTGGCGCTGATCAAGCGCGCGCTGCAGGCCTCGCCCGGCAACGACCTTGCCGCGCAATTGGCCCTCGAACGCGACAGCCAGCGCCAAGCCGGCCGCAGCCGCGATTTCGTCGAGGGCGTGGCGGCCTTCTTCCAGAAGCGGCCACCCAAATTCACCGGCCAATGAGCCAGCCCGACGCCCAGCGCCTGGCCGAGCGCGTCGCGGTCGAGATGTATGCCCGCGACAACGCCTCCAAGGGCCTCGGCATGAACGTCGAGGCGGTGGCGCCGGGCTATGCCCGGCTGTCGATGGCGGTGCGCAAGGACATGGTCAACGGCCACGACATCTGCCATGGCGGCATGATCTTCACCCTGGCCGATTCCGCCTTCGCCTTCGCCTGCAACAGCTACAACCGGACCGCCGTCGCCCAGCAGGCCAGCATCACCTTCTGCCGGCCGGCCAAGCTGGGCGACCGTCTCACCGCCGAATGCCACGAACGCCACAAGGCCGGTCGCGCCGGCCTCTACGACGTCACCGTCACCGACCAGAGCGGCAAGACCGTGGCGCTGTTCCGCGGCACCTCGGCCACCATCCAAGGAGAGCTGGTGCGATGAAGCGCAAGCCGACCAAGCCGAAATCCCGCCCCAAGCCCACGGTCAAGACCGCGAAAATCCCGGGCTTGGAGCCGATCGAGCGCGCCTCGCGCGAGGCGGTGCGCGAACTCCAGCTCAAGCGCCTGAAATGGACCCTCAAGCACGCCTACGACAACGTGCCGCATTACCGCCGCGCTTTCGATGCCAAGGGCGTCAAGCCGTCCGATCTGAAGCGGCTCGAGGACCTGGCCAAGTTCCCCTTCACGCTCAAGGAGGATCTGCGGCGCAACTATCCTTTCGGCCTGTTCGCCGTGCCGCGCCAGAAGATCATCCGCTTGCATGCCTCCTCGGGCACCACCGGCAAGCCGACCGTGGTCGGCTATACCCGCAAGGACATCGACGACTGGTCGCGGCTGATGGCGCGGGCGATCCGCTGCGCCGGCGGGCGGCCGGGCGACATCGTCCACAACGCCTACGGCTACGGCCTGTTCACCGGCGGGCTGGGCGCGCATTACGGCGCCGAGGCGCTGGGTTGCACCGCCGTGCCGGTGTCGGGCGGCATGACCGAGCGCCAGGTCCAGCTCATCGCCGACCTCAAGCCCGCCGTCATCATGGTGACGCCGTCCTACATGCTGGCCATCGCCGACGAGATCGAGCGCCAGGGCATGGATCCGCGCAAGACCTCGCTGCGCATCGGCATTTTCGGCGCCGAGCCCTGGACCGAGACCATGCGCCGGGCGATCGAGGCGCGGCTGGGCATCGACGCCATCGACATCTACGGCCTGAGCGAGGTGATGGGCCCGGGCGTGGCCTGCGAATGCCGCGAGACCAAGGACGGGCTGCACGTGTTCGAGGACTTCTTCCTGCCCGAAATCATCGACCCCGCCACCGGTCAGGTGCTGCCCGACGGCAGCCCGGGCGAGCTGGTGTTCACCACGCTGGCCAAGGAGGGCCTGCCGCTGGTGCGCTATCGCACGCGCGACCTGACCATGCTGATGCCGGGCACGGCGCGGCCGGGATTCCGGCGCATGGCCAAGATCACCGGCAGATCGGACGACATGCTGATCATCCGCGGCGTCAACGTCTTCCCCTCGCAGATCGAGGAGATCCTGCTCAAGGAAAAGCGGCTGGCGCCGCATTACGTGCTCGAAGTCCGGCGCGAGGCCAATCTCGACGAACTCGATGTCGTGGTCGAGGTGCGGCCCGAGGGCCTCGACGAGGCCGGGCGGGCCGATGCGGCGCGGGCGCTGGCCAAGCGCATCAAGGACCTGGTCGGCGTGACGGCGCGGGTGCGCCCGGTCGATCCGGGCAAGGTCGAACGCTCGATCGGCAAGGCCAAGCGCGTGATCGACCTGCGGCCGAAAGGCTAGAGTGCTGCCATGAGCCAGTCTCAAGCCCGTCGCTTTCCTTTCCGGCCCGAGCTGGCGCGCGACGGCCAGCATGTTGCGGTGGCCATCGTCGGCGCCGGGCCGGTCGGCATGGTGCTGGCGCTGGATCTGGCCAAGCGCGGCGTCGCCAGCGTGATCCTGGACGACGACGACACGCTCTCGACCGGCAGCCGCGCGGTGTGCTGGGCGCGGCGCGCGCTGGACATCTGCGACCGTGTCGGCATCGCCGGGCGGATGATGGAAAAAGGCGTCACCTGGTACGACGGCGCGGTCCATTTCGGCCCCGAGCCGGTCTTCCAGTTCCGCCTCGCCAGCCCGGGCGACGCCAAGTTCCCGGCCTTCATCAACCTCCAGCAATTCCACGTCGAAAGCCATCTGGTCGAGGCCTGCCTGGCCGAGCCCAAGATCGAACTGCGCTGGCTGACGCGGCTGGCGGGGCTGAGCCAGGACGCCAAACGCGCCACGCTCGAACTGGCCACGCCCGAAGGGCGCTATCGGCTGAGCGCGGATTGGGTGCTGGCTTGCGATGGCGCGCGCAGCCAGGCGCGCCGCCTGCTCGATCTCGAATTCAAGGGCCAGGTGTTCGAGGACCGCTTTCTCATCGCCGACGTCAAGACCGACATCGACCTGCCGGCGCTGCGGCGCTTCTGGTTCGATCCGCCCTTCCACACCGGCCAGACCGCGTTGTTGCACAAGGAGGCCGACGGCGAATGGCGGGTCGATTTCCAGCTCGGCTGGAACGCCGATCCCGAGGTCGAGAAGCGGCCCGAGAACGTGGTGCCGCGGGTCAAGAAGATGCTGGGCGAGGACCGCAAGGTCGAGATCGCCTGGTCGAGCGTCTATACCTTCCAATGCCGGCGGCTGGACCGCTTCGTCCATGGCCGTGTCATCTTCGCCGGCGATTCCGCCCATCAAGTCAGTCCGTTCGGCGCGCGCGGCGCCAATTCCGGCATCCAGGACGCCGACAATCTGGGCTGGAAGCTGGCCGCCGTGGTCACGGGCGAGGCGCCGGCGGCGCTGCTGGACTCCTACGACCGCGAGCGCATCCACGCCGCCGACGAGAACATCCTCAATTCGACCCGCTCGACCAATTTCATCGCCCCCGGCGGCGCCATCGCCAAGATCGCGCGCACGGCGGCGCTGCGGTTGGCGCGCGCGCTGCCCTTCGCCCGCGCGCTGGTCAATTCCGGCCGGCTGTCGGTGCCGGCGGTGCTGGACGGATCGCCGCTCAACACCGACGGCGCGGGCTTCGTCCCGACCAAGGGCCTGCGGCCGGGCGCGCCGGTGCCCAACGCGCCGCTCAAGGCCGGCGGCTTCTTGCTCGACCGGCTCGATCTCGGCTTTACCTTGTTGGCCTTCGTCGAGCGCGGCGGCACCGTGCCCGCGCCCGAGACCGGCTGGCGGGTGGTGGCGGTCGATCCCAAGACCGAGTCCGCAATCGCCCAGTTGTTCGACGCCGAGCCGGGCACGGTCTGCCTGATCCGGCCCGACAGCCACGTCGCCGCGCGCTGGCGGCGCTACGACGCCGACGCGGTGCGCCAGGCCCATGCCCGCTGCCTCGGCCGCGCCGCGCCCGCGGCGGCGCCCGTGCCGCACGCCCCGGCCGAAGGACTGATCCGGCGCGAAAGCAATTTCGACGATGCCGACGGTTTCTATGACGATCTGATCGCCATGACCCAGGGCCTCGGCGACGAGCAGGCGCGGCTGGTCCAGGCCAAACTGCTGCTGATCCTGGCCAATCAGATCGGCGATCGGGCGATGCTGGCCGAGGCCATGCGCCTGGCGCGGCAAGGGGAGGAGCCATGAAGCGCGCTTTGGTCGTCCTGCTGCTGGCGGCGTGCACGCCGGCGACCCAGGCGCCGCCGCCTCCGCCGGCGTCCGCGGCCGCGGGCGAGCCACGACAGACAGTGCTGCATCGCACCGAATCGCGGCTTTCGATCCTGCTCGATCAAAGCCTGATCAAGGAGCGCCGCCAGGTCGAGCTGCCCGATCGCTATCGCGAATACGTCGCCATCGAGGGCGGCTTCGTGCGCTACGACCGCCTCAAGCAGGGCACCTGGGCGGCCGGCGAGAGCAACCGCGCGGCGCTCAAGCGCATCGTCGACACCGACGAAGTGCGGGAGGCCGCCGGCGCGGTCTATCGCGAGGCCGAGGTCAAGGATGTCGAGCGCGCGCTCGGCCGGCTGTCCTACATCCTGGTGACCACGCCGCGGGCGCGCTGCTTCCTGTTCGCCACCCAGGGCCCCAGCCACGAACTGGCCGGTGCGCGCTGCCGGCCGGCGGACGATCCCGGCCGCTTCAATCTCGAATTCGAGATGCTGTCCTTCCTCGGCCGGCTGCGGCTGGACGAGGGCGCGGCCGAACGCCGCGCGCCGGGCTAACCGGAACCGTGCGCCCCGTCGCGCCGCAAGACGCCCCGCGCAGCGCGATCGTCGCCGCAGATCCGCTGGAGACGGTCGAGCGCGCGATCGCGGCCGGACTCGAGCCGGTCTATGCCTGCTGGGATCCCGACCCCGAAACGCTCGACCAGCCGGTGCTGCGGCGGCTGGCCGCCCAGGGGCCGGCCCTGACCGCGCTGGGCCTGGAGGGGGCGGCGCGCGAGTTGCGCACCGGTTCGCAAGCGGCGCTCGGCGCCGATTGCATGGCGGTGGCGCTGGTCGATGACGGGCGCGATCATCTCTACCTGCACTACGGCCGCAACATCGCCGCGCGCAGCGGCCGCGATTGGACCGGGCTGCCGCTCAGCCAGATGATGGCGCGCTCGGCGGCGTCCTGGCTGTACGGACCGATCTACAACACCGTCGCCGCCGCCGGCCGTCCGCTCTACACCGAGAATTCCAACACCCCGGGCCTGGCGGTGCTGACCTGGCGGCGACTGATTTTGCCGGTGAAGGATGGCGCGGGGCGGGTCGCCGGATTCGTGGTCGCGAACTTGTCCGCGCCGGGTCTTCCCGCTTGGTCGCCGGTGCTGCCGATTCGCGGCCGCGGCACCCCGGCCGACGATCGCTATCGCCGCGCGCGGGATCGATACAACGTCGCCTGCGCGATCGAACTCAATCGCGGCATCGAGGCCAGCGCCAAGGCGCTGCTTGGGGTTGGCCGCGTCGGGGTGGCGATCGTGACCCCCGATCTGGGTGCGTTCCGCTATGTCGGACAGCATCTGGCGGCCATGTTGGGCGCCAACGCCACCAATTTTGCCGACCGCCGGCCGCTGGATCTGCTGGAAGACCCCGCGCCGCTGGCGGCGGCCGCGCGGGCCATGCTGGACGGCGCCGATGGCCAGGAGGCCGAGGGCTTCGTCGCGCTCGACGGCGGCCGCCGGATGTACGCCCGGCTCAGCTTCGGGCGGATCGACTACAACCGCGGCCAGGGCGTGGCGCTTTGGATCACCGACCTGACCGAGCACCGCCGCCTCCAGGACGAACTGTCCGCGGCCCGCGCCGGTCTCGAGCGCGAGCACCGTGCCCGGCAAAGGCTCTGGGCGTCGCTGACCCACGACATCCGCACCCCGATCAACGCCATCCTCGGTTTTTCGGAATCGCTCGAAATCCTGCCCGGCTTCGACGAGGCCAAGACGCGCGAATACGCCGCCTTGATCCGTCGCGCCGGCGGCATCCTGTCGAAGCTGGTGGACGATCTGCTCGACCTGTCGCGGCTGGAAGCCGGCAAGTATCCGCTGCGCCGCGCGCCGATCGATCCCGCCGTGCCGATCGCGGGCGCGGTCGAGATCATCCGGCCCCTGGCCGAAGCCAAGCGCCAGGCGCTGACGGTCGATCTGGCGGCTGGGCTGACGGTCGAGGCCGATGCCGACGCGCTCGGCCGCATCGCCCTCAATCTTCTGTCGAACGCCGTCAAGTTCACCCCGAACGGAGGCTCGATCTCGATCGCCCTTGCCGCCGAAGCCGAGGGGCGGACATGCCTGGGCGTTTCCGACACCGGGCGCGGAATTGCGCCCGAAGCGCTGGCGCGGCTCCAACGCCCCTACGAACAGGCCGAAGGCGCGACCGACCGCCTCTCCGGCACGGGCCTGGGGCTGTCGATCGTCAAGGCGCTGGTGGACCTGCACGGCGGCACGCTGGACATCGCCAGCCGCCCGGGCGAGGGGACGATCGTGAGGGTCATCCTTCCGCCATGATCGCTCCGCGGCCGCGGGCGACGAAGGCCGGGTTGCGCCAGCCGGGCTTGCCGTAGCTTAGATCGCGGCCCTCGAAATCGCGCACCGATCCGCCCGCGGCCGCCAGCACGGCGTGGGCGGCGGCGCTGTCCCATTCCCGCGTCGGCCCGTGGCGGGGATAGATGTCGGCCCGGCCCTCGGCGATGCGGCAGAACTTGACCGAGCTGCCCGAGACCAGCCGCGCCGCGATCGGCAGGCGGGCAAGAAAGGCCTCGGTCTCGGCCGTCATGTGCGAGCGGCTGACCATGGCGGTGAGGCCTTCGGACGGCGGGCGGCGGGCGGCGATCGCGACCGGCGCCGCGTTCCCCGCCTGATGCCAGGCGCGGCCGCGTTCGGCCCACCAGCTTTCTTCCAGGGTCGGGGCGTGGACCACGCCGGCCACGGGCCGAGCATTTTCGATCAGGCCGATATTGACCGTGAACTCGCCATTGCCGGCGACAAATTCCTTGGTGCCGTCGAGCGGATCGACCAGGAAAAAGCGCGCCCCGACGTTGGCAGGGGCGAGGCCGCGCGCCTCGGCCTCTTCGGCCACCACCGGAATCTCGGGAAACTCCCGCCCCAGGCGTTCCAGGATCAGCGCCTCGGCGGCCTCGTCGGCGGCGGTGACCGGCGAGCGGTCGGCCTTCAGCCTGGGCGCCGCGCCGCGCACGTAATGTTCGAGGATGGCCGCGCCCGCCGCCTGTGCGATCGCCACCAGGCGCGCGATCATCGCGCCAATTCGCGCATCGCCCCGGTCAGGCCCTCGAGCGTCAGCGGATACATCCGCTCGCCCATGATCTGGCGGACGATCTGGACCGAGGGCGTGTATTGCCAGTGCTGCTCGGGCACCGGGTTCAGCCAGATCGCCTTCTGGTAGATCTGGGTCACGCGCTGCAACCAGACTTGCCCCGCTTCCTCGTTCCAGTGCTCGACCGAGCCGCCGGGATAGACGATCTCGTAGGGGCTCATGGTGGCGTCGCCGACGAAGACGACGCGATAGTCGTGGCCGTAGGTGTGCAGCACCTGCCAGGTCGGCGTGGTCTCGGTGTAGCGGCGACGGTTGTCCTTCCACACCTTTTCGTAAAGGCAGTTGTGGAAGTAGAAATGCTCGAGGTGCTTGAGTTCGCCGCGCGCCGCCGAGAACAGTTCCTCGCAGGCGCGGACGTGGTCGTCCATCGAGCCGCCGATGTCGAGGAACAGCAGCACCTTGACCTTGTTGCGGCGCTGCGGGCGCATGACGATGTCGATCCAGCCGGCATTGTCGGCGGTCGAGCGGATGGTCTCGGGCAGGTCGAGTTCGTCGGCCTCGCCCTGGCGGATCAGCTGCCGCAGCCGGCGCAGCGCCACCTTGATGTTGCGCGTGCCCAGCACGACGTCGTCGTCGAGGTTCTTGTATTCGCGCTTGTCCCACACCTTGACGGCGCGGCGGTTGCGCGACTTGTCCTGGCCGATGCGCACGCCCTCGGGATTGTAGCCATAGGCGCCGAAGGGCGAAGTGCCGGCGGTGCCGATCCACTTGTTGCCGCCCTGATGACGGCCCTTCTGCTCCTCCAGCCGCTTCTTCAGCGTCTCCATCAGCTTTTCCCAGCCGCCCAGCGACTGGATCAGCGCCTTTTCCTCCTCGCTCAGGGTCTTTTCGGCCAGCTTGCGCAGCCATTCCTCGGGAATCTCGACCACCGCTTCGCCGCTGCCTTCCAGGCCCTTGAACACCTGGCCGAAGACGCGGTCGAACTTGTCGAAGTTCTTCTCGTCCTTGACCAGCGCCGCGCGCGACAAATAGTAGAACTTCTCGACCTCGTACTCGGCCATGCCCTGCTTCATGGCTTCGAGCAGGGTGAGGTATTCGCGCAAGGTGACCGGCACCTTGGCCTTCTTCAGTTCGAGGAAGAAGTTGACGAACATCGCCGGCTCAGTTGCCGCGTTCGCGCTTGGCCAGGAAGGCCAGCCGCTCGAACAGATGCACGTCCTGCTCGTTCTTCAACAGCGCCCCGGCCAGGGGCGGAATCACCACCTTCTGGTCCTTGGCACGCAGCGCCTCGGGCGGGATGTCTTCGGCCATCAGCAGCTTGATCCAGTCCAGCAGCTCCGAGGTCGAGGGCTTCTTCTTCAGCCCCGGCACCTCGCGCAGCTCGTAGAACACGTTGAGCGCCTCGCGCACCAGCGTCTTCTGGATGTCGGGATGGTGGACGGCGACGATGCGCTGCATGGTGTCGCGGTCGGGGAAGCGGATGTAGTGGAAGAAGCAGCGGCGCAGGAAGGCGTCGGGCAGCTCCTTCTCGTTGTTGGAGGTGATGATCACGATCGGCCGGTGCTTGGCCTTGACGGTTTCCTGGGTCTCGTAGACGTGGAACTCCATGCGGTCGAGTTCGAGCAGCAGGTCGTTGGGGAATTCGATGTCGGCCTTGTCGACCTCGTCGATCAGCAGCACCACCGAACCGTCGGCGCCGAACGCCTCCCACAGCTTGCCGCGGGCGATGTAGTTGCGGATGTCCTTGACCCGTTCGTCGCCGAGCTGGGAATCGCGCAGCCGCGACACCGCGTCGTATTCGTAGAGGCCCTGCTGAGCCTTGGTGGTCGACTTGATGTGCCATTGCAGCAGCGGCTTGCCCAGCGCGCGCGCGATCTCGAACGCCAGCATGGTCTTGCCGGTGCCGGGTTCGCCCTTGACCAGAAGCGGCCGCTGCAAGGTGATGGCGGCGTTGACCGCCACCATCAGATCGTCGGTGGCGACGTAGGAATCGGTACCCTGAAAGCGCATGATCGATCCTTTGCTTGCGATGTCACTCGGTCTTGGGCTTGGCGGCAGTCGGGTCCGGCTTGGGCGCGGGCGCGTCCTCGGGTTCGTTCTCGCGCCGGTCCTCTCCATCGAAGGGTCGCGCCACGCGGCGGCGGTCGGGCCCGAAGTAATCGGTCGACTGGATGAAGGGGCGCGGGCGGGCGATGGCGGCTTCGATCCGGGCCTTGAGCGTGCCCGGCGCCACCGGCTTGGCGGCGAATTCGTTGATGCCGCAGTCGCGTGCCTTGGCGACGGTGGCGGCGGTGGCATTGCCGGTGACCATGATCACCGGGCAATAGCGGCTGGGGCTGTTCTGCGCCCGGCGCAACAGCGTGGTGAATTCGATGCCGTCCATCGGCCGCATGGTCAAGTCGCAGATCACGACATCGATGACGTTGCTCATCATCAGCTGCAGCCCGCCATGACCGTCGACCGCCTCGAACACGTTGCGGATGTTCATGGTCTCGAGCATGGTCTTGAACAACAGCCGCATCTGGCGATCGTCCTCGATCACCAGCACCCGCAAATCCGAGAAAAGCTTAGGCTTGGCCGCGACCGGCGTGAGCTCGGCCATCGCCTCAGGCCGTCAGCCGCTTCGAGACGATGCCCTCGAGCCCCATCGCCACCTGTTCGCCCAGCTTGTCGGGGTACTGACCGGCAGCCGCCGCCTTGAGCGCGTCGACATGAGTCGCGGCCACGGTCAGGTCCTCGTCGGTGAACTCGGCGCGCTCCTCGATCAGCTTGCACAGCGATTTCGAGATGCGCGACAACAGCGGCTTGCCGAAGGTGCCGGCCTGGCCCTTGATGTTGAAGGCGGCGCCATGCAGCGCCTTGACGTGAGCCGCCCGTTCGGCGCCGCCGGCGCGGGCCTTGGCCAGGGCGGCGTAGACCTGCTCGAGGTCGTTTTCCAGCCACTGGCCGTAGTCCTTGGCCATTTCCTGCAGCTTGGCCTCGGCCTTGGCGATGGCGTCCATCGGATTGGGGCCGCCTTTCGACACCCGATCCGACAGCTTGTTCGGCGGTTCGATGATTTCGTGCTTCTTGGCCATTAAATCCCTCTGTCTCGCCCCGTCTCGTCGTCGCCCCGTTTAGTCATCCTTGGCACCGATTAGTCATCCTTGTCCTTGTCGTCCGGCTTGCGCCGCTCGGGACCATCATAGTCCTTTTTCCTGTGGCGGCGACGGTCGGGACCAAAATAACCTTTGGCGCGCACGAACGGCCGCGGATGCTCGATCGCCATGATGATGCGGCCGTACAGCGCCTGGCCCGAGACCGGCTTGACAAGATACTCGTTGATGCCGGCGTCGCGCGCCACCATCACGTGCCGGGTCTCGGTGTAGCCGGTCAGCATGACGATCGGCAGGAAGCGGTTGGGGCTATCCTCGGCGGTGCGCAGGCGCTTGGCGAAGGCGATGCCGTCCTCGGGCGTCAGCATCCAGTCCAGGATCATGATGTCGGGACCGAATTCGAGTATGCGCTCCCAGGCGTCCTTGGTGTTCTCGCATTCGCGTATGTTCTTGACGCCAAAGGCCTCGAGCATGGCGCGAATCATCACGCGCATGTTCTTGTTGTCCTCGACGACCAGAATCTTCAGTCGCGAAAGATTGTAACCCTGCTGCTGCATCACGGCCCCAAGGTGATGGTCGCACCTATGGACGGCGCTCAGACAAGCCGGCTACCGTCGCGAAACGGCTGCGCGGCGAGGCGATCCGGGACAAATGTTTGGCATGTTTATCCTTTGGCGGCAATCGGATAAGCGCCGCGGCGGCGCTCTGGCGCTGGCCCTGGCCCTGGCGGGGGCGGTCGGGCTGGCTGCTTGCGCCCCCGTGATCGAAGGGGCGGGGCCAGCGGTGATGGCGCCCGAATTGGCGGCCGATGGGATGC
>Ga0194120_10000308_pt1 | contig 90600 bp, 82 predicted proteins | sample TA2MahCa65mmetaG_FD_148642 | JGI IMG/M metagenome (GOLD analysis project Ga0194120, IMG submission 148642) | Freshwater microbial communities from Lake Tanganyika, Tanzania - TA2015019 Mahale Deep Cast 65m | ecosystem: Environmental > Aquatic > Freshwater > Lake | place: Tanzania: Lake... | reverse complement strand
ATTGATTTGGCTGACCAGAAGATACTGGCAATAGTCCAAGCGGGTGACGTTTTGAGTTTTGGGTCGCATACTCCCAAACTTATCGGCTTTTTGCCTGTTCGTCAAACACTCAGTTTTGCGTAAGTCCTATGCTTTCTCATTTTCGCTGTTTTAATCTTCTCGCCCAGAAAGCAAGTGTTGCTTGGAGGAAGCAGACGGCTGGTGCTTCCTTTGTTGTCGGTTGCAAGTATTGTTATTTACGTGGGAGGCATATTCTCATCATTCTATGTCGAACCGACTTCCAGTGCGCAACTGGAGGGCCGTGGTTATCACCTGATTCTGAGCCAAGATTTTGACTTTGGCATCTATACAGGCTACTATTTCTACGAGTGCGATCGCTTTAGTCTTGTCTGTAAGCGTATAGAGACTTTGCCGCCTCGTAGATCCGATCAGGATTGGCGTGATCCGGTGGAGCCAACTTTACTCGCCGATCCTTCTGTCAGTCGAATTGTCGTGATGTGGATGGATGTGGTGATTTACGAATATTATCCTCGCTCCACTCCTCCTCCATGACTCAACTGTTTCAGCCGCTGACACGATATCGTTGGCTTTTCCTCGCCCTTGCCGCCCTCGCCGCGTTGTTCATTCTCTCATTCTTCATTGTTCATTGGGATGACGATGAGGCCTGGGCCCGTATTCAACAGCGCAGGGTGATCACGTTTGCCACCGATCCCACGTATCTGCCGTTCGAGGCGCTGGACGCGAATGGCGACTTCTTCGGCTTCGACATCGATCTGGCGCGGGCGTTGGCCGAACGGTTGGGGCTGAAAGCCGAGTTCGAAGCGGTGTCGTACGACGGGCTGATCGGCACGCTGGTGACCGGGCGCGACGACGCGGTGATCTCGGCGTGGGTGATCCAGCCGGAGCGGGGCCGGGAGGCGAGTTTCACTCCGGCCTATTTCAATGCGGGGGTGTTGTTGATCACACGGAGCGATGTTGAAGTGGCGCGGGATGACATCGCGCGCTACGAGTGGCAGAGCGGAAAAACGCTGGCGGCGGAATACGGGTCGAGCGGCGATGCCATCATCCGCAAGTGGTCGCGGCTGGTTGCGGGGTTGACGCCTCTTGCCTCACCCGATGCGGCGATGGCGATGCAGGCAGTGGAAGATGGATCGGCGGATGGGGCGTTGGTGGATGCGGTGGCGGCCTATGATTTTCTGAAGAGCCACCCCTCTCTGAAAGTGGCGGCATCGATTCCAGAATCGGATGCGCCGTATGTGATCGCTGTGTCGGCCAAGAGTCCGACTCTGTTGCGCGAGTTGACTCGGGCGATCAACGAAATGGAAGCCGACGGGAGTTTGGGCGAATTGAGGGTGAAGTGGTTTGGGGAGGCGGCGAGGAGAATGATGAATGGCGAATGATCATTCGTCATTTGTCATCCGTCTGTATCACCACAAAGGCGATCTCGCCGGGGGGCACGTAGGCCGAAGTACGGTAGGTTTTGCCGTTGATGGTGGTCTCGATGTTGCACACGCTGTTAGGGATGTCGGACATGGCGAAGTTTTCCATCATCCAATTGTCGGGCGGCGTGCCCTGATCCCAATACGTGTCCACGAAACGAAGCGAGTCTTTGCAATTGATGAACAGCCGCGCGCCGGGGATGAAGCGCCCGCTGGCGTTGATCACCCGTCCGGCGATCACGCCCGCACCGTCGATGGGCTTGTACCACAGTTCGGGGTTGCGCACCGCGCCGAAGTATGAATAGGGATCGTCGAGGCGCACTTCGAAATGCAAGTGCGGGCCGTAGGCCACGCCCGCCGAGCCGGTGTAGCCGATGAGGTCGCCGGTGTTCACTTGCTGGCCCACCGCCACGGTGACGGCTTGCAAGTGGCCGTAGAGCGTGTAGATGGCGTGGCCTTCCCACGTTTCGTTCATTTGAATGACGACGAGGTTGCCGTAGAAGTCGGTCTTCGTGCCGAAGGTTTGGGTGAGATCGTCTCCGGCCCAGAACACCGTGCCCGGCCCCGCCGCGCCGATTTCGATGCCGAGTCCGGGGGCCATATCCGCGCCGTGATGCGGGGCGAGCTGCCCGTCGAAGGTCATGCCGAAGCGGTACTGCGATGAGGGGGCGGTGTTGGCAATGGGGCGCACGAAAAGGAGGTGCGGTTTGAAGCGCGTGTCGTAGGGCGGCTTTTTGAGTTTGCTCGCGTCGCCAGTGGGAAAGACCGCCGGGCCGTACGGTGTGTAAGTGGCTCGCGGCGTGATGCGCGGATCGGGTGTGCTGGAGGGCGTGCGCGTGGGCGTGTACGTTGGGGTGGGCGTGTTGCTCGGCGTGAAGGTGAAGGTGGGTGTGCGCGTGGCCGTCGCCGTGTTCGTGGGAGTCTTGGTTCCGGTGGCGGTGTGGCTGGGCGTGAGCGACGGCCCGGTGGCGCTGGGCGTGAGCGTTTGAGTGGAAGTGGAAGTTTGAGTTGAAGTTGGAGTGTCGGTGGGAGTGGGCGAGGGCACGGTGGGCGTGAGAGTCGGCGAGGGAGTGATCGTCGGCGTGTTGGTGGGCAGGGGAGCGACGGCGCTCGGTTGCGATCCGGTGTAGGCGGCGGCGGTGGCGCAAGCAGTAGCCAGTAAGCAGATGATAGTAATCAGAGTGAAGCGTGAGGCGGGGGGCGTGAGGCGTGGAGGGTGGATGGTGGAGCGTGAAGCGGGAAGCGTGAAGCGAGGCTTCCTCTGATTACTGATTACTGGCTTCTGACTTCTCATGGCGTCGATGTGAGGGCCGCCGCCGCCGTTGCGGTTGACGTGATCGTGGGTGTAGCCGTGTCCAGCGTGCCAGTGGGAGTCGGAGTCCACGTGGGCGGCGGGTTGACGTTGCGGAATTCGACCCACGTGATCTGATCGGGTTTGATCACAATGGTTTGCTTGTATGTTTTCGTCGTCACGGCGGCGACGGTGTATGTTCCGGGCGGCAAGTCCATCACCACAAAATTTTCGCCGTAGGCCGAGTCGGGGTTGACGGTTTCGGCGGCGTAGGTGGTGAGGTAACGGTTCACGGGCGAGTCGGCGTTAATGGAGCCGGATCGGACGGAGACGGAGGCCAGCGGCACGGGCTGGCCTTTGCTGTCCACCACGCGCCCGACGAGCGTTCCCCATTTCGGGTAGGGCTTGAGCCACAGTTCGGGGTTGCGGGTGGAGAGGTAGTCATTGTACCCCACGCGCACTTCGAAGTGCAGGTGCGGGCCGCCGCGCGCCACGCCCGTGCCGCCCACTTTGCCGAGCAGTTCTCCGGCGCGCACGTATTGGCCGGGCACAGCATTGATGATTGAGAGGTGGCCGTAGAGGGTGTACACCGGCTGGCCGCCAATGGATTGCGAGAGTTCGACGACGATGACGTTGCCGTAGAAATTTGCGGAGGGGCTGAGAGGCACGCGCGTTGTGTCGGGCCCGGCAAAGATGACGATGCCTTCGGCGGCGGCAAGCACGGGCGTGCCCGCCGGATTGTAGAACTCCACGCCATGATGCGGCGGCAACGCCCCTTGCTGGGTGTTGCCATACGTGTACGTTCGCTCCACGTAATCGACTCCGTCTTCGCCGATGGGGCGTTCAAGCCACAGATGCGGTTCGGGCAAAGAGGCCATTGGCCGGAAGGTGGGAACTTTGGTGGCGGTGGCCCCCGGTTTTTTGGTGGGGTACGGAGTGCGGGTGAACGTCGGTGTGAAAGTGGAAGTCGGCGTGGGCGTGTCGGAAGGGGTGAGGGTGAATGTGGGTGACGGAGTCTCGGTCGGTGTGGGTGTGTTTGACGGCGTGACCGGCGTGGCGGTGAGGGTGGGTGTGTCGGTCGAAGTGAGCGAGGGCGTGAGAGTCAGCGTGTCGGTGGGAACGGGAGTGCTGGTGGCGACCGACACCGCCGGTGGGCGCGGCGTGTTGGTGAAGACGCTGATCGAGGGATCGCGCTGGCAGGCGAAAAGGATGAAGGATGAAGGAAGAAGGAGGAAGAGGAATCGGCGGGCGGGCGGCATGAGGCAAAAAATCCGCCGACGCGAGTCGGCGGGTGGCGAGATTATAACATGCGAGGCTTCATGCTTGCCCCGGTGCCGCCACACGGTGGACAGTCACTTTCAAAGTGACTGTCACCTGAACAAGCGTTGGCGCGCATCGCGTCTCGAGTACAATTCCTTCATGCGTTTGCGCCGCATCGCCGCCGTTTTAGTTTTGCTGTTCGCCGCCGCCCTCGCCTGCTCGCGCGGGCCGGTCGAGTCGGGTGACGGCAGTCACGTCACCGTTGTCGGCGGCCCCACCCTCGATCCGTTGGTGACTCCGATCACCAGCACGCCCGGCGGCGCATTCCATTTCAACGTCACCCCGTTTCCCACATTGCCTGTCGTCGGCACGCCCACGCCCGACGCCACTCGCCCCTCATCCATCGGCAGTGAGCAATTGTATGTGGTGGGCGCGGGCGACACGCTGGGCGGAATTGCCGAACGCTTCGGGGTGACGGTTGAAGAATTGATGGCCAAGAACGGTTTGCAGAGCGATGTGATTTCGGTGGGGCAGTCGCTCACCATCCCGGCCTCCACCCTGCCGGTTGCGCCGTCTTTCAAGATCATCCCCGACTCGGAACTCGTGTACGGTCCGTCGGCCATCGGCTTCGAAGCGCAGGCCGCCGCCGAAAAGTTTGGCGGCTATCTCGCCCGATACGTCGAGACCGATCGCGACGGCGTGACTCGCACCGGCCCGCAGATCGTGCAAGTGGTCGCCGAGCGGTTTTCGGTGAACCCGCGATTGCTCATGGCTCTGCTCGAACATCAATCGGGCTGGGTCACGCAAAAGTATCCGCCGGAGAACACGTATGTGTATCCGTTGGGGCACGCGGAGGCGGGGCGCGAGGGGTTACTGCGCCAACTCGGTTGGGCGGCCAACCAACTCAACGCCGGATACTACGGCTGGCGCGAATACAAAATCGGCACGCTCGAATTGGCCGACGGGCTGCTGATGGCCATTGCGCCCGGAGTGAACGCCGGCACGGCGGGCGTGCAGTATTTTTTCTCACGCCATTACAGCGGCGAAGAATTTCTCAGGCAAGTGTATCCGGGCGGGATCGATCTCACCTATGCTGTTCTCTTCGGCAACCCGTTCGCGCATGCCTTCGATCCATTGCTCCCGCCCGAACTGACTCAACCCGCGCTCCGTTTGCCGTGGGACTCCGCCGACACGTGGTACTTCACCGGCGGCCCGCATGGCGGGTGGGATTCGGGAAGCGCGTGGGCGGCGCTCGATTTCAGCCCCGGCGGCGTGTACGGTTGTGTGGACACCGATGTATGGGAAGTGGCCGCCGCCGACGGGATCATCGTGCGCGCCGAAGATGGCGCAGTGGTTCAAGATTTGGACGGCGACGGCGCGGAGCAAACGGGCTGGGCGCTGTTTTACATGCACGTTGCCACGCGCGACCGGGTGGCGGTGGGCACGTTCCTCCGCGCCGGAGACCGGATCGGACACCCGTCGTGCGAGGGCGGATTCTCCAACGGCACGCACTTGCATTTCGCCCGCAAGTACAACGGCGAATGGATCGCCGCCGACGGCGCGACCCCGTTCAACATCGACGGCTGGACGATGATCAGCGCCGGGCGCGAATACGATGGCTGGCTGAGAAAGGGCGACGTGCAGTTGGAAGCGTGCGATTGCGCGAGTGAGATCAACGAGATTGCGGCGGGGCAATGAATAGACAACAACTCCTCTTTCGCCTCCTCACCCCCGCAATCATCCTCCTCGCCGCCCTCCTTGCCTGCACCAGCGGCGCGGTGAGCGACGGCGGCGGGCACGTCACTCCCTTCGGCAGCGCCGTTCTCTCGGCCACACCCACCATCTTCTTCCCCACCGATTCGCCCACCCTCACCCCCACCGCCGCCAAAGCCTTCACCCCTCTGCCGCCGCTCGTGCCCGGCGAGACTCTGCTCTACCGTGTGCAGTCCGGCGACACGCTCGATCTGCTCGCCGGACGATTCAACGCGCCGCTCGACGAACTGCTGAGACTCAACAATCTTTCGGCCAGCGACTCGCTGGTGGAAGACGAACTGATTCTCGTTCCGGCCCGGCTCGATCAAACCGGCCCCGATTTCAAGATCATCCCCGACTCGGAACTGGTGTACAGTCTCGGCGTGGCCGGGTTCGACATCGGCGGCTTCATCGAGTCGCAGGGCGGCTATCTCGCCCGCCACCGCGAATACGTGCGCGGGGCGATGCGCACCTCTGCCGAGATCGTGCAGATGGCCGCGCTCGACAATTCGATCAGCCCGCGAATCCTCCTCGCCATTCTCGAATACCGTTCGGGCTGGGTGACGAACCCCACCGAACCCGAAGACAAAATGTTTCCCATCGTTCCCAATCAACGGCGGCAGGGACTCTTCAATCAACTCGATTGGCTGGCCGACACCCTCAACCCCGGCTATTACCGTTGGCGTGATGGGGCCGTCACCGCGCTTGACTTCCCCGACAGTGAGCAAATGCGCATTTATCCTGCGCTCAACGCCGGCACGGTGTCGCTTCAATATTTCTTCTCGCGCCTCTACAACGAGTCCGAATGGGAAGGCGTCGTCGGCCCCGACGGGCTGCACGCAACATTCACCGCGCTCTTCGGCGATCCGTTCGAGCGGGCGGTCGAGCCGCTCATCCCTCCCGGATTGACTCAGCCCGAATTTCAATTGCCATTCGAAAGCGACACGACATGGCTGTTCATCAGCGGGCCGCACGCCGCGTGGGAACCCGGCAGTCCGTGGGCCGCGCTCGACTTCGCGCCGCCCTCCGAAACCGCCGGATGCTTCGTGTCGGATCAATGGGTGACGGCCCCTGCCGCTGGAGTCGTCGCGCGATCCGAAGCTGGAGTCGTCGTGATCGATCTCGACGGCGACGGGCGCGAACAGAGCGGGTGGGCGATTCTGCTTTTGCACATCGCCGAAAAGGATCGCGTGCCCGCCGGGGCGAACGTGGAAGCCGGTGACCTCATCGGCCATCCGTCGTGCGAGGGAGGCCGCTCCACCGGCACGCACGTTCACATCGCTCGCAAGTTCAACGGCGAATGGATTCCCGCCGACGGCTCTATTCCCTTCGATCTCAGCGGATGGGTGGCGCACTTCGGGCCGCGAGAGTACAAAGGCACGATGACGAAAGGCGGCGACACGATCACCGCTTGCGAATGCTCGGCAGAGGTGGCCGGGATTTCAATCGGGCGGTGAGGATGGTGATCGGGAGTCGGTGATCAGTGATCGGTGATCAGTAGCCACCTGCCACCTGCCACTTGCTACTCGCCATTCGCCATCCGCCATTCGTCCTCCATCGCTTTTCGTTGTACAATCCCCCTTCGATGATCTACGGCACACTGCATCTGCGCCTTTCGAGCGGGCAACAGCAGTCGTACAACATCAGCCAGTCCAGCATCCTCATTGGGCGCGGTCTCGCCAGCGATCTCATCATCCCCGACTCGACCGTTGCGCCCACGCACGCGCGCCTCACCTTTCAGCGCGGCGAAGTCGTGCTCGAAGACCTCGGCTCCATCGGCGGCACGTTCATCAGCGGCGTGCGGTTGGAAGCGAAGAAGCCGTACGTGCTCAATCGCGCCGAGATGATTCGATTCGGCGGAGTGGACGCGGTGCTGGCCCCGGCCAACTCTGCGCCGCCCGAATGGCCCCCGGCGGCGGCCGCCCCCGCGCCCGAACCGGCTCCGCAACCGTCGCCGGAGTCCTCCGCCGAAGTTCAACCGCCGCCCGTCCCGCGTTACGTCAGCCTCAAACTTAATCCCAAACGATCGGCGCGCGATTTTTCCGTTAGCATCGTTCGCTCCGCCGACGACCCCGATCCCACCCCGCAGACTCTGTTGCTGGCCGGAAGCGACCCCACCGAAGATTTGGCCTTCACGTTCAAACCGCAAATTCTCAAACTCGAGCCGGGCCAAACGAAAACCTCGCAGTTACAAGTGCGCGGCCTGCCCGGCACGTTCACCATCACCGTTGCGGGCAAAGGTAAAAGTTATTCTGCCGCCAGCAAAGCGGCGCTCGTCGCCCCCGACCGCACGATGATCATCATGGCCATCATCGCCGGAGTGTTGGCCTGCGTCAGCGGCATGTTTGCGCTGGCCTCGTGCCCCACCGCACTGCGCGCCGTGTGCGGCTTCGTGCCCGCCAATCCCATCTCGATGGCGCTGTCCACTTCGACGTTCACGCCCTCGCCCACCTTCACCGCCTCGGCCACGCCCACCGCCACTTCGACTCCCACGCAAACCCCAACTCAAACTCAAACATCCGTCGGCACGCCCGTCGGCGCAGGCCTCACCGTCACCGCACAGCCGTCGGCGCAGTCGGGTGCTATTCTCACATTCAAGCGACAGCAGGCCAACGGCACGTTCACACTGCTGGCGCTGGCCCCGGGCGGTGAGCCTGTGCCGCTCATCGCCGATCAAAAAGATGTGCGCGTGCTCGACTATTCGAGCAAAGACAATTTGCTGGCTATCGACGTTTTCAATGGAAGCACGCGCACGCTGTGGCTGGTGAAAGGCGACGGCGTGCATGTTCGCGAATCGATCAACGACGGTTGGATCACCATTCGCAACGCTGACTTCGCGCCCGATGGATCGTTCCTCGTCCTCGACACGCTCAACGCCAGCGGCAAAGCGCAATACTTTTTCTACGGCCCGGATGGGATTCTCCAACGCGATCTCACTCTTCTCACTCCCACCCTCACGCCCACGATCACGTTGACGCCGACGATCACTCGCACGCCGACCAACACGCTCACGCCGAGCAGCACTCCCACATCGAGCAACACCCCAACGGCCAGCAGCACCCCCACCGCGACGAGAACGCCATGAGAGAAGCCAGAAGACAGAAGACAGAAGGCAGGAGGCCGAATAGCCGACACCCGACTTCCGTCGCCCATCGTCCATCGTTATTGTTTCATTGTTTATTGTTCATTGTTTCATTGCTCATTGCCTCGTGTATGCCTTCCGGTGTGGCCGACTTCGCGGCCAAAGGCGGGCGGATGGTGATCCTCAACAGCAACGATCTATATGTGCTATCGAAGGATGACCCCGACACCGACTTCTACACCTTCTTCCCCGACTCACGCTACCGCCCGGTGCTCTCGCCCGATGGCTCGGCGCTGGCCTATGTCGATCGGGGAGGCCGCCTCACCTATCAACCGCTCGACGGCTCCGCGCCGCGCGTGCTCATCTCGCAACCCATCGGGCGGCCCGGCCCCGGTATGCTCACCTTCTTGCCCGACGGCCACCTTCTTCTCTTCGACGCCAGCTCCACTGCCGACCGATACATCCGCGTCTTCGACGTGACCGACGGGCAAACGACTCTGTGGCTCACCGGCATCAATCACGTTTTCGTGAGCGTGGATGCGGTGGAGACCAAAGTTGCGCCCACGCAAGTGACTCCGTATGGAGTGGGGCGGGTGGATGCCAGCAAAGTCGAGAAGTTCAATTTTGTGCTCGTGCCCACCACCTGCCTCACCGAAGAGAAGACCTGCTTCTATTCATACACCGCCGACTCGGGCGGCATTCAGGATAACGGCCTCCTGCCCCGCGTGTACGATACCGACTCGCAGATCTTCTTCTCCCGCCGCGTCAACGACGATCTCACCGCCGGATTGCTCACGCCCGATGGAACGCATCTTGTTCTGCGCCTGCGGAGCATCGTCTCGCCCGACTCGGCGCAGAGCCTTTACGTCATTAACCTTGCCAGCAACGAGCCGCCCGTGCCGCTGATCGAAAACGCCTTTGGCCGCCCCGACTATTCCATTGCGCCCGACGGCAGTGTGATCGCGTACGAAGAAACGATCAACGGCGTGGCCTTCGTGCGCCTTTTCAACGTGGCCACCGGCGAGCGCACCGACCTCGGCCCCGGCACCTTCGACCCGCAGTGGTGGCGGTGACTCGTTTGGCTTGCGTGGGTATAATGATGGCTGAGGATTGTGAGGAGCGCCATGAGCGATTATGCTATTCCCTCCGATGTGATCCAACAATTGGAAGAAGTTGCAACTGACGAACACCGCAATGTAGCCGAGCTATTAGGCGATATTGTGCGAGCCTATATTGCTCGCCGCCACGATGAGAAAATCTCGGCTGAAACGGCTCGTTTTCGGGCCGCCCATGCTGAGATTCGCGCCGCCTATGCGGATCGATATATTGCGATGCGCGATGGCAAAGTGTTGGATCACGACAGCGATGTATCCCTTCTTCGCCAGCGCGTTCGCGGGCAATATGGCAATGCGGCTATCCTGATAGCGTTTGTTGCGTCGGAGCCTGTTCAGGAATTCCGCATCCGCCGCCCGCGCGTTGAACGGATCGGTTCATGAGTCAGCCGTATTCCCGCGATTACAATCCGTCTGCCCCGGTTCTGCCCGTATCCTTTGGCCCTCCGGGTGAGCGCCCTACCTTCGGCCCCTATCCGGGTTTGGTCGATTCCGGAGCCGATGTCTCGATTGTGCCAAAAGGACTTCTGGCTCGTATGGGCGTTCCTTCTGTCGAGGAAGTTTTCATGCGAGGCCAATGGGGTGAGCGGCGCGTTGCATGGCTATTCTTGGTTGATTTGGAAATCGCTGGACTCCGGTTTGGAGATGTCTATGTAGCTGGCGACGATGGCGATGAGATTATCATTGGGCGCAACATCATTAACAAGATTTCTCTTTTTCTGGATGGGCCGAAAGAGCAGACTGATGTGCTGGATGAGGCCGTTGCCAACCGAATTCGCGCCCGGCGATAATGCCTTTCACCCTCTCCAACCCTCACCTTCATTTCACCCTCGACCCCGCCGCCTCCTCGTGGTCACTCTTCACGCAAAAAACTGAAACGCCTTCCATCGAAGGCGCGCGCTTCAACGGCCTCTTCCGCTTCTCCGATTCCGGCTGGCCGCATCTCGGCGGCCTGCGAACGTGGCAATGGGCTGGCCGCCTCGACGGCGCGGACATCTCCTCGCGCAAACAAAACGAGTCGCCGCACGGCCCGCTGAACATCCTCACCGTTCGCGCGCGCTCCGGCCTCGATGCCCTCGCCGTCACCGTCGAATTCGCATTGCCCACCCGCTTCCCGTTTTTGCTCATCCGCCTTCGCGTTGCCAACACTGGGAGCAAACCGTTCCGCGTCGTGCGCCTCAACCCGCTGTTCGTCGGCGCACTGCATCACTGCGGCTCGCTTCGGCTCGCGCCTGATTCCGCGCCGCTGACGTTTTTTTCCAACGGCTGGCAATCGTGGAGTTTCGCCGGGGCGCTCACCGCCAACCGCACCCAACCGCGCACGCGACTCAAATTCATTCAGACCCCGCTCATCGAAAACCCGCTCACGCCCACCTCCGATTTCGCCGGGCAATTCTCCAGCGATATGTTCGGCGTGCTGGCCTGCCCCTCGCACCGCGCGGCCATCGTTGCCGGGTTCATCGCTCAGCGCGAGCAGTTCGGTTCGGTGGATGCGGTGGCGCGGCCCGAGTCGGCCTCCCTTCGAGTCCGCGCCCAATGCGATGATGTGATCGTCCCGCCCGGCGGCGAACTGCTCACCGATTGGGCCTACCTTCAACTGCTCACCGATTACGGACTTGATCCCCTCGCCGACTACGGGGAGGCCGTCGCCCGCGAGAACAGCGCCCGCGTTCCGGCGGAAACGCCTGTGGGCTGGTGCTCGTGGTATCACTATTTCAACAAAGCCACCGAAGCCGATGTGCGATCCAATCTTGGGCAGATCGCCGCCGGAAAAGATCGCTTGCCGCTCTCGCTGATTCAACTCGACGACGGCTTTCAACAAAACGTCGGCGATTGGTTTGTCGCCAACGGCAAATTCCCCTCCGGCCTCCGCGCCCTCGCCGACTCGATTCGCGGTGACGGCTTCACTCCCGGCCTCTGGCTTGCGCCGTTCATCGCCCGCCCCGACTCGGAGATCGCTCGCCATCACCCCGACTGGTTTCTTCGGAATCGAATCGGTCTCCCGGCCAACGCCGGATTCGTTTTCGATTCGTTCGCGCGCGGCCTCGATGTGACTCACCCCGCCGCGCAGGATCACCTCCGCCGATTGATCAGCACAGCAGTGAATGAGTGGGGCTTCCCCTATCTCAAACTCGATTTTGTATACGCCGCCGCACTGCCCGGCGCGCGGCACGATGCTACGCGCACGCGCGCGCAAGCCATGCGACTCGGACTCGAACTCATCCGCGAGGCCGCCGGGCCGCAAACATTTTTGCTCGGCTGTGGCTGTCCGTTGGGCAGTGCGGTGGGGCTTGTGGACGCAATGCGCGTGAGCGCCGATGTGGAGGTGCGTTGGCGGCCACAGTATCGGCGCGTGTCGTTTCCGTTTCGCAATGAGCCGGGTATGCCTTCGGCGCGCAACGCCATTCGCAACGACCTCGCCCGCGCCCCACTGCATCGCCGCTGGTGGCTCAACGATCCCGATTGCTTGCTCATGCGCGGCGGCCTCGCCCTCACCCTCGACGAACAAATCGCGCTCGCCACCGTCATCGCCCTCAGCGGCGGCATGTTCTTTGTTTCGGACGATATGGCCGCGCTTACGGACGAGCGGCGAAAAATGATCGAGCCGCTGTTGCCGGTGTTGGGCAAAACGGCCCTGGCCCGCGACTGGCTGGAAAAGGAAATGCCGGAAGTGATGCAACTGCCCCTGCGCGGCGCAACGGGCGAGTGGACAGTGTTCGGGATTTTTAATTGGGAAGATCGCGCCGCCGCCCGCTCTGTGCCGGTGGATTCCGACAGCCACCTCTTCGACTTTTGGACTCAAACCTACCATCGCTCTGCCGCGCCGCTCGCCCTCCCGATGATGCCGCCTCACAGTGGCCGCCTTTTCGCTGTTCGGCCCGTTTCCGCCGCGCCGCAGTTTATCGGCTCGTCGCTCCATTTTTCGCAGGGCGGCGAAGTGACCGAATGGGAGGGAACCGAACGCGGCCTCCGATTCGTCATTAACCTCAACCGGGTTGCCGAGGGGTTTGTGACGTTGGCGCTTCCCCACGCCTCTCGGACTCCCGCCGCGCGATTGGCCGACGGAATCTACCGTTTGCCCATCGAAGTGAACAAACGAGCCGAATTCACCGTAGAATGGTGAACGTCATCCCCGCCCGCGCTCTTCCCCGTAGGTGAAATCACCGATGGGCAGGCAAAGAGGGGGAGTAGCCATAACCATGTGCATGTGCTATCCTAAACCTGTGCTCAGGGCAAGACTCTTCGCGGCGTTTCTTCTCATCGCAGTAGCGGCGGCCTCCACGGGAGCCGCGGCCCGGGCGCAAACATCGGGCCTCACCATGTCGGTGCGCGCCGGGTTCGACGGATACTACAAAGATGGAATGTGGATTCCAATCCGCATCACATTGGCAAACGACGGCCCCGACGCCAGCGGCTCGGTGGTGATCGCCGCACCGCGCTACGATGGATCGACGGTGGATTACGTTCGCCCGGTGGAACTGCCCGGCGGCTCGCGCAAAGAAGTGAATATGTTTGTGTCGGTTGAGGGCTACGTGGGCAAGATCAGCGTGGCCTACATGTCGGGCGGGACTCAACTCGCTACGGCATCGGCGCGCATCACTCAGGCAACGACCTCCGATCTTTTGTACGGGGTGCTGGCCGCCAGCCCATCCACGTTCAATGTGCTCACCCGCATCGACCCGATCAACGGGCAGGGGCGAGTGGCGCAGTTGTCGGTGGAGGATTTGCCTTCGGCTGCGGTGGCGTGGCGCGCGCTCGATCTGCTCATCATCTCCGATGTGGACACCGGGCAGCTCAGCGCCGAGCAAAAAGATGCGATGCGGGCGTGGGTGGCCGGGGGCGGGCGGCTCATTGTAGCCGGAGGCCCCTCGTGGCAGAAGACGGCGCTCGGGTTGGGTGATCTGCTTCCCTTCGCTCCGTCGGGCGCGCAAACGGTGACGGGTTTGGAGTCGATGGTAGCGTATGCGCTGGAGGCGGGACTCGATGGCTCGGCGATTGCCGCGACGGGCAATGTGTCGCCGGGCGCCACTGTGACGGTGTCGGCCTCATCCCCGAAAACGCCGCTCGTCGTGGAGGGTCTGCACGGTTATGGCCGCGTGACCTTCTTTGCCTTCGATCCGAGTCTGGAGCCTTTTCGGCGATGGGCGGGGATGGAAGGCGTGTATCGCAATTTGCTTTCGCAAACCAGTGAGCGGCCCGGGTGGTCGGGGCCGTATCGCAATTGGTACAACGCGGGGGAAGCGGTCAACGCCATTCCGGGAATCGGTTTGCCCCATGTGTTGCAGGTGTGTGTCTTTCTCGGCGGGTACGTGTTCGCGGTGGGGCCGCTCAACTATCTTATCCTTCGCCGCCTCAAGCGCCGCGAATTGGCATGGCTCACTATTCCGGGAATGGTTGTGCTGTTCACGGCCATCACCTACTTTGCCAGCTTCGGGCTGCGCGGCACACGCGCCACACTGCATCGGCTGACGGTGGCGCAAGTGTGGGAGAACTCCGACCGGGCGCAAGTGGAAACATTGGTGGGCATCTTTTCGCCTCGCCGCTCCGAATACGATCTGCAAGTGGACGGCGATGTGTTGTTGCGGCCTCTGCCGTCGGATATGTATTACGGGACGGTGGACACTTCGTTGACGGGCGCGCGGATCGAGCAGAGCGACACATCGGTGATCCGCAACGTGCGTGTGGATGTGGGAGCGATCAAGCCGTTTGTGGCGCAGGGGCAAATCGCCGCGCCGAAGTTTTCGTCGTCCATCACTTATTCGGTGATTGGCTCGCAATCGGTGCTCGAAGGCAAGATCGCCAATCTCAGTGAGATCACTCTGCATGATGCAGTGGTGTTGGCCTTTGGCGGGTACCAAACCATCGGCGACGTTCCGGCGGGTGGAGAGGTGGAGGTGAACATCCCGTTCGGCGCGTACCGCGCCACGTGGACGGTTCAATCGCCCAATCAGATTCTGCCGCCCGGCGTGTCGTCGCCGTACGGTTTCCCCGGCGGACACTATTCGGGATACGACTCGACGATTGAGAATATTTTGGGCACGGTGTCGTATTACGACAATCGCGAAACCTATCGCCGCTACTCGATGCTCACGTGGATGTTCGATCCATACAGCAGCGGCGGGCGCGGAAGCGGCACGTATCTTGTGGGCTGGACGGACGAGTCTCCGGTGAATGCTTCGCTGGTGGGCGACGGGTTCAACACCGCCGATCAGACGATGTACATTGTGCGCCTCAATCCGCAGATGGTGGTGAGCACGGGCGCGATTGCCGTGCCGCCGGGATTGATGACGTGGGAGTTGATCGATCCGGATTCGGGGGGCGGCGGCTCCCCTTATGATTCCTATTTGAGTCAGGGCTACTTCTCTCTGCGGTTCAGGCCGTTCACTCGAATGGAGTATCAGCGCGTGGGGTCGCTCACCCTCAACCTTCTATCCTATGGCGCAACGGGCACTGCGCCGCTGACGCTGAGTCTGTGGGATCAGCAAGAAGGCGTGTGGGTGGCGCAACCGAATCTCAATTGGGGCAGTACGTTGATTTCAGCGCCGGGGCGCTTTGTTGCCAGCGACGGCCACATTGACGTGCGCGTGGAGAACTCCAGTTTTCAGAATTCGGTGAGTATCGAAAGTCTGGATTTTTCTTTGGTGGTGGAGAGGTAGTTGGGTGGGTGGTTGGGTGGTTAGGTGGTTGGGTGGTTGAAGTTGGCGGCTTGGTTTTCAATTCCTGAACCCAAATTACTTTTATGGCTCCGATCATCGAGATACATCATCTTCGCAAAACGTACGGCAAGTTGACGGCTGTGGAGGATTTGTCTCTGCACGTCGAGCCGGGCGCGATCTTCGGATTCGTGGGCCCCAACGGCGCGGGCAAAACGACGACGATGCGCATTCTCACTACGCTCATGTCGCCCTCCGGCGGCGAGGCGTGGGTGGCCGGCCATTCGGTGACCAAGGACCCGCGCGGCGTGCGCCGGGCCATCGGCTACATGCCCGACTTCTTCGGCGTGTACGACGACATGTCGGTGTGGGAGTATCTCGACTTCTTCGGCGCGTGCTACGAAATCCCCGAAGCCAAACGCGCTTCGATCAACAAAGATTTGCTGGAACTGGTGGATTTGGCGCATCGTCGAGATGATAGGGTGGAGGGACTCTCGCGGGGCATGAAACAGCGGTTGGCGCTGGCGCGAACGCTGGCGCACGATCCGCAAGTGCTCATTCTCGATGAGCCCGCCTCTGGCCTCGACCCGCGCGCTCGCATCGAGATCCGCGAACTATTGGTGGAACTTGCGCGGATGGGCAAGACGATTTTTTTCTCCACGCACATCCTCGCCGACGTGGCCGAGATTTGCACCGACGTGGGCATCATCGAGGCCGGGAAACTGGTGGCGATGGGCAAGCTGGAAGAGATGCAGAGGCGGCTCATGCCGCACCGGCGAATCCATGTGACGCTCATCGGCAAGATCGACGAAGCGCAGGCATTGTTGGCGGGGGTGGAAGGGGTGACAGCGGTGAATGTGGAGAGTCAAGTTGAGCCGCCGGGGCGGTCGGAGATTGTGGTGGAATACAACGGCGACGACACCGAAGTGAGCGCCATCCTCGCCAAGTTGATCGGCGCAAGCATTCCGGTCGTTCACTTCAGCGAAGACGTGCGCGATATGGAAGCCGTGTTTATGCAGGCGACGAAGGGGATTGTGTCGTAATGGCCGAATCAGCACTGCCCACTCCCAAACCCCAGAAGGCTCCCAAGAAGCCAACGCTCTCCCTCCGCGAGCGACTTGCCGCCAACCCGGTGATACTCAAAGAACTGCGCGGACGGATGCGCGGCAATCGCGGCTTCATCACGCTCACGGTGTATCTCGGACTCATGGGCTTGTTCACGGTGCTGTTGTATCTTGCTTACACGGCCTCGACGACCAACGTGTACGGCCCCAGCAATCAGATCGCGGGCAAGGTGGTGTTTGCCGGGCTGGTGGGCGTGGAACTGTTCCTCGTGTGCTTCATCGCCCCGGCCTTCACGGCGGGCGCAATCTCCGGCGAGCGCGAACGGCAAACCTACGAACTTCTGCGCACCACACTGCTCCCGGCGCGTTCGCTGGTGATGGGCAAACTGACTTCGGCGCTGTCGTTCATCGTGCTATTGCTGTTCGCCGCCGTGCCATTGCAAAGCCTTGCCTTTCTGCTCGGCGGCGTCGCGCCCGAAGAGGTGATGATCTCGCTTGTCGTTCTGCTCGTCACCGCGCTGGCCTCCGGATCGGCGGGCATCTTCTTCTCGGCCATCATGCGCCGCACGTTGGGCGCCAGCGTGCTCACCTATGCTTTCGCCCTCGTCTCGGTGCTGGGCCTGCCGCTGCTCATGCTCACCTTCATTCCGGCCTACGATATTTTCTTTTACGGCTACGGCAGCTCGCCCAGCCCGCTGTTGCAAGCCGTGCTTATCTACGGCTTCGGCGTGCTGGTGTGCCTCAACCCTCTCGCCACCGCGCTGTTCACCGAAGCCATTCTCGTCAATGAGCACAGCGCATTGGGCATGTCGTATTCCCTCAGCAACGGCGCAACCATTCCTCTCGTCTCGCCGTGGATACCCTACACATTCATCTGCCTCTTCTTTAGTTTGGCGATGATTCTGATCACCATTCAGATCGTGAAGAGGAAGGAGACCTCATGACAAGATGACTGGATGAAAATGATGACAGGATGAACGCAATGCCATCTTGTCACCTTCTTCATCTTGTCATCCCATCATTCTTCAAATTGGCCGCCTCCATCACCGACCTCGAACGTTCGCTGAGCCATTGGCTGACGTGGTATCGCACGCGGCAGACTGCCCGCTGGGCCGCGCGTGGGCTGATGCTGGGCGTGATGATTGCGTTCGGCTTCACTGTTGTCGCCCGACTGCGCCCCACCTTTTCACTGCAACAGCTGACTCAGATCGCCGCGCTGGCCGCCGTGCTCGGCGCGGCGTGGGCCGCGTTGGCCGCGTGGCTGTGGCCGCACTCGCGACTCGGCGCGGCGCGATATTTTGATCTCGCCTTCGATCTCGGCGAGCGAACGAGCACGGCTTTCGAGTTGGCTCGCCAAAAGATCGACGCCCCCCATTGGCTGATCCGGCAACAACTCGACGACGCGGTGGCCGCCGCCTCGCATGTGAACCCTCGCGAAAAACTTCCTATCCGATTCACCCGCGTGGAAATCCTCGCGCTGTTGGCCTCGGTTGCGCTGTTGATGTGTTCGCTGGTCATCCCCAACGAGCAGTTTGCGGCGCTGGCCCGCCAGCAGGCGGTGAAAGAAGCGGTGGCCGAGCAGGTCGAGCAACTCGAAGTGATCCGACAACAGATCCAAGAGAACGACTCGCTGACCGGCGATCAAAAAGAGGAACTGACGAAGCCGCTCAACGAAGCGATCAAGCAATTGCAGGAGGGCGATCTGACTCAAGAGCAAGCCCTCTCCACGCTTTCGCAGGCCGAACAGCAGTTGCGGCAATTGGCCGACCCCAATGCGTTGGCGCAAGCGCAAAGCCTGCAACAGGCGGGCGAGCAACTGGCTCAGAACCAACAGACCCAGTCGTTAGGCGAAGCGTTGCAGAACAATGATCTGGCGGGCGCGGCGCAAGCCTTGGCGAATATGGATGTATCGCAAATGACACCCGCCGAGCAGCAACAGTTGGCCTCATCGCTCGAACAGGCGGCGCAACAATTGCAGAGCACGAACCCCGAACTTGCCCAGCAATTGCAGCAAGCCGCCGATGCTCTGCGCAACGGCGACACGGCGGCGGCGCAAGCGGCGCTCAATGCCGCTTCGCAAACGATGGCCTCCACTGCGTCGCAGGTCGCGCAAGCGCAGGCGGCCTCCCAAGCGGCCTCGCAAGTGAACAGCGGGCAGCAGTCGGTGGCGCAAGCCGGGTCACAGGGTCAGCAAGGGCAGCAGGGGCAGGGAAATGGTCAAGGCCAAGGGCAGGGGCAAGGTCAGGGCCAAGGGCAGGGGCAGGGACAAGGGCAGGGTTCGAATCAACAGTCGGGGCAGGAGGGCGGCGGTGGCGGCGCGGGGCGCGGAGAAGGCAACGGAGAGACGCACGGCGGCGAGGCGGGCGATCAGTCGTCGAACAATAATGGCCCGGGCGATGGCGGCATCCGTCCACCCGAACCGATCTATTCGCCATATCGGTTGGGCGGATCGGGCGGGCCGGAAGTGAATTTGCCCGAAGGCGGCAACGGCGATTCCGGCAATGAGATCGTTGGCGAAGGCCCCAGCAACGTGCCCGACAACGGCGAGGCGCACGTCCCGTACAGCGACGTTTACAACGAATACAACGATGCGGCTCAGCATGCGATTGACAGCGATCAAGTTCCCTCCACGCTCAAGCCTGTTGTGCGAGATTATTTCAGTTCACTGCAACCGTGAACCCCTTCCCCCAACCCCTCCCCCATTTGCGAATTCACAAATGGGGGAGGGGCAGGGGTGGGGGTCAAGCTATGACCGAAGAACTCACTATTCAAGAATTTCGTAGCACGGCCTCGGCCATCGAAGCCGAAGTGGGCAAGGTGATCGTGGGCCAGCAAGAAGTGGTGCGGCACGTGCTCATCTGCGTGCTCACCGGCAACCACGCTTTGCTCGAAGGCGTGCCGGGTTTGGGCAAAACCATGCTCATCCGCACGCTCTCCAACGTGCTCGATCTGAAATTCTCGCGCATTCAATTCACGCCCGATCTCATGCCCGCCGACATCGTCGGCACCGACATCATCGAAGAATCTGCCGACGGCAAACGCGCCTTTCGCTTTCAGCCCGGCCCGATCTTTTCCAACCTCGTGCTGGCCGACGAGATCAACCGCGCCACGCCGAAGACCCAATCGGCTCTGCTCGAAGCCATGCAGGAAAAATCGGTGACGGTGGCCAAGAAAACCTATCGCCTCGACGAGCCGTTCTTTGTGCTCGCCACGCAGAACCCGCTCGAAATGGAAGGCACGTATCCACTGCCCGAAGCGCAATTGGATCGATTCATGTTCAAGGTTTGGGTGAAGTTCCCCTCGCCGCACGAATTGGTGGACATCCTCGGTCGCACCACCGGCAAAGAGATGCCCGTCGCCAGCCAAGTGGCCGACGCGGCGACGATCATCCGCATGGGGCAGATGGCGCGGCAGACGCCGGTGGCTTCGCACGTCACCGATTACGTCGCCCGGCTGGTCGTTGCCACCCATCCCGATCACCCCTCTGCCTCGCCGATGGTCAAACAGTTCGTGCGCTACGGCTCCAGCCCGCGCGGCGCGCAAGCCATCATCCTCGGCGCCAAAGTGGCGTCGATCATGTCGGGCCGCTACAACGTGGCCTTCGAAGATATTGAGATCGTCGCTCCCGCCGCTCTGCGCCACCGCATGATCCTCAACTTCGAAGGGCAGGCCGAAGGCGTGGCCCCCGACGACATCGTGGCCGAACTGCTCAAGACGGTGCCGAAGCAAGTTGAAGAACGGCGCGAAAAAGCGGCCGCGTAAGACTTCAAACTTCAAATTTCAAACTTCAAAGTTTGGAGTTGGGAGTTTGAAGTTTGAAATTTCGCCTCAGTGCTCTTCGACGAATCTACTCTCCGCAAACTCGATCAACTCGCCCTCGTAGCCGGGCGGGTGCGCGCCGGGCAAATGAAGGGCGAGCGCCGTTCCACCAAACGCGGCATGTCCATCGAGTTCGCCGATTACCGCGATTACGTTCGCGGCGACGATCTGCGCCGCGTGGATTGGAATGTGTACGCCCGCCTCGAGCGCCCGTTCATCAAACTCTTCGAGGAAGAAGAAGACCTCGCAGTGCATGTGATTGTGGACGCCTCGCGCTCGATGAATTGGCCTCCCGACTCAATGAGCGGGGACGCCGACTCCGCGAAGCAGCGCAACAAGTTTCAGTACGCCGTTCATCTCGCCGCCGCGTTGGGGCACATCGCCCTCGCCGCCGGAGATCGCCTCACCGTGACGGCGATAACCGGCGGCGGCCTGCCCACCACTCGATTCGGCCCCACGCGCGGCCGCGGCGGCACAGCGCGGATGCTCAAGTTTCTCGGCGACCTCAAGCCCGAAGGCCTCACCGATCTCGACGGCGCCCTTCGCAACTATGTTATCGCCTCCCATCGCGCCGGGCTGGCTTTCGTCATCACCGATCTTTTTTCGCCCGCCGGATACCAGTCCGGACTCTCGGCTCTGCAGAGCAAAGGGCACGAAGTGGGACTCATTCACGTGCTCGCGCCCGAAGAAGTAGACCCGCCGCTGGCCGGTGACTTGCAATTGCTCGATGTGGAGACGGGCGACCCGCAGGATGTGTCGGTGGATGGGCCGCTGCGCGACCTGTACAAGCGTCGCGTGCAATCGTGGCGCGACGAGATCGAAGCCCACTGCCTCAAGCGCGGCGCGCACTACGTGCCCGTCACCACCGACACGAAGTGGGATCAGATCGTGCTGTATCAGATGAGAAGGATGGGGATTGTGAAATGAGTTTCCTCACCCCTCTCTTCCTTTCCCTCTCGGCCCTCGCCGCTCCGATCATTATTCTGTACATGCTGAAGTTGCGGCGGCGCGAAACCGAAGTGTCGTCGGTGATGTTGTGGCGCATGGTTCTGCGCGACCGCGAAGCCAATGCGCCGTGGCAGCGCCTGCGCCGCAACATTCTTCTGCTTCTGCAACTATTGCTGCTGGCACTGCTCGTTGTCGCGCTCGCCCGCCCGTTTCTCCCCGTGCCTGTCGTCGCCAGCGGCCAGATTACCGTTTTGCTCGACGCCTCGGCCTCAATGAACGCCGCCGATGTTCAACCCTCGCGCTTCGAGGAAGCCAAGAAGATCGCGCGCGGCCTCGCCAACGATCTCTCCGACGAAAGTTTGATGACCCTCATTCTCGTCAGCGAACAGCCCGGCGTGATCGCCTCGGCCTCCGGCGACAAACGCGAACTGATCGCCGCCATTGATTCTGCTAAACCGAGTGTGGGCATCGCCAACTGGGAAGCGGCCTTTGCCCTCGCCGCCGGAGCCAATGGCAGTGTCGCCAACTCCACCACCGTGCTCATTTCCGATGGCGGCCTCCCCGAAAAGAGTCCGCCGCTCACCGGCGAAGTGCGGTACGTGCCCATCGGAACCGAGTCGGCCAACCTCGCAGTGAGCGCCCTTTCGATTCGGCCCGGGCCCGGCGGCCCGCAAGTCTTCGCTAGTGTCACTAACTACGGCGAGGCCGAAGCCAAAACGATCCTCACCCTCAATCTCGACGGCGAGTTATTCAACGCCCAACAACTCACCGTGTCGCCGGGCAAAACATCCAACGTGATTCTCACCGCTTACGAGGGCGTGGTGCGAGCTGAAGCCGTGCTCTCGCCGCCTGCCGGAGTGACGACGACCGACTACCTGCCCGCCGACGATCGCGGCTTCGCTGTGTACAACCCGCCGCAGTCGGGGCGCGTGCTCTTCCTCTCGAATCAGGGCAACCGTTACATCGAGCAGTTGCTGGCCGCGTTCCCCGGCATCGAGCCGTATCGCGCTCCGGTGGATTCGCCTCTGCCCTCCGACCCGTTCGATCTCTACGTTTACGACGGCGCGATCTCCAGCGAACTGCCGGCCAAAGAACTGCTCATCTTCAATCCGCCGCCCAACGCACTGTTCAACATCGACGGCGAGTTCGCGCCTGCCCTCGCCAGCGCCGTGACCACTGCCGAAGACGATCCGCTTCTGCAATTCGTGGACTTGAGCAATGTGCACATTCTCAAAGCAGTGGACGCACAGACTCCGGCATGGGCGCGCGCGCTTGCCTCCATCGAAGGCAAGCCGCTCATCTTTTACGGCACGCTCGAACGGCGGCGCATCGTCGTCTTCACTTTTGATCTGCGCGACTCCGATCTGCCCCTGCAAATCGCTTACCCGATTCTGATGTCGAATCTGATCGAATGGCTCACGCCCTCCACCGTCATCTCGGCGGATGACATCATTCATCCGGGGGACTCGGTCACCATTCGGCCGGCGGTGGGCGAACAGGCGGTGGGCATCTTCGCTCCCGACGATCAATTGTTCACCGCCGGAGTGACGAACGCTGGAGCGTTGTTTGCCGACACGACTCAACTCGGCATTTACGGAGTGGGCACGGCCTCGGCGCAAGAGGGCGGAAAGTTCGCCGGGTTCTTCGCCGTGAATCTTTTCAGCGCGCGCGAGAGCAACATCCAGCCCGCCGCCACGCTCACGGTGGGCCGGGCGCAAGTGGCGGCCTCAGTGCGCGATCAAGTGGGCCAACGCGAACTGTGGCCCTTCGTGGCCGCCGCCGCGCTTGCAATACTGCTCATCGAGTGGTGGGTGTATCACCGGGGGTCGTCACTGCCCGCCGCGCCGGGATGGAGAGGACTGTTTCAGCGAAAGAAGGCAGGGGCATGATTGTTCATTTTCTCATTGTTCATTGATCGTTAGATCGTGACTTTCTCCTCACCCCTTTTCCTCCTCCTCTTCCTTCTCACCCCGCTCATCCTGTGGTTGGGGTGGCCGTCGCGCGCCGTCTCGCGGCGAAGGGAGATCGCCAGCCTCGCTGTGCGGCTGATCCTCTTCGCCGCGCTCGTGCTCTCGCTGGCCGGACTTGAACTCGTGCGCACCGCAGACAACCTCGCCGTCGTCTTTCTCGTGGATGTGTCGGACTCGATGCCCGAAGGCGCGAAGGCCGGGGCAGTGGCATGGGTTCAGCGAGCCATCACTCAAATGGGGCCGGACGATAAAGGCGCGGTGATTCTCTTCGGCGGCGATGCGCTGGTGGAACACCCGATGACTTCGACGCGGACGATCAGCGAGTTCACTTCGATCCCGGTGACCAACGCCACCGATCTCTCGCAAGCCATTCGACTCGCGCTGGCCCTCTTCCCCGCGCAGGCCGCCAAACGAATCGTGATCATCTCCGACGGCATCGCCACCACCGGCAACGCCGAAGAGGCCGCGCGGTTGGCCGCCGCCGCCGGGGCGCAGATCACCGCCGTGCCCGTCGTGCGCGGCGAGGCCCAAACCAGCGAGTCCCTCGTTACCGATGTGAGCGCGCCATCGTCGTTGCGGCAGGGTGAAGAGTTCACCCTCAACATCCGAGTCAAATCGTCGGTTGCCCAGCGAGTGGGTGTGCGCGTGTTCGCCGGAGCCGAAGTGGTGTACGAGGGCACGCTCGAATTGATCGCCGGTGAGCAATCGTACCCGGTGACGCTCAAAGCGGGCACACCCGGCTTCATCGCTTACAAAGTGCAAATCGTTCCGGCGAATGGGCAGGATACGTTTTACCAAAACAATGAGCTGGCCGCGTTCTCGCAAGTGAAAGGCCCGCCGCGTGTGTTGCTCGTCACCGGGCAGAACGATGAGGCGATTGACGAGGGGCGCGAGTTGGCGGCGGCCCTGCAAGCGGCGGGCATCGATTTTGATCGCGTGCCGCCGTCGGGCTTGCCCTCCGAACTGCCTCTGCTCGCCGAATACGCCTCGGTGGTCATCGTCAACACTCCGGCGCGCGATCTCACCCAGCGGCAACAGATCGCCATCGAGCAATACGTTCGCGATCTCGGCGGCGGCCTGCTCGTCGTCGGCGGCCCCAACAGTTACGGAGTCGGCGGCTACTTCCGCACGCCGCTCGAAGACGTGCTTCCGGTCGAGATGCAGTTGAAGGATCAGAAACGGAGGCCGCGTCTCACCATCGTATTCGTCATCGATCACTCCGGCAGCATGTCCGAGTCCAGCGGCGGCGCAGAGAAGATCGAACTCGCCAAAGAGGCCGCCATTCGCGCCGTCGAACTTCTCGCGCCCACCGACAATGTGGGGGTGGTGCAGTTCGACGACAGCGCGAGTTGGGTGGCGCCCATCACGCCGCTCGACGATCCCGACAGCGTGATCAATCGCATCGCCTCCATTCGCTCAGCGGGCGGCACCGATATTCTCTCCGGCGTGCAGGCCGTCGCTTCCGAACTGCCCGACGACGACTCGCAGATCAAACACGTTATCCTGCTCACCGATGGGCAAGCCGATCCGACCGGCATCGCCTCGCTGGTCGAGCAAATGTATAACGACAACGGGATCACGATGTCGACGGTTGCGGTGGGGCGGGACGCCGATCAACAATTGCTCGAACTGCTGGCGCAAGTGGGCGGCGGGCGTTATCACTTCGCCGAGAACCCGACCTCCATTCCCGAAATCTTCACCGAAGAGACAACGCTTGCCACGCGCGCATATATCATCGAAGAAAGTTTCTTCCCCGAACAGATCGCGCCCAGCCCGATCATGCAAGGCATCGAGGCTGTGCCGCAGTTGCACGGTTACGTCGGCACGACGGCGAAATCGGCGGCGCAAACGATTCTCGTTTCGCAACTCGCCGACGGCGCGGCGGATCCGATTCTCGCTTCGTGGCAGTACGGGTTGGGCCGCGCGGTGGCGTGGACATCCGACGCGACGGGGCGGTGGGCGAGCGATTGGGTGCAGTGGGACGGCTTCGCCACGTTGTTCGCGCAGGCGATTCGGTTCACGATCAACGAGAGTGTGCAGTCTGACATCACTGCCGACGTGAAACTCGATGGGGAGACCGCCACCCTCGCGGTGGATGCCTTCGACAACAGCGGAGACTTCATCAACAGCCTCGCGCTCACCGCCAATGTTGTCGGCCCCGACGGCGCGACGCAAACGGTTGAAATGACGCAGGTTGCGCCGGGGCGGTACGAAGCCGAGTTCACGCCCACCGAGCAGGGCGCGTATCTCATTCGTGTGGCGGGCGCGGGCGACGGCGCAAACATTTCGGTCGGCGAGACTGCGGGATGGGTGCTCACCTATTCGCCCGAATACAAATTGCCCGACGACCCCGAAGCAGGCGTGGACTCGCTTGCGCAACTCACACTGATCACCGGGATGTGCGCGCCTAACGAGCAGAATGTTTTGAATCTCGCTGATTGCTTTGCCGACGACCCGAAGGAAGCCTTTGCCCACAATCAATTGGCGCGCAACGTCACCAGCCCGGTGTGGCCTTACCTTCTTCTGCTCGCCACCCTTCTTCTTCCATTCGACATTGCCATTCGCCGACTCGTCATCAGCCGATACGATCTGCGGCGCGCCGCCGCTCGAATCCAAACCTTCGTCGTCGGGTTGCGCCGCCCGGCGCTCGAACCCGAACGCGCCGAATCGCTTTCGCGATTGCGCCAAGCCAAACAGCGCGCAGGCTCCACCCTCGACTCGCCCCTCCCCTCCGTTCCTCAATCCGAAACGATGGCGAAACTCCCAACCACCCAGCCACCCAACCACCCAGCCAGCCACCCACCCACCGAATCCACTCCGCTGCCGCCCAAACCGGAAGGCGAAACCACTGCTTCTGCATTGTTGGCGAAAAAGAAGACTCGCAAATAAGGCGCCCCGCATGCGGATCGCCCAAAAATAAAACTCCCGAAAGGTCTTGCCATTCGGGAGTTTTATTTCGGCGGAGCCATTGTTTCCGGCTCTTGCCTCATCACCGCGCGAATCTCTTCAATCAGCTGCGCGGAGGCGATGTCCTTCAGTAAATATCTCGCCGCGCCGCTGTGGGCCATCGTCACTCGCTCCCACTCGCTGGCGTACGAAGTCAGCACAATCACTTTCGTTTTCAACTCGCTCTGCGCGATTGCTTTGACGATCTCAAGCCCCCGGCCATCGCTTCGTTTCGTTTCGACGAGCAAGATATCCGGTTGCAGAGTCGTGGTCTTTTGCAGGCCCTCATCGGCGTCCCCCGTGTCGCCCACCACGGCAATGTCGGGCGAGGTCTTCAGCCGGGCGGCGAGCGCCCGCCGAACTTCGTCGTGGCAATCAATGATATACACCCGCAGAGGGCCGTTCATGAATGCACTATAGCATCGGCATACTTTTGGTAAAGTGCCTGTATTCCTGATAAGCCTTTGACGAATGTCACCGCGTTTTCGGGGTGGGCGTTGGGGCGGCCAACCTGTGGAAGACCGTCACCGAATCGGGTCGAGGGGGCGGATAACCAATTATCAGGAAACTCGTCGGATTTTGCCCGTGATATTAGTCACTATTGTATAATGGGCGGGAAGGCGTAAAGTGATTGGCGAGTTGCTTTATCGGATTCCGTTATAAAAGGGAGAGGCCTGTGCAAATTACTCGACAAGCAGACTATGCGGTCCGCGCGGTTCTATATCTGGCGCAAATTGGCCCAAACGCCCGAGCCTCCACGGCCCAGATCGCTCGCGAGCGGCTGATTCCTACGACGTTCCTCGCAAAGATAGTATCGCAGTTGGCGGCGGCGGGGGTGGTGCGCGCCACTCGCGGCGCGCGCGGCGGGGTGTCGCTCGCCCGCGCTCCCGAGGAGATCTCGCTTCTTGAGATCGTTGAAGCCATTGACGGGCCGGTGATGCTCAACGAGTGTGCCACCGAGCCGCACCAATGCCCCATGAGCGATGAATGTTCGGTGCGCACTGTGTGGTGCGATGCTCAGGCCAAACTTGTGGCCCATTTGGCGCAGACGAACTTCGCGCAGATGCTGCAGGGCAACGGCGCGCAACCCGCAGTGACTTTGGTAGATTGATCGTGCGGAGAATCGACTGGCCTCCAACATATTGTTGGAGGCCAGTTTTGTTTTGTGGGGGCTCACTCACCCGCCGTGTCGGGGGATACGAACTTGCACTTGGGTGCCCCGTCCATCGCTGCCGGGGCCGACGTTGAAAATGCCGCCGATGGCGAGGGCGCGGTCGTGCATGTTCATCAGCCCGTGGCCCACACGCCGCTCCACCCGTTCGGGCTTGAACCCTATGCCGTTATCCTTGAGGAAGAGAACAATGTCGCCGCTGTCTCTCATCAGCCGCACTTCGATGCGCGAGGCTTGGCTGTGCTTGGCGGCGTTGCTCAATGCTTCCTGCGCAATGTGGAACAGCGCCAGCCGCGCATCGGGCGTGAGAGCCGCGTCGGCGGCGGAGTCGGCTCCAAACTCCACCGACAATAGTGTGTTGGCTTTGAATTCGGCCAGCAGTTGCTGCAAGCCGGAAATCAAATTGTCGCCTTCGAATCGGCGCGGGCGCAGATCGAGAATATAGGAACGGATGTCGCGGATGGTGGCGTTGAGCGAGTCGATTGCCCATTTCAATCGTTCGGTTGCGCCGAGCACGTCGTCGTCGGCCAATAGCGCATTGGCGTATTCTAAAGTGAGGCCGACGGCGTAAATGGATTGGATGACGCCGTCGTGCAAATCCATGCCGATGCGCTGACGCTCTTCCAGCACTGCCAACTGCGCAATCCTTTTGTACAGCCGCGCATTCTCCACCGCCACTCCGATCTGATGCCCGATGCCGGCCAGCAGGGTCAGAGTGGATTGGTCGAAGGCGACGTCGTTGTGCGAGGCCAAATCGAGCGTGCCCACTACTTTGCCTTTGGCGAACAGCGGTATCGAGCAATAAGCGCGGAAGCCGGCTTCAATGACTTCGCGGCGCACATAGCGCACGTCTTCGGCCAAGTTGGTGGAAACGAGGGGCTGGCCGGTGAGCGCTACCCGGCCCGGAAACCCCTCGCCGCGCCGGAAGCGCCGGATGGATTGAAACGCTTCGGGGAACGGGCCGTGATGCAGGGCCAGCACCATATCGTCGCTGGATTCGTCGAGCAGAAAAATTTCTCCCACTTCGGCATCCGACACAGCCAGCACGTGCTGAACTGCCTCATCCATCACCGTGCTCAAATCCAGATGCTGGCTGGTGGACACGGCCACCGCGTTGACGGCGGCTAATTCGCGGTTGCGCTCCTGCAATTCCTGACTGCGATCGAGCGTGGCTTGAAACAGCCGCGCATTCTGGATGGCGTTGGCGGCGTGGGAGGCCAGCAGTTCAATGATGGCTTGATCCGACTCGGTGAACTCGTCGCCGTGAATCTTGTTCGTGAGATACAGGTTGCCCAACAGCCGCCCTTTATGAATGATGGGCACGCCCAGAAAACTGGCCATGGGTGGATGGTTGGGCGGAAACCCCACCGAGCGCGGGTGCTGCCTCACGTTTTTTACGCGGAGCGCTTTGCTCTCGTGGACGACGATACCGAGCACACCGTAGCCGCGCGGCGGGTGCGAAATCTGCGCCGCTTCTTCGGGTGTGAGTCCTTCGGTGACAAACTCCATCATTTGGGCGCCGGTCTCATCGGGGATGCCGATCGCTGCATACTGCGCGTCGGCCAATTGCGCGGCGGCCTTCACGATGTGCCGGAGTGTTTCTATGGGCGAGAGGTCTGACGAAATGGCGAGGACGGCTTCTCGGAGGGCGAGAAGCTGCACGATCAGAATATCGGCGGCGCGAGAGGAGGTGGGGGGAGGGCTGTCCATCGCCCGGAATTGTATCCCAGTCACGCGCCGACGGCTATTTGATCCACTTGTCTTGCAAGGTAGGCAACGGGTAAAATACACCCATGCGACGACAGAGAATCATGATTGTTGACGACCATGAAGTGGTTCGTTTGGGATTGAAGGCATTGATTGATCGGCACCCGGATATGGAAGTGGTGGCCGAGGCCTCGACAGCCAGCGACGCTTTAGAGAAAGCCCTGCACTTCAAGCCCGATGTCATTGTTTTGGATATACGGCTTGGAGGTTCGAGCGGGATTGACGCTTGCCGAGAGATCACCAAACAACTCCCCGACGCCAAAGTGATTATGCTCACCAGCTATGCCGAGGATGGTATGTTGTTTGCGGCCATCCGCGCCGGGGCGGCGGGGTATGTGTTGAAACAGGCAGGCGGGCAGGATTTGATCCGCGCGATTGAAATGGTGGGGCAGGGCAATTCTCTGCTCGACCCGGCTCTCACCGAGCGGGTGTTTGCCGAAGTGCGCCGCGCGGCCCGCGAACAAGAATCAAGCGCGTTCTCTCAGCTCACCGAGCAAGAGCGGCGCGTGCTGGCCTTGGTGGCCGAAGGCAAAACGAATCGCGAAATTGCTCAAGACCTGCACTTGGGCGAAGGCACGGTGCGCAATTACGTGAGCAACGTCCTCAGCAAACTTGGCCTCGCCAATCGCGCCGAAGCAGCTTCGTACGCCACCAAACACAATCTCAAAGATTCGCTCTGAGTTATTCCTTTTCCCACATCCGCACGATCATGCGGAAGATGTCCGACTCGGTGAGGATGCCCGCCACCCGGTCGCTTTCAACCACTGGCAGCCCGGCGATCTTGTTTTTGAGCATAATGGTGGCGGCTTCCCCCACGGTGGCGCTCGGTGAAACGCTGAGCACGTCTTTGGTCATCAAGCGGTCGAGAGTGATCCGCCCGACGAGGTAATGAATCTCGAAGATGCTGAGGCTGGTGGCCTCCGAAGGTTGAGCGCCGCGCAGATCGCCGCGAGTGACGATGCCCACCAGTTTGCCTTTATCCACTACCGGCAAACGGCGGATGCGGCGCTCTTGCATCAATTGCAGAGCCTCGGGCAGGGTGGTGTGCGGCGTGGCGCACACCGGGTTGGCGGTCATCCAATCTTTTACAAGTTGTTGTTTCATCAGGACTCCTTCATGAACATGATTGCGATGAGCAAACGATCATCGGCGATTTCAGTTTAGGAATTCATAGTGGATAAAGAAAGTGAGAAACATCATTCAATCTCATGACAGAGTTCATTGAGTACATACTTCGTTTTCAATTTGGGAAGAACGTCACTGGAGCGCGGCGGGTTCGGCTTCTATCATCCACGTAATGTCACAGGGGCCGGTTTCGACCTCGCGCGACACTCGGCCCCATACTTTCACTTCAGGAGAGACACATGAGCAAACGCGAAGAATTGAGACGGAAGCGCCAACAGGAGGCCCGCCAACGGCGGTGGATGGTGATTGCCGGAGTGGCGCTGGTGGCAGTGGCCGCCGCTGGCTTTTTGGTGTATCAGAACACGCGCCCCATCGGCGAGATCACGACCATCGAAAAAGAGACGTGGCCGATGGCCGAGGGCAAAGCGCTCGGCCCCAAAGATGCACGGGTAGTGATTCTGGAGTTCTCCGACTTCCAGTGACCGTTCTGTCGGCAATTTGCCACTGACGTGGAACGTCAGATCATCGATACATACGTTGCAACCGGGCAGGTTCGTTTCGAATATCGTCACTACATTGTCGTTGATGGGAACGTGGGCGGCAGTGAGTCGCGCGACGCCGCCGAGGCCAGCCAGTGCGCCAACGAGCAAAGCGAGTTTTGGAATTACCACAAGATGGTGTTCGCCAATTGGAACGGCGAAGGCGAGGGCGCATTCGCCCCGCGCCGACTAAAAGCGTTCGCCGACTCGATCGGGCTGGACGCGGGGACGTTCAATTCGTGCTTTGACTCTGGCCGATACGCCGCCGCCGTGCGCGAAGACGAGCAACTGGCTCGCGCGATGGGCGTGACCAGCACCCCTACCATTTTCGTCAACAACCAGCGAGTGCAGAATCCGTTGGACTTCAGCGAGTTTCAACGACTGATCGACGCGGCGCTTGGGCAGTGAAAGCCCGGGCGCGCAGGATCGAGGCTCAACCATGAATATCGGTGTGCCACGCGAACGCCGGGCCGACGAAAACAGAGTCGGCCTCACCCCCGCGGGCGCGCAGCTGCTCGCCGCCGACGGCCATCATTGCTACGTCGAAAAGGGCGCGGGGCTGGGCGCGGGCTTCAGCGATGACGACTTCGTCAAGGCGGGGGCGACGATCGTTTACTCCGGCGAGGAGGCGTATGGCCGCGCCGATCTCGTGCTCAAAGTTGCGCGCCCCACCGCCGACGAGTTGAGTTGGTTCAGGCCGGGCCAAACGGTGATGGCCTTTTGGCATTTGGCCGCCGCCTCTCCCGACAACCTCGATGCTTTGCTGCGGCTCAAAGTCACGGCCATCGCTTACGAAACCATTCAGGCCGATGATGGCTCACTGCCCGTGCTCATGCCCATGAGCCAGATCGCCGGGCGGATGTGCGCCAGTATCGCCGCCGGACTCTTGCGCAACGATCGCGGCGGCAAAGGCATTTTGCTCGGCGGGGTGCCGGGCGTGCCGCCCGCCGAAGTGATCATTCTCGGCGCGGGAGTGGTGGGCACCTACGCCGCCCGCGCCTTCGCCGGACTCGGCGCCGCCGTTTACGTGCTCGACAAAGAATTGACCCGGCTCGAAAAGGTAGCCGCGCTCGATGGTAAATTCGTGACGATGGTTTCGCACTCGTTCAACGTGCGCAAAGTGGTGCGCTTCGCCGATGTGCTGATCGGCGCGGTATTGGCGCCGGGCGCGCGCACGCCCATCGTCGTCACTCAAGAGATGGTGCGCGAAATGAAACCGCGCTCGATCATTCTCGATGTCGCCATCGATCAGGGGGGGTGCGTGGAAACGAGCCGCCCCACCTCGCACCGCAACCCCAGCTTCATCACTGAAAACGTGATCCACTACTGCGTGCCGAACATGCCCGGCGTGCTGGGTCGCACGGCCACGCATGCGCTGAATAACGCCACCTGGCCTTACACTCAACTCATCACCGCGCTCGGTGTGGACGCCGCCGTTGCCCAGAGCCAGCCTTTGGCTCGCGGCGTGATGACACACGGCGGCAAAGTGATTTCGCGCGCCATCGGCGGCGGGAGATGAGAGCATGAACTGGTTCGAACTTTATCGAGATCGATTACTGACTCCGGAGCAAGCCGTCAGCCGCATCCAATCGCACATGCGCGTGTTCCTCACCGGCAACTGCTCGGTGCCCAAAACACTGCTGGCCGCGCTGTGCGCCCGCGCGCCTCTGCTCACCGAGGTGGAGATCACCCAAGTGCTCACAGTGGGCCCCGCCGATTACGTGGCCCCCACGATGGATGGCCATCTGCGAGTGAACACGCTCTTCATCAGCGACAATGTGCGCGGCGCGGTGAACGAAGGCCGCGCCGATTTCACCCCGTGCTTCCTCTCCGAAATCTCCGGCCTCTTCCGGTCAGGCGTGCTGCCTCTCGACGTGGCCCTCATTCAAGTCTCGCCGCCCGATGAACACGGTTTCTGCTCCTTCGGGGTCGAAGTAGGCATCACCAAAACGGCGGCGCAGTCGGCCACATTAGTTATGGCCGAAGTCAATCCGCGCATGCCGCGCACGCTCGGCGATTCGTTCATTCACCTCTCGAAGTTGAATGTGATCGTGCAAGTGGATTACCCCCTGCCCGAAGTGCATATGGGCGCGACTGATGAAGTGACCGAACGCATTGCCGATCACGTAGCCACGCTCATCCCCGACGAGGCGACTCTGCAAACGGGCATCGGCGCCATCCCCGATGCGGTTCTGCGCCGACTCACCAACCACAAAGACCTCGGCGTGCACACCGAACTGTTCTCCGACGGCGTCATCGATCTCTTTCAACGCGGAGTGATCACCGGCGAAAAGAAGACTCTGCATCCGGGCAAAATGGTGGCCGGGTTTTTGCTCGGCACCCAGCGGCTGTACGATTTCGTGAACGACAATCCGCTCGTCGAACTGCACCCTTCGGAATACGTCAACGATCCATTCGTCATCGCCCAGAACGAGCGGATGGTGGCGATCAACTCGGCGATTGAAGTGGACCTCACCGGCCAAGTGTGCGCCGACAGTATCGGGCCGCGTTTTTACAGCGGGGTGGGGGGGCAGGTCGATTTCATTTATGGCGCGTCGCGAGCAAAAGACGGCGTGCCCATCATTGCCCTGCCGAGCACGCTGGTGAAGAAAGACGAATCGAAGTTCAGCAAGATCGTGCCTATGCTCAAGATGGGCGCGGGTGTGGTGACGACGCGCAATCACGTGCATTACGTAGTCACCGAGTACGGAGTCGCCGATCTGTACGGGAAGACGATTGCCCGGCGGGCGAAGGCGCTCATCAACGTGGCCGCGCCGGAGTTCCGCGAAGAGTTGGAGAAGGCGGCGCGCGAGATGGAGTATCTGTAATCTTCTTGCATGTCACCGCACCCGTTGATCGATTCTGCTTTGGCCTTTGCCGCGCGCGCGCACGATGGGCAGGTGCGCAAAAGCACCGACGTGCCCTACATCGTGCATCCGGTGGGGGTGATGATGGTGTTGATCGAGTGCGGGGAAACCGACTCTGAACTTTTGGCGGCGGCGCTGCTGCACGACACGGTGGAAGACACGGGGGTGACGCTGGCCGAACTGCGCGAAAGGTTCGGGACGAGAATCGCTTTCATCGTGGAAGGGTGTTCGGAGCCGAATAAAAACGACACGTGGGAGCATCGCAAACAGCACACGGTGGCTCATCTCAGAACTGCGCCGCGCGATGTGGCTCTCGTTTCCGCCGCCGACAAATTGCACAACGTGCGCTCGATGGCCGCCGATTACTCGGCGATGGGCGAGAGGGTGTGGTCGCGCTTCAAGCGCGGCAAGCCGGAGATCGCCTGGTATTACCGCTCGGTGACGGAGAGTCTGAAGGCGAGCGAGTTGAGGGAGCACGAAGTGGTGAAGAAGTTGGATGAAGCGGTGAAAGGGTTGTTTGCGCCAGCGGGGAAACCTGCGGAGAAGAAGTGAGGGCGGCCTCGACGGGCCGCCCTTTTGTTTTAAACGTGATCGCGCGGGACGGAGAAATGCCAAGTCTTTGCGAACACGCGCACTTCGCCTTCGTAGGCTTGCAGGATGTTGGTGACGTGAAAGTTGGCGGCGTCCGAAGTCATCACGCTCGACGTTTCGATGCGAGTTTGCCATTCGCCGCGGCCAATGCGAATGGTGCGATCGGATTGGGCGGCGGCCGACAGAGGCTGGCCTTCGACAATGGAGAAGGTGTCAACGGTGGTGTAATCGTTCTCGAGGCTGCTGTCGAGGAAGCGGATGTAGCCGCGCTCGCTCTTGTCAACCGTCGTGAGTTTGCCGGTGACGTTGTCGAGATGCACGGTGCGCTCGCGGTTTTTGGCGGCGAGGGTTTCGATGGCGAGGGGTGGGGCGTGTTCGGGTTTGGCCCAGTGGTCGGGTAGTCGGGTAGTCGAGTGGTCAAGTGGGCGGAGGGGGAGGGTGAGGTGGCCGCTGTGGAGGGTGAGGGTGACGGGTTCGGGGGAGGGCCAGGCGTGAGGCCAATACGTTGGCGAGAGGGCGATGCGCCAGCAATGACCGGCGGGAAGCGAATGGGCGATGACGTTGAGTTGAACGGCGACGGTGTAGGGCTTGCCGGGTTCGAGCGGCGTCGGATGTTCGCGCGACTCGCGGTGGGTGAGATTTAACATTCCCCACGAGACGAGCAGTGACTCGCCGGTGGGGGCAACATCGCACAGCCGCGCGGCGATGAGCGCGTTGGGTTTGTCGGATGAAAGCGCGAGCGTGACTTCGGGGAAGCCGAGTATTTCTTGAGTCGAGTCAACGGGATCAGAATCGAAGGTGAGGCTGAGTCCGTCATCGGGGCGTTGATCGCGCGGGGTGTCGCCGGGCTTGCCGTAGGGGCACCAAATGCCGGAGGTGAGGCCGCAGTGTTGGGAGCCGAGGATGGTGGGTGGTTGGGTGGTTGGGTGGTTGGGTGGTTGGGTGGTTGGGGAGAGGCGGTGATCAACGAGGTGCAGGATTTGGGGTGAGATGTTGGGGGAGGGCCAGATCGATTCGGCGACCCAGCGGCCCGGACGGTGATCGTAAAATGATCGGGCGGGAGCGGAGTCCTGCATCCATGCCGTCAACATCGGCTCATCCATGATTCCGGTGTCGATCCCTTTGAGCCAATGATCCCACCAGCGCACACATTCTTGTTGAAATCCGATCTGCGGGCCGGGCAGGGCCACTTCGGGGTAGCCGTGCGACCACGGGCCGATGAGTCCTTTGCGCGGGCACGAGAGTCCGGCGAGGAGTCGCGGCACGGCGTTGGTGTATCCGTCTTGCCAACCGCCCACCGCATACACGGCGCATTCGATATCGGCGTAGGGGCGATTCACGAATCGCCCTTCCTCGCACACCGAGCCGTGTTTCCAAAATTCATCGCGGCGCTGATGCGCCAGCCACGCTTTGATGTACGGCGGAGTCTTTTCCATGCGCTCGAACCACACTTCGCGCCAGTCGGATCGGAAGCGCGGGTCGGGCGGTTGGGCGTTGCAGGCCAGCATCACCGAGGCCCATTCGAGCATTTCGGAAGCGAGCAGGCATCCGCCCATGTAATGCACGTCGTCGGCGTATCGGTCGTCGGTGGAACAGAGGGTGATGATGGCTTTGAGCTCGGGCGGGCGACGGGCGGCGATTTGCAATCCGTTGAAGCCGCCCCACGAAATGCCGATGATGCCGACGCGGCCCGTGCACCATTTTTGCGCGGCGATCCATTTCAATACTTCGAGCGCGTCGTCTTGTTCTTGCTTGAGGTACTCGTCGTAAAGGATGCCGTCGGAGTCGCCGGAGCCGCGCATATCGACTCGAATGGAGGCGTAACCGTGCCCGGCGAAGTAAGGATGGCGGATCGAGTCGCGGTAGGCCGTGCCGTCGTCTTTGCGATACGGCAGATATTCGAGGATGGCCGGGACGGGATTCGAGTCGGCGTCCGCTGGCATCCACATCCGAGCGGCGAGGCGCGCGCCGTCGGCGAGAGGGATGAACGTGTTTTCGATTTCGGTGATGGGGTGAGGAAAGGAGGATCGAATGGCTGCCATAGAAGGGGAACGCGGGTGGGCGCGGATGGAGTGCCGGAGAGGTTCAATCGCGGTGGAGAAAAGCGGCGTAGTATTCATCGCGCTCAAGCCAAGCAAGGCCGAAGTCCCCGTGAGATACGGCGACGGGGGCGTAATCCAGATCGGGATCGTTGAGGTATATGAGTTCGTCATCTATGCCGGAGACAACGACCGCATGGTTGATTGATAGATTCGAGTAGGGTAACTCAGACGATTTGACAAACGCGATGCAAGGGCGATCACTCAACAGATGTCGGTGAAGTTCCGCGAGGTCGCCTTGCTTATACACGACGGTGATACCCAAGTGCTCCAGTTCTCGGACTCGAAAAGAGGCCGCACCAATTGGGCTGGTCCTCAACAGCGCGAGCAAACGCTCATACCCAACCGCAATGCCCATATACTTGAGAATCATCGCGGCGCAAGCCGCAATGCAGTCGCCATCCGAACGCTGTTGGATGTGTTCGATTGGTAGAAGGGCTGGCGTCATTCTTTGGGCTTCAATTGGCTGTCTTCAGTGACCACGAAGACCTTCGCGGGCGGAACGTTCTTGGGGATGAATTCGGGCGGTGGTGTGTGTGGTTTGTAGGAGGGCAGTCGTTTGGCAATCTCCTGCGCTTGCCGTTCGATGTCCGCTATCTTATCGGGCGAGACCTCCATTTCCCCGCTTTGTGCGTCAACATCAATTGTCCCAACCGTCCCTGCATGGCCGACGCTGGGGAAGCTAATGTAGACCGGAACGCGCCATGCAGTTCGCTCCCCGGCCACCAACGTTGGCGTTTCGGCACCCATCTGCGAACTGATCTGATCCATCAGCCAGCGGTCCACCTTTTTGCGGGCCTGCTCCGCCGTCACCTTGATTTCAATGGTGAGGTGAATGGTCAATGTCCCCTGTTCGGGAATGGTGATGTTGTCGAGGAGGATGGTCATGGCCGACTCCTTGTTGAAGGCAGACTACTTTTGGCAGTATAGCACAGGCCTTGACGCATGGTTATAATGGCAACCTCGAAAACAGATCGAATTCTCAAAAGGAGTCCCTATGAACTTCGGTTTCGTTCTTCCATTCGGCGATGCGCGGGCGGCGGCGGAGGCGGCGCGGGAGGCCGAGAGGGCGGGGTGGGATGGACTCTTCGTTTGGGAGCCGGTGTGGGGAATCGATGCGTGGGTGCAGTTGACGGCGGCGGCCATGCTCACCGAGCGAATCAAATTGGGGACGATGATCACGCCGCTCTCGCGGATGAGGCCGTGGAAACTGGCGAGCGAGATGGCGGCGCTCGACCGACTCTCGAACGGGCGCGTGATCCTGTCGGTGGGGTTAGGCGCGGTGGATACCGGCTTCGAGCAGTTCGGCGAAGTGACCGACCGAAAGACGCGGGCCGAATTGCTGGATGAAGGGCTGGAAATTTTGACCGGCCTCTGGAAAGGCCAGCCTTTTAATTTCGAGGGCGCGCATTACAAAATCAGAGAGACCACGTTTTTTCCGCCCCCGCCGCCGGTGCAAAAGCCGCGCATCCCCATCTGGGTGGTGGGCGCGTGGCGGCGCGAGAAGTCGATGCAGAGGGTGGTGAAGTACGATGGGTTACTGCCGAACAAAATGAATGCGAAGGGTAAGATTGTTCCCTTCACTCCCGCCGATGTGCGCGAGATGAAGGCTTACGTGATGAAGCGGCGCAAACTCAAGACGCCGTTCGACATTGTGGTGGAGGGGGCGACGCCCGGCGACAAGCCGAAGCAAGCGGCGGCGAACGTTCGCAAGTGGGCCGAGAACGGGGCGACGTGGTGGATTGAGGCGATGTGGACGGCGCCAAGAGATGGGGAAGGGATGAGCCGGGTGATGGAGAGAGTGAGGCGGGGGCCGCCGAAGGGTTGACCTATGGTTTGATTAGCAAACACGCCGCTTCGTGATCGCCCGCAACGGCGGCGAGTTCGGGGTCGGCGTTGGGGCAATGGTCGAAGGCGGCGGGGCAACGGGGATGGAAGCGGCAACCGGGCGGAAGATCAATGGGGTTGGGAGTTTCGCCTTGCAGGATGGTGTGCGGATGGCGCTCGCGCGGGTTGGGCACAGGGATGACGGAGAGCAACGCTTGGGTGTACGGATGAGCCGGTTGGCGGAGGACGGCGCGAGTGGGTCCGATTTCGACGATGCGGCCCAAATACATCACCGCCACGCGATCCACAAAGTAAGCGGCGGTGCTGAGATCGTGAGTGATGAACAGAGTCGAGATGCCGCGCGTCTGCCGCAGTTCGGCAAGCAGGTTGAGGATTTCGGCGCGGATGGAAACGTCGAGCATTGATACAGGTTCGTCGGCGAGGAGGAGAGTGGGCTCGAGCACCAGCGCCCCGGCAATGACCACGCGCTGGCGTTGTCCGCCGGAGAGTTCGTGCGGGAGTCGGTTGACGAATGACTCGGCGGGTTTGAGTCCGGCATCTTCGAGGGCCTGCTTCATTCGCGCCTCGCGCTCGATTCGATCCGGCAGGAGTCCGTGAACGGTGAGCGGTTCGGCCACGAGTTGGCCGATGGTCATCATGGGGTTGAGCGACTCGTAGGGGTCTTGAAAGATCATTTGAATGCGGCGGCGCATTTCTTTGAGCTGGCCGCCGTGGGCGCGGGTCACATCTGTGCCATCGAAAATGATCTGCCCCGATGACGGCGTTTCGAGTCCCATGAGGGTGAGGGCGAGGGTAGATTTGCCGCAGCCGCTTTCGCCGACGAGAGCCAGCGCCTCGCCGCGATTCAAATCGAAGGATACGCCGTCAACCGCGTGAATGAATTTGGGCGCGGCCCACGGGAGATTGCGCCCGACGGGGAATAGTTTGTGGAGGTTGCGGACTTGCAGGATCGGAGATTGAGAATTAGAGAGTGGAGATTGGGCCGCCATGAGTTAATCTCCAATCTCCAAATTTTCGACCAGATGGCAACTTGCCGTGTGAAAGCCGCTCAACGAGTGAATGGCTGGCGGCTCGGTGTGGCAACGGTCGAAGGCGGCGGGGCAGCGCGGGGCGAACCGGCAGCCGGGCGGCAGAGCATTGAGGCGCGGGGGATAGCCGGGAATGGAGGTGAGGCGGCCGCCCGGATGTGAAAGATCGGGGAAGGCTTTGAGCAGTTCTCGCGTATATGGATGCTGGGCGTTGTTGAAGATCGTGTCCACGCTGGCGTATTCGGCGGTGACGCCGCCATACATCACCAGCACCGTGTCGCACACTTCGGCCACCACGCCGAGATCGTGGGTGATGAAGATGACCGAGAGGCCGAGTTGGCGGCGGAGGCGGGCGAGCAGATCGAGTATCTGCGCTTGGATCATCACGTCGAGAGCAGTGGTGGGTTCGTCGGCAATGACGACCTTGGGATTGCAGGCGAGCGCCATGGCGATCATCGCGCGTTGCCTCATGCCGCCGGAGTATTGATGCGGATACTGGGCGCGGCGGGCGGCGGCGATGCCAACGAGCTCGAGCAGTTCGGACACGCGCCGGTCAACGGATTCTTGAGGGGAGTTCGGCTGACGGCGAAGGACGGCTTCGGCAATCTGATCGCCAATAGTGCGCACCGGATTGAGGGCGTTCATTGCGCCCTGAAAGATCATGGCAATATCTTTCCAGCGCACCTCTTCCATTTCTTTTTCGCTCAACGAAAGAAGATCGTGGTCGGCCATGCTCACTTCGCCGCCGACGATGCGGCCTGCGGCGGGCAGGAGGCGCATGAGGGCGAGGGTGAGCGTGGTTTTGCCGCAACCCGATTCTCCGACGAGACCGAGCAGTTCGCCCTGGCGGAGGCTGAAGGAAACGTTCGAGACGGCGTGAGCGGGCGGGGCGGACTCGGAGACGAAGTCCACCGAGAGGCCGGCCACGTCGAGAACGACGGGGGCGCGGTTGAGATCGGGAGGCGCGGCGCGGTGTGAGCGGTCGCTGGCCGCCGGGAGCGAGTCGAGCGGGGACAGACGCCCGGTCAGCCGCGAAATCATCTGCGCGCCGACGGAGAGGTGGTGCGACTCGACTCGCGGGTTGAGGATTTGTTCGAGGCCGTAGCCGAGCAGGGTGCAGGCCAGCACCACCCATACGATTCCGAAGCCGGGCGGCACGAGCGCCCACCATGCGCCAGTGCTCATTGCGCCACGCGTGAAAGCGTAGTTGAGCATTTGGCCCCACGAGAGGGTGGTGGGGTCGGCGAGGCCGAGAAAGGAGAGGGCGCTTTCGTTGAGGATGGCGAGGGAGATGACGAGCACGGTGTTGGTGACGATGAGCGGCAGGACGAGGGGGAAGATGTGGCGGGCGATGATGCGCAGGTGGCCGGCGCCGATGGCCCGGGCGCGCACGACGAACTTGCGCTCTTTGACGGCGATGGTTTGCGACCGCACGAGGCGCGCACTGCCTGTCCAGCCGACGATGCCGATGACGATGATGATGTTGAGCAGGCTGGGTTTGGTGAGGGCGACGAGGACGATGGTGAGAGGGAGGTCGGGAATGACGAGGATGATGTCGGTGAAGCGCATGAGCAGGTTATCGATGCGCCCGCCGAAGTAACCGGCGGCGAGGCCGATGACTCCGCCGATGACGATGGAAATGAATGAGGCAAAGAAGCCGACGGTGAGCGAGATGCGCGAGCCGTAGATGAAGTTCGTCAGCACATCCTGCCCGGCGTCATCGGTGCCGAGGAGGTGTTGGGGGCCGGGCGGGGCATAGATGGTGTCGATGGTGACCGGCAGGGGGCTCTTTGGATCATAGGGGGCGATGAGGGAGGCGAGGGCGGCGACGACAAAGGAGGCGACGAGCATCCCTGCGCCGATGAGCCCCATGCGGTTGCGGCGGAGGCTGGAGAGTGAAGAGTGGAGGGCGGAGGGTAGAGGGTGGATCAGGGTTTTGGAGTCCATTTGTGGGGTTGGGACATCATCACAGTGAGTTGCCTGCAAACAAGGTTGTAGCTTTCGATGAGTTCGCGGTGAAGATCGGCTGAGACGAAGCCGAAGCGAAAGGCAAAGTCGAGCCACACGATGGTTTCGGTAGCCTCTGCGTCGGCATCGCTGAGCTTACTGGCAAAGTGGTTGGGGTAGCGTCTCTTGCGCCACGCTTCGGCGATGTTGGTGCAGACGGAACGGGATGAACGCCGGATCTGATCGGTGAGGCTGTATCGCTCCTCGGGTGGGAACGATTTGGTGGTTTCATAAACGCGAACCGCCGACTCAAATGCGAGTTGATATACTCGAAGATCACGGTGATCCTTTGCGGGAGCATTTACAGACATCGCCTTCTTTCCACTCTCCACACTTCACCCTTTACTATGATGTTTGCACGCGGGGGTCGAGATATGAATAAAGCAAATCTGCGATCAAGTTGGCAATGATGACGCTGACGGCCAGCAATAGAAACGCGCCCTGCAATAACGGATAGTCGCGGCGGACAACGGCTTCGTAGGTGGCTTGGCCGAGACCGGGCCACGAGAACACGGATTCGATTTGGATTGCTCCGGCGACGGTGAAGCCGAGGTTGAGGGCGACGATGGTGACGATGGGCAGAGCGGCGTTGCGCAAGGCGTGGTCTTTGAGAATCTGGAACGTGCTGAGACCTTTGGCTTTGGCGGTGAGAATGTAATCTTCGGAGAGCACGGTGAGCATGGTGGAGCGCATGATGAGCACATACTCGGCGACGTAGATGATGGTTTGGGTGAGCGTGGGCAGGAGCATGTGCCGCCCGATGTCGAGCCAGCGATCCCAAACGGTGGCATAGGTCGTGCCCACCGTGACCTGCCCGCCGATGGGCAAGCCGAGATCGCGACTGCCCCAGAACAGCAATATGATACCCAGCCAGAAGGTGGGCATGCTCCACGCGACGAGGCTGGAAACGAGCGCAGTGTAATCGACCACGGTGCGCGACTTCCACGCGGCGACGACGCCGATGGCGATGCCGAGCACGATGCTGAGAATCTGCCCGGCGCCGATGAGCAGGATGGTGTTTCCCAGCCGTTCGCGGAGGATGCCGGCCACGGGGCGGTTGGTGTGGAAGCTGATGCCCAACTCGCCGCGAATAAGATTGCCAATGTAAATGAAGAATTGAGTATCGAGCGGGTTGACCGCGCACGTTTCGGGGGCGAGTTTAAGGGGGTTGAGAGTCGTGAAGCAGTTGATGATCGGTTTGTCGAGGCCGAAGCGCACGCGGATAGCTTCCTGCGCCTCTTTCGTCAATCGCGGGTCGCGCACACCGGCGCGCGAGGGATCGCCGGGCAGCACGCGGAACAGAAAGAAGTTGAGGACGATGACGAAGAGGACGGTGAACAGCGACCAGCCGACTTTGCTGACTAGAAGTTGATAGCGTTTCATTCGGATTTGCGATTTCAGATCGCAGATTGCAGATTGAAGGCGGTTGCGTTCTTCAATCTGCAATCCGAAATCAACACTCTGCAATCACTTGACCGGCTCGATCACAACCAGCGAACTCACATCTTCCAGCGCCAGTTTGCCCGCGTCGGTGATCCATCCGCCGAAGCGGTCGGTGCGGAAGGCCTGCACCTCTTGCGCGTAGAAGGGGATGATGTAAACCACGTCGTCGTGCGCGATCTTCTGCATCTGCCACACGATGTCTTTGCGCTTCGCCGAATCGAGTTCCACCGACTGTTGGGCGAAGAGATCGTCGTAGGCCGGGTTCGAGTAACCGGTTTCACTGCTGCCGGTCGGGATCTGCTCGGTGGTCATCACCCCCAGCAGAAGGTTGGGATCGGGGTCGGAGCCCCAGCCCCAGAGGATCACGTCGAAGTCGAACGCCGGGCAACAAACGGCGGTGAGCGCGTCGGGGTCTTGCGCTTGCAGTTCAGTCTTCACGCCCACTTCCAGCCACATCTGCGAGAGCAGTTCGGCCATGCGCGGCGCGTTGGTGCTGTCGCTCGGCCAGTTCATGCGGAAGATGAGGGGGTTGGCGCCGTCGGGCATTTCACGCACGCCGTCGCCATCGATGTCTTTGTAACCAGCATCGTCGAGGATTTGCTTTGCCTTTGCGACATCATAGCCATAATCGGCCAACGAGTTGTTGTACCAGCGCCCGAGTCCATTGGGGATAAGGGTGAGGCCGGGATCGCCGAGGCCGAGAAGAACCACGTCGATGATCTTCTTTTTGTCGGTGGCATGAGCGAGCGCGAGACGCACGTTACGGTCACGCAGAGCAGGGTGGCCGGTGCAAACGCCTCCGGCATCTTTTGGGCAGTTCTCCGGCGCTACCTGATTGAAGATGATGTCGGATACATCCGGCGAGAACGGCGCGCCGGTCACCAACTTCACATTGGGTTCGTTGCGCAGAGTCGGTGCGGCGGTTTTGGGCATCTCGGTGATCATATCCACCTGCCCGGTCTTGATCGCCTGCACCAGCGCATCTTGATTCTCGAAGGTTTGAAATACGACTTCGTCGATCTTCGGCGGTTGGAGGAAGTGATCTTTGTTGGCGACGAGGTGAACGAACTCGTTCTGCTTGTACTCCTTCACCGCAAACGGCCCCGTGCCGATCATTTCCGCATTCTCGAACTCCGCCGCCGCCGATCCTTCGGCATGATCCCTCCACACATGTTCGGGCAGGATGTAGAGGTACGACAGCAGGTAGTCGATATTGGGCACCGGCCCGGTGAGCGTGATGACTACGGTGGAGTCGTCGGGCGCTTCGATGGATTCGAAGCTATACGTATACGTGTTGAGATAGGGAAAGTCTTCGTGGCTCTTGTAGAGGTTGAGCGAGAAGGCCACATCTTTCGCCGTCATCGGTTGGCCGTCGTGAAATTTGACGCCCGACCGAATCTTGAACGTCCACGTCAAACCGTCATCCGAAACATCCGCGCTCTCGGCCACGCCCAACTTGTACGTGCCGTCGAGTTGAAACTCATAGAGCGAGTCGTACACGAGAGCAAAAATCGTATACGCTTCGGAGAGCACCGCCGCGCCGGGGTTCAGCGTGTCGGGGCTGCCGGCCCAACCAAGGCGCACGATGGCCGGGCCTTCGGTGGCGGCGGGCGCTTGCGTGGCCGCGCCGCCTCCTCCCCCGCAGGCAGAGACGATGGCCGCGACAACCAGCGCGGCGGATAACAACCGATTCACTTTGGACATGATGATCCTCCTTATGGGTTTACTTCAAGTTTGCCATCACCAAACCGACGATGCACACGAGGACGCCCACGAGATTGATCGGCGTCACTTTGTCTTTGAAGAACAGCAGACCGAGCGGAACGAGGATCAGCGCCACGGCGGCGTTGGCGACGATGGCCGCGAGGCTGATGTTCCAGCCCGACCGATACGCCAACAGGAAGCCGACTTCCAACCCCACACTGGCCCAATTCAATTGCCGCACCGCCGCGCCGAGTCCGTTCTTCAACGGATAGAATGGAAACAGGCCGAGACAAATGATCGCCGCGGAGAGGTAGGTGACGATCAGCGCGAGCGGCGGGTTTGCATTGGCAGGAGTGATTTTCTGAAAGAGGTGATACAGCGCAGTGGAGGCCGACGGCGAGGCCGATTGAAAAGTAGAACAGGAACATGGAGAAAGTATAGAAGCATTGGGTGTCGTGTCAAGCGCATTGCGAATATACTCAGTAGCCACGAAAGCGCCCTGAGCGTAGGCGAGAGTTGTTCTCGCCGCAGTCGAAGGATGCGGATTCGCGGCGACAACCGCACTCTTCGACTACGGCCTGCTTCGCAGGCCTCTGCTCAGAGTGCTTGTTTCGTGATCTGCTGATCCTTGTCCATATTTCATCCGGAGGAGACAATCATGACTCGAGCCCGATTGCGCGATTTAGGAATCATCATCGGCCAGCACCCCACCGGCCCGCACAACGCCCTCACCGACGTGCCCGGTGTTCTCGTGGGGCACTCCACCATCATCCGCGACGAGCCGCGCATTGCCCGCACCGGCGTCACCGTCATCGTCCCGCGCGAAGGACATATTTGGACGGATCATGCCTTCGCCGGTTTTCATTCTTTCAACGGCAACGGCGAGATGACCGGCGTGCATTGGATCGCCGAGTCGGGTGTGCTGTCGTCGCCCATTGCCCTCACCAACACCGGGCAGGTGGGCACGGCGCACGAAGCGCTCACAATCTACGGGCACGAGAAAGGCTTCACCGACACATGGGCTCTGCCGGTGGTGGCTGAAACTTACGATGGTTGGCTGAACGACATGCCCGCCTTTCATGTGAAGCATGAGCATGTTTTTGAAGCGCTGGAACATGCGCGCTCCGGCCCGGTGGCCGAAGGTTGTGTGGGAAGCGGCACGGGAATGATCTGCCACGACTTCAAAGGCGGCATCGGCACGGCGTCGCGCGTGGTCAACGTTGCCAGCGGCGCATTCACGGTCGGCGCGTTGGTTCAGGCCAATCATGGCGATCGCGAACTGTTCCGGGTTGACGGCGTCCCGGTGGGGCGCGAGATCGATCACACTCGCGTTCCGCTGCCGTGGGGGCGTCAGCCGCCGCTCGGATCGATCATCGTTATCATCACCACCGACGCGCCGCTGCTGCCGACGCAGTGCAACCGATTGGCTCAGCGAGCGACGGTCGGCTTGGCTCGCGTGGGGAGTGTGGGGCACAACGGCAGCGGCGATTTGTTTTTGGCCTTCGCCACCGGCAACCACATTCCGGGCCGGAGCCATGAAGCGCAAGTTGCATTGAGCATGTTACCCCATCATCACCTCAACGACTTCTTCGAGGCCGTCGCCGAGTGCGTCGAAGAGGCCATCATCAATTCCATCGTCGCCGCCGAAACGACGACCGGCCTTCGCGGCAACACGGCCTATGCCTTGCCGTTGGATGAGTTGAAAAGAGTGTGGGAGAAGTATCGGGGGTGAGGCGAGGGTTTCAGGGCGCGGGCAATTTATACGCGCCCATCACCACCGTCATCAATTGCCTCAATCCGTTGTCGAGCCTCTCGGTTTCGATGTATTCGTCGGGGCGATGAGCGTTGCCGCCGCGGCACAAACCGATGACGACGGCGGGCAGGCCGAGACTGAGGGGAACGTTCGCATCGGTGCTGCCCTTCTCGAAGACCGGCTCCGCGCCCACCTCGCGCAGAGCGTTCGCCGCAAGCTGAACCAGCGGATGATCGAGCGGGATCGATCCGGGCGCGCGGCGGCTGGTGGTGATGTGAGTGAAGGCCAGAGCAGGGGAGGCCGACTCCCGGATCAGCGATCCGATTTTCATCACCAATTCGGCCAGCGCCGCCGGGTCTTCAGATCGCAGATCGAGTTCAAGCGAGGCCTCGCGGGCGATGGTGTTCACCGATGTGCCGCCGCTGATCTGCCCGATGTTGAGGGTTGTTTTGGGTTGAGCAGAGATGGGCAGGGCGATGATGCGCGCGGCGAGAGCCGCCAACCCGTGCACGGCGCTGGGCCGGCCGTAATCGTGCCACGAGTGGCCGCCCTCGGCGCGCGCGGAGATTCGCAAACGATGCACGCCGATGGCTTGATGATACACGCGCCCGTAAGCCATACCCTCGATCACAATCGTGGCGCGCACGCGCCGCCCCAATCGATCCATCGCTCGCCTCATGCCGCGCAAATCGCCCAAGCCCTCTTCGCCCACGTTGGCGCGCAGCCAAAGGTCGCCGGGCGTTTCGAGATTCATTTCGCTCAACGACTCGACAATGGCGAATAGCCCGGCCACGCCGAGCGAGTTGTCGCCGATGCCGGGCCCGATCACGCGGGTGGATGTGCGCTGAAGGGCGAGGTCGGCGCCGCGCGGGAAAACGGTGTCGGTGTGGGCGGTGATCAGAATCGGCGCCGCCGCGCCGCCCGGGCGGCGGGCGAAGACGTTGCCCAGTTCGTCCACTTCCACATCGCACAGGCCGAGCGCGTCGAATTCGCGCGCGACGTATTCGGCGCGATCTTTTTCTTCGAAGGTGGGCGCGGCGATTTGTTGAATGGCGATGGCGCGGTCGAGCAGGTTCATATCTTGCGAACGGATTCGCGCAGACGATTGAGGCGAGCTTGCGGAAGATCGGGATGGGCGTTGAGGCCGCTGAGGGCGCCCGCGCCTTCAATGACAATGGAGGCCGACACGAGTCCGCGCAGGGTGGCCTCAACCGGATCGCCGGTGTCGGCGAGGCCGGTGAGGAAGCCGCCGCTGAATGAATCGCCTGCGCCGGTGACATCGCGCACGGTGACAGGGTAAGCCGGGATTTGCCATTTGCCGCCGCTCTCGACGTGATGCACAACGCATCCGTTTGCGCCGCGTTTGACGACGACGATGCGACAGCCCATCGCGCCAAACTCGGCGGCGGCTTCCCACACATCGTAAACGTCGGCGCGGTAATACGAGCGCACTTCCATTTCGCTGGGGAGGAAGGCGTCGAGTCCGCGCACCACTTCGGCAACTTCTTTTTTCAGGCCGGGTTGCATGTAACGCACCGACGGATCGCAAGTGATGATTTTGATTCCGGCGGCGCGCGCCGCTTCGGGCAGGGTGCGGTGGGTGAGGTAATCGCAGGGGGAGAGGTGCAGGCCGCGCGCTTCGTGAAAACTTTTTGGCACATCGGCCGGGCGCACGGCGAGCGGCGCGAACTGTTGTCGATCTTCCTGCCCTTCGGTGGAGGTGGAGTAATCTTTGAGTTCGGGCGGCAGGGGCTGGCCGATGCGGGCGAAGTGCCCGGCGGGGTCGATGTCCACGCGCTCTTCGAGGCTGAGGTAAGCGTAGAAGGTGCGCGTGTCGTGATGGCCGGGAACGATTTTGATCGCTCGCGTGTCGAAGCCGCGCTGATTGAAAAGATCGATCCACTCGGCAGGATAGTTTTCGCCAACGCGGGCGACGATGCCCACGCTGTGCGGCGCTTTGCGCCACAGCGCCGCGCCCACAGCGGCATACAACGCATTGCCGCCGATCTCACGCAGGTGCGGCTCGCCCGCCGGAGTGATGAAGTAGTCCTCTCGCAATCCACCGGCGACGGCAAACTGTGGTTTGACTTTTGTCATTGGCGGGCGATTGTACAAGAAGAGCGGCGAATGAACAATCGCCGCCATCGTGTTGCGGCTCAGCAACAGAAGTGAAACTTAAGTGGTACTTGCGATACGCGTCGGACGTGGTATGATCGCCTCAACCTTAAGGCAGTCGAAGCACGCACACCCAGTCGTTTCGATCTGCCTCTTCTTTTCTCCAACACTGCTCAGGGATGTATCTATGACCGGCGCACCAGTTCTGCTTGTTGAGAGTGATAAAGCAAGCGTGCCTTCGTTCGCTCCGGCGCTTGAGAAGCGCGGCTATCGCCTCATCGTCGCTCACTCCACTGCCGATGCGGTGGTCCGGGCAAACGGCTCTTCTCCCGATGTCATTGTGGTGGATGCCGCCTCGCTCAAAATGAGCGGAGCGCGCATGTGCCGCGATCTTCGCAAGTCGCTTGCTTATGTTCGTATTCTGCTGGTGGTGGACAGGAAGACGGCGCTCGATGAAAACAGCGGCGCCGATCTGATCCTTCGTCATCCGTTCACGGCGCGCAAACTGCTCAACGGAGTCAACCGCCTCTTGCCTGCCGGCGACGGGGCTTCGATGCAAGTGGGGCCCATCAAACTCAACTTGGCTCAACGCAAAGTGAAATGCGGCCCGCGCGAGGAGCGCCTCACGCCGAAACAGTCCAAACTGCTCGAAGTGCTGATGCGCCACGCGGGCGAAGTGGTTTCGCGCAAAACGCTGATCAAGCAAGTGTGGGACACCGACTACACTGGCGATACCCGCACGCTCGATGTGCATGTCAGTTGGCTGAGATCGGTGATTGAGCCGAACCCGGTGAAGCCGCGCTATCTCAAAACACTGCGCGGGCAGGGCTATCGGTTGGATGCGGGCACGGAAGAGAAGTGAGTTGAGAGTTGGAGTTTGAGTTTCGCCGCCGAGTCGATCTCTCGACTCGGCGGTTTTGTTTTACCGAATCACTTCGGCGGTATCTTCGCCGATGGAGATGAAGCGGCGCGGTTGAAGAGAAGGGGTATCGGACTCCCCGCGAGGCAACGGTTGGGGCAGGGTGATGGAGAGGGGGGTGTGCGTCGGTAATGCCGGAGCGGGAGGCGGCGCTTGTGTCCGATTGGCGACGCGATACAGAAAGTAGTGTCCGGGCAGGCTGGCAACCACGCCGACGACTGCGCCCATCAGCATTGCCAATGCTTCGCCGTTCAACCGCTGGCCGATGATGATTGCCGCAGTAATGGCGAAGGCCGCGACGGCAGTGAGAAATATCCAGCGCAGAGTCATGACTCGTTTTTGGGAGCAGTGAGCAGAGGGGTTTGCCCGTGAATGATTCGGCGGAACTCGACGAGGTCGCCCGGCGAGGCGAAGGCCGATTGAAAGTGAATGGCCTGCCCGCCGAACACGGCGATGAAATCTCCGGCGCCGGTTAACTTCTCTGCGCTACTGCCCGAAACCCCGCTCGCTACTCGCGCGTCTTCCACACTGCCCACACGCCCCACGAGCCTCACTGGCAGGTTGGCTTTGAGGTGCGGCCCTAACACGGCAGAGGCCGGCTTCTGCGCGCCGACGATGAGATGCAACCCGGCTTCGCGCCCGCGCTGGGCAATGCGCGTGAGCGCCGTCTCCACCGGCTTGCCGCCGGTCATCAGCAAATCCACCACTTCGTCAATGGCAATCACAATGCGCGGCGATGAGATGCCCTCGGCGTCGCGCCGATCCATTTCGACAATCAATCTTTCGAGGAGCGCGGCGGCGGAGAGTGTGTCGGAGGCGATGGGGGCGAGGAGGTGCGGCAGGAACGCGAGCGGCCCGAAGCCGCGCGATTTCGGATCGATGAGCGCGAGCTGCAGTTTGTGCTGGCGGTTGCCCACGGCGAGGCTGAGTAGCAACGCGCGCATCAATTCGGTTTTGCCGGAGCCGGTGGCTCCGGCCACCAACACGTGCGACACATCGGGCGCGGGCAAACGGATCATCAGCGGGCGCCCGTCCTGCGTCAACCCGACACACGCGGTGATGGGCTGAATACCGATCGTGCTGAATGTGCGCCTCAATAGCGGCAAAAGTCGCAGAGGTTGTTTGTCGTTGCGGGGAACTTCGATGGCTAACACGTTGCCTTCTCGCGCAATGCGGACGGCCGGAGCGCCCAACGCCAGCGCGATCTCTTCGGTGAGGTTGCGGATACTGCTCACTTTGGCGGTGGGCGCGGCGGTGAAGTGAAACCGAATCCATGATGGCGAGACGATGCCCCCGTGGACTCGGATCGGGATTCGGTGCGAGGCCAGCACAGCCTCGATCCTGTCCGATTGGAACTCCATCATTTCGCGTGAGAGTGAGTGAGCCATCGCCGGATTCAACTCGACCCTCGAAGTGAAATCCGGACGCGGGCTGGCGAGAAGGAAAGTTGAAGCGAGGCGCGTTCGGCGGCGGGCGGGGGTCGCCACCGTACCCGCGCGGATACGGCGGCGACCGTGTTGGGGGGAGGGTTGCGATTACTGTAGCATAGAACAGATGTCCTAGTCAATGGGCGAGCCTTAAAATTCCACAAGAATCAAAAAGGCCGCTGTCTTTTTGACAGCGGCCTTTTGCTGTAAAGGGGGCGGCTATTTCTTGGCTTCGAGCGCGGCCAGTTTTTTCATCAACCGGCCTTTGCGGCGGGCGGCGTTGTTTTTGTGAATGACGCCGGTCTCGGCGGCTTTGTCCAATTCGCTTACAGCGGCCAGCACGGCTTTGCGCGCTTCGGCGGCGTTGGCTTCGTCGAGCGAGTCGCGCGCGCCCTTCACCGCCGTGCGCACGCGCGATTTGCGAACTTTGTTGCGCAGCGCTTTGCGGGCGTTGGAGCGAATGCGCTTCTGTGCAGATTGAGTGTTTGCCACGAATGTTTCTCCTTCTAACAAATGTGTAGGACAAGTTGGCAACTTGTCCTACGGTGACGGCATTTTACCCGACTCACGGCGCTTTGTAAACCCCAACCATGGCGCGGTCGCCCTCGGCGGTGGGCAAGCGCGCGCCGGTGATTCGGTCGGCGAGGCCGACGAAGATCGTGTATTCGCCGGATGGCAGCGCGGGCAGCGCGCGCGGATCGAGAATGTATTCGCCCGCCAGCCAGCCGGTGGTGGGCCGACTCCAATTGGCGGGCACGGCGTCTGACTGCGCCACGACTTGCCCCGACACATCTTCGATGTGAATGAAGGCGATGAGATCGGAATCGGGCGTGGCGAGCGCGCGCCACAACAGAATGATGTTCAGCGCGTCGGTCGTCGTGAGGTCGTATCCGGCGAGTCGGATCGAGTCGCCGAACCGAATCGCAGTCCGGTTGCCGATGAGGGGCGGATCGAAAACGCGGTCGGGCGCAGTGAGGATAATAGGGGCGAGATCGATGGATCGAGAGTCAGAGTCGGCGAGACTCAAGTTGAATCGAAACGGGCCGGACTCCGCCTCTGCCGGGATGCGTTTCAGAATCTGGAACCGCCACACATCGCCCGGCAACCATTCCGACGTGGGGTAGGCCGGATCGAACAGATTGAACTTTAAGTTTGCGAGCATCGCATCGTCGGCGCGGAGGAAGAGGGTGATGAGGGCGGCGTCGCCGGGGCGGGCTTCGGCGCGGTCGAGGTTGTAGCCGAGAAGCGTGATCGGGCCGAAGTCGTGATCGACGCGGCGCTCGATGTTGAGGTCGGCGGGATCGGGCGGGGCGGCGGGGCGGGTGATGTGAATCGTTCCGAGCGCGGCGACGGGCGCGAGCGCCTTGCCGTCGGTGTCGATCACGCTGTCGGGCGCGAGGGTAGCAAGATCGAAAATGGTGGCGGCGAGTTCATAATCCCCGGGCGGCGTGCCGGGCAGAATCATTTCGCGCCGCGCCCACTGTGCGTATTGCCCCACCGGCCAGTATTGCGTGCCGGGCGGCTCGCGATGCCAGCGCGGGGGAAGCGAGTCGGCGCCGTTGTTCCAAATCAATCCGTCGGCAGAGACGACATCGAAGCGAGGGCGATAGTCGTTTTCGATGCGCGTGCGCGGCGCGGCGTAAAGAGTCACGTCGAACTCGGCGCCGGAAGCGACGGGGGACGGAAACTCGACGGAGAGCGCGGTGAGGCCGCTGGAGAAGTTGGCGTTGACGGGCTGGCCGATGGTGATCGTTGGGTCGTCGAATGACGAGCGGCGGAGGGGATTGATGGTGCGGTCGATGATGAGAGGGCGGAGGAGGATGAGGGCGAGGGGGAGGATGACGAATGCGGAATGCGGAATGCTGAATGCGGAATGCGGAATGCTGGACGCGGAATGCTGAACGCTGAACGCTGAGCGCTGAATGCTGAATGCTAGATATGCAAGAGCGATGATTGAAATGGCTGCGGCGATGGCGCGGAGGGGTGTGTTGCCGAAGCGGAAGCGCAGTTCGTGTGCGCCAGCGGGGACGCGCACGGTGATGAGTCCGGTGTCGGCGGTGAGGGTGATGTCGGCGGGGCGGTTGTCGAGAGTCGCCGTCCAGCCGGGAAAGAAGAATTGGTTGAAGGTGAGGGTGATGGGCGCGGACACGGTGACGGTTGCGCGGTAGTCGAGCGGATCGGGATGAACGATGGTGAGTGTCGAGTCCGAGGGGAGGCCGGTAATGTATTGCGGCGGTTCGCCGCGCATCCATGCTTGAGCAATGCCCTCGTCGCCGGGAACGGCGCGAACGGTGCGCGGGAGATATTCGCCTTTGGCAGTGGTGCCGATGGTGGCGGAGTCGTATTCGAATTTCAGAATATCGGCGAGAGTGGATTCGGTGAAGCCGACACAGTAGCGCGGATACCACCACGAAAGATTGCCGATGGAGATGACAGCGGCGATGAAGCCAGCGGCCAGCCATTGACGATTGGATAGCCAGTGGACTCCGGCGCCGACGAGGGCGGCGGCGCACAATGTTGTCGGGCCGAGGAAGCGCCACGGGAATTGGATGAATTTGATCAGGGGGACGGTGTCCCATAGAGGGCGCGAGGGGGCGAGGGTGAGGGCGGCGTAAGTGAGGAGGAATGTGGCGAAGAAAAAGCCAAAGGGCAAACTCCAAACTTCAAACTTCAAAGGGGTGCGGCGCAGAAGGGCGATGAGGCCGATGATGGCAAGGATGGCGGTGGCGAGCCCGAGCGCTTTGGCGGGCGATGGATTGATGAGAAGCGGATCGATGGGGATGGGCGGGGCGAGTAATTCGGCGGGCGAGAGGTAATTTGTGTAATAAGTGAAGATGGGCGGGACGAGGAGGCGGTCGGTTTGGACGAGGTTGATCTCGGCGAGGGCGGGGAGCCAAAAGGCGGCGGAGAGGGCGAGGCCGAGCAGAAGGATCAGCCCACCGCGAAGGAGCGCGCGCGGATCCCGATGAAGATATGCAATGAGGGCGACGTATCCGATGAAGAGAGGGGCGGCGGCCAACGAGGTGGCGTTGTGGGTGTAGAGGAGGGCGGCAAGGCTCGCGGAGGCGAGCAAATTCCAAAATCCAAATTTCAAACTCCCAACTTCAAAAATTGGTTGGGAGTTTGGGGTTTGAGGTTTGGAGTTCACCGAGCGATGGAGGGTAAAGAGGGCGAGCGGCAGGAGGGCGAGGGCGAGCGATTCGGCGAGGTTGCCGCGAAAGAGGAGATCGTAAGCAAAGTAAGGCGCTGTGATGTAGGCAACGGCAGAAACGACTCCGGCGGCATCGCCGCACCACTCGCGAACGAAGGCGTAGGTTGACAACCCGGCGAGCCACAGGCAGAGGCCGAAGGCGATGTGCAGGGCGAGCGGATAGATGAAGCCGAGTTTGTGCAGGGCAACGAGAAGGTATGACGACAGTGCGCCGTAGTAATTGAAGAATGGATAACCATAGCCGTGCGCCATGTGCGGCGACCAGCGGGGAAAAAAATGGCCGGAGTCGATCAACTGCTCCAGCATCACCGCGCGGCCAATGTGGAAGGCGCTATCGTCGGAGCAGGTGAGCTGGGCGGTGAAGAGGGGCTGCGCGGCAAAGAGGGCAAAGAGGGTGACTGCCAGCGGAGCGATGAGGCGGCGCATTGGGAGAGCGATTCGCGAAGTTCGCGGCGCGCGCGAACTTCGTGAAGGGGTTGGCGGCGAGGAGCAGTGATCGGTTATGGTTTGAGGGCGTATGCGGTGACGGTGACGGTGAGGGTTGACGGATCGAGCGCGGGATCAACATACAATGTGACGCTGGCGCTTACCGACGCTCCGGCGGTGATGGGGTCGGTGCTGGTGAAGCTATACCCCACGACTTGTCCGGAGGCATCGGTGACTTTGACCAGCACATAGGCATAGTCAACGTTGAATGTTTGATCGTTGAAGATGTCCACCGTTTCGACGACCGTGCCGTTGTCGTTGCTGGCCGAGCCGTTCTGCGGCTGGAGCTGCACTTGCTGAGTGAAAGTGGGGAAAGTCCAGAACGGATCGATCAGCACGAAGAAGCGCGATACTTCGCCGCGCAGGGCTTCGTTATAGTTGATGGCCGAGAGGGTGGTGAAGTCGAAGGGAAGTGTTTGGCCGGGATCGAGGGCGATGGGCGCGCTGGCAAAGTCGGCGTCGATGGTCTCGCCGTTGGCGTTGTACAGCCCGGCGATGAGCTGCACGGCCATTGGCTCACTGCCATTGTTGGTGATCTCGCCGACGAGATGGCTGGAGCCGAATGCGTCAATGTAGAAGAGGATGTCGTTGCCGTTGTCGCCATCGCCGTTGGTGTCCACAAAGGCTACAGGGCTGAGGCCGATGGGGTCGGCGGTGACGGCGTCCACGTAAACGGAGCACGAGTAGGCGGAGGCGGCCGCGCCGCTGAATCCGAGTGGCGAGATTCGGAAGGGGGTGCGCGCGCCGGGTTCGAGATGCCGGGCGACGGCCCAATACGAATCGGCGGAGACAAGCGCCCCGCTGCTGTCGACGATGGCGGCGGCGAGTCCTTCGAGGGAGGCCGACACGGATCCGTTGTTCACCAATTCGCCGGTGCAGTGGAAGTCGCCGAATTCATCGACGGTGAGCACGGCGTGTTCGATGTCGAAGGAAGCGCGGGATAAATCTTGAAGGGTGGTGAACTCGGTGACTTCGGCGGCGAAGGAGGCTACCGGAACTCCGGCATCGTAAATGTTGTAGAGGAAGGGAGAGGATTCGCCGGGGGCAACGTTGGTGGTGAGAATGTAGCCGGTGTCGGAGCCGAGCGATGCGCCGCTGGAATCGAACCATTCGATGTTGAGGCTGAGGCTGCTGGCGGCGGAGTCGGAGTTGTTGGCGACTTCGCCCATGAGCCGCCAGCCGCCATCACTGCGCGGCGCGGCGACGGCGTTGATGATGGAGAGTCCGCCGCCGCCGCCCGTGCCTTCGCCGATGATGGGTGGTTTGGTGGGGGCGGCAATTTCGGCGGGCGGCGGTGTGGGTGTGGGCGGCGAGGCCGGTGTGGGAGTCGGCGCGGCGTTGCCGAGTCCGCCACAGGTGCAGGCGACGATTCCGAGTGTGAGTGCGGCAACGGCGATGGGCCAGCGCGAGCGGGAGTTTGTGTTCATGGGGCTGCTCCTTGATGCGGCTATTCTATCAGAGAAGAAAACGCGGCGCGTTCCATGCTATGATGGAGTCGGTGTTCAAGTGAGCCGGGCGATCGCGGCCCTGAGCTTGTCGAAGGGCCGAGGAAAGTCCGCTCTCCGCAGAGCGCGGCGCCGGGTAATGCCCGGAGCAAAGCGATTCGCTGGAAGAGGGCCACAGAGAAGCGTAGTGCGCCCTCACCCCTTCCCCTCTCCCACTGGGCGAGGGGTTCGGGGTGAGGGCGCGAGGGTGAAACGGTGCGGTAAGAGCGCACCAGCGTTTGCCGCAAGGCAGGCGGCTAGGCAACCCCCGCCGGGAGCAAGGTCAAGCAGAGGCGAGATGCGGCTCGCATCGTTTGAGCCTCGGGTAGACCGCACGACCTCAGCAGTAATGCTGAGGCTAGAGAGATGATCGCCGCTCGCAAGAGCACAGAAAGCGGCTTACAGGCTCACTTGAACGCCAATATCGCACAGAGTCATGTCCCTCTCCACTCCCCGTCCCGCCGTTCACCCATACATCGGCATTGCCGTCGGCGTGCTGGCTGTGTCGGCGGCCTCCATCATCATCAAACTCGCGCAAGATGTGAAAGCGCCCTCGCTGATCATCGCCGCGTATCGCCTCACCTTTGCCTCTATCGTCCTCGCGCCCATCGCCCTCACTCGCCATCGCGCCGAGCTCACCCGCCTCACTCGCCGCGATTCTGCCGTCGCCGTCGTCTCCGGCCTCTTCCTCGGTTTGCACTTCGGTACGTGGATCACCTCGCTCGAATACACTACCGTTGCCAGTTCGGTAGTGTTCGTTTCCACCTCGCCGCTGTTTGTCGGTTTGTTCTCGCTGATCGTGTGGCGCGAGAAATTCGGCAAGCCGTTGATCGCCGGGTTGATCGTAGCGCTGACTGGCGGGGCGATGGTGGGCCTCTCCGACGCGTGCGCTGTCACTCGCGAGGGAATCGTCTGCCCCTCCCTCGCCGAGTTCGCGCGGGGGCGCGCGATAATCGGCGATCTGCTCGCGCTGGCGGGCGCGATCACGGTGGCCGGATATCTGCTCATTGGGCGGCGATTGCGCGCCAAACTTTCTCTCATCCCATACATTTTTCTCTGCTACGGAGTCGCGGCCATCACGCTCATTATTGCCGCGCTGTTCAGCGGGCGCTCGTTCTTCGGATACTCGCCCGCCGCCTATTTTTGGATGGCGCTGCTCGCCCTGGTGCCGCAACTGATCGGTCACTCAGCGTTCAATTGGGCATTGCGTTACCTCTCGGCTACGTACGTGTCGGTCACCATTCTCGGCGAGCCAATCGGCTCGACCATTCTTGCCTTTTTCATCTTCGGCGAAACACCGGCGCCTCTCAAATTGTTCGGCGGCCTGCTCATCCTCGGCGGCATCGTGCTGGCCTCCAAACGGTGAGTGGTATACTCGACACGCGAAAGGAATGCGACCCATGATGCAAGTCGTTTGCCAATGGTGCGGGCATCGTTACACCATGAAACGCGAGAATGTTCTGCAGGCGGTAGCCGAGGCGCAGGCGGCCAAAGCAATTCATCACGTGGAGAACTGCCCCAAGTGCCGGCGCGCGATCAAAATTCAGTTGGCCGATTTGAAGCGGTGGATTCCGCCGGGAACGAAATTGCCCGACGTGGCGAAGCCGGAGGCGAAAGAAGAATGAGAGGGGCTGCGTAATTCAACCGCGGAGTTCGCGGAGAGCGCAGAGAAGGGCTGTTAAATCTCTGCGAACTCTGCGCTTTTGTACCATGGTCGTATCTATCCAGTACGGCGTAATATGGAAGGATCGCGTGGTGAACCCGGTGCTCGCCGCAGAGATTGAGACCCTCTTCCCCCTTTGCTTCTGAACATCGGGCGATACTTGGAGTGCCTCGAGCCGGGGCCAGCTGCACACAAAATAGTGCGTGAAGCAAACACACCCTGTGCGTAACTATCCATCAGCAATCGTCCTCGAGCAAACTTAATGGTTGCTACACTCGACGGCCTTGCTTCACAATTGGCGCAGCGCGATCAGCAGATCGCTGATTTGCAGCGCAACCTGCAGCAACTCATCACTCTGCTTTCGCTGACGGAGTCCCTGAGTCGTGAACTTGACTTGGATGCACTCCTGAGGAAGATGGTTGTCAACGCGGTGGAATTGCTGGATGCCGAGCAGGGCGCCATTGGCCTGGTGGATGAGGAGCGGCATGCTATCCGCCACAAAGCTCTCTACAATTTACCTGAGGCGTTACTCCACATTGACTTTGCGGAGGGTGTCGGCCTAAGCGGCCAGGTATATGCCGCGAGGCACCCTGTCATCCTTAGTGACTACGGCAGCCAGGTGCATATCCCCCTCGATGACGAAGCAATGCGCCGGATCCGGTCGGCGGTGAGTGTGCCCATTTGGTGGCAAGGCCGGCTAATCGGCGTTTTTTCTATCGGCACTAGTTCTCCTCGGCGTGTGTTTGATGAACGTGATGCGGAACTGCTGTCACTTTTCGCCAAACACGCCGCCATCGCGATCGAGAATGCGCGGCTCTATGGCGAGGCTGAGCGATTGGCCCATCTCAATGAGCGGCATGCTATTGCCCGTGAATTGCATGACTCGGTCACCCAATCCCTTTTTACGATCATGCTTCTGGCTGACGCCGCACGTAACTATCTGCGCTCCGGCCAAGAGGATCCGGGCGTTACTATCGATCTTCTATATCAAGCTGCCCGTGATGCGCTTTCTGAGATGCGCGCGCTAATCTACCAATTACGCCCCGCCCCGCTTGAGGGCGAAGGGCTGATCACCGCCATGCGCAAATTGGCTGAAGCCACACAGGTTCGCCATGGCCTCTCTGTGGAAGTTCGGCAATCTGGCGTGAGACACCTCCCACCTCAAGTGGAAGATGCGCTGTTTCGTATCGCGCAAGAAGCGATGCACAATGCTGTCAAACATGCGCAAGCCCGGCGCATAGCGGTAGAATTGAGGCTCACTGACGTGGACGTGACATTGACTGTGGCTGACGATGGCTACGGATTTGATGTCGCAGGAACTCCCTCCAGTCCACAGCCATCGGTGAGCCGGGCGGGACTGGGGCTGATCTCCATGCGGGAACGTGCTGAGCAGTTGGGCGGGAGCCTACTTGTGAACTCGGTGCCGAACTCAGGCACACAGATTGAAGCGTGGTTGCCCTTGCGCGGGGAGGTAGAGGATGATGCCTATCCGAACGCTTATCGTTGACGATCACGCCATGGTGCGCATCGGCCTAAAATCCTGCCTGGCCAGTTATGGCGATATTGCAGTGGTCGGTGAGGCCAACAACGGCGCTGAGGCTGTGCGTCAGGCTGAAGCGTGCCGGCCCGATGTTGTCCTGATGGATCTGGTTATGCCTCAATTGAACGGCATTGAAGCGATCCGCCAAATCAAGGATCGTTGGCCTGACATCAAAGTGCTGGCGCTCACCAGTTTTATAGAAGCAAAGTACATCACTGAGGCTCTCGAGGCTGGGGCGGAGGGATATGTTCTTAAAGACGTTGAGCCGCCTGATCTCGTTGCGGCTATTCAGAAAGTTTGCCGTGGCGAAGTGCCTCTGGATGCGCAGGCAGCAAAAATAGTTGTCAACTCGTTGCGTAGCGTTGCCGCGCCAATTCGCCCGCCGCCCGCAACACCACTGAGCGACCGAGAGGTCGAAGTTCTCCGCTTGGCCGCTGAGGGCAAGTCCAATCGCGATATTGGTTTGGCTCTCGTCATTTCAGAGAAGACAGTTAAAGCTCATATGAGCAGCATCCTTGTCAAACTCGGCGTACAGAATCGAGTACAAGCGATCCGATATGGAAGGCAGGCTGGTCTTCTGCCGTTGTGAGCTGCCAGTCGTACGACTAAAGTCGCACTCGGACGAGTCGACTCTGCTCGGAAATTCTCCTTTCGTCCCTCACGCCCAACTTTGTCCTCCTTGTATGATTTAGGAGAGAACTCCAACTTATCCTTCGGATAGGTGCGCAGAATTTGCCTCTCCGTACCGGACTCCAAGTTCCCTCAAAGGAGGTCATCAATCGTGTACACAATTGACATTGATGTTGGTGGAACCTTCACTGACGGCTTGTTTACCGAGGGCCGCCATATGACACCAGTGAAGGTAGATACCACCCCCCACGACCTGACTGTTTGCTTCCTCGACTGCCTGCAAGCCGGATCCGACCAACTAGGCTTGCCAGATCTGGCCGCGCTCCTTGGGCAAACGCAGCTCATTCGCTGGTCTACCACCGTCACCACCAATGTATTGGCCGAACGTCGTGGGCCCCGGCTTGGACTGCTTGTCTCGCAAGGCCACGAACATGACCTGTATTCCGGCGACGGCCCCAGCCCGGCACTAGAATTGGCTGGCGAGGGCGGTGTATTGGGTCTGCCTCAAACTGCAGATCCGCACGTGGTGCTGGGTCTAGTCAAGAGTCTCCTGGAGCGTGGCGTGCGCCGTGTGTGCATTAGCCTAAGTGGGGCATTTGCCAACCCAGGGGCCGAGCGGCAATTGCAGACTATTGTCAACCGCCAGTATCCAGACCATTACCTCGGCTCGGTGCCCGTTCTGCTCGGTAGCGACATTTGCAAGCACCCCGACGACATGACGCGCACGCACGTCACCCTCATTAACGCCTACGTTCATGGGCCGCTTGCCAGCACGCTATTCAAAGCTGAAGACATTTTGCGCGACCAGCACGGTTGGAAGCGCTGGTTGCTTATCGGCCATCAAAATGGCGGCGTTGCCCGCGTCTCGAAGACGCGCGCGGTAGATACGATCGAGTCAGGCCCGACTATGGGGCTGTATGCTAGCGCACACTTTGCCCGCCGCCAGAATCACTCGCATGTCATTGCCCTCGACGTGGGCGGCACCACGACGAAAATCAGTTTCATTCAAAACGGCGTGCCCGCCCTTAACCGCCGACCGGACATCTTCGGCATCTCGCTCCAAATACCGATGCCCGATGTGGCCTCACTTGCGCTTGGCGGTGGAAGTGTGGCGCGGGCAAAAGATGGCAAGGTCACGCTTGGCCCCGAGAGCATGGGAGCATATCCTGGCCCGGCGTGCTATGACGTGGGCGGTGCAGAAGCCACATTGACCGACGCGGCGCTTCTGTTGGGTTACCTGAACCCCCTCAATTTCCTCGGTGGTGCACGTATGCTCAATAAGGATCGTGCCCGCGAAGCCATCGAAACACACATCGCCAAACCGCTTGGTTGTAGCACAGAAGAAGCAGCGGCACGCATTGCCCAGTGCGCAGTGGGAATGGCAGCCGAGGGCATTCAGAAGCGGCTCAATGCTACTGGGGAGTCAGCCTCCGGCTACATCTTGTTCGCCTTTGGCGGCAATGGGCCTATCTTCGCCACCAGCCTGGCGGAGCAACTTGGACTGAAATGCGCCTACGTGTTTAACCTTGGGCCGGTGTTCAGTGTGCTTGGCTCATCGCTTGCAGACATCTTGCATGTTTATGAACACGCGCTAATGGCGAAGGCTGATGAGACAGGGCTCACGAGACTTGAGCAGGCGATCTCTGCGATGCGCGCAGAGGCTAACCGCGATCTGGCCGGGGAGGAACTCGATTTGGCCAAGGCACAGCTCATGTTGGAATTGGATGTGCGCGAGACGTCAGGCAAGATCACGACCGCGTCCTTGCCGATCAGCCATCTGGATCGCGCTGGGCTGAAGAAAGCGATTGGCGAAGGCACTCTCGAACTGGCGCGCCTGCGGGCGAGTTATGCAGTGGGAGGCCAAGAGCCAGTGCCCAGCCAATTGGGCAGTGCGGATGCGTTGTCGGCCAAAACTGGCAGCCGCCAAGTGCGCTGGAACGGGCAAGCCATCGACACACCGGTTTACATATGGGAGAGCCTGAAGCCTGGCAACCACGTGGCCGGTCCTGCCATTGCCGAGAGCGCCCAAACAACCTACCTGATCGGCCCAGCCTGGCAATTGCAGGTGGATGAGTTTGGCAATGGTAAATTGACAAGATAGGAGAAATGAGATGAGCCGCATCCGTATGACAGAAAGCATCGACCTGGACCTGGCCGACGAAATGTGGCGCTGCAATCGTTGTGGACATGCTCTGGTGAGCGCCCGCGAGAACTATAAGAAGGGTTGCTTGATCCACAATCGTGATCCACGCGAGATACACTCACCACTGATTGAGGCCGAATACAACTTTGCGCCCGACCCGGCTTGGATTCGGATCATAGAGTTTTACTGCCCTCAATGCGGCACACAACTCGAAACCGAGTATCTGCCCCCCGGCCATCCATTGACTCACGATATCGAAATTGACCTCGATGGCCTCAAAGCGCGGTTGGCGCGGCAGGAATTGATCATCAAAGAAGGACATCTTGAGGTGGCGACATGAACAGCATTGATATTGACGTTGGTGGAACATTCACCGATCTGGTGCTTACTCGCAACGGCTCGGTGACGCCTGCAAAATCCCCGACTACACCCTACGATCTGTCAGTGTGCTTCCTCAATGTCATCGAAGAGGCTGCCAAGAACTCGGGCATGACAGCAGAGCAGTTGCTCGGCGACACCCAGATTATTCGCTACTCGACGACGATCGCGATGAACCGGTTGATCGAGCGGAGCGGTCCGCGCCTGGCGCTTATCACCACGGAGGGCCACGAGGACGCCATTCTGATCGGGCGCGGCGCACAGTGGGTAGACGGCACGCGCGTTGCCGAACGCCGGAACCTGGCTGTTCAGAACAAGCCAATGCCCATCATCCCGCCGGAGTTAATTGTGGGGGTGCGCGAACGTGTGGACTCTACTGGCAAGGTGGTGCGCCCAATGGACGAGGCTGACGTGCGAGCAAAAGTCCATCGGCTGGTCAACAACGGCGCGCGCGGCTTCGTTGTCTCGCTTTTGTGGTCTTTCGTGAATCCTGCCCACGAGCAACGCGTCAAGGAGATCATCCGCGAGGAATATAAAGATTATCACCTTGGCAGTGCGCCTGTGGTGCTTTCCAGTGAGGTGCTGGGTAAGCTTGGCGAATATGAGCGCACTATGACCTCGGTTCTTGATGCTTATCTTCAACGCGCCATGCAGATCGAGCTATCGGCAATGTGGGATAGGTTGCGCGACAAGGGTTATCGTGGCTCATTCCAAATGATCCACAACTCGGGGGGCATTGCGGAGATATTCAAGACCACAGCCAGCCGAACTTACAATGGCGGCCCGGTGGCGGGCCTGATCGGCGCGCAACACATCGCCAAACAACTTGGCTATCACAATGTTGTCACGAGTGATGTGGGTGGCACTTCGTTCGACATTGGCTTGATTGTGCAGGACGCAGTGCGCAACTACGAGTTCCGACCGATCATCGACCGATGGATGGTGGGCATCACCATGTTGCAGACGCTCTCCATCGGCGCAGGCGGCGGCTCGATCGCCAAAGTCAACCGGGCACTAGGCAATCGGCTAGAGGTGGGTCCACAGAGCGCAGGTTCCTTGCCCGGCCCGGCCTGCTACAACCTTGGCGGCACTGCACCTACGGTTACGGATGCGAATGTAGTGTTGGGCTACATAGATCCAGATTACTTTTATGGCGGCAAGATGAAGTTGGACAAGGCAAAAGCCGAGCAGGTGGTCCAGCAACACATCGCTCGGCCGCTCGGTGTGAGCGTGCATGAAGCCGCATGGCTCATCCGGCAGGTCGTGGAAGGCAATATGGCCTCGGCCATTCGCAAGGAAGTACACCTGCGCGGCTACAATCCAGATGACTTTGTGCTCTTTGCCTTTGGCGGTGGAGGCCCCACGCACGTAGCGGGCTACAAGCAAGATATTAAGCGCGCCGTCATCTTCCCGCTTTCGCCGGTGTTCTGTGCGCTTGGCTCGTCCATCCTGGACAACATCCATGTCTATGAGAAATCGCAACGCATGATGTTCATCCAGCCATTCACTCAGCAATTCGTGGTCGATCAGGATCAATTCAACGCGGTGGTGACTTCATTGATCGATGTAGCCAAACTCGATCTGGCAGGCGAAGGGTTCGATCCGGACCAGGCTATATTCCAACTGGAACTGGATATGTTGTACGGCGGTCAGGTGCAAGTCAAACGTACATCGTCGCCCGAACTATTCATTCGTGGCGAGGCCTACGCCCGTGCGATTTATGACGAGTTCGAGCGCGAATTCGCCGAGACTTTCAGCCGACTGGTCGTCAATCCCGCTGGTGGTGTTTACGTGGACAACTTCGTGCTCAAAGCCGTCCTGCCAACGGTTAAGCTTAACCTGCCTACCCGGGCACTCGAAGGTCCCAGCCCTGCCTATGCCCAGCGCGGTTCGCGGTTGGCTTTCTGGCCTGAGCACGGCGATCTGCGCGAAACGAACGTATATGACGGTATGGCCTTGCGACCTGGTAACGTTGTAGAAGGGCCGGCACTGGTCGAAACACAATTCACCACCATCGTTGTCCCGCCCGGTCTGATTTACTCGATCAATCAGCATGAACTGGGAATACTGGAGTAGGAATTCGAGGTGACAGCATGCCCATTCCAACCCTTGAACAGAAACTGAAATGGCTCAAGCCAGAACCGGCCACTAGCAACGAGCAAGCATGTGTCAAGCTCGTCAGCGCCGGACAGTATGAGATCGGCCTGCAACGAACCAACGACCTGCTGGATGAAGCCATGGAGGTCTTCATGCGCTCGTCCCGCAGTTCGATCGGCATTGCTGGCGACTCGATGGTGGCGCTCTTCACTGCTGCTGGTGACTTGGCAAATGCCTCCTGCGGTACCTACCTGCACGCCATCATCCAGCCGATTCTTATCAAGTACATCTTGCACTACTACTCTGAGAATCCCGGTATTAGAGATGGCGATGTGTGGTACACCAACGACGCGCTGTACGGCGGCATCCATAACCCCGATCAATTGGCCATCGTGCCGATCTTCTACGGCGGCAAGTTAGTGGCGTGGGCGGGCGCGGCAGTGCATACCACCGAAACCGGCGCCATAGAGCCGGGTGGGATGCCCGTAGGCGCAACATCGAGATTTGAGGAGGGAATGAATCTGCCGCCTATCAAGATCGGTGAGAACGGTGTGCTACGTGACGATATCTTGGAGATGACGGCGGCTTACGGCATCCGCGCGCCGCAGATGTTTGTGATCGATCTGAAGGCTCGCGTCGTGGGCTGTGAGCGCGCCCGGCAACGCGTGGTGGAAATGTGTGAGCGCCACGGTGTGGACTTCGTCGTCGGTTTGTTGCGCAAGATGTTGGAAACGGCGGAGCAGAGCGCCCGCCAGCGTATCGCCGCCTGGCCCGACGGGGTGTATCGCAGTGTGCACTTCGCCGACGCGCTCGGCACTCGGCAGGGCCTGGTGCGGTCGTGCGCCTTGGCCATGATCAAGCAGGGCGACCGGCTGACCTTTGACTTCACGGGCACCTCGCCGGAGAACAACTCCTCCTACAACACCCACGCGCAATCCGCTGTGGGGCACATGTCGAACTACATTTACGAATATATCTTCCACGATTTGCCTATTAGTAGTGCCACCTTTGCTTCGATCGACTTCAAGTTCCCACCCGGCATTGTTCTGAATCCCGATGCCCGTGCGGCTACCAGCAATGCAGTAATGATTGCCACTGGGGCGATGAGTGCGATGCACAACGTGTTTGCCAAAGCCATCTTCCCCACGGGGATGTGGAAACAGGTGACTGCTTCGCATGGCAATGCTGGGAACGCATTGATCATTGCTGGGTTATCGCAATGGGGATTACCCTTCGCCGACATGCTTGCCTACTCGATCAACACCGAAGGGCAGGGTGGGCGAGCGCTTCAGGACGGCGTCGACGCCTTCGGCTTCCCGTGGTGCGTGTATGGCCGAGCGCCCAACGTCGAATCGATGGAGAACGAGTTCCCGCTATTCATCCCGTTCTCGCAACACTGGCAGGATAGTTGTGGGCACGGTTTGTACCGGGGCGGTGTGGGCACGACGCAACTTTGGGTCGGTTACCACAAAGTTCCAGCGCTTTTCTTTGCGACAATTTCGGACAACAGTAAGATACAGACTCCGCAACCACTTTTCGGCGGCTATGCGCCCTGCACTGTCCCGGGCATTAGCATTTTGAGTGCGGACATCCTGCAGAAGATGCAAGCCGGCGCGCCAGATATCACGCTCGACCTGCAAGATATGCTCCAGAATCATTCTATTGGTGGCCAATGGGTTTCGGAGTTCTTCGGGCGCACTACACGCCCGGTCGCCGATGGTGACGTAATTACCGTGAGTTTCGCCACGGGCGGTGCTGGGTATGGCGATCCGTTGGAGCGCGACCCCCAGAGCGTGTGGCAGGACTTCACAACGCACAAAATCTCGGCGGGCGTGGTTGATAATATCTACAAGGTGGTTCTCATGCCTGACGGAGCAGGTGTGGATGTTGAAGCAACTAAAGCCCGGCGCGACGCCGAGTGTCAAAGCAGGCTAAAACGCGGCAAGCCCTACGCCGAGTTCATGGCTGAGTGGGAGCAATTGAAGCCACCGGACGAAATCCTTACTTGGTTCGGCAAGTGGCCTACCGGTGAGCCGACCATGCCGGTGTTCAGACCGTGATTCTCCTCCTCCCTGGTTGCGGAGTTAATTCGGCCAAGGAAGTGATAGCGGACGGAGAGGAATACGAGTGCAGGCACTCGTCAAGCAACTAGCTCGAACGGGGACGGTGCCCCCACGCCCTATCTTCATGCCGCTGTTCTTTGCTATGGCGGCCAAAGTTGGAGGAATGTCCCCCCAGCAGTTCTTTTCCAATCCGACCAAGATCGCAAATGGGTTGCGCCAGCTGCAGGGGCCGTTGCAGTGTGATGCGCTGTGTTGCTATGCCGACCAAACGCTCATCGCTGAGGCTTTAGGCGCAAGGCTTGGGTGGGAGGCCGATCTGCCGCAGGTGCTGGCGCCGCCCGTTACGATTGCCCCGACCGACATCGAGAATCGGGGGCGCATTCCGATCATGCTCGAAGTCTTGCGTCGCTTGCGTGTTGTCCTGCGCGAGCGGGTAGCACTGGCCGTAGCATTGCCGGGCTTGTTGACGACGGTCGAATACATCGGCGTTCCGACATCGGGGCTGGACGGCCCGACACTATCAGACTATCTTGCGCTGGCTGGCGGCGCTACTCTTCAGGCGGCGCGATTGGCCTGTGAGGCTGGAGCCGATTTAATTCTGTTAATTGAACCGAGGCTTCCAAGCCAAGATAGCCCCACGCAGTTTCAATGGTCTGCTCAGGTAGAAACGCTTTGCCGAGTCGCGCGATTCTATGAAGCCCTGCCAGTCGTATTGGCCATAGAAGCGCCCAATGGAAACAACGGGGTGGGGTTAACAGAGGCTGTGCTATGTTTGCCAACCGAGAGCCTGCTGAAATCCTCGCAAGGAGTCGGCTTGCCGGAGGTCCCTTACGGCATTGCCTTGCCCGCTATGCCTATTGCTCCGCCTTTGCTAGATGAAATCCGCCGTTTGCGGACTGCTAACTGCGTGCTGGTCACGACGGCTGGAGAATTACCCTACGAGATGGAGCCAAAAGATTTGCGCGCCGTGATCGGGAGTCTCCGACAAATCATATGACCACATCCTATCCACGCTACTTTAACCAAGATATTGAGACTATGCCACTGGATCGTGTCCGCCTCATGCAGGAGGACAGACTGCGGCGGCAGATGGCCTACAACTATGAGTACTCGACGTTTTATCGCCGACGTTTCGACGCGAACGGAATCAACCCGGCCGACATTCGCACCATCGATGATCTGGCAAGGCTCCCCTTCACGACGAAAGAGGAATTGCGTGACAGCCAGATCGAACGACCTCCGCTCGGTTTGCACGCTGCCGCGCAGATGGAAGATGTGATTCGAATTCACTCCTCCTCGGGGACGACAGGCCGTCCGAGTTATGTCGGCATCACGCGCCATGACCGCGATGGTTGGATGGAGTCCGTGGCGCGGGTATACTGGGCGGAGGGGGTACGGCCAGATACCATCTTGGCGATGGGCTTCGGGTTAAGTTTCTTCGTTGGGGGCATTCCTTTGCAGGATGCTGCTGAGCAGATCGGAGCAACATTCATTCCAATTGGCACCGGCGCATCAGATCGGCTAGTGACATCCATTCAGAACATTGGCGCAAATCAATTGACTTGCACACCTTCGTACGCAACGTACCTCGCCGAATACGTGCGGAGCAGATTCCATATGGATCCGCGCAAATTGGGGCTTCAACGAATTCAGGTCGGCGCGGAACCCGGTGGGGGTGTACCCGAAGTCCGCAAGCGCATAGAAGAAGATTGGGGTGTATTCGTAACAGAAGGAATTGGCAACGCCGATGTTATTCCGGTCTACGCAGGCGAGTGTGACGAGCGGGCAGGGATGCACTTCGTTGCGCCCGATCTTGTGATTCTTGAGATTATTGACCCGGACACTGGTGTAGTGCTTCCGATGAGCCATCCCGAAGTGCGTGGCGAACTGGTTTTCACCCACATTGACCGTCAATGCGTGCCTTTGGTGCGCTTTCGCACGCGCGATCAAGTGGTTGCTTGGACAGAAACCTGCCCCTGTGGCCGGACAGGTGTGCGCCTTCGTTGCGTAGGTCGTACCGACGACATGCTTATTTTGCTCGGCGTCAATGTCTTCCCCTCAGCGATCAAAGACGTGGTCATGTCTCTCCGCCCACGCACCACTGGCGAAATACAGATTATTCTTGATGCGCCTGGTCCGCGGGTTGACCCGCCGTTGAAGATTCAAGTAGAGCATGGGTCGGAAGCCTCAAACCTGCCGGAGTTGAAGCGCGATGTCGAAGGCCTATTGCGTGACAAGCTGATCTTTTCCGCTAATGTGGAGATTCTTCCGCCCGGGACACTGCCGAGATACGAGATGAAGGCGAAACTAATTCAAAAGACCTATGAACAGCAGGCTGGATAGGAGGTGGAGTTCGTCTGCCTTGTTATGCAAGGGGCCTACTTGCTATACAACCCCTCGCGAACGATGATCTCGTGAACCCCCGGCGGCAGCAGGTATCGCACCGTGCGCCCCTCGCCGATGCGCCGCCGAATATCGCTGGAGGCGATCTCGATCTGCGGCGATTGGATCCACCGGATTCGCGCCGAGGCTCCCGGCGCCGCTGACTCGACCGCGCTCAAACTGAAATCCGTTCCCGGCCTCCGTGACACAGCCAGCCAGCACAGGCCGACGATCTCATCGGGACTCCGCCAGCGGGGCAAGTCGGCCAGCGAATCTTCTCCCATCAAAAAATACAATTCAGCGTTTGGGAATTCGCGCCCCAGCAGTTTGAGCGTGTCGAGGGTGTAGTGCGGGGCGGGGCGGTCGAGATCGATGCGCGAGAGGGCAAAGGCGGGGTTGCCCGCGATGGCGGCTTCCACCATCTCCGCCCGAATCTCTGCCGGGCTGATCGCCCGATCCTGTTTGAGCGGCGATTGCCCGGCGACGACCCACAGCACTTTGTCGAGACTCAGTTGATCGCGCGCGGCTTCGGCCAAAATGAGATGACCGAGATGTGGGGGATCGAACGTGCCGCCGAAGAGGCCGAGTTTCACTGATTGCTGATTGTCAATCACTCCACTCCAATTCTGCCTCGCCGATGATCACCGTATCGCCTTCTTTCACTCCGGCCTCGCTCAGCGCGCGGCGGATGCCGAGGGCTTCGAGAATCTTTTGGAAGCGGCGAGTCGAGTCTTCGTATTCCCAATACGTCATCTGCGCCGCGCGTTCGATCTTCTGTCCGCTCACACGCCACACGCTTTCGCCCTCGCGCTGAATCTCGAACGCATTCGGGTCGGGCGCGGGGCGATAAACGGGCAGGGCTTCGTACGTGGGGGCGGGAGGAGAGTCGGCGAGCAACTGGCTGGCGCGGTTGAGCAGTTCGCGGGCGCCCAGCCGCCCCGCCGCCGAGATGGCTATGATCTCGTAGCCGCGTTTCTCGATTTCACTTTTTACGCCCGGCCACTTCTCTCCGGCTTCGGGCACATCCATTTTGTTCAGGGCCACGATCATTGGCTTTTGCGCCAGCCGCTCGTCGAACAGCGAAAGTTCGCTGAGGATTTGTCCGAAGTCGCCGACGGGGTTGGCCGAGAGGCCGTCGAGCAAATGAATGAGCACGCGCGTGCGCTGGATGTGCCGCAGAAAAGCGAAGCCGAGTCCTGCGCCCATGTGCGCGCCTTCGATGAGGCCGGGAATGTCGGCCAGCACAACGGTGGAATAGCTGCCGAGATCGGCCACGCCGAGATTGGGGATGAGAGTCGTGAACGGATAATTGGCGATCTTCGGTTTGGCCGCGCTCACTGCGGCGAGGAAGGTTGACTTGCCCGCGTTGGGGACGCCGACGATTCCGATGTCGGCGATCAGTTTGAGTTCGAGCCGAAGTTCGCGCGCCTCGCCCGGTTCGCCTTTCTCGGCGATGCGCGGGGCCTGATTGCGCGATGTGGCAAAGTGTTGGTTGCCGCGCCCGCCTTTGCCGCCTTTGGCCACCAGCAGTCGTTGCCCTTTCTCGGTGATGTCGCCCAGCACGTCGGCAGTGTCGGCGTCGTAAACGACCGTGCCGGGGGGAACTTTGATCTCGACATCGTTACCCGATCTGCCGCTCATGTTTTTGCGGCCACCCGGTTTGCCGTTCTCGGCGTGATATTTTTGCTTGTGTTGAAAGACGTACAGCGTGTTGAGAGTCGGATCGCAGACGAGATAGGCCGAGCCGCCGCGCCCGCCGTCGCCGCCGGCCGGGCCGCCCGCGGGCACGAACTTCTCGCGCCGGAAACTCACGATGCCGTCGCCGCCGTCGCCAGCCTTCACGCTGATGGCGGCCTCGTCGAAGTAGTTGATCTCGTGGGTGGTCATCGAGCAGATTATAAACCTTCGTTGTGATTCGGTTTATAATCCCCGCCGTGAGCCGCGCTTCTACCATCTACCGCCTGCACAAGATTGACGCCGACCTCGATCAGCGGCGGGCGCAGTTGGCCGAGACGCAAGCCAAACTGGCCAGCAACCCCGCTGTGCAACAAGCGCAAGCCGATCTCACTGCGGTGGGATCCGAATTGGCCGCCGCCCGCCGCGCCGCCAAAACCCTCGACGACGAAAACCAAACCGTCTCCGCCAAAATCAAAGAGTCCGAAGATCGTTTGTACAGCGGCAAGATCAAAAACCCGCGCGAGTTGAAAGATTTGCAAACCGAGATCGACTCGCTCAAGCGCAAGCGCGAAGGACTCGACGAACAGCAATTGAGCGCGATGGACGCGGTGGAGGCCGCCGAGAAAAAGGAGGCCGCCGCCAAATCCGAACTGGCCGCCGTCGAGGCCGCCCGCGCCGAAGAAGAGCGCGACCTGCTGAAAGACAAAAGCGCCCTCGGGGCCCTCATCGCCAAACTTGGCGGCGAGCGCGAAGCGGCGCTCATCAGCATCCCCGCCGAAGACCGCGCGACTTACGAGTCGCTCCGCAAACAGAAGCGCGGCAGCGCTGTGTCACTGCTCGTGGAGGGGACGTGCAGCGCCTGCGGAGTCGCGCCGTCGTCGTCGCGCATTCAAGCGGCGCGGCAGGGCGGCGAGTTGGTGCACTGCGGCAACTGCGGCAGAATCCTCTACGCCGAGCAGGGCAAAGGCTACACCGACACCGACGACAGAGAAGACGAGATGATTCAGCGGTGGTAATCGCGTGAGATTCGATTTCCTTTCTTTTCTTCTCGGCTTCCTCGCCGCGTGCGCGCTGTTCGCGCTGGCCTATCGCCTTCGCGCGCGCTTGTTCGCCCTGCGCGATCGCTTCCTCGAATCGTTCACGGGCCTGCGCGAGCGCCTCGCCTCCGGCGCCGATCAACGCTACCGGCAGGATGTGATCGCCGTGTGGCAGACGGCGCACCTCGCCGGGTCGCTCGTTGCTCTCGACGACATTCTCATCGCGCCGCGCTTTTGGGCCGACGAGTCTCCCTACGAGCCGAATCAAAATCCAGATCACGACATCAATCGACTCATCCCGGCCACCCTCGATTACCCCGAACTGCCCGGCGTGTATCAAGCCGCCTTTCACACCCCGCGCGATCTGGCCCGCGCGCCCGGCCACATCGCCATTCTCGGCAAACCCGGCATGGGCAAAACCCTCGCCCTCATTCATCTCGGATTGCGCGCCGCCGCCCTCGACGAAGATTTCTTTCCGAAGCCGGTTGTGCCGGTGATGGTGCACGCCGGCGATCTCGAACTGCCTCTGGCCGAAAAGACCGACGTAGCCCAACCGATCATTGACGCCGCCTCCGCTAAACTGAGCGCCATCGTCGCCCCGGCCTTTCCCGGCTACTTCCGAACCGCGCTCAAAAACGGCAGCGTGCTTCTCCTCCTCGACGGCCTCGAAGACTTGCCGCCCGCGCATCAATCGCTGGTGTTGGAGTGGCTCAAAAATTTCATCACCGCTCATCATCAGACTCGCATCATTGCCACCGGCCCGGTCGTCGGCCACGCGCCGCTGTTGGCTTTGGATTTTGCGGCGGTGTCCATCGGCGGGTGGTCGCCCGTGGACTATCGTTCATTGGTGAGCAAGTGGGTGGATGCGTGGGAGAAACTGTTGGCGGCGCGGAGGCGGCGCCCCAAAGAACAGATCGAACCGGCGCTGGTCGAAGGCTGGTTGTCGGGCGGCAGTGTGAGGCGGACGCCTCTCGAAGTCACGCTCAAGATTTGGACCGGGCTTGCGGGCGACGCCGAAGGCCCGCGCCCGGTGGATTGGATCGAAACATACGTCAAACGATTCGCGCGCGCGCCCGAAGCCCGCCGCGCGTTCGAGCGCTGCGCCGGGCAAATGCTTTCGCACGATCGATACGGCCTCGCCCGCGAGCGGCTGGTGGAGTTGGTGAACACTGCGCGCGTCGAAGTGCCCGTGCCGTCCAATGCCGATCCGCAGGATGTGGTGGATGAGTTGGCCGGGCGGGGCGGGTTGTTGGCGAAGCGGGCCGGGGGGCGAGTGTCGTTTGCCCATCCGGTGGTGGGCGCGTATCTGGCCGCCAAGTGGAGCGCGGTGAACGAATCGCCCGAAGCGATGGGCGCGGTGCAGCAATCGCCTGCGTGGGGAACGGCCCTGCGCTTTTACGCCACGCTGGCGAACGCTTCGGCGCTCGTGGCTCAACGACTCAGCACGCCGCCCGATGCCATGCAATCGGATCTGTTCACCATTGCTTCGTGGCTCAGCGATGCGCCCTCCAATGCGCCGTGGCGCGCAGACATTTTGCGGCGGCTCGCGCAATTCTTTATCAACGCCAAAATGCCGTCGCAGCTGCGGATGCGCGCGGTGTGCGCGCTGACGGCGGCGCGCGATAAAAACGTGAGCAAACTGCTCAGGCAAAGTTTGGCTTCGCCCGATCCGCTCTCGCGGCAGTATTCGGCGGCGGCGCTCGGCGCGTTGGGCGATAACACCGCTGTGCCCGATCTGGTTAAACTGCTTCACGGCGACGAAGACCTTTACGCGCGTTGGACGGCGGGGCTGGCGCTGGCCGTCATCGGCGATCAGAATTCAATCGAGGCGTTGGGCCGCGCCTTGCTCGAGGGCAACGAGAACATGCGCCGCGCCGTTTGCGAGGCGCTGGCCCTGCACATCACCGACGGGCAGGCGATGTTGAAAGAGGCGCTGGCCGACAGCGATGTGGTTCTGCGGCGGGGCGCGGTGGCCGGTATGCTCCGTGTGGGCAAACAAGATTGGGTGATGGAGCGGCTGGAGAAAATGTACATCGAAGACAGCCAATGGATTGTGCGCTCCGCCGCCGAAGCCGCCTTTCACGATTTGCAGACGCCGCCCGATCATTCTCCCAAACCCCTGCCGCCCATCGATCAGACCGGCTGGCTGGCGGCGTATGCGGCGGGCAAAGGGCGCGGCGTGCCCACCGGCGCGGCGGCTCGCGCGGCGATGCTCGATGCGCTGAAGGAAGGCGATGAGCAAGTGCGTATGGCCGCCGCCGATCATCTCGGGCGCATGGCCGCCGCCGATGCCGTTCCACTGCTCACCGCCGCCGCGCGCGAGAACCTGCCTCATCTGCGCGACATGGCCTACAAATCGGTGGTAAGCATTGCCATGGCCACCGGGCAGAGGCTGGCGATATGACCACTTGACAGCAGTGCGCGCTACTACCATAATGGTTCCATCTTGTAACCAAAATGGAGGCCGGTCGTGCCAACCATCACTGTCAAAAACATCCCCCCAGATGTGTATGACCTGCTCAAGCAGTCTGCCGCCGCGAATCGCCGCAGTATCAACAGCGAAATCATCACCCATATCGAGCGTGGGGTGCTAGGCCGGAAGATAGACCCCGAAGCGCTATTGGCGCGCGCGCGCCATTTACGCCACAAGACTAAGAGCCATTCCCTCACCGACCGTGAGTTCAAAGCCGCCAAACATGCAGGCCGGCTATGATCGTCGTCGATACGAATCTGATCGGCTATTTGTATTTGGAGAGCCAGCATTCCCGGCAGGCCGAACAAGCGTTGCTCAAAGACGCACAGTGGGTTGCGCCAATGCTGTGGCGAAGCGAATTTCGTAACGTTCTTGCGCTCTATGTTCGAAAAGGGTGGTTATCGCTGGAAGCAAGCCAACAGATCATGAACGAAGCACTTGCTCTGATGGAGGATCAAGAGTATGAAGTCGACTCGCGGCATGTGCTGAGGCTCGCGGCGGCAAGCACCTGCTCGGCTTATGATTGCGAGTTTGTGGCGCTGGCCCAGGATTTGGGGGCTTCCTTGGTGACCATGGATAAGCAGAGCCTGAAAGACTTTCGCCAAATAGCGGTATCGCTAGCTGCATTCATCACCGCCTCAGCATAACCCGCACGCGACGAAGGGAAAACATGAAAACTTCGCCAACAGCGTCCAAGACCATCGATGACTACATTGCCGGCTTCCCGCCGGATGTTCAAGAGATTCTGGAAAAGATAAGGACGACGATACGGAAAGCGGCGCCGGACGCGGAAGAGACGATCAAGTATCGAATGCCGACCTTCACCCTGAAAGGCAACTTGGTTCACTTTGCCGCTTTCCAAAATCATATCGGGTTTTACCCCGTGCCGACAGGGATCGAGAAGTTCAAGAAAGAGTTGTCGGCTTATGAAGGTGGGAAAGGCTCGGTGAGGTTCCCATTGGACAAACCCATGCCTCTCGGTTTGATAGGCAAAATCGTGAAGTTTCGGGTGAAGGAGAATTTGGCAAAGGCCGCCGCAAAAGGGAAGAAGAAACGTTGATGCTCCCCCTCGCATGAATCAAAAAAACGGCGCACACGTTGCGCCGTTTTCGATCCTCTTCGTCATCACTTCTTTTTCTTCTTTGCGGTTTTGGCTTTGGCCTTCGGCTTTGCTTTGGCCGCCTTCGCCGGTTTCTTTGCTTTGGCCGGTTTGGCCGCTTTCTGCCTCAACTTCTCATCCACCTGCGCCGGGCTCATGCCGATGATGCTCACCAGTTTGTTGGTGTTGGTCAGCCCGGCCACAATATCAAAGTTCGATTTGGGCAGGCCCAGCGCATCGGCCAGCAGTTCGATGACGGCTTCGTTGGCCGCGCCTTCCACGGGGGGCGCCGTCACTCGAATCTTCAACGCGCCATCCGTTCCCACGCCGACGATTTCGTTTTTGCTCGCCCGCGGCACAACCTTCACCGGCAGAGCCGCGCCGCCCGTCCCTTGGCCAAACTGAGATTTGTGTTCACTCATATCGACCTCTGGCGGATTAGGAGTTTTCACCGCGGAGCACACAGAGAGCGCAGAGTTTCTTTTGGTTTTTCTCTACGAACTCGGCGCACTCGGCGGTGAAATGAAGCCCAAAATCACTCACCCACACCGGTTTCAATGTAGCACGGCGCGCGGTGGCGAACATTGTAATATCAAAACAAAGAGCGCACCAACGTGACGAGGATGGGCACGATGATGAAATCAACTAACAGCCAGGCCACCATCGGGCTGAGGTCGATCATGCCCGTCTGCGGCAGGAAGTTTCGGATGGGGGCGAGGATCGGCTCGGTCACGTCGTACACGAATTTGACCGCCGGGTTGTACGGGTCGGGGCGAAACCACGAGAAGAGCACGCGCGCCAGAATGAGCAGAGAGAAAACGGTGGCGGCGAGATTGATCAGAGAGATAAGAGTGTTTGCCATATCCAAGATTATTCCTGCGGTTGAAAGATGGCTCGCCCGATTCGCACGAGGGTCGCGCCTTCTTCGATTGCCACTTCAAAATCGTCGGTCATGCCCATCGAGAGTTCGCCCCATTCCGCCGATGGAAACTGCGCCGCAAACCGATCCCGCAGTGCGCGCAGTGATCGGAAGACGGGGCGGGCGAGTTCCGGATCGGGCACGATGGGGGCCATCGTCATCAGCCCGCGCAGGCGAAGATTCGGTTGGGCGAGAATCGATCCGACGATGGCGCACAACGCTTCCCACTGGGCCGGGTCGGAGTCCCAGCGGTGGGCGGCCAACCCGTATTTGCTCTCTTCGCCGGAGACGTTGCACTCCAGCAGGATCGGCAGTCTGCGCCCGATCTCTCCGGCGGCGCGATTCAATCGCTCACTCAGCGGGACGCCGTCCACCGAATGCACCCAATCGAAATCGGCGACCACATCGCGAGCCTTGCGCCGCTGTACGTGCCCGATCATGTGCCACGTGATCATTTTGTGATCGCGGCGCGCGGCGTTTATTTTATCACCGCCCTCTTCGGCGCGGTTCTCGCCGAAGTCGCGCTGGCCGAGCGCGTGCAGATCATAAACGTCGGCCAGCGCGCGCCCTTTGGACACGGCCACGAGTTTGACGCTTTCGGGGTTGCGCCCGGCGCGGCGGGCGGCGGAGGCGATTCGGTCGAGGGTGTGTGAGTAACGATCGGCTAACGACGACATGCGGCCATTGAGTCCACGAAGGATCACGAAGGGGATGTTGATGTGGCTTCGTGCGCCTTCGTGGATCCTATCTCAACGCAATCACTGCGCCGAAGCGCCCGGTGCGCCCGGACTCGGCGCGGTGCGAAAAGAAATGCTCGGTGTGGCAGGCGGTGCACAGCCCGGCGATCTCGATCTGTTCCACTCCGGCTTCGCGCAGTGCGCGCGCATTGGCGGCCCACAGATCGAAATGGATTTTGCCGTTTTGGGTGATCAGCAATTCGTCGGCGTTGGGGAAGGATCGGCGGACGGCATCCGCCACTTCGGGGCCCACTTCGTAATGATCGGGGCCGATGCACGGGCCGATCCCGGCGATGAGATCCGCGGGGCGACTGCCATACGATTCCATCATTGTTTTCACAGGGGAGGCCGCCGCCCGGTTCACCGCGCCGCGCCAGCCCGCATGAACCATGCCGAGCGCGCGGCGTTTCGGATCGAAGAGCAGAATCGGCGCGCAGTCGGCGAAGCGTTGAAAGAGCGCCACGCCGCGCCGATCGGTGATCAACCCATCGGCTTTGATCGGGTCGCGGCCTCCGCGCGGCTCGTCGGCGCGAACCGTTTCCACTCCGTGAACCTGCCACACATCGGCCATGCTGTCGAAGGGCAGGCCGAGCGCGTCGAAGGCGCGGGCGCGATTGGCGCGAGTGTTCTCCAGCGAGTCGCCGGTGCTGATGCTCATGTTGAGCGAGGCCCACGGCTGAGGGCTGACGCCGCCCGCGCGGGCAAAGATGGCGTGCGTGAGCGAGCCGTTGGGGAACGACTCGAAGGTGAAGAAAGTGAGGCCGTTGGCGGTGTGGGCGCGCATGGAAGGATGAAGGAGGAAGGAAGAAGGATGAAAGACGAAGGACGAAGGACGAAGGACGAATCTGCTTCGTCACGCGAAGCGGTCATCTATCATTCGCCATTTTCAACACTCCGATCCGCGACAACTTCGCCTCAAGTTCGATCTTGATTTCGCCGAACGATTCTTCGACGTACGGATACGCCAACCACACGTTCATTGCGCCGAAGAGGAAGCCGGTGAGGGTGCGGAGCAGGGGAGTGCTTTCGCGCAAGGCCCACAAGTGGAATGGCGGTTGCGAGAGCAGTTGGCTGAAGCCGTCGAGGGCAATGGGGCCGATGCCGATGATGCCGTAAATGATCCAATGGACGGGTTTGATTCGGTAGCCCCGCGCGCGCGCGGCGGCGAAGATCAGCCCGGCGACGAAAATTGCGCCGTAAATGGCAACATCGCGCTCACAATAGGCCACTTTGAATCCCATCGCCTCGTTGCCCACGAAAGTTTTCGCCGCCCACCGCTGAACGAGATCGTAGGGATCGATGCCGGTGAGTTGTTGAAACTCGGCGGATTCGTAATAGGCTTTGGGCCCGAAGAGAAACCACGAACGAAACGCGAATTGATGGCAGAGCGGAGAGTAGGCGGTGTAGATCCAATTGGCGGGCGCGGTCAGCCCGGCTTTCATCAACGCCGGAGCGACGAAGGGCAGGCCCACGTAAATGAGCACCACGACGTTGAACACGGCCAGCCAGTGTTTGGCGAAAGCGTATATTTGTTTGTCGAGCCAGATGACGAAATCGCGTTGGCGGCCAGTGACGGGTTTAGGGGTCATGTGCGGGGAGGTCGAGTCGAGAGTTGGAGTGGAGGGCGGCGCGGAGATCGAGCGATGAGAATGGATAGACGAGCCGCGTTTCGCCGATGACCACGACGGGGATGCTGTGTTTGTATCGCTCGAAGAGTTTCGCGTCGTCGAGGATGTTCACTTCGGCGACGCGGTGCGGATACTCGGCGGCGAGAGCGCCCAACTCGTCCCGCGCTTCGCGGCACAACTCACAGCCGGGTTTGGTATACAGAGTCACGGCGATCATTTCGCCAAAATCTTCGCCAGATTTTCTTCGAGTTGAGACTCGGACATCAAGCCGATTTGCAGAGAGGCGATCACGCCGTCGCGCCCGATGAAAAAACTGGTGGGGTAGGCTTGAATGCGATACATGTCGTTGACGGTGAGGCCGGGATCCATCAGCACCTCGAACGTCAGCCCCAGCTCGTTCACGAAGGCAGTCACATCCTTCAATGGCTCGTCGGCGCCCACCGCGAGAACGGTGAGCCCTTCGCTTTTGTATTTTTGGCGCGCGGCTTCGATGGCCGGCATTTCGATGCGGCACGGGCCGCACCACGTGGCCCAAAAATTGATTAGCACCGGCTTGCCCTTCAATTTGCTCAGGGTGATCTTTTGCCCGCTGATGTTTTCGAGGGTGAAGTCGGGGGCGGGCGAGCCGGTGTACGGAGCCGCCGTCCCACCCGAGGCCGTTCCCCCCGCAGTGGCGGGCGGCAGTGAGGGGAAGCCGAAGAGGACGAGCGCGCCAATCGTCAACCCGATCAGCAGGCCGCCGCCGAGAATGAGCAGTGTGGCGCGTGTCGAGTCGCCGGTTTCCATTTCTTAGATTCCGAAATCGATGAACGATCCGAGTCCGGCGAGTCGTTGCAGTGCGCCGGAGAGCAGAAGGACGCCGACGATGACCAGCACAGCGCCGGTGGCGATGGAAACGTAGCGCGTGTATTTTCGGTAGCGGCGGATGACGTTGGTCATTTCGCCAATGGCGAAGGCGGCGATGAGAAACGGAATCGCCAGCCCCAGCGAGTAGCCGCTGAGCAGCCACGCGGCGCGGCCCACGCCCTCGGCGGTGAGGGCCAGGGTGAGCAGTGCGCCGAGCACCGGCCCCACACACGGCGACCATCCCGCTGAGAAGAACACGCCCATCATCGCCGACGAAAGATAACTGATGTTGGGGCTGATGTCGGCTTGTTTGCGCGTGTCGTATTCGAGGAAGGGAATGGTGATGACGCCCATAGTGTGAAGGCCGAAGACGATGACCACCAGCCCGCCCACTTTGGCGACGATGTCGCGCAGATCGTAAACGACGCCGTTGAGTTGAAAACTGGCTTGCCCGAATACCATGCCGAGCAGGCCGGCCGAGATGCCGAGAAAGATGAACACGAAACTGAATCCGGAGACGAAGGCCAGCCCGTGCGTGAAGGTGAGCCAACGGTTCGAGGCGGTTTGCACGCCGCCCACGGCGTTCGCTCCGCTGGCTGTAACTCCCCGCCCGCCGAGATAGCCGATGTATGCGGGGACGAGCGACAGCACGCACGGCGAAAGGAACGAGGCCATGCCAGCCAGCACTGCCAACCCCAGCGAAATGCTGCTTGCGTCCATAAAAGAGTCAGCCTCCAGAGTCGCTGTTCAGCGGCGGCGGCGATCCTTTGATCTCGACCCGCGTGCCGCCCGGCCACTCCACATGAATATCGCCCACCGTGTAATCCACCACCGGCGTGGTCCACCGGAACAGCCACTTGGCCGCTTCGGGCGTGCAGTTGAGGCAACCGTGCGAGCGCGGCCGGCCGTAATCGTTGTGCCAATACGTCGAATGAATGGACGCGCCGCCAGAAAAATACGACACCCACGCCACGCCCGGCAAATCGTAGCCGTTGGGGGTGACGCCGCCGGCCATGTGCCGTGAGATGCGCTTCCAATGAATAGGGTGCGCGCCGCCCGGCGTGAGGGTGACTCCCTCGCCGCCGCTTGGATCGAAAAACGTTGCGCCCGAAGCAATGCGAGTGCGGAAGACTTCGGTCTTGCCTTCGTACGCCGAAAGCCAGTTCGTTTCCACGTTAGCGATCACGCGCTTCTCGGCGGCGTTCGGCGAAATCGGCCCTATCTCATCCGGCTGAACGAGACGCACATGCCTGCCCTCAGCCCAATAGTGGCTGTTCTGATCATCCTCAACGTGATACCAAACACTGCCATCACTGGCTGTGGCGATCTTATCGATCTTGAACACCGCGCTGTAATAGAGACGGTACACGATCTCGGCTTTGGGATCGGCGGCGGCGCGCGCATCCGAATAGGGGACGCTGAGTTCTCCGTAGAAGCCGTCGCCGGGAAGAGCGGCCAGCGGAGTCTGCGGCTCGTTCTTCACCGGCTGAACGAGCGACGAATAAATGAAACCTTCCGGGATCTCGAACCACACGTGATTGTGCGGGAAGAATCCCTCGCCGACGACGGCGCGATAAATTTCCAGAATGCTGTCGCGATCTTTGAAACCCAGCCGAGCCGCCAAACGGTTGGGCCGATCCATCACCTGCGCTTTAGTGATCGTCACCCGGCCCAGCCGGGTGAGAGTCGGGCCGAGCCGCAGATCGGCGGGCGGCAGGGTGGGCAGAGCCGCCGCGCCGACGGCGATAGACGATAACTTGAGAAACTCACGCCGAGTAAATTTGCGAACCATCGAACTCCAACTCTTTGACTTAGACGAGTATGCTTGCGAGAATCTTACTCGGAAAGATCACATGGGTCAAAGGGGTATAATCGTTCTCTAATGATCGGACTTACTGCCGCGCAGTGGCAAGCCATCACGACCCATCTTGATTCGCAATTGCCCAACGAAGCCTGCGGCCTGCTCGGCGGGAAAGTCGGCCAAACGTTGGCCGTGTATTGTGTGTCCAACGCGGATGCAAGCCCCACACGCTTTTCGATGGAGCCGGGCGAACTGATCCGCACCCTGATCGAGATCGAGGATCGGGGTTGGGAACTGATGGGCATCTTTCACTCGCACCCTGCCGGGCCGCCGACTCCCTCGGCGACGGACATCGCCGAAGCCTATTACCCGGACTCGGCCTACATTATCTGTTCGCCCGGCGAGGGCGGGTGGCAGGCGCGGGCGTTCGAGATCAGGGACGGCGCGGCGCGCGAAATCGATTTGCGGATCGAAAAGTGAAACCCAACGCGGCAGTGAGGGTTAAACTCCGTGCAGGGTGACGAATACATTTTTGCGGAGGGTATTCATGAGCGTTGTGCTTGCAGTGGTATCGGTGGTGGTCGCCTATTTTCTCGGCTCGATACCGTTCGGGGTGATCATCGTGCGGGTGATGTCGGGCAAGGATGTGCGCGAGGTGGGCAGTGGCCGCACCGGCGGCACCAATGCCATGCGCGCGGCGGGCATTAGCGCCGGCCTGCTCACGGCTCTGCTCGATATTCTCAAAGGCACATTCGCGGTTGTGCTGGCGCGCACCCTCACCGGCGGCGGGCATTGGGCCGAAGTGATCGCGGGCGCCATGTCGGTGGTCGGCCATAACTATTCGCTGTTTCTCGCCGAGCGCGTCACCGACGAGACTGGCCGCACCCGGTTGAAGTTCGGGGGCGGGGCTGGCGGCGCCCCTTCGGTGGGAGCGGCCAGCGGGTTGTGGGGCTGGAGCTGGCTGATCATCGTGCCCGTCGGCGCGCTCATCCTTTTTGGCGTGGGCTATGCTTCGGTGGCCACCCTGTCGGCCGGGCTGATCGCCACCGTTATTTTTGCCGTGCGCGCGATTTACTTTGGCGGCCCGTGGGAATACGTGGCGTATGGCATCATTATTTTTGTTTTGCAGGTGTGGGCGCTGCGCCCCAACATTCAGCGGCTCATGAACGGCACCGAGCGGCTGATTGGCTGGCGAGCCAAACGGCGCGAGGCCAAGTTAGCCGCGCAGTCGGGCGGCCAAAACAAGTGACGGTGTTATAATCGCGGCGATGAGCAAGAAATCTTACCGGGCCAACAAGCCGATGTCACGCCAATCGAAACTGTTGGCGTTTCTCGGAATCGTGGTGGTGCTGAGCATGTTGCTCTCGCCGTTGCTTTCTGATCTCTCGTTTCAACAACCGCCCACGCCTACGTTGTTGCCGCCTCCCACCCTCGCCCCAACCGCCACATCGTCTCCCACCCCCGAACCCACTTCGGTCTCCCCGCCCTCTCCCACGCCCGGTCAGGCCCCCGCGCCCGCAACACCGTGAATCAAAAATCCGGCTCCTCATTTTTGTGAAGAGCCGGATGGTTTTGCCTTTTATGGCCTCGCCAAACTGAGCGCGATCACTGCGCCGATGAGGCCGACGACGCCGAACTCAATCAGCGCGCGGCGCGTGAGTTGCCCGACGAGGTGCTGTTGCGCCAGCCCTTGCGCCACATAAAACAGAACGAGCAACAGCAGGCCCGCTCCGGTGGGAGTCACTCGCCAATAGTTCAGCGCCCACATGGCTTGCGCCAGCACAAACCCCACAACGCCCGAATAGAGGGCGCTGCGCCCGAACGCGCCGCCGTTGAGCATGAGCAAACGCAAAGCCAGTAATGCGGAAAGAAACGCAGTGGCTGTCGCCGAAAGCGCGGCGCGCGCGCCAGTGAAACGAATCCAGCCGAACAGCGCCAGCGCGACGATGAAGGTGAGCGCCGTGAGGCCGAGCGCGGCGGCGCGGTACGCCGGATCGTTCGGATCGACCACCGTGTATTCGGCGACTAGCACGAGGACGAGCAGAAACGCGCTGAGGGCCAGCCCCAACCACCACACCGGCCCGATGGGCGCGAGATTGAGCCAAAGCCCCAGCGCCAGCGAAGCGGCCCCCGGCAGAATCCAATGCAGGGCGTTGCGCCCGTATCCGCTCTCGGCCCGGGGGTGACTGCGGATCAACGTTTCCGAGCCGGTGCTGATCAGCGCGGCGATCATCAACAACAGCGCCACTTGGCCGTTCAGTTCAACGCCGATGGATGAGCCGAAGAGAGTCGCGGTGAATTCCCTCGACGGAATCTCCACGAACCGCGCCAGCGCATAGGCCAGCACGATCACCGCCGTCACCACGCTCAAACGGTCACGGTCGGGGAAGCTGCTCACCGGAGTTGCAGACTGAGCCATGCCGCGATTCTAGCATATCAGTCTATAATCAATGGATCGCAAAAGCATCCTGAGAGAAGACGCGTGTTATTCGCGCCGTAGTCGAAGGATGCGGCTTCGCTCTGAGCGCTCCTTGCTTCGTGATCTACTGAAAATCTCGCGCATGATTCAATTTGCCCTCATCGTCGCTGGCCTCTTCGCCGGGCTGATCATCAACAGCCTCGCCGACGATTTGCCTCAGCGCGTTCGCCCTCTCGCGCCGCATTGCCACCACTGCGGTTTCCCGTACCACCGTTCGCAATGGGTCGGGCTGTTCGCGCTCGTTGTGCGGCGTTGGCGGTGCGCCCAATGCGATGCGCCGATGCAGTGGCGGCGAGTCGTTGTAGAGATTGCCTCGGCGGCGATGCTGGTTTATCTCTTCGAGCGGTTCGGCCTCACGGTCAAATTCGGATTGCTTTCGCTGCTGCTTGAGTGCCTTCTGCTCATCACCGTCATCGATCTCGAACACCGGCTGATTCTGTACGTCACCGTTTTCCCCGCCGCGCTCATCGCCGCGCTCTACAGCCTCTTCGGCGCAGAGCGCGAACTTTCCAAAGTTCTCGTCGGCGGCGCGGTGGGCTTTGCCGTTGTGTACGCCATCTATCTTTTCGGCTGGGCGTTCGGCGCAATCGCCGGACGACTGCGCGGCCAGCCGCTCGCCGAGATTCCTTTCGGCGGCGGCGATGTGAATCTGGCGGGTGTGATCGGGCTGGCGGTCGGGTGGTCGGGCATCGTCGTCGCGCTTTTCATCGCCGTCGTGTGCGGCGGCATTGGCGCATCGCTGTACCTCCTCATCGCTTTTCTTCGCCGCCGATACAACCTATTCACCGCCATCCCCTATGGCCCGTTCCTCGTCATTGGCGCGGTGGCGCTCCTCCTCTTCGACTCCGAAATCAAAAACTGGCTCGCGCGCTAGCCTGACCGATCTCCTATCATTGAGGCTCTGCTCGCCCCTCTATAATGAGTCTGAAGGAGATCGGATCATGATCAGACTCACTCGCATCGCCACTGCGCTGTTCATCATCGCGTTGTGCGCCGGGCAGGCGGCCCCCACCCTCGCCGCGTGCGCCTCGCCGCACACCGTTCAACGCGGCGACACGCTCTATCGCATTGCGCTCAACTGCGGCACGACCGTCGCGGCGATTCAATCGGCGAATGGATTAAGCGGCACGACGATTTTCGTCGGACAGCAGTTGATCATTCCCGGCGGGGGAGCCGCCCCCGCCGCGCCGACCATCACCGGCAACACACCCGTTTCCACGCCCGCGCCCGCTTCGGCGTCGAGCGGAACATACACCGTGCAGAGCGGCGATACGTTGTATCGCATCGCGGTGAAGTTCGGCACAACGGTCGATGCGATCAAACGCGCCAATGGGCTGACGAGCAACACTATCCGAGTCGGCCAAGTGCTGATCGTGTCCGGGTCGGGCGGGGGAGCCGCGCCCGCCGCGCCCACTGCCTCGGCGGCGGTGTCGGCGCCCGCCGCCGCATCGAGCGCGAGTCGCACCGGCGGCGAGAAGTTGATCATCGCCAATTATTTTCCGTGGTACGACGAAGGCTTTTGGGGTCAGGGTGCAACGTGGGATTTGCCGACGGTGCAATACAACTCCGATCACACTGAAACGATTCAGCGGCACATCGGTTGGGCGCAGCAGGCCGGGCTCGATGGCTTTGCCGTGCATTGGTTTCAGCAGGGCAACCGCACCGACACCAATTTGAGTAACGTGTTGTCGAACTCACCGGGCGGCTTCCGCTCGACGGTCACGTTTCTCACGCACATCCTGCCCGGCGCGAACCGGCAAATGGTGGTGGACAATTTGCGCTACCTTATCGGCGCGTATGGGCAACACTCGAACTTCTTGCGGATCAACGGCAAGCCGGTGATCTTCTTTGCCGATATGCAACGCGTGCCGCTGGAGGGAACGTCGAGCGCGGTGGAAGCATGGCGCTCGATCCGCGCCGACGTCGATCCGGGCAACGGGGCGATGTGGATCGCCGAGGGACTCGACCCGTCATACTTGAGCGTCTTCGACGGGCTGTACGTTTACAAGATCGATCACGCGTGTTGCCCGGGCTCGTATGCCAAAGCGCCCACGTGGGCAGGCTGGACTCGAAGTTGGGAAAAGAAGACAGGGCAGACGAAATTGTGGGTGGGGACGATCATGCCGGGCTGGGATGACACACGATCTGCCGGGCGGCCCGATCTGCGTGTGCCGTCGGCGGCCTTTGCCCGCGACCGGCAGGGCGGCTCATACTATCAAGCCACGTTCAACGCCGCCATCGGCGCCAGCCCGGATATGATCATCGTACACTCGTTCAACGAGTGGATCGAGGGGAGCGAGATCGAGCCGGGCACGACTTACGGCGATTTGTATTTGACGCTCACGGCGCAGTTTGCGAGTCAGTTCAAGGGGCGGTAAAGATCGGATCTGCAAAAGTGACTGTCACCGGCCACCTGTACCCTGCTTTTCTAGGCGTATCAGGCCGGTGACAGTCACTTACGAAATCTGCGGATTCACTTTCAGCGCTACGGCGTTGCTTCTGCCTTTTTGCCTTGCCCGAACAGCCGCCCGATCTCGCCGTTCTCCCACACCACCAGCAGTTGCGCGGCATTGAAAATTGAAGAGTACGTGCCGCTGATCAACCCGATGAGCATGATGATGATAAAGTGGCGAATGGTGACCCCGCCGAAGAGCGCCAGCGCCAGCAGGGTGAACACTGCCGTGAGTTGGGTGTTGATCGAGCGATCGAGCGTTTGCACGATGGAGTGATTGACCACTTCCTCGTAATTGGCGCGGCGGTGAACTTTCTGATTCTCGCGGATGCGGTCGAACACCACGATGGTATCGTGCACCGAGAAGCCGATGACGGTGAGCACGGCGGTGAGGTACAGCGCATCCACTTCCCAGCCGAGAAACTTGCCGAAGATGGAAGCCATGCCCACCATCACCAGCACGTCGTGCAACATGGCGATGATGGCCGTCGTGCCGTAACGGAAGGCGTGCGGCACGCCGCGAAAAGCGTAGGTGATGTAGAGCAAGATGCCGATGGAAGCGAGGCCGACGGCGATGCCCGCTTTTTGAGTCACCTCTGCGCCGACGGTGGGGCCCACGTTATCGAATCGGCGGACGACCACCTCTCCATATTTTTCCTGAAACTTGGCGACGATGCTGTTTCGGGTCGCGTCATCCAACGCTTTGGTGCGAATGATGATGACGTTGTCGGCGGCGGTTTGCACAATGCTGTCGCCGAAGCCGGACTCGGCCATGATGGCTTTGAAGTCGGCCGGTTGCAGTTGGGCGGCGGTGGCGTTGGAGAACTGCAATTCCATGCGCGAGCCGCCAGTGAAATCAATCGAAAGCGGGAAGCCCCACACAATCGTTCCGATGATGCCGGGCGCGATGATGAGCAGGGAGAGGGCGAAGTACCAGTAGCGTTTGCTGACGAAGTTGAACATAGCTATATTCCGAACCACGAATGCCGTTCCGAGAAGTCGATGTTGTCGAGCGCGGCGTGGAGCATGGTGCGGGTGACGACGATAGCAGTGAACATGCTCACGCCCACGCCCAGCGCCAGCGTGAGGGCGAAGCCTTTGACCACGCTCGCCCCGAACTGACTGCCGAACCAATACAGGATGATGCAGGTGATGAGCGTTGAAATGTTCGAATCGCGGATGGACGACCACGCGCGGCGGAAGCCCTCCTCGACGGCGCTGACCAGTTTTTTGCCGCCGCGCAGTTCTTCTTTCATCCGCTCGAAGATGAGGATGTTCGCATCGACCGCCACACCCACCGAGAGCACAAACCCGGCGATGCCCGGCAGGGTGAGGGTGACCGGGACGAGTTTGAAGAGGGCAAAGGTGATTGTGGCGTACATGAGCAGGGCAACGACGGCGAGGATGCCCGGCAGGCGATAGTAGAGGATCATGAACACGGCCACGGTGGCCAGGCCGATGGCTCCGGCGATGGCGCTCTTGCGCACCGAGTCTTCGCCGAGGGTGGGGCCCACCGTGCGGCTTTCGGCGATGCGCAGGGGCACGGGCAGTGCGCCGTAGCGCAGGTTGAGGGCAAGATTGTTCGCGTCGTCGATGGTGAAGTTGCCTTCGATGATTCCCTCACCGGCAGTGATGGCGCTGTTGATTCGCGGGCTGGAGATCACGCGTTTGTCGAGAGTGATGGTGAGGAAATTGCCGACGTTGGCGGTGGTGTGATCGCCGAAAATCTTTTTGCCTTCGTCGGTGAGGGTGAAGGCGACGACGACTCCGCCGGTGTTGGTTTGCACCGTTGCCGAGCGCAAGGCCGAGCCGGTCATGATGGTGTGATAGACGGGACCGGCGGGAGTGGGTTCGGGGGTGGGGGCGGCCTCCGCCGGGGTCGCTGTCTTTCCAAAATCAGTTTGGATGATCGTGCCCTCCGGCAAAGAATCCGTCCCGGTGTCCACGAATTCGAGCAGGCCGGTTTGCTTGAGCAGAACCAGCGCCTGTTCGGGGTTGGTGAGGCCGGGCAATTCGACGACGAGTCGGCGGTCGCCCGATTGCTGGACGAGCGGCTCGGCCACGCCGAGGGCGTTGACGCGGCTTTCGACGATGCCGATGGTGGCGCTCATGGCGCCGCTGTCGATGGTTTGGCCGGGATCGAGATCGGCTTCGAGCAACACTTGCAGGCCGCCTTTGAGGTCGAGGCCTTGCCGCACGGGGATGTCGCGCTCGAAGGCGTTGTCGCCGAGAGGGATGGTGATGCGGGAGTTGGCCGGCCAGGCCAGCCAGGCGGCCACGACGAAGAGGATGACGATGGGGATGAGCCATCGCGCGGTGCGACTTTGCATGTTATCTGACCTCACTCATACAAACGCCAGCCGGTGCGGGCTGGCGCGACGGATTGATATCGTTAATATGCCTAGCCGCCCCGCTCAAGCAGTGCTCTGATAATCTCAGCGAGAGTCGGCGGCTTATGAGCATGATGGTGTTTGTGCTTATCGAGCACTTCAAGATTTTCTAAACGATTGTCCCAGCGAAGGCCATTGATGTGGTGGACAACTTCATCGGGAGTAAGATAACGGCCCAAGTGTTCTTCCATGATCAAGCGATGCTCGGCAACATACCCATCGCTGTTTGCATTCGGATGATCCGGCAGATAGATGTAAATGTAGCCTGATTTGGTTGTCCATCCGCCTTTCCATTGCGGGTTATTTTCACCTCGAATAGCATCAGCCCAATCCGGCGGGCGCGACTCTGGCAAATTGGGCCGCCCGTACTTCTGACCATTCTCGACCACAACACAATCGTAGCAAAGACCGGTGTAGCTGTTGTTGCGTTTCGCATCCATGATGCGGCTGCGTTTCGTCCAACGCTCTTTTCCGCATCGGCACTTAACCAGAACGAAAACGTCGTAGCGGTTTGGCTGGGATTCGCGAGCGCGGCGCTCAGTGGTATCCCAGTGGATTGTTGCGCCTGAAGGCAATAATTCGTCAGCCATTACTGGGCTTGCGGCAAAAAGCGTTCCTGCCGATGTTTGCCGCATCGAGGAACGCTGCAAGAGCCGCCGATCAGAATTGAACTGATAACCTAACCATTACGAATGGTTTGCTCTGCCGATTGAGCTACGGCGGCAACGAGGCGCATTCTACCAGAGCGATTGCGGGTTGTCGAATCATGGGCGGTTATTTTGCGCGGCCGGGTTTGCCCGCGCTTTCCCTTCACGCTATACTCTCCGTCACCGAGACCCTTAGGGTCTGTGGAGGCTTGGAGGCTGAATGACCGAACTGATTTGGGAAGGCAAATACGACAAAGACGGCCAGAAGGTCCCGCCCTTGCGCGCCGCCCTGCCGTTTCAAACCGTCGAGACGATCAACGAGTCGGCGCAAGAGCGGCAGAGGGCGTTCGATTTGTTCAGCGCGGGGCGCAACCCCGAATGGCGGGACCGGCTGATTTGGGGCGATAAAAAGTACGTCCTGCCTTCGCTGTTGGACGAATTCGCGGGGGAGGTCAACTTGATTTACATTGACCCGCCCTTCAACGTGGGCGCGGATTTTTCCTTTCAAGTGCAAGTGGGCGACGAAGACGAAGCCGAATCGTTCACCAAAGAGCCCAGCATCATCGAGCAAAAAGCCTACCGTGACACTTGGGGGCGCGGATTGGACTCTTACCTGCAATGGTTTTATGAAACCGCTGTGTTATTGCGCGAGTTGCTGGCCGAAGAAGGGAGCATTTATGTGCACCTTGATTGGCATGTAGGGCATTATGCGAAAGCAGTCTTAGATGAAGTGTTTGGAGAGAATTGTTTTCTTAATGAGGTGATCTGGCGACGAACGGCGGCGCATAATGACCCTGGCAGGTACGGCAATATCCATGATGTTATATTCTTTTACACAAGGAATGAAAACTATATCTGGAATCCTATCTTCACCCCTCATTCAGAGGACTCAATTGCAACGACTTTTTCTTATGCCGAAGCCTCTGACGGTTCCTACATTCGACTAAAGAAGGGAGAATCTACACCCAAAGGTTATCGTAGATTCCAAACAGTTACTCTTAGGAGTCCACATCCCCGCCCAAATCTCAGATATGAGTACAAGGGCTACAAACCACACCCTAATGGTTGGTCATGCAACAGGGAAAGAATGGAGCAATATGATCGTGAAGGCAGGCTGTTCTTTCCCTCCTCAAAAGATGGCGCGTTGCGACTGAGAATGTATCTTGACGAGTCGCCGGGTGTACCCGTCCAAGATTTATGGACTGAGATAAAGAAACTCGAAGCAAGTTCTATCGAAAGACTCGATTACGTTACTCAAAAGCCCGAAGCCTTGCTTGAGCGTATTATCAAAGCGTCATCCAACGAAGGCAATCTAGTGCTGGATTGCTTCTGTGGCAGTGGCACAACGGCGGCGGCAGCGGAGAAACTTAATCGCCGCTGGATTACGTGCGACTTGGGCCGCTTTGCCATTCACACCACCCGCAAGCGATTGCTTTCCATTCCCAACGTTCGCCCGTTTGTGGTGCAAAACTTGGGCAAGTATGAGCGGCAAGTGTGGCAGGCGACGGAATTTCAAACTTCCAACTTCAAATCTCAAAATTCAAATCAGCAATCGGCAATCAACAATCAACAATCCATCCATCGGGCGTATACCGAGT
>Ga0194120_10000307_pt1 | contig 90680 bp, 72 predicted proteins | sample TA2MahCa65mmetaG_FD_148642 | JGI IMG/M metagenome (GOLD analysis project Ga0194120, IMG submission 148642) | Freshwater microbial communities from Lake Tanganyika, Tanzania - TA2015019 Mahale Deep Cast 65m | ecosystem: Environmental > Aquatic > Freshwater > Lake | place: Tanzania: Lake... | reverse complement strand
CAGCCCCAATGCGCGCGGTGATCTGCGTCAGTTCCTCTTGGGCCGCCGCAAGACGCCGTGCCGCATCGGACTCGCTGAACCGCTGCGCCGCACGCTCGCGTTCGACGCGCGTCATCAACTGCTCCGCGCGGTCGGCTTGGAACTCCGCCTCAATGGCAGCACGGCGCGCCATCTGCAGGTCGTGGTCAAGTCCATCCGATCGCTCTTGCGCCGCGCTGCCCAGTTCCGCGACACGGTTCGCTTCCGCCTGAACCTCCGCCATGCGAGCAGCGAGCGCCTGCTCGGACTCGGACAGTTCGCTCAACTCTGCACGCCGAATCACCGATCCGCCACCACCGCCGCGCAACTTGCCGACCGTCACCGCTCCGAGCCAGTCCACCACATCGCCCGCAACAGTCACGCAGCGCGTTCCCGTGCCACCAAGCGCACAGACCCGCTGCGCCTCGACCACATCCTGCACAAGCCACACGCCACTCAGCAGGGAATCCACAAGTCCCCCAACGCCGCCTGAGACGCGAATGACGGACGAAAGTGCACGTGCCCCAGAAAGCGCTCCAGAGACCGCGGTCGGCGCGGGCTGATGCGGGTGAGTCGGGGCGGGCGCAAAGGTCACGCGTCCGTCAAGTTCACGCGCATGGGCAAGCAGGGGAGTGCCGGCAAGGGAGGTGCCATCCACGCCATCGACGGACGCCAACGCGCCCGCATCCACAACAAGGCACTCAAGCCATCCGCCAAGAACCGCCTCGACCGCCACCGCGTGAATGCGGTCCGTCGACAGGAGATCGCCCAGGGCACCCCGCACACCAGGAAAGCGGTCCGAATCCGCAAGAACGGTGCGCGCAGCTCCACCAAGCCCCTCGCGCGACGCCTCCATTTCCTCGAGCAGAGCACGGCGGCTCTCAATGCGAGTCCGTTCCTCGCGAACGGCGGTCAAGCGTTCGGCAATCTCCACCCCCTCCTCGCCGTAACTCTCGACGGAACGCAACTCAGCCGTGACCTGCGCCTGCAGCTGATCAGCCCGAGCCTGTGCCTCTGCCTGCCGCGCACGAGCGGCATCGCGCGCCTGCACCTGCACTCCTGCCTCGCGTTCAAGTTCACCGCCGCGCGACTGCAAGCGCTGCGTCTCCGCAGCCACACCCTGCACACGCTCTTGCGCAGCATGGCGCCGCGCCTCGAGGCGTGCGCTCTCCCGCTCCAGCGCGAGATGCTGTTCACGCCAATGGAGATCCGCACTCCGAGCCGAAGCGGCATCCGCCGCGCAGGTCGCACGCGCCTCTTCGAGCGCACCCATCCGCTCCTCGCACACACGGACCTGTTCGCCCGCACGCGCAACGCCCTCCTTCAGTTGCTCAAGCGCAAGCGCATGCTGCCCCACTCGCGCATCGAGTGCGCCCATGGCGGCCGCATCCTGCTGGAGCGATGCCCGCGTGTCGCGGATGGCTGCTTCCGTGAACTCGATCCGCTGCTGCAACTGCTTGACCGAAGCAGCCGCTTCAAGGCGATCGCGCTCGAGTCGCTGCTGCTGCTGCATCACAGCATCCCGCGCGGTCTCACGCTCACGCTTCTCGTGCTCCGCTTGCTCAATCGCAGCGGTGAGCCCATCACGCGCAGCCGCGGCAGCATCCACCGCCGCACCGCACTCCGTGAGACGCGTGCGATGCTCGTGATACTGGTCGAGAATGACGGCAGACCGGAGCGCCTTGCGCCGCGCATCCAGTTCCACAAAGCGTTTCGCCTTCTCCGCTTGTCCACGCACAATTCGAAGCCGCCGCTCTGCGCCAGCCAGCTGCTCGCGAATCACCACGAGGTTGCGCTCGGCAGCTTCCAACTTGCGTGCCGCCTCCTCCTTTCGGACGCGGAACTTCGCCACACCGGCAGCCTCCTCGAGAATCGCACGGCGCTCGGCGGGGTTGGCTTCAAGCAGTGCAGCAACCTTGCCCTGCTCAATGATGGAGTACGCATCGGTGCCGATGCCTGTATCCATGAAGAGTTCCTTGATGTCGCGCAGCCGCACCTTGCGACCGTTGATCAGGTACTCCGATCGTCCATCGCTGTAGAGGCGGCGCGTCACTTCCACTTCGTCCGCATCCACTGGCAACGCACGGTGCGAAATCTCATGCCGTCGAACCAGTGATGCGCCAGCTTCAGACGCGATCGACTCCCCATCATCGAGCGTTCCCTCTGCGTCGCCAGCACTCCGCTGCACTGGCGTCGCCAGAACAGGATTCTCGAACACGAGCGACACGGTCGCAGACCCCATCGGCTTGCGCACGGCGCTGCCGGCGAAGATCACGTCAATCATCGCACCGCCACGCAAACTCTTCGCGCTCCGTTCCCCGAGCACCCACTTGATGGCATCAACAACGTTGCTCTTGCCGCAGCCGTTGGGACCAACAACCCCGATGATCGGTTCATCGAACCGAAACTCGGTGTGATCCGCGAAGCTCTTGAAACCGCCGAGAACGAGTTTGGATAGTCTCACTCCGACCTCCTGTCGCAACGCTGGTGGCTCATCGTCCGTGAAGAGCCGCCCCGACATGGGGCTTCAGCACTACTCACCTCGGCACAGTACCCGATTTTGCATCACTCTTCGCGGGTTTTCCACCACCTGCTGGAACGCCCTCGGTCGGCGTCAGCCCAGGCACCATCGCCGCCGCAGCCGCGGGCTGGTCGGAGGTGACCTCCTCGTCTTCGATGAACTCGGGCCGATCGGTCCGCTCCGCCTCTTGACCGGCCTTCGCAATCGCAGCGATGATTCGGTCCTGCTCCACCTTGAAGGCCGCAGGAATCGCCCCTTCGGAGGACAAGGCATAGATCGCGCCGATCGTCTGGCTGTAGGTCATTCCAACACCTGGGGCCGGACGGTCGCCCGTCTTGGTATGCCCAAGGAACCGAATCAATTCATGCAGTTTGAGCGAAGACTTGTCCACCCGAGCTTGCACGCCAGATGCCGGGCGAAAAAAGACCGTGGCAAAGTCCTCGCCCGAATCGACCTTGATCAGCAAGTTGCCATCCCATGCCCGCAGGCTCATCGGAACCTTCAGCATCTGGTCGGTTCCAAACACGGCGATCGATGGCTTCCCTGACTGGGACACATACACCATCGGATGCTGGCTCGGCACCACATCGAGTCGGAACTTCTCGTCGACCATGCTGCTCGAGACGATCGGATCGCCGCGCTTTCGGAGGGCCTCATACGCAGCCAGTCGAATGTCAATATCACTGTCCTCAAGGAGCGGGCGCAGCCCGAGGTCGATGACAGGATTGATGCTCATCCGCTCCAGCAGACGGATGGCCGGCGCACGAAGTTCGGCGCTTCCAGACTTTGCCATGGCGAGCAGTGGGGGCACGACAAGCGGATCATCCAAGCGCGCACCCGCCTGCAAAGCGGCGAAGCGTGGCTGCTCTTCGGGATAGTCATACAGCGGACGAATCGAGGTGAGGCTCTTCCGTCCAAGGGCCTGCCACCGCATGCTTGCCGCCTGCGCGCCGCCAGGATTGTTCACGACCGCCCGCGCAATCTCCGAAGCAGTCGCATCGATCGGACCAACGTTGATCGATGTGTGCCGAAGCATTTGGACAAACTCTTCGCTGCGCGAGTGCCACGATGGCGGAACGTCCACCGTGATCAGTTCCCCCGTTCTTCCTTGCGCAGTATCGCCACGCTGACGCGGCTCACGCGGGAAGTTCGAATTGATGGCGCTCGCGATGAGCCGCGCACGCGAATGGCTCGGAGTGGCCATCACCAACTTCACGGGCAGCGACTTCAGGGTCTTGCCGCCGTTGAGGACTCTGCCGCTGAGTTGGTTGACCAGCGACTGCGCGCGGTCGGAATCATCCGCAAACGGATTGACGATGATCGGTCCCTTCGCCTCCGCGACCGCGCGCACCTCGCGGCTGCCGACGAGCAGCACGCCAGGTCGCAGACCGGTTGTCCAGAGCGTCCCGCCCTCCAGACTGGTGGTGCTCGTGCCGGGCGAGGCGTACACCCGCACATCGAATGCCGTACCCTTTGGTGCGCCAGCGGGAACAACTCCCTCGACGATCACGATGGCGGTGTCCTCGGAGTTCAGCAACTGTTCCGGCTGCATGTTCCCGAGTCCCTCGCTCTGCTCGCCCACGCCATACCGCAGCATTTCGCGCAAGATGTACTGCCGCACCTCGGCAGGGGCGGTGCGACTGCCCGTTCCATTCAGTCCGACCACAAAGCCGTACCCCCGCACGATGACTGGCTGATAGCCAACCACGACCGTTTCGCTCGCAACGGTTCCACGCATGATCGGATCGACATCCAGTGGAATCGGCGGGCGTTCAGCCCGTTTCGGCGCGATGGTCGGATCCGCTCTCTCGATGTTGGAGCAGCCACCGACTGCAGCCAAGAGCAGCGTGGCGCACAGTATTCGCGGAGTCGTGCAGAATCGGGGCATCTTGTTCGGTGGAGGCTGGAGGGGGCGGGTGAACGAACGCTTCAGCACGATACCGCGGCGGGGCTTCGTGCTCCCTGGGTTTCGACTTTGAAATGAATGGAAACAGCAGCTGTTGCCCTTGCACTTCATGGATTTCGCGTTAGTTTTTACGCATGGACTGCCGCATCCGTCCACCACTGCATCGCTTTCTCGCTGCGCTGAGCGCAACAACGCTTCTTGGCACGGTGGCACGTGCGGATTGCCCAGGCGATGTCGACGGCGACAACGCCGTCAGCGGCACCGATCTCAGCCTGGTGCTGTCGGCGTGGGGCAGCGATGGGCAGGGGCAGCACAGCGCCGATCTCAACAACGATGGAACCGTCAACGGGAGCGATCTCACCCTTCTGCTTGGAAGTTGGGGCAGTTGCGTCACAGTTCCCGATTGGGCAACGCTCATCGAGGCGGCACCAGATCCGGCCGTCATCTACGACCCCGCGATCCGGCAGGCGATTGCGCAGTCCGGTTTCGCGTGGCGAGTTCGAGACAGTTTCACGCAGATGGAAATGCTGCTGATCCCAGGCGGCGACTTCATGATGGGCTGTCCAACGACCACCGGCTGCTACGCCGACGAGTACCCGCTCCATCCTGTGACGCTCAGCAGCAGTTTCTACATGGGGCGCTTCGAAGTCACTCAAGCGCAGTGGGTCGCGCAAATGAACTACAACCCGAGCTACTTCCAGCCGCCGAGTTTCCCGGGTTCGATCGACCGACCCGTTGACTGGGTGACGTGGACGAACATCCAAGGATTTCTCGCTGCCACGGGAATGAAGTTGCCCACCGAAGCGCAGTGGGAGTACGCGGCGCGTGCGGGCACCACGACGACCTACCACGGAAGTGCAGCGCAGCCCGCAGGCTCTGACGACCCATCGATTCTGCCGAGCATCGCTTGGTACAACACGGTTCCTGGCGATCCGTTCTACGGGACGCAGGTCGGTGGCGGGAAGCTTGCCAACGGCTTCGGACTGCATGACATGACGGGGAATGTGTGGGAGTGGGTGCGCGACCGTTACGCGGCGGACTACTACTCCTACAGCCCCGTGCTCGACCCAACGGGACCAACGACGGGTGGATACCGTCCGATCCGCGGAGGTGGCTGCGGCTATGACGCAGATTCATGCCGAATCTCTGCTCGCGGCGAGGCGCCAACAGGGTTCGCGCACGGCATGATCGGCTTCCGAGTCATGCGCCCGACCGACCAGTGATCCTCGGATGTTCAGGCGGGCAATCGCCACCGAACCAACAGGACGGATGGAACTGGGAGAAACGCGAGAGCAACTCGCACAAGGCGATCGTCGCTGGCTTCCTTGCCGAGTGTTTGGATCGCCTTCATCACAAGCTCTCCATACCTGGGCATTTCCACGAGATCAAATCCGTCGCCGAGGTCATCTCGGAGGAGACGCCGATCTCAATGGGGACGGTGTCGTCGGTTCGGGCGACTGGACGATCCTTCTCAGCAAGTGGGGAACTTGCCCATAGGCTTCGGGTAAAGGCGCATGAAGATTCGGGCGGATTCTGCAAGGGCAGCAGCACCATGACTTCATGGCGTTATCAACCCTCCCAAACTGGATTGTGTTGTCCCTCGTTGGATTGGGCGGACAACCCTCCTCGTCATGGCGGATGTTGCCATCATCGGAGGCGGTCCTGGAGGTCTGTTCACAGCCTATGAACTGCAGCGCATCGTCGACAGACCACTGCGGGTGACGATCTTCGAGGCATCGAGTCGGCTCGGCGGGAAAATGCAGACGGGCCAGTTCGCATCGACCAACGTGCGTTATGAGGTGGGGGCTGCGGAGTTGTACGACTACGAGCGACTCGGGCGCGACCCACTCAAGGATCTGGTCCTCGAACTTGGTCTACCGATTCGTCCTTTGAGCGGTCCCGTCGTCGTGGTGGACGGTCATCCGATTGCCAATGTGGATGATGTCCGCGACCGTCTTGGTCCTGCGGCTGCCCAGGCGCTCCTTGCGTTCGATCGTCAGGCTCGAGATCGAATGACCCCACGCGAGTTCTACGCATCCGGCGATACGGATCTGCCCGTTGCCCCTGAAACAGCGCGCTTCGACACGACACTTGCAAGCATTGCAAGTCCACACGCACGCCACTATGTCAACCATCTCATCCACAGCGATCTCGCGGCGGAACCTGCGCAGACCAACGTGGAGTATGGGCTTCAGAACTATCTGATGAACGACCCCAAGTACATGCAGCTTTACGCCATCGATGGGGGGAACGAGCGGCTGATGACCTCGCTGGCTGCACGACTGGACGCCGATGTGCGGCTTCACTGCCGCGCCACGCAGGTGGCACGATCCTCAAACGGCAGGCTTCGCGTGCGGATTCAGGAACGCGGTGTGTCGACGGAGAGGGAGTTCGATGCGGTCGTTGCGGCACTTCCGCACGACGCCATGGCGCAGGTTGATTTCGCAGGACAGCGGCTTGCGACTGCAATCGCGAGTCATCAGTCGCACCACAATCATCCGGCCCACTACCTGCGCGTGACGCTTCTTTACGAGAGGCCCTTCTGGCGAAGTCGCGTTCAAGGCTCGTTCTGGATGCTGGACCGTTTCGGCGGGTGCTGTCTCTACGACGAGGCGCTCCGCGATCCCACAGTCACGCAGGGGATTCTGGGATGGTTGCTCGCAGGCGATGCAGCGCGCGAGATGGCGCTTGCCTCCGATTCGGAGATCGTCCGCCGAGTTCTGGAGTCGCTCCCGCCTGCACTCAAGGACGATCGCAGCAACCCCCTCGAGACGCGCGTTCACCGCTGGGTCGGTGCCGTCAGCGCCATGCCGGGCGGCACCCACCCCATGCCGATTGACCGTCGCCACTGCCCAGAGCCCATCGACCATCCCAACCTGTTCGTGGTCGGCGATTACCTTTACGACTCGACCGTGAACGGTGCACTCGAGTCTGCCGAGTACGTCGCTGCATGGATCGCAGCCAAGGTCGCGCAGCAATGTGATCAGTAACCCGCCACTCCATCCAATGGCAACCACACCACACCCAACGGCCGACAACACGACAGCACAGCAAAGCGGGCTCGCAGGCGCGATCGCTTCCGACGCGACCATCGAGGAATCCGCACCGATCGGACACGATGGGGCCAGCATGGGACTTCTGTGCATGCCCAGATCCGACGGCGACCTTCCTCATGCTGTTCGGCAGTGGGTGGATGCCGATCCATCGGCGCACGGCCGGGCTGCACTTTGGACGGCGTTCCAGGGCGCGCACCTGTACTGGTCGATTGGGCGGTGTGCAATCCTTGCACCAGCCGATCGATTGGAGTCGCTTCGAAGGGTCGTTCTGGAGGCAACCAAACATGAACGCGAGTTGCAAGCGATCGAGCGGAGTATCGCCGAGTGCTGGCCCGCTTTGGAGTCGGACGCGCCGCTGGCCTTTGAGTTCAACGAAAGGTCGGTCGCCCGCCGCACCGAACTGCAGGGGCGGCTGACGCAGGCGGTGGTTCTTCGGTCGCGCCTCGCGCGCATCGCACCCTACCTTCTCTCGCCGCTGGAGCATCCGCCGACTTTGGCGAGCCAAGTGGCAGAACGCATGCGCGAACGCCTCTGCATGGCGTCACGATTTGAGGCCGCAGGCACACAACTGGATGTGATTCGCGACACCTATGAGATGTGTGGTCAACGTGCAAGCGACTTTTTCCTCGCGCGTACCGGGCATCAACTCGAATGGGTGATTATCGTGCTGCTCGCCGCACAACTCCTCTTGTGGGCGTTTGAGTTTCTGGCCGCAACCACCTCGTGACCACGCGCTTCCCTTCGATCGATGTACTGCGAACCATCGCGATCATCGTGATGGTGTTCGTGCACTTCAGCGAGAATCTCGCCGGCTATACCCCGGACATTGCCGGGTTTGGCGCGCCGCTCTTCGTGTTTCTCTCGGGAGCGAGTTACTTCCTCTGGTCGGATGCGAAGTTGGCCGGGGGATCGGTTGCACAGGATGTCTCGAAGATCTCCGTGCGCCGCGGGCTGTTCGTGTTTGGCGCAGGCTTCGCCTTCAACGTGTTGGTGTGGCTGCCGGAGGATGTCTTCAACTGGGATGTGCTCACCTTCATCGGGAGTGCGCTGCTTGTTCTCAATGGATTACGCCGCGTGCCGCAGCCGATCTGTGTGTTGATCGCTTGCATGGCGGTGCTCATCTCGCCTGTGCTTCAACACATGGCTGACTATGCAGCCTTCTGGGAACAGAGGCACTTTGATTACGACTGGACGCTCTCCGATGTGTTGACTGGATTTCTTGTCACTGGCTACTTCCCCATCTTCCCGTGGATCGCCCTCTCGATCGCCGGCTATCTGTGCGCATCACGACTCTTCGCGCGCGCGGGCGCCGACTGCGATCGTGTTCGTCGGACCAGGGACCTTGGAATCATCGGACTGTCACTGGCTGCGGCATCTGTCGTTCTCATCATGGCTCGACCCGTGATGCCAGATGGGGTCGCCTTGCGGTACTTCATCGGATGGGACCTGTATCCGCCGAGTACGGAGTATGCGCTTGGCACCATTGGCATGGCGATCCTGCTGTTCGCAGTGGGGCATCGATTCCTTGATCTTCAGCCTGCGCCGAGTCGGCTGAACGGCGTGCTCGCCATCGCCGAGTCATTCAGCAGATACTCGCTGACGATCTATGTGCTGCACCACATTGTGCACATCTGGCCGCTGTGGATGTACGGGCTTGCGCAGACGGGCGATCCAACCGCGTTTTGGGAGGATGCGATGCCCGTTGGGACGGCGTGCGTGCTTGCCACGCTGTTCCTGCTGGCTTGCTGGCTTGTCTTCCACAAGTTTGGGGCGCGTCGCATTTGGGGCCTCGAGCGCTGCATGCGCTGGGTCTGCGACTGATGCGACCCAGGATCCGCGCAGCACCCCTTGCGCGAATCGCCCTCAGCACGCGCACACCGATTCCCACACCAACCAAATGGGCACTACAGGATTCGAACCTGTGACCCCTGCCATGTAAAGGCAGTGCTCTAGCCAGCTGAGCTAAGCGCCCGATGCACAGGGAAGGGTATCCGCTCCCGCTTGTCTGCGGCTGCGGTCGATTGATACCCGTGACCTGAGAACGGCCTCAAGGGCGTTCTGCGAAGCCGGCGAGCCAAGATCCCGTGGGGAACGCATACGGTCGAAACTTCTCTTGCGTACCTGCGTCCTCCTGATGCAACAGCGCGCGCTGCGGACCAAGTTTGCTCGCGGCGGGGGAGTCGATGAGTGTGCTCGAGTCGGTCGCGCTCACTTGGAAGAGCGCCCGCCACGAAAACTCACGCAGCGCGTTCCGATCGATGGAACGCGCCAGATTGGTCGCACTATCCACCGTCACAAGCACATGAACGCCAACGGTCGGACCGTCGCGAAGGATCTCCGCGAGCAACTTGTCGCCACTGACTGCTGCCGCGCCGCCAGAGCCAAAGCCGTAGTCATCCTCGTTCCGCCGCAGGGAACGGAACCGGTGCAGACTGTGGACGACAAGCAGGATGGGCTCGCGCTTCGACTCTCCCGTCGCGGCACGGCGGCGAACCTCTTCAGCCACCTGAGTGATGAGCGCATCCGCGTCACGGAATCCGCCGCTGTCCCCGAGCAGCCCGAGTTCGCGGCGGAGTCCGGCGAGCGTGTCGTACGCCGCATCGTCGACGGGCGTTCCATCGAGCAACACGACCCGTGCATTCGATCCGCACTGCGCGGCCATTGAAACAAGCGCCGCTGCCACCACTCCAGCGGACGCATCTTCCCGTTGCCCGATCACCATCAGATTGCTGCCAGACTGCCGACGCAGTGGAACACACGTTGGATCCTGAATGGCAACAGCATCCCCGAGCCACAGCCTTGGCGCGAGCACCACCTCGCGCCCTCGCCGCGTCGCTGCTGCCTGCAGCATGGCGTTGGCCTCAAGCAGTGCAGGCGCACTGCCCTCAAACACGATCATCGGAGGACGGGACGCGCAGGCATGCGACTTCTCAAGAGCGCGCACTTCAGAGAGCAGGCGATCACGATCCGCATCGGCAAGCCAAACGACTTGGAAGGGATTGTTTCCCTCGACCAGACCGCCTGCATCGTTGTAGATCGCCTCTCCAGGACGGGCCAACAACCGCGCCGCGACATTGTCATCGGCAAGGATCAACTGCGAATCAGCCTCGTTGCACTGAAGCGCGATACGAACACCCATCTGTCCCATCGTTGCCCGCGCAATCGAGTACGCGCCGCCAAGCGTCTGCGAGCCGAGTACCACATGGATGCCAAACGCGCGACCCTGTCGGACGAGTCGGTCAAGCAAGAGAGCGGACTCCTCGGAGACCTTATCGTCTTCCGTGAACAGTTCCTGGAACTCGTCGACAATCAGCAGGGTTCGCGGCATCCGCTCGGCCGGCTTTCCACGGCGGAATCCAGCAAGATCCTGAACGCCGATTCCACGAAACAGATCCCCGCGTCGCCGCAGTTCGGCATCAAGCCCGCGCAGGACCGAAAGCCCGAACTCGCGGTCGCTCTCCACCGCGACCACGCGCGCGTGGGGGAGACCGTGCGATGCGTAGGTGCGAAACTCGACACCCTTCTTGAAGTCGATCAGCCAGACCTCGGCCTGATCGGGAGAAAACCGTAGCGCAAGGTTCGTGATCAGCGCATGCAACAGCGTTGACTTGCCCGATCCTGTCTTGCCAGCAATGAGTGCGTGCTGACTGGTACCGAATCCAAGTGCGAGCGACTGAAGGCGCGTGGCTCCCGAACGACCAAGCGGAACAGTGATCGATTCATTGGTGGTCTCGGACCAACGCCGTGCCGGCTGGGGCGCGATCACCGAGAAGGGAACTTCAACGCGCTTGGCGCGCTTCGCCGAGGCCGCGATGCGCTTCAACAGTGCAGTCGCTCGGTCATTCGCGGGCGGCGATCCGGCGGTGAATGGGAAGGGCTCGAGCGGTGTGCCTGCCACGACAAACCGCTCAGACTTCCACACCAAGTTCAGTGCGCGTGCCCGCAGATCACGCAGGTCCAAGTCGCTCGGAACGGTCTGCCGCGTGTCGTGCAGCAGAAGCGTGAAGACACCGCACCGAGCGCCGCTTGTGATGACACTGTTGAGTCGCCGAAGCGCGCTCTCGTTCAGACCTGCCGGGAAATCAGCCATCACGAGAAAGCGATAGGGCTCTGCGAGTTCACCAGCCTGGCGGTTGTACGCGGCGAGATCCGAGTACTCGTTCCGCAGGAACTTCTGGATGACCGTCTCCATGTGCTCACAGAGATCGGTCAGGCGCTGCTCCATCTGCCGCTGATCCGTCCAGATGCGCTCGCCCACCAGATGCTCCGCATCATCGCTCAAATGCATGAAGGCAGCGAAACTCTCCCCAAGCCCAACAGGATCGAAGATCGTGAATCGCGCCTTGCCGGGCGGCAGCATGGTGAGGAGCCGAAGCATCGACTCCTGCAGCAGAGCAACGCCCGCTTCACGCCCCTCCATACCCGCCTCAATCAGCAGAGATGCCTGTGTCGGAACGGAGAGTGTCACAGGCACATGAACGATGCGCGGCGTGCCTGCGGGCCACGCCAAGTCGGGTGCAACTGGGAGTGCACCCTTGATCCCATGGAGCGAGATGGTGACGTGTCCGAGGCTGATCGCAGTCCGCGGCTCGGCAGAGCCATCAAAGCGCTCCCATGTGGGATCGCTCCACGGCAGGAACTGTCGGCGCTCAAGGTCGCCGATCCACTGCAGGTCTCGGACCACTTGCGCCTGTGCCGTGTGCCATTCGCTGCGCAGCGCAGTGCGACGCGCTTCGACAACCGCCGCGATCTCACGGGTTCGGGCAGTGTGGCGATCACTCTCGCGCTGGAGCGCCGTCGCATGCCGAGCATCGATCTGTTCCATCAGATCTTGAACCGATTTGGCGGCACTGGTTTGAATCTGCTGGAGTTGACCGTCGTTCTTCGCGCGAAGTTCAGCCGCCGCCGCCTTCACACGCTCGAGCCGCTGCGGCAACTGCGATTGCAACGCCTCACGCCGCTCGGCAAGGCTCGCGCGAACGCTCCCGACCTCCCTTTGATGTCGAACCGTCGCTGCTTCTGTCAAACGAACTCGTGTGACATCGCTCCAGTGCATCACCGCAGCGAGCAGTTGGGCGAGATGCGCCTCACGTCGAGACACTTCCTGAGCGGTGGTGCGCAGGGCACGCCCAGCGGACACAAAGACGACCACTTGCATGATCACGGCAAGAACAAGCGCGCCCGCAACGACCATCGGTCCCGTCGAGTCTGCCCATCCCACAGTGAATGTCACCGCGCCAACCGACAGCAGCAAGACCACGAAGAAGCACGCCGCTTGTGAAATCTTGTTGCGAAGAATGAGCGCGAGCGACATGCGACGAATGCGACCAAGCAGCTCTTCTGCAGCGGACGCCTCGAGTGTGAAGTCAGACATCGGATCAACTCCAAGAACTGGCGCAGCAAGATCCGAAACCGCAGTGGGAATCGCGCGCGCCCGTCCGAGCAGATCACGAGCTCGGATGAGTGTCGTGCACGCACCGTCATAGGTCGTTTGCAACTGCTTCGTTCGCTCCTCGTGCTCCTTCAGAAAGGACGGCTCCTGCTCCTCATAGATCGAGTCGGCCGTCCAGATCTTCTCGTCCATGCGTTGCTGCAGTCCGTCGATTTCAGACTCCAGTTGATCCTCCGCGCGTTCCAGTGTGCGTCGCTCTTCGTCATCGATCTTGGCTGTGTTCGCGGCATGTCGCTGCGTTGCCTGCGCCAGAGCCGCAGACGCCTTGGCATCCACTTCTCCACAGACCTTCTCACGTGCTGCCTCAAGTCGCTTCAACTCCGTCCCATGCCGAGCTTGCTCAGGCGGCTCGACAGACTGAACGAATGCCGCGAGCGCAGCCTCTGCCTCGAGGCGTGCCGCGGGAGCCGAAACGATGAGCGAAGCCACCTCGTTCGCCACTTCAGAGAGTGGGCGCTGTCCCACATCTGCAGCAGGGGTTGCCATGGATGTCGCGGCAGCATGCTCAGTCACATGCCACCGCCCTCACTGCAGTCGCTGCGGGCTCGCGCGATCGCCTCGCCGAGCTGGTCAAGCGCCAGAACCGCAAGACGCACGGACTCTTCGGCGCGCGCGACCACCTCATGCTGCACACGGTCGCTCTGCGCATCGTTCCATTGGCTTCGAATGACACTCCACTGTGCCTGCAGGGTACGCACCGCATCCTTCAACTTTGCCTTGTGAGAGGAGTCGCTCATGAATGCGCTCCATCGGCGTCCGGGTGATCGCTGCCTGATCGGCGCATCGATGTTGCCGCGTCCTTCGGCGTGACATCGCTGGTGGATGTGTCGACAATCGGAGAAGCCTGCGCCGCGAGATAGGCATCGACCGATTCCGCCATCCTGTTGAGCGCGGCAACCGACGATGGCGCAACCTGATCGACGAATGTCCCGAGTGACCCCATCCCCGCGCGGAAGTTTGCCAAGACCCGTTGGTACTCCATGACCCAGTGCCGAGTCCGCCGCAAGCGATCCTCTGCAGAGGCGAGCGCTGCCTCGGCGCGAGAGACCGCCTTTCGTTCATCGACTGTTGATGGCGGCCGACCATCCGCTGTTGGCTGCATCTGCTTCCGCATGAGTTCAGACCGCGCCTCATTGAGCCGCGTGGTGCGCAGACGCACCTGTCGTTCCCACCCAGCTTGTGCTTCCCCCGACAGCCACATCGCAAACCGTTCCGAATCCGCCTGCGACTCCTCGAGGACCGATGCCATGCTGCGCGCAGCCTTCACGATCACTGCCTTCGCATCCAGAATCGCCTTGGTATCGCGGATGTTGGCGCCGGAATCCACGGGGTGCTTCAGCGTTGCTGCAAGTACTCGTCAATGCGGTCCGCCTTGCGAAGCAGGAAGGGGATGTGTTCTTCGCTCGCCTTCAGCAGCCGCTGCAATACCTTGATCGTCTCCTCAAACTCCTCCGCGAACTTCTGCTGCTCCTGATCGCGCCATGTCTGCTGCAGCGTGTTGAGACGCGCATGAATCGTCGCGATGCCACCCTGCATGTCAAGATTGAACTTGCGGAGTTCCGCTGCAAATCGCCGAAGCTCCGCGGGATCAACAACGGCACGCGCCATGCCGAAAGTCTACCGCTGCTACCTTGCATCGCGTGCGCGGCGCAAACCTCATTGGTGGGCATTGGATTGAACCGGCGGGCAGCGCCTCCCTTCATGTGCGCGATGCCGCGACAGGACAGGTCATCGCACATGTCCCAGCGATGGCGAGCGATGGGGCAAAGGCGGCGGTCGACGCTGCCGCCGCTGCGCTTCCAAAGTGGGCGGATACCAGCTTGTCCGATCGTGCCAACCTCTTGCGCCGCTGTGCACAGCGTCTGCGCACACAGCGGGACCGCCTTGCCGACATCATCACGGCCGAAGCCGGAAAGCCACTCGCTGAGTCTCTCGGCGAAGTGGACTACAGCGCCGACTACTTCGATTCGGCTGGCGACGAAGCACTCCGCCTGACCACGGAAGCGCTGCCTCCGCGACGACAGGGCCGCGCTCAGTCGGCAGTCCCAGAGCCAATCGGCGTGGTCGCCGCGGTGACGCCATGGAACTTCCCGCTGGCCATGCTTGCGCGCAAGACGGCACCCGCACTCGCCGCTGGCTGTACGCAGATCGCAAAGCCCGCCGAAGAGACGCCCCTCAGCGCGTTGGCGCTCGCGGAGATTCTTGTCGAGGAGGGCCTGCCAAGGGGCGTCGTCAATGTCATCACCGGAGAGCCAGGTCCGATCGTCAACGCGTGGCTCCAAGACGGCCGAGTACGGAAGCTCTCGTTTACAGGTTCGACCGAAGTGGGGCGTCTCCTGATGCACGGCGCAGCGGCACAGGTCGTGCGACTCTCGCTGGAGCTTGGTGGACACGCACCGTTTCTTGTTTTTGCCGACGCGGACATGGCCGCGGCGGTGGATGCGGCGATCCTCGGCAAGTTCCGTGTGGCAGGGCAAACCTGTATCTGCCCCAACCGATTCATCGTGCATGCCTCTGTTGCCGAAGATTTCACCGCCCGCATGACACGTGCCGCCGCAGCGCTGCCCGTCGGCATGGGCCGCACGCCAGGCGTTCGGGTTGGACCGCTGATCAGCGACCACGCGGTCGCGCGCGTTCATGCGCAAGTGAAGGATGCCATCGACCGCGGAGGTCGCGTGCTGACGGGCGGCAGTACGGTGAAAGTTCCCCACTGCGTCGATCGATTCTTCGCACCAACGGTCATTGCAGGAGCAACCCCATCGATGCGCTGCTTCCATGAGGAAACGTTCGGTCCAGTCGCACCCATCGCCACGGCGGAGGATGACGATGCGATGATCCGTCTGGCGAACGCCACGCCATTTGGACTTGCGGGGTACGCCTTCTCGGCAGACCCGGATCGTGTGGCATGGACGGCGAAACGGTTGCAGTGCGGGATCGTCGGGTGCAATACAACTGCAGTCAGCGATGCCTACGCGCCATTTGGTGGGCGAGGATGGTCAGGCTTCGGGCGCGAAGGCGGTCGGTGGGGGATCGACGAGTACATCTCGTGGAAGTACATCTGCGAAGCCCGCAGCGACGGACTTGCCTCACGCTGACGGCACCGATGACGGTCTCGCGACCGTTCAGTCCACCGACGGCGGCAGTTCGATGTTGCCGTCCGTCTCGCCTTCGCCCTCCATGAAACTGGTGAGGCGCTGGCGGCGGACGGGATGCTGCAACTTGCGGAGTGCCTTGCTCTCGACTTGGCGGACGCGCTCGCGCGTCACCTTGAAGATGCGCCCGACCTCCTCGAGCGTGTAGGTGTGACCATCGCCAATCCCATATCGCAGTTTGAGAATCTCACGCTCGCGGTAGGTCAGCGTCTTCAGCACATCGTTGATGCGCGCACGCAACATCTCGCTCGCCGCAGAAATGCTCGGCGCTTCCTGCCGCTCATCCTCGATGAAATCGCCGAAGTGAGAGTCTTCGCTCTCACCGACGGGGCGATCAAGCGAGATCGGGTGCCGCGAAATCTTCAACACGCGCTTCACCTCATCGATGGGCATCTTGGCGCGCGCGGCGATCTCGTCGTGGTTCGGCTCGTGGCCGAGTTCCTGAAGCAGGTGCTTCTGAATGTTGCGAAGCTTTGACATCGTCTCGATCATGTGGACTGGCACACGGATCGTCCGGGCGTGGTCCGCAATGGCGCGAGTGATCGCCTGACGAATCCACCAGGTCGCGTACGTGGAGAACTTGTAGCCACGCTTGTACTCGTACTTGTCGACCGCGCGCATGAGTCCCGTGTTGCCTTCCTGAATGATGTCGAGGAAGGGGAGACCACGATTGCGGTACTTCTTCGCGATGGAAACCACCAGGCGCAGATTGCCGCCCGAAAGCGCGCGCTTGGCGAGTTCGTGCTCGACGAAAATCCGCTGGATCGCCTTCACACGCTTCGCCAGGTCCGCCGGCGTTTCAAGGACCAGCCCCTGCAGACCGAGCAGTTCGTCGCGGCGCACCTGCACATCCTCAGGATCATGGTTTGCAGGATCCGCATCCGCCTGCGCAATCTGGCGCGCCAGTTCCTCGCACTTGCGGTTCACCGAGTTGAGTTTGCGCATGAGCGGCTGAATGCGCCCCGTCCGCAGGCAACACTCCTCGATCAGCGTTGCCACGCGTCGACGGTTCGCCCACAGGCGCTGTGTCACCACCTCCGCGCGTTCCGGGGGAAGGTCGCCCTCTTCGAGCTGCGCCCAAAGCCCCGTGTTCTGCTCGAGCTTCTGGCGCACGGTGCTCAGGTTGTACGGAATGCGCGCTGCGATGCGGTCCTTCGCGTTCGACTCCGCAGTCGAAATGCGCATGGTGCGGTCGAACGGCAGCGAACCATCATGCACCTGCTGCAGAATGTCGACCGCCTGCTGTGCGCAGTAGTCGCTCTCGAGCACCATGCGGCGGAAGATGTAGCGGCTCATCTCGATCTTCTTCGCAAGACGGATCTCCTCCTCACGCGTGAGCAGTGGAATCGAACCCATCTGTGTCAGATACATGCGGATCGGATCGTCGATGCGCACAGGCACGACCTCCTGCACGAAGTCGAGCGTTCCCTGCAAATCGTCATCGAGACCGTCATCCTCCGATGCGAAGGCATCGGGACCGCCGGGCTGCAGGGAGTCCTGCTGGCGCATCTTCGCGCGGGCTGCAGCGACCGCAGCGGCGGCAGCACCCACGAGTGGACGGGGCGCGCTGGGCACAGCGGGCGTGGCGTGGGCGTTCTCGGGAGCCTTGCGAACCTTCTTGTCGGTATCACGGAGGAAGCGAAGATCCGTCTGGAGATCAGCCGGGAACGCCTTGTGCCCCTCGCGGCGCATCTCGATTTCATCGATCAGTGCGACGCCGTTCTGCGTGATCAGCACCAGCAACTCATCGAGCTGATACGGATCGACGAAGTCGTCGGGCAGGCAGGTGTTCAGCTCTTCATAGCTGATCCAGCCGCGCTTGCGACCGGCATGGAGGAGCGAACGGAGGACGGGATGCAGTTCCTGAAGCACGAGGCTCATGAATCGATTCTCCTGGCAATGGCACTGGGTCTTGGCCCCGCCGCTCGGATCAGCGCGATCCGCTCGGCAAGAGCCTCTGGTGTGGAAACGAAGGCAGGCTCCGACAAGGCATGCCTGCGGCGAGTCAGTTCAAGCGCCCGCGCAGCGGCGACCAACCCCTCGCGAGCCTTCGGCTCATCGGGGTGACGCTCCTGCGCGGTACGGAAGAGTGTTGTCACAAATGCCTTGAAGGCGTCGTCCTCGAACTCCGCAAGCACATCCTGGATGTTGAACGCGGATGCGCCTTCGATGCGCTCGAACAGCGGTCTGTACACCTGCGCGGCAGGAGCGTCCGTGAACGAAGTAGGAATCACGAACTCGCTGATGGGCAGCGAATCGCCGTCCACCGTGTCGATGCGGGACGCGGCGAGCATGGGCCACGCCAGCAGAAGCCCCACGAACTCACGCTCAGCCCGCGCCAATGCTGTCGTCGCTTCTGGAATCGGCGCGCCAGATGCCACAACCTCGTCTCCAGCGCCCTCGGTGCGGACACGCACGGTCGAGCGCGCGAGTTCAGCCTCGATCTCATGTGCGGGCACACCAGCGGCGGACGCGATCGAATCGATCACCATGCGGCGGCGCAGGCCATCCAGTCCAGCCAAGCCAAGGGACGCAAGCCTTGACACCATCGCCTGAATCGTGCGCTGTCGAGCGGACATGCCGGAGCGTTCTGCAAGTTCGCTTCGGAAACGCCCAACGAGACGAACAAGCGCATCCTCGGCGGCGGCGATCGCCGCATCGAAACGCTCGCGACCATCAGGTTGGCGAAGCAGTTCATCGGGATCGAGTTGATCAGGCAGCGTGCAGATGCGGACATCGATTGGGGCTGCGAAGAACACTTCGAGAGCTCGGTCCGCCGCGCGTTGACCGGCGGCATCGCCGTCGAACAGCAACACAACCGTGTCGCACAACCGCTGCAGAATCCGAGCGTGATCGCGCGTGAGCGCGGTGCCGAGCGTGGCGACGGCATTCTCGATGCCCGCGCGGTGACACGCGATCACATCGGTGTATCCCTCAGTGATGATCGCGGTGCGCGAGTCAATGATGGCGCGCTTGGCCAGATGAATGCCGTACAGCGATCGCGACTTGTGGAAGATGGGCGATTCCGGACTGTTCAGGTACTTCGGCTGATCTTCAGGATCGATCGCTCGCGCACCAAAGGCGACGCAGCGACCAATCTCATCATGGATGGGGAACATCACGCGGTTTCGGAAGCCATCCACAAGGCGTCCGGCACGCGAACGCAGGAGACCAGCCGACTCGAATGCGGCGCGGATCGCATCGGGTTCGATCGAGTCATCGCCGCCCGCACGCTGGTTCGCGGCGAGGCGTTCCACATGAGCGACCAGCGCATCACCTGAGGAGGGCGCAGCACCGAGCCCAAAGCGCTCGATCATGGCAGGCTCAATCGAACGCGCGGCAAGTGCGTTGGCCGACGCGGCACCAAGCGACGGGTCCGCAAGGCACCGCGCGAAGAATCGAAGCGCGGCTTCGTTCGCGCGCCTCAGCGCAGAAACGGTTTGGCTGCTGCCACTGGGGCCGTGATCCCCTTGTCGTGGACGAAGTTCAATCCCAGCTCGCTGCGCGAGGAATCGCAGCGCCTCGATGAACTCCATCTTGTGGTACTTCACCATGAAGTCGATGGCGTTCCCGCTCGCCTGACAAGAGAAGCAGTGATAGAACGCATGTCCCTTGTGGGTGATCACAGAGAAGGACGGGCGATGGTCATCGTGGAATGGGCACAGCCCGACATGCTCGCGACCCTTCAGTCGCAGTGCCACCGATTCGCCCACGAGGGACACCAAATCGGTCGCATCGAGGACGCGATCACGGTCCGTTGTGTCGTGGCGGGGAAGTGGCATGACGAACCTCTTTGGGCGGACAATCGGGGACCAACGCGAACAGGACAGAACACGGGGAAGACAGCAGAGGGACCGAACTACCGAGAATCTCGGTTGTTCATAAACCTTTGCTTCACAATCTGATACGAGAAAGAGGGCAGCCCTGTTCTGATGTCCCGACCGAGTTTGCGCGCTTGCGGCCAAGCCGCAAGCAAGTACGCGCAAAGAAGGTCAGAAGCCGATGTGCGCCATCAAAAATGGCAACACAACGATGTGGCCAACGAGACCACAAACCCGCACGGAGAGGCTCTCTTTCTTCCAGATACTGTGGTTCAAGACTGAAGCGTCACCGAAGCGACGGACCATCTCAACCTATGTCACCGGAAATCCGGCTTCGACGAGAGTTCGCGTCCCTACCGTGAAGCGCCAACCATGGCAAATCAGTGGTGGCATGGGACCAAAGTCGTTGTCGAATGTCCAATAGTAGCGCGAAACGAGCGATTGTCAAGCCAAAGTTGGCTTTCCGCGCAAACAACCAGCATTTCCCCCTTCGCGGGCAGCGCTGCGAGCGCAATCCGTGGCGCGCCAACTCGCCTTTAGCCCTTTGCCGTAAGCTTCCGCGTGTAAGCAAACTTGCGCCGAATCGGCTTCACAACCAAGCCAGAACGGATCGCGCGCGTGCTCGCCAGAACGCGGGCTGGCCGCCCGTCCACGACCGCCTTCACTCGCTGCAGATTCGGCTTGAAAGTGCGCTTGGTGACGCTGGTCGTCTTGATGCCGACGCCACCGAGGTACTTCGCCTTACCACGGCGAGTCATGCGGTTTCCGGAAGTCGTTCGGGCACCAGTGAAGTGGCAGCGTCGTGGCATGGGTGGTCCTCAAAAGGGGAGCCGAGCAGCGTAGCCGCCACTCGCGGTCGGCGCAAGCGGTTTCTGCGGCAAGGCGGCTTCCAAAGGTCGGAGGGCGCTGCGGCTGTCCAACGATCACCGAAAGGGCGCAGAGAGTCCAGCCGCCTCCAGGCTCCGCTGCAGCCCAAGCGCATCCGCGTCCGAGAAGGCACCGACGAGGTGACTATCGGCATCGAGAACGCCCCACGCACTGCCGTCAGGGCGCAGGCAGGGGACCACCACCTCACTCTGATCGAGCGGATCGCACGCGATGTAGCCCTCTCCAAGATCACGCACGTCGCGAACAACAAGCGGCTTGCGCCCAAGCAAGCACTGACCGCATGCGCCATGAAGCCCGATCGGACTGCACGCGGGTTTGTCGCGGCGGGCGCGCAGAATCATTTGCGGCGCACCGGATGGATCCGCTTCGTAGAAGCCGATCCATGACACGCCGTGCGGGTGGAGCGCGTTCCACAGCAGATCGACCAGCGATTGCATGGCGTCCTCACGCGTCGCCGATGTTGCCGCGCTGCGCGAGGCAGCGCGCGCAATCTCATCCCACTGTGCAACTGGCGTCATGGGCACACCTCATGCGGCAGTGCGAACGCCCGATCAGGCGCTCTCGCGAACGCGGTGCCGAATCGTCTCGGGGCTCAGTCGCCCCGATCGCACCGCGGCTTCATCCACGCGGTACAGGATGTTTGAGTTGTCGAGGTCGGGCAACTGGTACATGAGATCCGTCATCAGCTCATCCATCACCGAACGCAGACCGCGTGCACCCGTTTCGCGCGCAAGCGCCTTGTCGGCGATCGCTTCGAGCGCACCCTGCGTGAACTCAAGCGAAGTGCCCTCGAGTCCGAACAGATGCTGGTACTGCTTGGCGAGCGCGTTGCGTGGCTCGGTCAGAATCTGAATCATCGCCGCGCGACTGAGCGGCATCAGCGCACAGGTGACGGGCAGGCGCCCGATCAGTTCTGGAATGAGCCCAAAGTCGAGCAGATCTTCCGGTTGAATCTGTGCGAGCATGTCGCTGTCGTCCTCGGACTTGGTGCGCTCAACTTGCGCCTCGACGGCAAAGCCGATGCGCTTGCGGCCGATGCGCTTGCGGACGATGTCCTCGATGCCGACGAACGAGCCGCCACAGATGAACAGGATGTGCTGCGTATTCAGCTGGATGTACTGCTGCTCGGGATGCTTGCGACCGCCTTGCGGCGGAACATTCGCCACCGTGCCTTCGAGCATCTTCAGCAGCGACTGCTGAACGCCTTCACCGGAGACATCGCGGGTGATGGAGACGTTGCCGTTGGTCTTGCCGATCTTGTCGATCTCGTCGATGTAGATGATGCCGCGCTGTGCCGACTCGACATCGAAGTCGGCAGCCTGCAGCAACTTGAGCAGCAGGTTCTCGACATCCTCGCCCACATAGCCAGCCTCGGTGAGCGTCGTGGCATCACCGATGGCAAACGGCACATTCAAGATGCGCGCGAGAGTGCGCGCAAGCAGCGTCTTGCCGGTGCCTGTCGGTCCCACCAGCAGCACATTGCTCTTGTCGAGTTCCACCGGCGCTTCCGCATTGTCCGCCTGCGAGAGACGCTTGTAGTGGTTGTGCACGGCAACGGCGAGCGACTTCTTCGCGCGCTCCTGATCGATCACATACTGATCGAGGTACTCCTTGATCTGACGCGGTGAAGGGATCTGCGTGATCGGTGGCGCGCCACCCGACACTCGGCGCTTCTCCTGCTTGAAGATGTTCTGGCAAAGGTCCGTGCAGTTGGCGCAGATGAACACATCGTTCGGCCCTTCCACCATCGGGCCCACTTCGCGGCTCGTCTTGCCGCAGAAGCTGCAGGTCGTGACCTTTCTGCCGCGGAAACCTCCATCGCCCCCGCCCGACCCGCCACCCGATCCCGACGATCCGCCACCGCCGCCACCACCGCGAGTGACAGCGTCCTCCCGCAGTGGGGGACGCTTGCCTGGACCGGAAGGGGTGGTGTTCATCGTGGTCGTTTCAGCAGAGGATGGTGTGTGCAGGTTCGTGTGGATCAGCGTGGCGGGCGTCGACCATCAAGACTACCGCCGTCATCTGTCGGCGAAGACTGCTTGCGCACTTGGGAAATCATGGCATTTCGTGCTGCCTTGAACTCCTCTTCGGTGATCTCGCCGCTGTCGCGAAGTTCACGAAGGTCGCCGAGGGTGAAACCTGGCATGGAATCATCCGATCGCCGAGCCCAGTTCCGTACGAAGTAGATGATGACTCCGCCGAGAATGACCGCCGCGAGCACGGACAGCAGGATGGGAAAGACATCTTCGGGGACCGCCTGAGGCGCACTCTGCTGGACCGAAGATGCCAACATCATCAGGACTTCTTGCGCTTCGCGCGTGGCGAGCCTGCGGTGGCGGGGATGCCCGGAGTGGCCCCCTTGGCAGCGTGCTCCTTGTTCCACTCTTCCGCCGGGACATCGGTGATCGTCGCCTTCGCGATGACGCGGTCAGCCGCCTTGTGCTCGCGGATCTGCAGCGCGATCTCGCCGATGCGTCCGCTCTTCTCGAGTTCGGCGCGCATCGCATCGGGGCGCACCCCGCGACCCCTGGCGATCGCTGCGATGCGACCGTTCACTTCGCCATCGGTCGCCTCGACGCCGAGCGTCTCAGCGAGGCGCGCGAGGAGGAAGAACAACTTCAGTCGGCGGCGCGTGTCGTCTGCCGTTGCGCTGCGGATCTCTGCGAGACGCGCTTCCACTCGCTCGTTGTCCACGCCGCGGTAGAGCATCTCAAGTCGCTGCTTTTCCAGTTCGCGCGCAGCCTGCGCAGCGGACAGCCGCTGCGGGAGATCGAACTCGACCTTGGCCGCGAGTTGCTCAAAGACCTGGTCGCGAAGCGCGCTGCGCTGCTCATCATCGCGGCGCCGCTCGAGCACCCCGCGCAGGTTCTCCACGAGCAACTCTTGCGTCTCGACGCCGATGCGAGCGGCGATGTCCTCGCGCGTGGCGGGAGCGATGCGTTCCGCCCCCGTGATCGTGTACTGCACAACCAGCGGCTTGCCGCGAATCTCCGTGATTTCGTGCTGCTGCGGACCTTCCATCTCGATGGTCACCGAGTCGCCGACCTTGCGTCCCTCGAGCGTCTTGTCGAGCCCCTCGACAAGCAGTCCAAGGAACGGTCCCTTGCCTTGGTCCTCTTTCGCAGGCACCACAGCAAGCGCGTTCTCCGTCTCGAAGAAGACCTTCTCGTCGCCCTTGATGCGAACGACCGCCTTGCCGACCATTCGGTCGAGTGGCTCGAACGGCCCCTCGACGGGAGCGGGCATACCGAGCCGATAGGAGAGGCGTTCCACTTCCTCATCGACATGCTTGGGGAGGATGTCGAGCACGGGTCGACGCAGCGGGATGCCTTCCCATGTCGGCAGTTCGAACTCGGGCATCACTTCCACTTCGACGACCATGGTGAAGTCGCGCCCGCGTTCGAGCGACGGCTCGGACGCGCCCTCGGGGAGTTCGGGGTTGCTGATCGGGCGGATCTTCTCATCTTGCAGCGCCTGCTGGTACGCCGATGACATCAGCTGCTGCTTCGCCTCCTGCAAGACCGCATCACCAAAGCGCTTCTCGAGGAGACCGCGCGGCACATGACCTTTGCGGAAACCCGGCACCACCGCCTGCTCCGCAAGTCCTGCAAACGCCTGCTCGATCTGCTGATCGACCCGCGCCTTTGGCACCGTGATATCGATGCGCTTGAGGGCGGGACCTGCGGCGGAGACCTTGACGGTGTTGGGTGCTTCAGTGGCGGCGGTCATGGACTTCTCGGAGGAAATGGCGGGTGGCAGACTGCCAACCGCAGACGCGGATGAGGGTGAAAGAAACGGACGCGAGATCGTACCGCAAGTCTGCGGTCAGCCGACCCACAGGTGACATTGCGTCAGGGCGGATGCTGGCGTTGCTGCCGGAGCGCGTCAGGATGCGAACAGCAGTTCCGCGTAGGAGGGGATGGGCCAGAGATCCGCCGACACGACGCGCTCGAGCGCATCACATGCTTTTCGGACCTCCCCCATGGCAGGGATGACCTCGCCGCGGAAGTGCTTCACTCGCTTCTCGATTGCGGTTTCATCACGCCCGAGCGCGGTTCCAAGCGACTCGGCAGCCTTGCGGAGCGCGCTCACCATGCGCACGAGGTCACCGAGCGCCGCCTCCGTGTCAGGGCAGTTGACGCCCGCCTGCTGCGTGGCAGCGACAACATCCGCCATTTCCCCCTGTGCGCGGAGCGCGGTGGGCAGGATCTGTGTGTGCACGAGCTGCGCCAGTGTGCGCGCTTCGATCTGCACCAGTTTGCAGTACTGCTCCATTTGGATCTCTGCTCGAGCGTGCAACTCGCGTGAGGAGAGAACCCCGTACGTCGTGAACAAACTCTGCGCCTTCTTGGTCAGCAGTGCCGGCAACGCTTCCGCGGTGGATGGGAAGTTGGGAAGCCCACGCTTCGCCGCCTCGGCGTGCCACTCCGCACTGTAGCCGTTGCCATCGAAGCACACGCGGCGATGTTCCTTCACAAGGTCCTTCAGCATCGCACGCACCGCCGCTTCGAGCTTCGCGGCAGGCGGGTTCTTGCCCACCTTCTTCTCGAGTGCAGTTGCGATGAAGTCGAGACTCTCGGCAACCATCGTGTTGAGAACGGTGTTCGGCCACGCCACGGACTGCGACGACCCGACCGCACGGAACTCGAACTTGTTCCCTGTGAACGCAAAGGGACTGGTGCGATTTCTGTCGCTCGAATGACGGGGAATCTGCGGCAGCGTTCGTGCGCCGAGGTCGAGCTCGCCGCCCTTGTTCGAGCGCTTCGCCTCGCCGCGCTCAAGCTGATCAAGGATGTCCGTCAGCATCTCGCCGAGGTAGATCGACATGATCGCGGGCGGCGCCTCGTTCGCGCCGAGTCGGTGATCGTTGTGCGCCGAAGCGATCGATGCACGAAGAATGTCCGCGTGGAGATCGACGGCGCGGATGACCGCGGCGAGGAACACAAGGAACTGCATGTTCGAGTGCGTCTCATCGCGCGGATCAAGCAGGTTGGAACCCGTATCGGTCGACAGCGACCAGTTGTTGTGCTTGCCCGAGCCGTTGATGCCTGCGAAGGGCTTCTCATGAAGCAGGCACTCGAATCCATGTCGGCGCGCCACGGACCGCAGCACATGCATGACGGTCATCTGGTGATCGACAGCCACATTCGCCTTCTCGAACGTGGGCGCGAGTTCGAACTGGCGCGGCGCCACTTCGTTGTGGCGCGTCTTCACGGGGATGCCGAGTTCAAACAGGCGCTCTTCGCACTCGGTCATGAACGCGAGCACGGTCTCGGGGATCGCGCCGAAGTAGTGGTCTTCGAGTTGCTGCCCCTTGGGCGCCTGTGCGCCGATCAGCGTGCGACCGCAGATCAGGAGATCGAGCCGCTCGCGGAAAAGGTCTCGGTCGACAAGGAAGTACTCCTGCTCGCAGCCGAGCGTTGAAATGACGTTCGTTGCCTTGGTATCGCCAAGCAACTTCACAAGCCGAAGCGCATGCTTCGACACGGCATCGATCGAGCGCAGCAGGGGCGTCTTCTGATCAAGTGCCTCGCCCGTCCACGAGACGAACGCCGTGGGTATGCAGAGCGTCTTGTGTCCATCGGCGCCACGAAGCAGGAACACGGGACTTGTCGCGTCCCATGCGGTGTAGCCACGCGCCTCGTATGTGTCGCGAATGCCGCCGGATGGAAAACTCGACGCATCCGGTTCGCCCTGAATGAGCGCATCACCCGAGAACTTCTCGATCGCACCGCCATCGCCTGTGGGTGAAAGGAACGCATCGTGCTTTTCTGCGGTCGATCCCGTCAGCGGCTGGAACCAGTGGCAGTAGTGCGTCGCGCCATGCTCAAGCGCCCAGTCCTTGATCGCGGACGCCACGGTGTTCGCGATCGAGCGGTCGAGCGGCAGTCCGCTCTGCACCGTGCGCTGGAGGTTCATGAACACCTGAGGAGGAAGCCGCTTCAGCATCACATCGCCGCTGAAGGTGAGCGATCCGAAGTAGTCTGACGCGCGGGGAGCGGTGTGCTTGTTCATGGAGGCTGCAGCCGGCTTGCTCATGGCAGTGTCCTTGGCTCTTTCTCTGTTTGGGAATTCCAGACTTGGCGCCTCGGTTCGCGGCACCTCGCCGACAAACCGATCCACCATCATCGGCGAACGACCCGTTTGACGCAAGTGCCAAACAGGGTCAATTTCTTCAGGGTTTCTCCGGTGATCCCAATTCGTCCCCGCGTTCCGAGCGCCCGATCCATCCGCGGCGGCGGAAGGAAATCAGACTTCCGATGGCCACCAGCGCCATCGCACCCAGAACCGCCGGATAGCCCCATCGCCACTCCAACTCAGGCATGAACCGGAAATTCATGCCGTAGACCGAGGCGAGAAAGGTCATGGGAATGAAGATGGTGGCGATGACAGTCAGCACCTTCGTGACCTCGCCGATGCGCACATTGACCATGGCGAGCGCGATGTCGGAGATTTCGCTTGCCATCATCCGCTCGGAATCCAGCTGGTCCGTGAGGCGGATGACATGGTCGAGCGCACTGCGGAGCAGCAGCCTCCGCTCCATGTCGAAGTGCGCCTCCATGGTCATGAGCGCCGTGACCGCATCGCGCATCGGCCACATTGCCGCACGCAGGCGGTGGATATCCCACTTGACCGCTCGCACGAGATTCAAATCAATCGGTCGACGAGCCGTCATGATGTGCTCCTCGATCGCATCAAGCCGATCCCCAACGCTCGTCACGAGGGGGAAATAGCGGTCGATGACGCTGTCGACAATCGCAAAGCACAGCGCAGCTGCCGAGCCCGCATAGACCCCGCTCGCATCGTGCGTGAGTTGGCGACGCACCTGCTGCAGACAGTCGCCGCCGGGGCGTTCGCCGATTGTCAGCACGAAGTTGGTGCCGAGAAACAGCGACAACTGCTCCGTCTCCAGATCGCCCGCGGCGGGGTCTGGTGCGGGAAGGAGCGCAAAGAGGACTTGCCCAAAGGGCTCCACCTTCGCGCGGTGCGGCGGGTTCTGCACATCCTCCATCGCAAGCGGATGCAGGGCGAAAATCCGCTTGAGCGCGAGCAGCGTGTCGAGGCTCGGAACGGAGTCGTAGTTGATCCAACAGGCCGTGCCGCGCGCATGGAGCGCCTCCATGGTGGCGATGGTGGGCGCCGCATCGTGCACCCAGTGCGTGCCGTTCCAATGGTGACACTCCACCTTCCCATCCGTCGCACCGACTGCAGGGCGAAGCAATCCAGCGGGCGTACCGATCGGATGATTGAGTCTGCTGCGGCGTCGTCGGCGGTAGTGCTTTGTCATGGAGTCAGGCTCCCTCTCGCACGGGGTGCAGGCACTTCCACACGAGGATGGTCACGATCGCAGCGTGTGCAGTCCAGGCGAGCGTGCGGATCCAGTTGGTGGACACGAGCCGCTCATGCGCAGCCGCATCGAAGCCTGCGCCGAGCACATGGTGTGCCGGGACGGAGAACACGGCTGTGGCAATCCACGCCACGAGCACGCACCCAAGCCCCGCCCACACCAGCGGTACCGGCGCAGCGGGGGGGCGAACCACCAGCAGCGCTGCGGAAGTGCCCAGTTCCACCAACATGAGTGGACCGACAAGCGGCGTGATGCGCGCAACATGGCTTGCCTGATAGCGCGCGAACGCATCGGGGCCGACGGACGCGAACAGCGGATAGTGCACGCACTGCATTGTCCAGATGAGCCCAGCCATCGCCCAAGTGGATGCGAAGTTCACGAGCAACACAAGAAGCAGAAGTGGCGAGGCGGGTTCTGGCATGGTGTGGAAAACGATCAGTGAATCGGAATGAACTTGACCAGCCCGCTCAAGGGGCAGACGAGCGCGACGGTGTACGGATCGGCGCGAGAGAGCGCGCCTGGGTTCACCATGCGAGTGCCGTGAACCTGCGTGTCCATGGCCGTGTGCGAGTGACCGACGAACAGCCAAGGCACGCGCCGCTCGATCGCGGCATCGATGGCAGTACCGATGTGCCCGTGCGTGAACGCGACTCGGATGCCACCAAACTCCAACTCGCCTGCGGGATGGTGCACCTGGATACCGAGGCTCTCCGCATAGGAAGTGAGTGCAGCGGGATCATCGTTGTTGCCAAACACAATGTGCGCGTGCAGTCCCGCCAGTTGATCCAGGCAACGCGACGTTTCAAAGTCGCCGCAGTGGATGATGTGGACCGCGCCTGCACTGAGCAGCGTCTCCACCGCACGCTGCGTACGCTTCGATTCGCCGTGGCTGTCGGAGAGGACACCGAGCATCGCAGGTGATTCACCGAGCGCGCGGTCGAGGTCCATGGCGGGGGCATGGTAGGAATGTGCCGCGAAGAGCCCCATTTGCCATGAACGATCCCGCCGCCATCGTCACGCGATTCGCGCCAAGCCCATCGGGGCATTTGCATGTGGGTGGCGCACGGACTGCGCTGTTCTGCTGGGCGTTTGCCAAGGGGCGCAGCGGACGGTTCGTGCTTCGCATCGAGGACACGGATCAGAAGCGGTCAAGCGACGCGGCGAGCATCGGGTTCGCCAAGGATCTGCACTGGCTCGGGATCCTTTGGGACGAGGGGCCCATCTGGCAGGGGACAGGTGGCGGCGCGCACGGCCCGTATTTTCAGAGTGAACGCCTCGACATCTACAACGCGCATCTGCAGCGACTCATCGACGCAGGGCACGCCTACTACGCGTTCGAGACAGCGGCGGAACTGGACGCCAAGCGCAAGGCGGCAACCGCGGGCGGACGCGCGTACCGCTACGACCGTGCCGCGCTGCAACTTTCGGCTGCGCAGGTGCAGGAGAAACTTTCTGCAGGAACGCCTGCGGTCATCCGCCTCAAGTGTCCGGGCCACGATGTCACGATCCGCGACGAGGTGCTCGGTGAAGCCACCATCCCCGCAACCGAGATCGACGACTTCGTGATCCGCAAGGCGGATGGCTTCCCGACCTACCACTTCGCCGTGGTGGTGGATGATCAGTTGATGCAGGTCACGCATGTGCTGCGTGCGCAGGAGCACTTCACCAATACGGCGCGGCACATGCTGCTGCAGGATGCGCTCGGATTCCGCCGCCCCGCGTATGCGCACCTGCCGATCATCTGCAATCCCGACGGCAGCAAGATGAGCAAGCGCGACAAGGACAAGGCGCTGCGCAAGGCGGTCGCAGAGCGCGGGCTGTCCGCGCCGCCAGCGGCGACAGTCGACGCCACCGTCTGGAACGCGTGGCTCGGCGACAAGAACATTCAACTCGAACTCGATGCCGCGCAGCGGCTCGCGGACGCAATCGGTGTGACGCTGCCCGAGATCAATGTCGACGACTTCAAGCGCTCGGGCTACTTGCCCGAGGTGATCGTCAACTTCCTTGCACTCAATGGCTGGAGCCCTGGCAACGACATCGAGAAGTTCGACCTCGAGTTCCTGCGAACGCACTTCGATCCGCGGCGTGTGGTGAAGACGCCCGCCAAGTTCGATCGCGTGAAGCTGATGTCGTTCAACTGCGATGCCATCACGGGCATGACTCCAGAGGAGTTTGAACGGCGCGCCGCGGCGCATGGCAACATGTACCACCCCGACTTCATGGCTCGGCTCGGACCCGCTGGATTCACCATGCTTGCGCGCGCAAGCCAAGAACGCAGCAAGACGCTCGATGACATGTTCCGAGGCAATCGCTTCCTGCTGCTTGCGGACGACGAGCTTTGTTGGGAGACGAGCAAACAGGTGCAGAAGGCGATGCTCGATGGCTCGCCGTGCGGTGCGGATCATCTGGAGTCGCTGCTGCCGATTCTTGAGGCGCATTCGTCTTGGACCGCGACCGATTTGGAAGCGCTCGTGAAGCCATTCGCGGACGCGCACAGCGGGGGGCAACTTGGAAAGGTGGCGCAGCCGCTGCGCGTGGCGGTGACCGGCGGAACGGTCTCGCCACCGATCTTCGACACGCTCGCGATCCTCGGACGCGAAAGTTCACTCGCGCGCATTCGCCGCTGCACTGCGCACTTCAAGACCTTGCGTGCAGCCAGTCCGCGCTGAGCCGGTTGTCGGACTGCCGCGCAGCGGTAGACTTCAGAACAACGGACCGTTGGCGCAGTTGGCTAGCGCGCCTCCATGACACGGAGGAGGTCACTGGTTCAAGTCCAGTACGGTCCACTGCCATTGCCGCCCTCCGCCACGACGGAGGGCGGTTGTGTTTCGCGGCGTCACAGCCAAGCGACATGCAAGTGTGCGGATCACTCACCCGCGTCGGCGGCGCAATCGACTCGCGACCGCGCAGCCTGCAAGTTTGTAAAGCACCCGAGCGCCCACGGATCCGTTCCACTCGCCCCCGTGCCTATCGGGAGCCACCTCGCACAGGTCGAACCCCAGGATGCGGCGACCGCTGCAGCTCAGCAGTTCAATCAAATGGCACACCTCGGCAAATGTCAGCCCGCCGGGCACGGGCGTTCCCGTGTCAGGGCAGTACTCAGGCGTCAGTCCATCGATGTCGAAGGAGATGTAGACCTCGCGCGGCAGCGCAGCGATCACATCCTTGCACACCCGAGTCCATGTGGCGCCGCCAAACTGGCGGTCGCGCAGGCGCTGGTCGTAGAAGGTGCGTATGCGTCCGCGCGATTGCCGGACGAAATCGACTTCACGCGAACCCACATCGCGGATTCCGACTTGCACGAGCTTTCTCACCTGCGGCAGCCGCGTCATCACATTGTGAAAGATGCTCGCGTGGCTCCAGGAGAAGCCCTCGAAACGGTCGCGCAAATCCGCGTGTGCGTCGATCTGGAGGATGCCCATGCGCGGATGGCGGCGCGACAGTTCGCTGATCAGACCAAACGGAGTCGAGTGATCGCCGCCGAGCACCGCGGGAATCGCGCCACGCCCGATGATGCGTGCCGACTCGCGCGCGACGAATGCGTTCACCTTCTCACTCGCGGCGTTCACGGAAGCCACGGCCTTCGCATGCGATGTGTTGCGCGGGTTGGCGCCACCTGCGCGGATGATCGGCTCGGCCGCGGCGCGTGCGCGGCGCGAGAGTGCAGCGATGTCGCGGGAGATGGGAAGCATGGCGATCCCCGCCTCCCAGATGGGGCCAAACTGGATGTCCTCGAGATCCACCTGTTGACTTGCAGCAAGAACATGCGATGGACCGCGTGCTGTACCCGCGCGGTAACTGGTGGTCGCATCGAATGGCACGGGAATGACGACGACACCCGCGGTGCTCGGCTCGCAGTCGAGCCCGAACAGTCCGTCACCAGTCGCTGCCGCATCGGGATCGAAGGACGACTGACTCATAGCGGGGGGGAGGATAGGACACGCGCCGCACTCCCTTCCTTTCGCCCAAGCCCTCGTTGTGGGCACCGGCACGGACATGCCGCAGCGCCCTTGGCTGAGGGGGCTGGCTGCGAAGCAGCGGAGGAGACAGATCCATGTGAAAGCGCCCGCCGCGGATTCCGCAGCGGGCGCTGGTTTTCGAACTTCTGTCGACGGACTTCAGATCGGCATCAGCGGCGGCGACGGCTGACCAGACCAGCCACGCCGAGGAGCGCGATCGCGCCTGGCGCAGGCACCAGTGAGCCGTTCACATCCACCATCAGGCGGCTCGGCGATGCTCCCGGCGGGGTGCCGAAGGCGAAGAACGCCTGAAAGGCATTGCTGCTGTTGTAGTTGAACATACCGAAGCCATTGATGGACGCACCAGTTGTCGGGGCGTTCATGACGCGCCATCCATTGGCAGTGCTCGCAGCGTTGGCACCCGTGAATTGAACGCCGATCCACCAGCCGCCCATGCCAGCGTTCGAGACGGTCTCAAGGTTCAGGGTGACACCAGACAGCGCGCCAGTGCTGACGAGTTGGGTCACGCTTGCTGCACCGCCGCCAAGCGACGCCGAGGAGTAGATCAGGGTGTTGGCACCGCGGCCGAAGGTGGAGGAGGTACCGTCAGAGGTAAAGGTCATCTCAGCGGCGTAGATGTTGATGCCGACATCGAGCAACGCTCCCGCCGACGCGATGCGTCGGATGCCGACAACCGCGCTTTCCAGGGCGAGCTGAGTTTGACCCTCACTCACCGCGGTGAAGCAGTTCATGTATGTGATGACATTGGCGCCACCGTTGAAACGGCTGCCCGTTTCAGTGCCGCCGCCGTACACAAGGGCTGCGTCCGAGGCAGAGGCCACAGCAAGTGCGGCAACGAGGGAAGCAAGTGAAGTCTTCATGGGAGGGTTTCCAATCGAGGCTTCTGAACCAACCGCGAACGGGTTCAGCCCCTCACCCCCCTCCAGACGTATCGAAAGATGCACCGAGTTTTGATGTCTGCAAATAAAAGACAAAAATTATCTCACCAAGTTTTACGACTCGGGCGCGTAAAGCACTCTTTTGCATTCGCGGTAGACTTGCTGCCAGGGTTCAGCGCATGACTTCGTCGCGCAACTCAAGCACAACGCGCGTGTTCGCTCCAGCGGGCTGCTCTGCGGACTCGACCATGGTCACGGCCTGCTCGATCTTCTTGCGAGCATCTTCGGTATCACCCATGCGGGCGGCAATTCGCGCATCGAGGGCGATTGCAACGGCACGCGCGGCGCTTCCCGACGGGAATAGCCGTTCAAGCATCTCGACGGCGGTCTTGCAATCGCTCGCTGCCTTGTCGTATTCGCGCCTGTCATAGCGCACCCATGCACGGCACGCGAACGCACGCGCCGTCGCTTCGTGATCGCCCTCGTGGAGGTTCTGCCGCATTTTGATGGCCCGATCAAGCATGGGCTCTGCGAGGTCCTCGCGGCGGAGTGACTGCTCGACCAGTGCGAGGCTTACAAGTCCAGCCGCAACGGATGGGTCGTCGCCCTTGTGGATGCGCTCTTTCATGGCGAGTGCCTGGCGGAAGAGGCGTTCGGCCTCGACCGATTCACCAAGACTCTGCTTCACGCTCGCGAGATTGTGCAGGGCATCGGCAACGGCCCAGTGATCACCTGCGTGAAGTGCGCGCTGCATAGCGAGCGCGTCCTCGAGGTTCTTCTTCGCCTCATCCAACTGCCCGAGAGACTGCTGAACCCCGCCGAGCGAGATGAGCGCGGCGGCAATGTCGGGGTGGTCGCCCTTGTGAAGGGCACGGCGAATCTTGAGGGTTTCCTGAAGAACCTTCAGCGCATCTGCATAGTTGCGCTGACGGTCATAGATGTCCGCGACCTTCTGCAGTTCTCGCGCCGTTTGCCAGGCCTTTGGAGCAGTACGAAGCCAGATCGACGCCGCCTCCTCCGCGTACCGAGCAGCCTCGGGCAACTTCCCCTGCGCAGCGGCAAGTTCCGCCTGAACGCCGATGGCATCGGCAAGAAGTGGCGAGTCGCCTGGACTGATCCGCTTGGCCATGGCGAGCGCTTCGTCCGCGAGCGGTGCTGCCCCCGCAAGGTCGCCCGTGGCGATTCGCGCGCGCGCAGCGTCTGCGATGGCGTCCGCGAGTTCCTCATGATCGCTTGTGAAACGCCGCCTGCTGTCAACAAGAACATCGTCGAAGAGCTGCTGCGCGAGAGTCTCTTCGCCACTGTTGAGCAGCACTGTCGCAATCGTCGTCTGAACGAGGGCGCGTGCGGTAGGGTCGTCCGCGAGCGCGCCCGACTCAAGTTCATCAACGGCCCCGCGCATCACGCCCACAACCGTGGTGTCGGATGGACCGACCGTAATGGGGGCGAATGGATGAAACGCCGTTTCCATGAACTGACGAACCCTTCGGTAACGCGTTTCATCCGCGCGTGCCTGCGCCTTTGCCGCGTCCGCCTCGGCGCGCGCCGCGTTCGCCTCTGTTCGTGCGCTTTCTGCCTGCAGCTTCGCCGCGGCCAACTCCTTGCCGCGCTGTTCCGCCGCATCGAGCGCGTCTGTCAGGGCCTTGCGCTGCTGCGCCATCTCGGCTTGGATCGCAGCCACTTGCGCCGTCAGGCTCGCTTCACGCTTCGCGGACTCGCCAAGGTCGGCTGCAGACTTTGCCAACTGTGCGGACGCATCGGTGATCTTCTTCTCCGCCTCGTTCAGCCGTGCGTTTGTGGCTGTCAACTCAAGTTCCGCGCGCTTCACCCTCTCGCTCTGCACCCAGACGATCAGCAGGAGCCCGAGGAGCGCCGATGCACAGACTCCAAGTGCCCACTTGCAAAAACGGGGCTGCGGTTCCGCCATGAATCCATCCTAGAACGAGCAGTCCATATTGTGCGCCGCCAGTTCGCCGCTCGATTGTGCCCCAGTTGGATCAGCGAACGAGTTCGAGTTGACGGCGGACCGCACGCTGCGCGAGCGGGGGGGCGGTCTTGAGCGCTGAATCCACGAGCGCCCGCTCCCGCTTGAGTTCTGTGAGCAGTTTCAGGAGTTGCGCATCGACATTCAAGAGCCAGCGCTTGTGGAACTGCTCAAGCTCCTGCCTGTTGAAACGGCTCATGGGGTCATCCAGCCCGCTCTGCGCAACGGCCCACTCCACGAGGCGCGCGGGCGAACCATCAAAGCGGTAGAGGGCAAGCAGGTTTGCCAGACGCCGCGGAGGGGCGGCAAACGGGTCGAGTGCGTCATCGGAGACGGCGACCATGACATCGTCAATCTTCCGCTTGGAAACATCCGCAAGCCAGCCACCGCCGTTTGACATGTCCAACTGATGGACTGTCGGGCGATCGCCGACCATCTGCTCCGCGGCGGGGGAGTCCACGAGTTCAAGACCCGCAGCGCTTGCAAGCAGCGCCTTCTCGCCCATGGTTGGGAAACGCACCCACAGGCGCATGTCGGGCGTGCCACCACGCGACAGCGACTCGATGCGCGAGATCGTTCCTGTGCCCCACTCGGGGCGAGATGGATGGCGAACACGGTCGCCCTTCTTGAAGACAGTCTGCATCATGCAAGAGTTACGGCACCCCAACCGAGAGGACTGACGCCGCCAACTCCCAATAGAGTATAGCGATGAACGGCACATTCGCGCTCATCTTTTTTGGAGATTGTGTCGGGCAGCCCGGGCGGCGCGCGCTGAAGGCTGCCATGCCTATGGTCCGCGAGCGATTCGCACCGTCGGTGTGGATCGTCAACGGGGAGAACCTGCGAAGCGGGTCAGGCATCACGCCGGACCAGTTCAAGGATCTGCGCGAGGCTGGCTTCGATGCCGTGACGCTCGGTGATCATGCGTATCGCGAACCGCGGATCGTGCCGATGCTCGATGACCCGGCGGAACCGATTTGCCGTCCCGCGAACCTTTCCCCCAAGGGTCCAGGCAAGCGCTTTGTCCGCATTCCCGCCGCCGAAGGTCGACCCCGAGACGTGTATGTCGCCACGGTGCTCGGTCGCATTTTCATGAGCCTGCCCGCCGATGATCCGTTCGCCTGCGTGGACAATCTGATCGCGTCGCTGCCGGAGCGTGATGCGATCGTGATCATCGAAGCGCACATGGAGACAACCGCTGAAAAGGCGGCGCTTGCCCATCATCTCGACGGGCGCGTGACCGCGGTGATCGGATCGCACACCCATGTGCAAACTGCCGATGCCCGTCTGCTCCCCAAGGGCACCGCGTTCATCACCGATGTCGGCATGTGCGGACCGTATGCCAGCGTCATTGGTCGCGAGCCCAAGGGCGTGCTCCGTGCGATGACCACGGGCGTTCACACGCACTATGAGATGGGGGAGGGCGGTGAACGCGCCTGCGGATGTGTGGTGACCGTGGACGCGGCAACTGGGCGGGCACGGTCGATCGAGCGCGTCGATCTTCCACTTGCCGCGAGTTGAGAGCACGCGAACGGATTGCGTGCTACCGTTGCGCGCCGCCACGGCTGCCCATGTTGGGGAGCGGGGCCAGTGAATCGCACGCAACCACTCTGGAGACCTCGCCATGTCGCTCACTGTCGGATCCAAGGCACCTGCCTTCACGCTTCCATCGCAACCTGGAACACCTGTCGATGTGGGTGCCCTGATCGGCAAGGAGAAGCTGGTGCTGCTGTTCATCCCGCTCGCGTTCAGCCCAGTGTGCACCGTGGAGATGTGCCACTTTCGCGATGCGTGGCAACAGTGGTCGGCGCTCGGCTGCAAGGTGTTTGCGGTGAGTGTGGACTCGCCATTCACCGTGGCGAAGTTCCGTGAGCTGGAGCGAATCCCGTTCCCCGTGCTGAGCGACTTCAACAAGGATGTTGCTCGCCAGTACGGCGCGCTGCACGAGGATCTGATGGGACTGAAGGGCGTGGCGAAACGCTCCGCGTTCGTCGTGGATGCCAAGGGCACCGTGAAGTATGCGTGGGTGAGCGAAGATCCGCGCGTGCAGGTGGAGTTCGCTGCAATCGAAGCGGCGGTGAAGGGCTGCTGAGTTCAGCCTCTCGCCGGGGCAGGTGAACCCCAGCCGCCACCGCCTGGAGTCTCCACTTCGAACGCGTCCCCGGATGCGAGGTGTGCCGCGGTGATGCCTGGGACCACTTCGACTGTTCCATTTGCCCGGATGATGCGCTGTGCGCCACGAGCGCCGTCGAGACCGCCGTGGCTGCCGCAAGGCGAGGACTCGCGCCGCTGCGAGAGGAACGAAAGATCGACAGGCTCGAGGAAGCGCAGACGACGAATGATCCCATCGCCGCCTCGGTGCAGTCCATCGCCGCCAGACCCTCTTCGCAGTTGCAGCCGCTCCAGCCGAACGGGATAACGGCGCTCGAGTACCTCGGCGTCGGTGAGCCGCGTGTTGCTGATGTGCGTATGAACGGCGCTCGCGCCGCACGCCGCTTTGGTCGCGCCCGCCCCGCCTGCGATGGTTTCGTAGAAGCCGAGCGCGGTGCCGCCAAAGAGAAGATTGTTGATCGTTCCCTGGCTGCACGCGGCGATGTCAAGCGCTCGCCAGAGTGCATCGACGAGCCGCTGACTTGTCTCTGTCTGTCCGATCGCACAGGCAGGGCACTGATCGGGAGATCCCGAGAAGTTCGGATGCAGGATGCTGCCCTGCGGCACGGTGATGTCGACCGCATCGAGGAGTGCCTCATGCATCGGAAAGGCCGGTCCGTCACTGCCCATCTGCAGACCCGCAAGAACGCGCACGGTGTACATCACGACCGCCCGCGTGACCGCGAGTGGCGCATTCAGATTGCGCGCATGCTGCGGCGCAGAGCCCGTGAAGTCGATATGCAACCGTGTGCGGCAAGGTGAGCGTTCCACGCGAACACACAGAGGCGACCCATCGTCGAGCCGCTCTTCAGCAGTCACCACATCGCTGTGCAGCGCCGCGATCACCCGCTGTGCGGCCTGACGCGAGGCGGTTGCGAGCAGCGCGTCCACACGAAGCCAGCAGTCGCTGCCATACGCATCGAGAAGCCCTCCCATTCGAGCTGCCGCAAGGGCATTTGCCGCAATCTGCGCTTGGAGGTCCGCCAAGTTGTCCGCAGGCATCCGACTGGGATGCCGCGCCTCGCTCAGCACACGAGCGACACGGTCGAACTGCGAAGTGCCGCCTTCAACGATGCGCATCGGTTCGATCACGACACCCTCATCCGCGAGACAGGTCGCATCGGGTGGCATCGACCCAGGTCGTGTGCCGCCAATCTCCGCATGATGTGCGCGGTTTGCGGCGAAGGCAACGAGCTGTCCACGGTGATGGATCGGCGTGATGACCGTGAGATCCGGCAGGTGCGATCCGCCAAAGCGGGGGTGGTTGACGAGCGCGACATCACCTTCACGCAAGGGCAGCGCACGCGCGACGGCGCGCACGCACGGACCAAGCGCGCCGAGGTGCACGGGAATGTGCGGAGCGTTGACCACCAGTTGACCTTCGGCCGAAAGAATGCCGCAGGAGAAGTCGAGTCTGTCGCGAATGTTGGGCGACACGGCGATTCGGCGAAGCGTTTCCCCCATGTCAAGCGCAATGGCGACCGCTCGCGCGGCTGGCACTTCGTCGGCGCCGCAGGACAGCACTCGCTCATCGCGCGATGGCCGCACTGCCTGCGAGTCGCTGCGGCGGAGCATGATGGCTCCCGCAGGATGCGCTTGGGCCGCCCAGCCGTGCGCGACCCAGACCGATGCGCCGCTCAGCCGCAGAAGTCCGTGCGCATCGGGCCGAAGATCGCGCGCATCCGCGGCAGGCAGCGGCAGCTCCGTGGAACGCCCGACAGCCTCGACAAGCAGCGACTCGACCTCGATCGTGTGATTCGCCCGTGGCTCAAATCCGTGAACGGCGCGGTAGGCGTGGCAGAACGCTCTGGCGAGTGCGTGTGGATCGGATCCATTCGCTGCGACTGGCTCGGTACTCAGCGCAATCGTCGACTCCTGACCGATCAGGCGCAGGTTCAGTACGCAGCGCGCGACCGTTCCATCTGCGCCGTGCGGATCGGTCGAAGCAAGAAGAGACAACGCCTCATCGCAGGTGCGACGAATCACCTCGCCGATTGGTGCAAGGCCCTTCGCATCCAGCGGCCGAAGCAGAACGCGGTGCAGAATCCTGGTGGGCGGCGCCGTGAGCGCGCCGGCGGCGCACAGGATGCCTGAGTCGAGCGGGATGATGACCGTGTCGATGCCGAGGCGCTGGGCGAGTGAGCACGCGTGCAGACCGCCACTGCCACCGAAGGAGAGCAGCGCGTGCTGCGCCGGATCGACTCCCTGCCGAACGGTCACGGAGCGGAGTGCACCCGCCATGGTTTCTTCAGCGATGGCGACAGCCTGCTCAAGCAGCGCGGTCTGGTCTTGGCTCCTTCCGCTGCCCCTTATCTCGCTGCAGAGCGCGACGGCGGCGCACTGCGCGGCGGCACGGTCGAGCGGGATGGTGCAGACCGTTGGATCGATACGACCGAGCAGCAGATTGCAGTCCGTGATCGTCAGCGGACCGCCGCAGCCGTAGCTGGCGGGTCCGGGGAACGCACCTGCACTGCGTGGACCAACACGAAGTGCGGTCCCATCCCACCACACGATCGAACCGCCGCCCGCGGCGACGCTCTCGACCGCAACGGCCGGCGCACCGAGGATGGCGTCGCCAATCCGTGTTTCTTCCGTCAGTGCCGCGTGTCCGTCGATGCGCGCGACATCCGCACTGGTGCCACCCATGTCGAGCGTGACGACGCGCGCGAACCCCACCGCGCGCGCGATCGCCGCGGCTGCAACCACACCGCCTGCGGGTCCCGAGAGCAGACTCTCACGCGGACGAAAGTGCGCTGCGGCTGCGATGCCGCCCGTGCTGGTCAGCATGCGCACATCCGCGCCCTGCGATTGACTGGTGATGTTGGCCACAAATCGCCCGACCGGACCCGACAGTGCCGCATCGACGACCGCCGCACGCGCACGCGGCTCGAAGCGGCTCGATGCGCCAACATCCGATGCGCAGGATGTCCAAGTCCAGCCGAGCGCATGAAGTTCTCTCGCCACGGTGGACTCGGCGGAGCGGCTCGTGTCCGGTGCAACCGAACTGTGCAGCAGTGCGATTGCCGCTGCCGCGCCCGTTGGATGAGTCGCAGGGTCCGCGCGGCTGCGAAGGACCGCAGCATCAAGGGGAACACGCTCGCGTCCATCGGGCGCATGCCGCACTGGAATGCCAACGGCGTTCACCTGAACATGCGAAGGCTTCGATGGTGCGGCAGCGAAGATGTCCGCGCGGCGCTGATCGCCGATGGCGAGGAGATCTTCGATGCCCTCGTTGGTAAAGAGCACGACGGGCGTCGTCTGCCGCTCGAGCAGTGCGTTGGTGCCGCGTGTGGTGCCGATACGCAGTCGGCAATCGTGCAGCGGGGCGCTGCCACCGCGCCCGAGCGCAACCCGAAGCGCAAGTATTGGCGCCTCCCATGGCGCGCAAAGATCCACGAGCGAGCCGGTGGGGGGCAGGGGAAATGCCGCGCCCTGCACCCTCTCGCAGCACACTTCCACATCCGTCGTTCCATCGGCAGCACGGCGAAGGCGCGCCTCGTGCACCAGCGGTTGTCGTGCGCTGCTTCCCGAGCGATCCGTCGTGGGCGCAACGCGAAATCCGATCAGGAGTTGTGGATCCACCGTACACGGAATCGACACTTCGATGCGCAGGCGATCATCCGAATGATCCGATGCGATGACACGAGCTCGAAGTGCGGATGTGCTGAGCACCTTGGCGCGGCGGACATCACCACGATTGGAGAGGGCGATGCAGTCGGTGAACGTCCCTCCTGAGTCCACGCCGACATCCCACATGAGCGGTCGATGCGGATGGGATGCGGACATGCAGGCGAGACTATCGCGGTCGGCTAGCCTGCGCGTGCAATGCTGTTGCTGGTGGACATCGCGTTTGCGCTGTTCGCCCTCGTCACCCTGCCAGTCTGGCTGACTGCGCTCTGGTGGAAGGGAAAACTGCGCACGGACTGGCCCGCGCGTCTGGGACTTCGGCGACCTGTCGTGTCCTTGGGACCACGGCGGGTTGGTGTGCCACGCATTCTTCTTCATGCGGTGTCTGTCGGCGAGGTGCAGGCAATCGCCCCGCTTGCTGAACTGCTGCGCGCCGATGCGGAAGTGGTCGTGAGCGTGACGACCGACACAGGGATCACACGCGCACGGCAGCGGCTCGGCGACATACCTGTGGTGCGCTTTCCCTTTGATTTCTCATGGGCGATGCGCGGGCTTCTCGATGCCGTGCAACCCGATGTGGTCGTGCTGGCGGAACTGGAGTTGTGGCCCAACTGCACGGCACTCTGTGCGCGACGCGGCATTCGGATCGGAATCGTGAACGGACGGTTGAGTCCGCGCAGTTTCCGCCGTTACCTGCGCGTACGGTGGCTGCTGCAACCGATGTTCGGTCGGCTCTCCTTCGTGGCTGCGCAGGACCGCGCCTATGCCGATCGATTTGTGGCGATGGGGGTGGATGCAGCGCGCGTGTCGATCACAGGCACCATGAAGTGGGACAGCGCCACGAGCGGGGAGGTGCAGGGTGCGGATGCGCTCGCCGCAGCGCTCGGCATCGACCGTTCAAAGCCACTTGTGGTTGCAGGCTCGACGGCGCGCGGCGAAGAGGCGCTGCTGCACGCGGCATGTCCTGCTGGCGTTCAACTGCTCTGCGCTCCACGCAAGCCAGAGTGGTTCGCTCAGGCAGCCGCGGCCATGCCAGGCTGCGTGCGCAGGAGCGAGCGGCGCGAAGGACGACATGATTCTCCTGCGAGTGGGCGCTTCCTCCTCGACACCATCGGCGAACTGCGTGCCGCCTATGCGCTGGCGGACGTGGTGGTGATTGGGCGGTCGTTTGGCGTTCTGCATGGCTCCGACATGATGGAACCGGCGGCGCTCGGGAAGGCAGTCGTGGTTGGTCCGCGGGTCGGCGACTTCCAGTCCACCGCGGACGCGCTGCTCGCTGGCGATGGCATGGTGCAGGTGAACGCACCCGAGCTGCCAGTCGCGATCCGTGCGCTCTTGGCGGATCCGGCGCGCCGTGCGCAGTTGGCTGAGAACGCCCGCGCCGTGATCGTGCGAGAGCAGGGGGCCACTGCACGCAATGCGGCGTTCATCCGTGCCGCGGCCGCGGGACACTCTGCGCAGAGCGGGGGGCGATCATGACCGGCAGTCAATCGATCGAAGAGGCGGTCATTGCCCGCGCCGTGCAGCTCGCCGGGTCTCCGAGCGCACGGGCGCCGATCGGTGCGGGTGATGACATGGCACTTGTCAGCGTCGGCACTGCGAAGGTGTTGATCGCAGTCGATCAGGTTGTGGAAGGGGTTCACTTCCAAAGTGGAACGCCGCTCGATCTGATCGCGCGCAAGGCGGTCGGAAGGAATGTGAGCGACATCGCTGCGATGGGGGCGCTCCCCGCAGCATGTGTGGCTGCCGCAACACTGCCGATGGACATGTCCGCAAACGATGCAAGGACGCTGGTCGATGCCGTCGCACACTGGGCGCAGTCCTTCGACTGCCCGCTGGTGGGGGGCGATACCGCCGTTCATCGAAGCGCGGGGGCGCCGCTGACGCTGTCCGTCACTGTCATCGCATCCGTGCGGGCGGATGGCATCATCGCCCGCCGCAGCGGTGCGTGCGCGGGCGACACGCTGCTGCTCGGCGGCGCGGTCGGCGGCTCGTTCGGTGCCGATGGGCTGGGCCGGCATCTGCACATCGAACCTCGCGTGTCGCAAGCCCAGCAGTTGATCGATGCGCTCGGTGGGAGGGTTCACGCGATGATCGACATCAGTGATGGACTCGGGCGCGACGCGGCGCGTGTGGCACACGCATCTGGCGCGCGGACGGGGCGCGCGCTGCAGGCGCGGCTGCGCGGCAATCAGATCCCGCTTCGCGGTGGTGCGACGCTGCGGCAGGGGCTCTGTGACGGCGAGGATCATGAACTGCTTGCGGCGATCGAAGCGGGCGCACCCATTCCCGCGGGTTGGACCGCCATCGGAAGCATCGTCACCCCGCAGAGTGGCGACACGCGCGGCTGCGTGGTCGATGCGGCAGGCGGGGAGCAGGATGCATCCGATCTTGGGTGGACGCATGGGTGATGCGAGCATGATCGATCTCTCGGCGAGCGTGGAACTCGCCGATGTGACCGCAACCGAGGCGCTCGGTGCGCGGATCGGTCGCGCGCTGCGCGCGGGCGATCTTGTGGCGCTCGATGGTCCGCTTGGAAGTGGCAAGACATGCCTCGTGCGTGGCATCGCACAGGGCATGGGCATCGACCCTGCGCTCGTCACGAGCCCATCGTTCATTCTGATGCAGCGCTACGGCGAGGGACCGATCGGGCTCGTGCACATGGACGCTTGGCGCATGCGCAGCGAACAGGAGCTCGTGGACCTCGGGCTCGACGAGATCATGGCGGCACGGCGCGATGTGGTCGCCGTGGAGTGGCCCAACAAGGTGGCATCCGCGCTTCCCACGCGGCTGGTTCGGATCACCATAGCCATCGGAACACAGGACACTCGCACCGCGCGAGTGGACGATCAGCGGGAACGCGGCGGGGTTCGCGGCGACTGACTCTTCGCTGGGTGCACCTTGTGCGCCTCGGCTTCGGGGCTGACCGCGTAGATCTGGAACCGATGTCCGACCGGGCTCCAGCCCAGTTCCTTGCAGATGCGATTTCGCACGGCGATCAGGTCTTCGCTCTGGAACTCGATGAGCCGCCCAGTCTTCATGCAGACCATGTGATCGCGCGGCTGCTTCCCATAGATGAGTTGGAAGTGGGACTGCTTGGAGTTGAACAGCGCCTGCACAATGATGCCCGCATCCTGAAGCAGATGGATGGTTCGGTACAGCGTTGCCTTCGACACGCGGTGACTGCGCCGACGCAGTTCGAGCAGGAGTTCTTCAGCCTCGAACACACCATCGCGTGCGATGATGGCGTCGAGCACGTCCGCGCGTTCGTTCGTGTACTTCAGCCCGCGCGACTTGAGATAGCGGCGGAACACCGAGCACAGCGGAGCCATCGGCTGCTTGGGAGAGGGCGGTTGGGGATCGCTGGAAACCATGGATGGCACTCTTGAAATCACTGTGATACACGGGGGATTCGATACCCCAAAGGTCCGAGAATGGCTGTTCTGTAAAACGATCTATCGACTGCCGAACGGGGCAAGCAACCCATCGATGTCCGTGACCTCCGCCGAATTGCCCATGGCTTCGGCAACGCTTCGCGCCTGCTGCAGCCAGCGAACGGCATCGGCTTGGTTGCCGAGGTCCGCCGCCGCCCTGCCCGCAGTCTTGAGCGCCACGAGTCGCATCGCTTCCGGGATCGCTCCCTCGGGCGCCTGCGCATACGGAGTGGCCATCTCAAGTGCCTCCTTGGCACGCCCAACCTTCAGGTACTGGCGCGCAAGCGACACCGCAGCTCCGGCAGCCTGACGGTTGCCGACTCCGTGAATGCCGTGCAGCCCTGCAACGGACTCTTCCCAGAGCGTGATGGCATCGTCCGGACGGTTCATCTCATTGCCGTACATGAACGCCAGGTTGTGCAGCGCGTTCAGCGTGGAGGGATTGCGGTCACCCAGTGCGCGACGCTTCCGAACGATGTTGTCGAGATACACCTGCTCCGCCTCCGGATGGCGATGTTGCAGTTCGAGCACCATGCCAAGATTGCCCTGCACCGTGAGTGTTGCCTTCGCATCGGCCCCTGACTTCGCCTCGAAGCGCGCGAGCAAGTCGCGGTAGATCGACTCCGCCTCCTCAAGACGCTTCGTATCCCGAAGGATCCCGGCCAGATTGTTCCGTGCAACCAAAGTATGCGGGTGGTCGTCACCGAGCACGCGTGACATGCCCTCCGTGACCGATCGCAGTACCTCTTCCGATGGTCCGATCTCACCAAGCGACTTCAGCACGACCGCCAGACTGTTTCGAGCAAGCAGCGAATCGGGCGCATCGGCTCCAAAGACCCGAGTTCGGATGGCAACGGACTCCTCCAAAGTTGTCCGTGCCGCTTCCAACTTGCCCGTTCGGCGCAGCACATCGCCGAGGTTGTCGAGCGAGCGGAGCGTGCTCGCATGTTCAGCTCCAAGTGCAGCGCGCTTTCGCGCAACCACATCGGTGTAAAGCTCCACAGCTTCGGCGGGTCGCCCCTGCTCGTCACGAAGCCACGCAAGATTGTGCATCGAGATCAGCAGATGCTCATGCCCCTCGGGCAGAACGCGCTTGCGAATCTCGAGGACCTGCTCGAACAGCGGCGCAGCCTCGTCGCGTTGCCCGTTCAGCAGCAGCGCATTCGCCAACTCGCTTCTCGCAACCAGCAATCGACTGTCTTCCGCGTCCGTGTGCTGACTCAGAAGTTGCTCGTGAATGCGCAGGTGCTGCAGCGCAAGGTCGTACTTTCCGATGGATCGGTACGCGACTCCCGCCACGGAGTGCGCATCGGCGGCGAGTTCAACATCATCCGCGAAAGTGCGGTCAATGTCGGCCACGGCCTCCGCCAGAATGATCTCCATCAGCCGCGTATCGAGCCCCTTGGCCGTCTCCGGGTCCACGGCAGTCAGCATGGTCGTGTTGAAGTCGTACAGGCGCGTGGCGCGGGCAAGTTGAAAACGCGCCTCGGAGAGACCAATCGCCATCAGGATCACGCCCGTTGCCACCGCAGCCGCGACAAGTCCGCCCGCTGCAAGAGCAATCCTCTTTCGGCGTGCAAACAGGCGAATTCGGGTGAGCATCGGAGCCGGCACAGCCTCGACCGGCTCCTGCGCGAGGAACCGGCGAAGATCCTCCGACAGCGCGTGGCAGGTCGGATACCGATCGTCCACACGGGGCTCAAGGCAGCGCATGACGACCGCATCGAGTTGCCCGCCCACACGGCGGATCAGCTGCGAAGTGCGCATCTGCCGCTGTCGGGCACGTGCTTCCGTCTCCGCTGGCGCAGTGGCTGCAGCCATCTGCAGACGAACACTTGGGGGCAACACACGCGCCTCGAGCAGCCGCCGCAGTTCCGCGAGTGCCTTGGACTGCAGCACGCTGATCTCGCGCGCAGGAAGTCCCGCCATCAGCTGATACAGGACCAATCCAAGCGCATAGATATCCGCACGCGTATCGAGAACAGCCGCCTCATCGCACTGCTCGGGCGCCATCGCATCGGGGGTTCCGACCGATTCACGGGCATCACTGCCGAGCAGCGGTTCAATCCCCTCACAAAGACGCGAGACTCCAAAGTCGATGATCTTCACATGTGGATTTCCATCGACCTCCCGCACCAGAATGTTCGCCGACTTGAGATCCAGATGGATGATGCCGCGGGCATGCGCATGCTGCACGGCCAGCGCCACCTGCTGCATCACGCGCAACCGACCATCGAGCGACAACTGGCGCTCATCGCACCACTCCAGCAGCGGCTGACCATCCACCCACTCCATCAGCAGGTACGGACGACCATCTTCCATCTCGCCCGCCGAAAACACCTGTGCAATGTTGGGATGACTCAACTGTGCCAACAGTCGCCCTTCGGACACGAATCGAGCGCGCACGGATTCGCTCGGCAATACGGAACGAAGCACCTTGACCGCCACCTTGCGAACAAGGGTCCCCTGCTGCTCGCACAGCCACACGCAACCGAAACCACCGGATGCGATCAGCCGTTCGGACTTGATGCCCGCAATGCATGGCGGACGCTCATCCACACCCCCTTCACCGCCGCCCCAAAGAATCCTGCTTTGGACCCCGCTCATGCTCGCTCAGAATCGTGAGGAATCGATCTGCATCGCGATGGTTGCACCGCTTCCGAGCCCGAGGCCGAACGCCGAGTGCACCGTCTCAAGCGCGCGCTGACCGTCCTCGTGGTCGATGATGCAACTGATCTTGATCTCACTGGTCGTGATGTTGTGAATGCCAATCCCGGCATCACCGAGCGCGCGGAACATTCGGCTGGCGACACCTGCATGGCTCTTCATTCCAACGCCAACCACCGACACCTTTGCAAGCCCCACCTCGACGGACATTTCGCCCTCACCAAGTTCCGCGAGGGTTCGGGCCACGATCTGCTTGGCATCGCCGAGATCTCCATGTTCGAGGGTGAACGCGATCATCGTGGCAGCCCCCTGCTCGGTCTGGACGATGTCATCGACCACGATGTTCGAGTGTGCGAGCGCCGTGAAGAGACGCCCCTGCAACCCGACGGCATTCTGAACCTGGCGAATACTGACCCGACCGAGTTCGTCCTTCAACGCGCAACCAACGACAGCAAGTTCTTCCATGGATGAGTTCTCCCGTGAAATCATGGTTCCCGAATCAGGTCTTTGGCTGTGCCGCACGTGGATCGGCACCCCGTACTTCTCGCCAAACAGCACTGCGCGGGCGTGCATGACGCCCGCGCCAAGCGCCGCGAGTTCAAGCATCTCTTCATAGGAGATGCGCGGCAATTTCACCGCATGACGGACAAGCCGCGGATCCGCTGTGTACACACCATCGACATCCGTAAAGATCTCGCAGCAGCCCCCCTGCTCGCGCACGCGGAGGGCCGCCGCAATGGCGACCGCAGTCGTGTCGCTGCCGCCGCGACCGAGTGTGGTCAGTTCGCCCTCTTCGCTTGTGCCTTGGAAACCCGCCACCACTGGTATCTCGCCGCGCGAGAGCATTCGCTCGAGCCGCCCGCATTCGATTCGTGTGATGCGCGCACGCCCATGCACGCCGTCTGTGCGAATGCCAGCTTGTCCACCCGTGAGTGCCCCTGCCGGGCAGCCGAGTTCGCGAAGAGCCATCGCCACCAGAGCCACGCTCGCCTGCTCCCCCGTTGCCATCAGCATGTCCAGTTCGCGCCGATCGGGCACAGGGCTGATCCGCTCGGCGAGTTCAATCAGATCGTCCGTTGTGCGACCCATCGCACTTGCCACGACCACCACATCGAATCCAGCCTTGCGCGTATCTGCCACACGCGCCGCGGCCCGACGAATGCACTCGGGATCCGCAACGCTCGTACCACCGAACTTCTGGACAATCGTCGGCATACCCCTCGATGCTAGACGGATCCCGCAGAGGCACTCTCGTCGGCAGCGGCTGCCGCCTCGCGGTCCTTCTGCTGCCGAGTGATCCGCCGCCGATCGCTCTCCTTCAGAATGCGCTTTCGGATCCGAACTGCGGTCGGTGTGATCTCGACCAACTCGTCGGACTCGAGGTATTCGAGCGCGGACTCCAGCGTGAGCGGGCGCGGGGCCTTCAGCACGACGGTCGCTTCCTTGTTGGACTCGCGCACGTTCGACATCGCCTTGGCCTTCACCACGTTGACATGCAGGTCGTTGTCCCTGTTGTGTTCGCCAACGACCATGCCTTCATAGATGACCTCCGCATTGGCGACGAACATCACGCCGCGGTCGGAGAGGTTCAGCAGCGAGTATGTGGTGGCAGTTCCGGCCTCGACCGCCACCATCACGCCGTTGGTGCGCTTGCGAGGCGCCATCCGCACAGGTCTGTAATCGCAGAACGAATGATGCATCACGGCCTCGCCGCCCGTGGCGTTCAGAATCCGGCTGCGAAGTCCGATCAGCCCACGCGCGGGGATGTCCGCTTCGATATGCGCGCGCGAGCCACGCATGTCCACCTTCGTGACCTCGGCGCCGCGCTGTCCGATCAACTCCATGGCAGGCCCCATCGCGTGCTGCGCGACATCCAGGGCGAGGCGTTCATAGGGTTCATGCCGAACACCTGCGATCTCCCGCTCGATGACGTTGGGCTTGCCGACCGTGAGTTCGAATCCCTCTCGGCGCATCGTCTCGAGCAGGACGCCGAGGTGCAGCAGTCCTCGTCCAGAGACGTGGAACTCCTCGGCACTGTCACCTGGCGCAACACGAAGCGCCACGTTGGACCGCAACTCGCGCTCGAGCCGCTCGGCAATCTGGCGGCTTGTCACAAACTTGCCGTCACGCCCCACGAGCGGTCCGTCGTTGATCCGGAAGACCATATGCAGCGTCGGCTCATCGACATGAACGCGCGGCAACGGCTTCGGCGAATCCAACGGACAGACCGTATCGCCGATCTCAATGTCGGGGATGCCCTCGATCAGGCACAGATCCCCCGCTTCGATCGCATCGGCGGACGCGCGCGCGAGTCCCTCAAAGCGCTTGATCCCCTGCACCTGCCCCTTCCGCACGGAGCCGTCCGACTTGCAGACGGCAACCGGACCGGGGCGCAGCGTTCCATCGAAGACTCGCCCGATCCCAAGGCGCCCGACATAGTCGTTGGAGTCGAGATTGACCACCAGAAACTGCAGTGCGGCCTTGGGATCACCCGTGGGCGCCGGCACATGCTCGGCGATCACCGCGAACAGATCTTCCACGCCGTGCGTTCGATCCTCGCGGTCGCGGCTGGCCCAGCCTTCGCGACCCGAAGCCCACACGACCGGGAAGTCAAGAGCACGATCATCCGCACCAAGATCGACGAGCAGGTCAAACACTTCGTCGACCACCGCATCGGGACGAGCGTCGGGTCGATCGCACTTGTTCACCACCAGAATCGGACGCAGTCCAACTTCCAGCGCCTTGGAAAGAACGAAGCGCGTTTGCGGCATCGGTCCCTCCATCGCGTCCGCCAGCAGCAGACACCCATCCGCCATGCGCAGGACGCGCTCCACCTCGCCGCCAAAGTCGGCGTGCCCCGGGGTATCGATGATGTTGACGCGGATCGCGTCGCCCTTGCGCGGGCCCCGCGTCACGACATGATCAACCGCACAGTTCTTCGAGAGAATGGTGATGCCCCGCTCGCGCTCCAGTGGGTTCGAGTCCATGACGCATTCGGCGTCCTGCTCCACCTCGCTCGCCGCACTCGACGAACGAAGCAGCGCATCGACAAGCGTCGTCTTCCCATGGTCGACATGCGCGATGATGGCGACATTGCGGATGATGGAGCGGTCGTATGGCATGGGCGAGTCGGGTAGAGTCTTGCAAGGGTACACAGCATGGGCGAAAGCGAAGGCAAAACCAACAACGTGGGAACAGACACCACGGCGGGCTCCTCGGCAGCGACGGGCGCAACGACAACGCCAGCGGTCGGTGCGGCACCGCCGTCATGGCAGCGGCCCTCTTGGCTTCGCATCGTGCTTGCGCTTGGCATCGCCATCGCCTCGGATGTGTTCTCATTCCTTACGAGCAGCCTGATCATCACCTTCCCGGCGGTGTTTGCCGTCGATGCGCTGACGGCGACACTTCTGTGGCTGGCGCTCGGTCGGCCGCTGCTGATCCTGCCGATTCTCGCTGCCGAAGCGATCCCCGGCGTGGGAACCCTGCCGCTCTGGACTCTCGCGGTCGTCTTGATTTCCATCTTTGGTCGCATTCCAGGACGCGATCCAAGCAAGGCATTGACAGAGGTCTCCGCCCGCCTCACAAACCCATCTGCCGTGCAGACGCCGCCGGGGCAATCGAAGTCCTGAACCCGCGAGAGAGATTGCTCAAAGACCGTACAGCGGGCGAAGCTTGCCTTCGAGGTACTCCAGATACGGCTCGCTGCTGAGTGGCTTCCCCGTCGCGCGCGTGCACAACTCCGCAGGCGAGTAGCGCCGTCCATGCGCGTGGATGTTTGTCCGCAGCCACTTCAGAAGCGGCGCGAAATGGCCTGAAGCGAATCCATCCTCCAAGCCTGGCAGGTCACGCCGAGCCGCCGAGAACAGTTGCGCACTGTAAAGCGTGCCGAGCGTGTAGGTCGGGAAGTAGCCGAACGCGCCCATGCTCCAGTGCACATCCTGCAGGCAGCCGCGCCGATCATCGGGCACTTCGAGCCCGAGATAGTCGCGGTAACGACGGTTCCACTCGGTCGGAAGATCGGCTGGATCAAGTTGACCGCCAATCAGCAGACGCTCCAACTCGAATCGGACCATGACATGCAGGTTGTACGTCGCTTCGTCGGCTTCGACGCGGATGAAGCCAGCCTCAACGATGTTCGCTGCACCGTACAACTCGTCGACCGTGAAGGTGTCAACCGACGACCCGAAGTGCGAAACGAGATGCGGCCGACACCACTTCCAAAATGGCAGGCCCCGACCGACCTGATTCTCCCACAGCCTGCTCTGACTCTCGTGAATCGCCAGCGACACGGCGGTCCCGAGCGGTGTTCCGATGGCGCTTTCGGGGAGCCCCTGCTCGTACATGCCGTGCCCAGCTTCGTGCATGGTTGACCCAAGCGCATCGTTCAAGCAGGTCTCGCAGTAGCGCGTCGTCATGCGCACATCGTTGCAGTGGCTGCCACCACAGAATGGATGCGTGCTCGCATCGAGCCGCCCGCGCTCGAAATCGAAGCCGATGGCCTCGGTCACCATGCGGACGAATGATGTCTGCAAGTCGATCGGCAGTGCCGTTTCGTTGAAACGGTTCGAGGGTCCGCGCTTGGCTTCGCGCAGTTCTGCGATCAGTTTCACAAGTCTGGTGCGTAGCGGCGTGAACACCGCCGTGACCGAAGCCGCCGTGCAGCCCGGCTCAAAGGTGTCTGCAAGTGCATCCCACGCTTCACCTCCCGCAGGAACTCCCAAACACGCCGCCTTGTCTCGGTTCAGTTGCACCAGTCGCTTCAACCAGGGAAGAAAGTGCGCGAAGTCACTTGCCTTGCGCGCCTTCGCCCACTCATGCTGCGCCTCACTCGACACTTGCGCCAACTCGCTCACGAGCGACTCGGGCAGCTTGGTGGCCTTGTCGTAGTCGCGCCGAATCTCCCGCACATTGGCAGCCTCCGCCGAACCGCTCTCCATGATGGTGCGATCCGCCTCACACGCCGCGAGCAGGTCGCCCACCTCGCGTGCGGTCGTCATCTGATGGTGGATGCGAGCGAGCGCCGCCTGTTGCTTGCCACGGAGTACCACGCCGCCCGCGGGCATCATGGTCTCCTGGTCCCAGCCAAGAATCGCCGATGTCGCCTCGATCAGATGTGCACTTCGGCAGCGTTCAATCAGTTGCGCATAGACAGCGGGCGCAGTTGCAGCCCGCGCATCAGAGCGTGAGAGCGTGGTCATACCCGCAGACTTTACTGTCCTGCGGGCTTCCCAGAATCGGCTGCCCCACCCTGCGGTGGAACCGGAACGGCACTTGTCGCACCATTGGCCTTCAGCAAATCGTAGATCTCACGACCAGCCGCGTCCGTTCGGCGCTGCGCCAAGTCCAGCGCAGTCCGCCCAGTCGCGTCCTTCGCGGACAGATCCGCCTTCGCCTCGATCAGCAGTTTGACCTTCTCGGCGGTGCCCGACATCGCCGCGAGTTGCACGGGCGTGTACCCCTGCTTGTTCACGGTGTTGACATCTGCCTTTCGATTGATGAGCATCCGAACGCTCTCAATCTTGCCGCTGCGCACAGCGCGCATCAGGGCGGTGTCTCCAGTCACGCCGTCCTTCACTTCAAGCGGGAGGTTTGGATTTCGCTCCAGAAGGATCGCCACGGACTCTGGCTTCCCGATGCCGGCTGCCCAGATCAGTGGCGTCAGACCATTCACATCGGTGATGGTCGCATCGGCACCGCCGTCGAGCAGAACTTTCACGGACTCACCTGTTCCAAGTCCGCAAGCCCAAATCAGCGGTGTCCCGCCGATGGAGTCTCGGTTGGTCAGGCTCGCCCCCTTGGCAAGCAGGAGTTTCTCCGCATCAATGCTGCCTGTTTCCGCGGCAAGCGTCAGGGGTCCCTTCCCCGTTCGGTCCGAGGAGTTCGGATCCGCCTTTGCCGCAATGAGCAGCTCAATGATTTCAGTGCGATTCTCGCGAGCCGCCCAGTGGAGTGCCGTGCGTCCGGTACCTGGATCGGTTTCATTCACGTTCACGCCTGGCACAGCGAGAAGTTCCTTCACACGCACCGTGTTGCCTTGCTGTGAAGCAACCACCAGTTCGCTTGTCGGCTGCGTGGATGCGCGCTGCGTTGGCTCAAGAGGGCGCGGGCGGTCCGATGCGGTGATGGGACGCTTGACCATGACGCTGAGCGCGGACGCCTTCGGGTGATCTGTGGCGATCGTCAACTTGATCGGACGACCTTGATCCTGCCACTTTTGCCAGTCCACCTGCAGGATGTGTTCCTGTGATGCTGCATCACCGATGGACTGCACCACAGGCGGGTTCACGGCGGTGACCTTGAACGGCTGGTTGTCGACCGCAGCAAGCACAATCTTCCCAGAATCAGGCTTCGCGTTCTCGGGCGTTTCTGGACCATCAATGGCGTCGGGCGTCACGGTGATGTATGCGACCACCTGCCCTTCGACCGTGAGAATCACGGGCGCAGCGCCGTCGATTTGGAAGGTCACCCGCTTCGACATGGTGACGCCCTGCTTCGGACCTGGCTTCAGCGTGATCTCCATCTCCGCGAAACCACCGGGTGCGATCGGATCCTTTGGAGCGTTTGCCGTCGTGCAACCGCAGCCAGGAATTGCACGGGCAATCGTGACTGGCTTGTCCGTGACATTTCGGATCTTGATCACCCCAGTCTTCGGGATGTCCGCCTGCATTTCGCCGAGATTCAGCACCGGCGGATCGAAAACGATCGGCGGCGGTCCCGACGGAACTGCGAGGTTCGTTCCGTCGGCGGGCGGGGTCTTCCCAACCGCGTCCTGCGTCGGCGCAAGGCTTGGCTTGCTCGCCGTCAACTCCTTCGCTGAGAGACCTGGCTGATTGTTCCGGGATAGGACGCCCGGACTTGATGACGCCGGAGGCTTCGCAACAGGCGCGCCATCTGGCAGCGAGGGCGGCGCCTCTGGCTGTCCCTGGGGAGCCTGAGCCACGACGGCAAGCGTGATGGCGCACGCAACCAGACCTGCACCAAGTGCGGTCGCGCGGCTGGCGATGGAAACGGAGATGGATGATTGCGTCATGTTGATTCAGTCCTGTTGCAGTTGATGCCCGCTGAGTGGGCGGAGTTGGGCGGAGGATGGTAGTCGATCACAGCACTTCGGCTGTTCGCGGTCGTCTCTTTGATCGCTCGGCTTGGATTGTGCGAAATGGGAACTTCAGGGCGTCAATAACCCGCGCTTCGCACGTACACTCCCCTGCCCATGTCGGACCTCCCCCCCCACCTCGACCGTCCGCACATCCGGCAGTTCCACCCCATCGGCGTCGAAAATGATCAGAAGAAGGTCTTTGTGGCGCTCCGAGACCCTGCCAACCTGCGCGGCGATGGTCAATGCCCTGTGGTGCCGCCTGAGCTGCTCCCGCTGCTCGGGGCATTCCGCGGCGAGAAGAGTCTCCAAGAGATCGGCGAACTGACGGGCGCGCCCGCGGACTTTCTTCTGCAACTCGTGAAGGCCCTTGATGAGTCGGGACTCTTGTGGGGTCCCAACTGCGATCGGCTTGAACGCGAAGCGATGACGCGCGTTGCCACGGAGGGTGGATTTCGCACCGCCGCAGCGGATGCGGCGGGGACCACGGCTGAAGAGGCGAAGAAGAACATCGCTGAGTGGCTCACCGCGGCCGAGGATCCGGAACTCGATGGCGAACTCCTCGGCATCGTGACGCCGCACATGGATTATGCGCGCAGCAAATCGACATACGCGGCGGCGTACAAGTCGATCGGCTCGAGCCACACGTTTTCGCGCGTCGTCATTCTTGGAACCAACCACTTCGGCAGCGGCGATGGCATCGTGATGAGTCGGCACGGATTCCTGAGTCCGTTTGGTGCATTCGCGCCCGACACTCCACTGCTGAGTGCGCTCGAAACGAAACTCGGCGATCGGCTGTTCAAGGATGAGGTGGATCTGCTCGGCGAGCACTCGATCAGCATTCAACTGCCGTGGATTCATGAGGTGATCGGTCGAGTGCCGATCGTTGCCGCACTTGTGCCGAGTCCGCTTGTGCCGATGATCGCCGATGATGGTGCGCGCGTGTCGTTCGACGACTTCGTTCCTGTGCTGAAGGAACTGCTCAGCGCTGCCGATGGCAAGACGCTCGTCGTGGCGAGCGCGGATCTCAGCCATGTCGGGCCGCAGTTTGGCGACCAGACTCCCGTGGGCACGGAGATTCGCCGCCAAGTGGAGGCGTACGACCGTTCCCTGCTGTCCACATACCTTGAGGGCAACATGGAGGCGTTCCTCGGCAAGGTTGGGCACGACCAGAACCACCAGCGTTGGTGCAGCGTCGGGAACATGACCGCTGCAAAGCTTGTGACGGGCGGGCTGCCCGAACTGGTGGAATACAGCCAGTCGCCGGCGGATCTTGACCCGCAAGGCGCCGCGCTCGTGACCTGCGCTGCGATGGCGCTCCTAAAGGTCTGAACCGCATGATCGCGGTCGTGCAACGCGCCGCCGAGGCGAGCGTGAAGGTGAACGGCGAGGTGGTCGGGTCGATCGGTCGCGGACTTCTGGTGCTGCTTGGTGTCGCACGCGGGGACTCGGAGCGCGACGCGGAGTGGATCGCCCGAAAGCTTGCCGCCCTGCGCATCTTTTCTGATGCGGATGGAAAGATGAACCTGAGCGTCGCCGATGTTTCGGGGGGCGTTCTGCTGATCAGTCAGTTCACGCTTCTTGGCGATGCATCCAAGGGCAATCGTCCTGGCTTCTCACGAGCCGAAGATCCGGCTGCTGCGCGTGTCTTGTATGAACGCGTCTGCGGACTCGTGGAGACAGGCGGTCTTCCGGTGGCGCGCGGTCGCTTCGGCGAGTCGATGCAGGTGGCTCTCGTGAACGATGGTCCCGTGACAATCCTGCTCGATTCCAAAGGCATGAACGAGCCCAGTGTGGCGGACGGTCCACCCTAAGACCGCTTGGAGTCGTCCTTGGTGATTCTCGGCGGGTATCAAGCGGAGTTTCGAGAAAGAAAAAGAGCCCGCCGCAGAGTCAACGCGGCAGGGCTCCTCGTGGGGGTTGCTGTTGTGGGGGTTGCTGTTGTGGGGGTTACTGCTTCCACCGAACTCTACGCAGCGAGCGGCAATGAGTTCGGATAGGGAGTGAAGAATCTCGCAGTTTTTTTCCCGAACCACCAGGGTTGGTCAGGCGGATTCCGCCAGCCGATGCATGACAGCCTTCAGGTCCGACCACACCTGCGTACGGGTCTCGAGCGTGTAGTTGCGGAGCAGATAGGCGGGATGGAATGTAGGCATCAGCGGAATCGACAGGACCGGGCTGCCTGCCGGGGCGACCCACTGGGACCACTCGCCTCGCAGTTTCATGATCCCGACATCCGTGTTCATGAGCATCTTGGTGGCAGGACCGCCAAGGGTCATGATCACCCGTGGGCGAATGATCAGCAACTGCTCCACGAGGTATGGACTGCAGCGCTCGATTTCAAGCGGCAGCGGCGCACGATTCTCGGGCGGGCGGCTCTTGAGCACATTGGCGATGTAGCAGTCCTCGCGTCGCAGCCCGATCGCCTGAATCATCTCGTCGAGCTTCCGCCCTGCCTTGCCGACAAAGGGACGACCAAGCGTGTCTTCGGTTTCGCCGGGCGCTTCTCCCACGAACATCAGGCGTGCACAGGGATCGCCCTCCCCAAACACCGTGCGCTGATGCGCCGTGGCAGTGGTGCAGTGCGGACACTCCCGGTCGTGCCGCTCGCGCAGTTCCGCAAGCATGGCAGCGCACTTCGCACGCCTGTCGTGTGGCAGCGGAGCGGGCTCCGAGACCGATGTTGAACGCTTCGGTGGATACCAGCGTCCAAGGGGCACATCCACCACCCCCATCAGGCGGTCTGCCTCCACGCACGCCCGGTGGGCAGAGGCAGCAGTGCGATCGGGATTCGTATCCGCGTCCCCCGAACCACTGCGCGTCGGTGCGGTCACCGCGTTTCGCGCTGCGCGCCCTTGGCGGCGGGATCGTTCAACTGGAACATGGACTGCGTTCGCAGCACCAGCCCACAGTCGCTTCGCAGATGCCAGCCCTGCACATGGATCTCCGCGCGGAAGCGCTGCAGATCAACCAGCGAGAGGTTTGGCTTGCCGGTCGTGGCATCGTCCCACTGTACGGAGAGTGACCCGTTGTCCTTGGCATGGGCCATCATCTCGCGGTACGTGCCGATATAGAGATGGTCGGCCAGCGTTTCGGTCTGCACAGACGTCATGAAGACCAGATTTTCGGACAGCGTCTCTTCATGTTCATGCTCGCCCGCGCACAGCATGTTCTTGGTGAGCCCGCGCTCGGGCAGTGCGCTCGGGTTGTCCGTCACGATCTCACAGACGCACATCTTGTCCTTCTGGAAACGCACCACCTGTCCACCGCGGAAGATCCACGCCTCCGCCTCGATCGGACCGTTCTCGATGCGTCGGCGAGAGTCGATGGCAAAGAACTCCGGGTGCACAGCCTTTCGGTACAGCAGCAGGGTGTATGCCTGCAAACTGGTGGATTTCGTGGGCGAATTCATGGCTTGCCCGATTTTACCGATGTACGCCGCCTATTCAAGGTCATCGCAGAATCATCCAGCACTTCGGCATGCCTAAGCCTTGCATTGGCAGTGATTTGCAAATGCGTTTTCGACTCTGAAAATCGGCGGCATATTTCTCGCGCAAAAAAGGTGAGGCGGATCCCCTTTCGGAGATCCGCCCCGCGCGTGTGGTCGTAAGCCGAATTCTGTTCCCTTGCGGGCGGCAATCATTTCTCTCTGGACCAGCGTTGCCGCTGGACTCAAAGCACGCGACCCGTCCTCATGCCGCGGACAGCGGCTGGCGGAAAAATCCGCCGGAGGACTGCTTGCGCTTGCACGCGGTGGGGTTTGCCGTGCCCTTCTCGTCACCGAGAAGGCGGTGCGCTCTTACCGCACCTTTTCACCCTTACCGAGGCAGATGCCTCGGCGGTCTGTTTTCTGTGGCACTGTCCCGAGCCTGCGCTGAGGCTGGTGGCTGTTAGCCACCACCGTGTCCTGTCGTGTTCGGACTTTCCTCGCTCGGGGAGATCCCGAGGGCGATTGCCTGACCACCCAGGCATCGTAACTCGGCCGTGGCCGGAATGCGAGAGCATCCAGCCGCCTCTATCGTGATGGCGGGTGCTCCCCTGATCATGAGCAAGACGCGTTCAAACCTTGAAAGCGAGTCGGCAGAAGATCTGCAGGGGCCCTTGCTTGGCGTGTGGTCGAGGGAAGCGCTCCCCGACTGGGTTGTCCGCGGACTTCGCAGGCGCCCGGCTGGATCGGTCCGTATCGGATCGCCTCTTCGCGCTGTCCGCGATGCGCTCGGTGCGGCCAGCGCATCCGCGGGCGACCTGCGAAGTTTCTGCGCGGAGCATTCGCAGATGCCGATCCTGCATGTTGGCTTTGGGAACGCCGACGAGGAGTACGCGCTCGCAAGCCACGCAAGCGTGCTCTTCACCACCGAGCCGTGGATGCGACATACCGGTCGCGAAGTGCAGCGCACCATCGAGATGCCGCTGCCGGGGTTCCCTCACGAAGGATCATTCGCGCAGGCAAGTGAGTTCATCTCGCAGGGTGCGGCGCCCGAACTGTTGCATGCAGCGTCCGTGGCACCGAGCAACTGCGGGTCGCTGTTGGCGCGGCTGCAGGAGGTTTCCATTCTGTTGGTGCAGTGGCTTGGAATGCCCGAGCGTGTCAGTGCAGCGAGCACAGCGGAACGCCTGCACCGCTCCCATGAATCACAGCCCGATGCAAGTTCGCGCCTGTTTCGTCTGTGGGAGGGATCGATCGCGGTGACATGCGCATTCACCGATGGAAGGACCGCATCACTCACCGCCTCGAATCGACATTGGCACTGGCGGCGGTGTGCGCTTGTCAGCGGGTCGGTCGGTGCGATCTTCGTGGACGATCAGCACATGGAGTGGCGCAGCCCAACGAATGAGGTTCTGGAGACGCCAGCGCCAAGTTGTGCTGATGGCGAGGATTCGGCACCATCCGCACTGCTGAGCGCTGCGTTGACTCCCCCGCTTGCGGCCGGACTGCCGCCACTGCTGCTGCAGCGCGTCCGAGCCGTGATGGAGGCTGCGTGCCTGAGCGCACTCACGGGGGAGGCGGAATCCCCCCAAGCGATGATGGAAGTGCTTTCGCAGGCATAAGCCCGCGACGAGTGCTCACGCGGCGATGTCTGTGACGCGCACCTGGACCCGCTTTTGCGTGTGTCCCTTGTGGCGGCGGTACCCCTTGCGGCGCGAATACTTGTTCAGCGTGGTCTTCTCGGAAGAACCGCCAACGACTTCAGCCGTGACCGTTGCCTTGGCGAGATAGGGCGTGCCGATGCGAGCGGCGGTGCCGTCCTTCGCACCAACGGCGAGCACCTTGTCGAAAGTCACGGTGGTCGATCCCTCCGGGATTTTCCGAAGGTCGATGTCAATGACATCGTCCTTGTGCACCATGATCTGCGTTCCGCTGTCTTCGATGATCGCGTACATAGGGGGGGAGATCCTACATCAGACTGCCCGTTCCGCCAACCGGCGCGGTGGATTCGCCAGAAGGCGACGGCGCGCCTCAAGCATCGTCGATTCCCGCTTGCAGAAGGCGAAGCGAAGCCAACGGTGATCGGGATGTGCGGGGTCATAAAAGTGGCTCGACGGGATGGCTGCGACTCCCGCCTCCACCACAAGTCGGCGTGCTGCGGTGACATCGTCGGGGAAACCAGCCTCCACCGCGTCGACAAGGATGAAGTACGAACCCTCCGGCTCCACGCAGCGGAACCCCGCCTCGTTGAGGATGTCGAGCATCCGATTGCGACGAGCGGTGTACTCCGAGTGCAGTTGCTTGAGGTAGCTGTCATCGCGGCACACCGAGCTGAGCGCATCTGCGGCGGCTCGCTGCAGCGGCGTGGCGGCGCAGAAGGTGAGGAACTGGTGCGCACAGCGGATGCCGGCGGTGATGGCGGGAGGCGCGATCGCCCAGCCGATCTTCCAGCCCGTCAGCGAGAACGTCTTGCCCAAACTGCCGAGAATGACGGCGCGTTCCCGCACGCCCGGGATCTGTGCGATGGATCGGTGCGGCCGCGCGTAGGTGATCGCGTCGTAGACCTCATCGGAAAGGATGATCGCATCGTGCTGATCCGCGAGTTCAGCGACGATCGCATACTCGGCATCATCGAACATTCGCCCGCTTGGGTTGTGCGGCGAGTTCAAGAGGATCGCCTTGGTGCGGCTCGAGAACGCTGGCGCGAGCGTTGCGCGGGTGATGCGGAAGTCCGGACCTTCGAGCCGTACACGCCGCGCCACGCCCCCCGCCATCGCCACGCACGCCGCGTAGGAGTCGTAGGAGGGATCGAGGAGAACGACCTCATCGCCCGGCGAGAGCAGACCGAGCAAACATGCGGCGATCGCTTCGGTACATCCCGCAGTCACGGTGACCTCGCGCTCAGGATCCGCCTCGAATCCGCAGGTTCGCTGCGCCGCCGCAGCGATCGCGCGGTTGGTCTCTGGAAGTCCAAACGCGCGCGCGTACTGACCATGCCCCTCGGCGATGGCGCGCTGCGCCGCCTGCTTCACGAAGTCGGGACCGTCGAAGTCGGGGAATCCTTGACCAAGATTGACCGCCTTGTGCTCAACAGCGAGGCGGCTCATGGTGGTGAAGATCGACTCGCCAAAGGGCGCGAGCCGCGCGCTTGGACCGTGCATGGTGTGCGGTGTGGCTGACATGGGAACGACGCCCTTTCGGTGAAGCCTAGGATGCTAAGCGTGGATCATGCGCCCGCCGCCAACCCCGCCGTTCCATGCGCGGTGCTGCTGCGGGACGATGCCCTGCTCGCTGTCGAGAAACCCGCGGGGACGGTCACCCTGCCAGGGCTCGGGCATGCAAATGACTCGCTCTTGAACGGCGCGTTCGCAGTCGATGGAAGCGCACTCACCTCGCTCGGGGCGCAGCGCGACTGGGGGCTCCTGCACCGGCTCGACCGCGAGACATCAGGCGTGGTGCTCATTGCCCGAACTGCAGCTGCCTACGACTCGCTGCGCGCGCAGTTCGAGGCGCGTTCCGTTGCCAAGGCATATCTCGCCATCGTGAAGGGAAGGCTGCCGGGAACGCACGGCACATGTCAGGAGCCCCTTGCGGAGGTGCGCCGCGGTGATCTGAAGATCAGCGTTCCACAGCGTGGCGGACTTGCCGCGGTGACCCACTGGCGCGTGGTCGCTGCGGCGAGTGGCAGTGCGCTGGTCGCCTGCGCGATTGAAACGGGACGGCTTCATCAGATCCGCGCGCACCTTGCGTGGCTCGGTGCACCCGTCGAGGGCGACCGTGTGTACCGCGCCCTGCTGCCTCCCAACACGAGCGCAGCGCGCGGAGTTCCGAATGCTCCACCGCTTCTTCTGCATGCGTGGCGCATTGGGTTTCTCCACCCGCTTCAGCGCAAGCGAGTGGATGTTGAGTCGCCACTGCCAGGGACAATCCTCGCCGCCGCGGCGCACTGTGCAGGCGTGGGCAGTGATGCCGCGGGCCGTGCACATGTTGAACAACTGCTCGCACCCCTGCGCAGTGATTGGTGGGGGAAGCCCGCTGCGACCGACTCGGCCAGGGCATCGCCCCGAAAGAACCGCACATGAGCGGAACGCTCTTGGTCCTTCTTCGCCGCACCTTGATCACCATGCTGGTGCTGATCGCGTGGATCTGCATCGGTCTGGTGGTGCTGTGGAACTGGCCGACTGGGTTCCACACCGTTGTCTCTGCCATCGGGCGCAGCGTGTCTGGGCTGCGACTCGAGCACATCACTGTGGACGGTCAGACCGTCCCCTTCCTGTCGGGCGGCGGGCAGAACGATCCACTGGAGATGGAACGCGCTCCCGTTCTGCTGCTGCATGGCTGGGGAACGAGCAAGGAAGCCATGATGGGGCAGATGCGCTGGCTGGCGCCGTCGCGCCGCGTTGTGGCGCCCGATCTGCCTGGGTTTGGCGACAACCCTTTCCCGCCGGGTGCCAAGCCGCTCGATGCGGATGGCTACATCCAATGGATCGAGGCGTTCCGTGTCGCCACGAATCTCGGCAGAGTGGATGTCGTCGGCGAATCGATGGGCGGCGCGCTCGCGGCGGCGTATGCGGCGGCGTACCCCAAGTCCGTTCGTCGACTGGTGCTTGAATCGCCCGCAGGGCTGCTGCCCCCGAAGATCAATCCGTTCATGCGGGAGGTTGCGGATGGCGGCAACCCGCTCGACATTTCCAGTGACGCGGACTTTGATCGGATCCTCGGGCTTTGCTTTGTGAACCCACCGCCAGTCCCTGCGCCGTTTCGGCGATTCCTGGTCGCGCGTGCGGTGGAGCGACGGGCGATGCTCGCTGCCATGGTCGAGTCGATCCGTCCCTTCCTGCTCGACGGCAACGCCTCAAGGCTTGCGGCAATCAGCGCACCGACTCTGGTGATCTTCGGCGCACAGGACCAAATCACTGATCCGTCCCTGCTGCAGCCGTATGTGCGGGGCATCCGCGGCGCCGAGGGATTGATCCTGCCCGAGGCGGGGCATGTGATCTTTCATGACGCCCCTGCCGCCACACAGCAAGCGCTCATGGGCTTTCTCGACCCGTGAGAGTTCCAAGATCGGGCCGGTGCGCAAGGCCTTGTGAGAAGAACGCGGGTGCGCGTCAGAGACGATCGATGACGGCCTGCGCAAACTGCTTGGTGTTCAGGGTTCCGCCGAGGTCCCCCGTCTTGCACCCATCGAGAAGTGCACGGTCATACGCCTCGCGGATGCGCTTCGCTGTGGCTGCGAGCGCCGCATCGTTGTGCGTCTCCGAAATGTGATTGAGCATCATCACCGCACTCATGGTGAGCGCGAGCGGATTGGCGATGCCCTTGCCCGCAATGTCCGGAGCGCTGCCATGCACAGCTTCAAAGACCGACCCCGCCTCGCCATAGTTGGCGCCGGGCACGGCACCGAGTCCACCCACAAGCCCCGCGCACAGGTCGCTGATGACATCGCCGTACAGGTTCTCCATCAGCAGCACATCGAAACGCGTCGGTTCCTGCACCAACTTCATGCATGCCGCATCGATGATGAGCTCCTCATACTCAAGCTGCGGGAACTTCGCCTCGCGCACCTCGCGGGCACAGCGGATGAACATCCCATCCGACAGCTTCATGATGTTCGCCTTGTGGAACACCGACACCTTGCGGCGCTTGCGGTGCACTGCATAGCGGAACGCGAACTCGGCGATGCGCGTACACGCCTCGCGCGTGGCGACCTTCACGCTCGTGACGACACCGCGCGCGATCTCGTTCTCGATGCCCGCATACAAACCTTCGGTGTTCTCGCGGACAACGACAAGATCGACGCCGTCGAAGCGCGTCTTGACGCCAGGCAGCGAACGCACGGGGCGAACGGCACCGTACAGGTCGAGTGTCTTTCGCAGCGCCACATTCACCGACGAGAACCCACCACCCACCGGGGTTGTGCAGGGACCCTTGAGCGCGTACTTGTGCTCCTTCACCGCCGAGACCGTCTCGGGCGGGAGGAGTTCCTTGGCGCCCGCTTCGAGCGCCGCGACTCCTGCAAGCCGTGGAATCCACTCGATGGGCGCCGATGCCGCGGCGAGGATCGACACGACCGCATCCGCCACTTCAGGACCGATGCCGTCACCAGGAATGAGAACTGCCTTGTAGGTCATTGGAGGACGCGCACGATAGCAGCCGAGTGCACGAGGTTGCCGAATGAAAACCCCCGCCCTGCGAGGGGCGGGGGTCCTTCACGAACATCACCAAACGCTTGAACGGCGCTCAGCCCTGCCGCGCCGGGATGACCAACTTCATGCCCACCTTGAGTGCGCTTGGATTCGCCCCGATCACGCCCTTGTTGGCGTCATAGATGCGCTTCCAATTCGCGGACGATCCGCTGCCGTATGCCTTCGCCGCGATGGACGCGAGCGTTTCACCCGCCGCCACAACGTGCTGCGAACCAGCGCCGGTCGCATCCGATCCTGCGGAATCGGAGGATGCTGCCGACTTGGCTGACTTCGCTTTCGTGTTTCCACCCGCCAACTTCTCCGCGGGCGAACCGGCCTTCGAAGGCAGATTGATCTTCTGCCCAACGCGCAGCGACTGGGGTGAGAGCCCCGGGTTCACGGCCACAATGTCCTTCCACCGTGTCACATCGCGGAACCACTCGCCGGCGATGCTTGAGAGCGTGTCACCTGATTTCACTGTGTAGCTGGCGTAGTTGGTCGACTTTGCCTTGACGGTCGTTGTCGCGGCTGGGGCGAGACTTGGCGGCGGCGAGTTGGTCGGCGGAGCGACCGTGGGCTGAGCGGGGCCGACCGTTCCGACAACCGTCGTTGGTGCAGACGGGTTGAGCGGCTGCGGCTGGACGGGCAGGATGATTGGATCGGTTGGTGCCGAGGACGGCGGAAGCGCGGTGAGATCACCGAAGCCGTTCACGCTCGAACCAGCAGCAGGACCAGTCGTGGGGCTACTCGGCGCCAGCCCAGGCACCGTGCCAAGAGCGGATCCCGAGTCCGTTGTCGGGGTCGATGGAAGGCCCGGACCAGGCCCGAGTGTCAGCGAGTCAGTCCCTGCGAGCGGCGATGGCTCGGAAACGCCATCGATGTGCTGCTGGGCAGGCTTTGGTGCGAAGAATGCGAAGTAGACGCCTGCCAGAAGCAGGAGACCAAAGATGGCGCTAATGACGATCTTGGAACCGCGAGTCATAGTGAGGACCTCCATGTCCAGAAAAAGTGGTGGTGATGCACTTCCCGACTGCGACCATGCAGTCAGGCAAGAGAGTCGGCATACGCGCCGACCGTGAAGTCTGTGTCAAGCAGGGGTGGCTGTCGCGAGTCCACCCGAAGCGGAGTGTCCTTCCGCCGTCACGCTGCGATCCTGTTCCTTCGAATAGGTCAGCGGTCCTGCGATGACGACCGAACTGATCGTTCCTGCGATCAGCCCGATGATGAAGGTGAACGCGAATGGCTGGATGGCCGGTCCGCCGTAAATGTAAAGAACGCCCGCCGCAAGCATCGTGGTCCCACCCGTCATCAGCGTTCTGCTGAAGGTCTGGTTGATCGATTGGTTCACTGTCGACCATGATGCGTACCGCAGTTTGCCCTTGTTTTCTCGGATTCGATCAAGGATCACGATCGTGTCGTTGAGCGAGTATCCAATGATCGTCAAAAAGGCGGCAATGACATTGAGATCTATTCGAAAAGCTTCGAGCAGCGTCACCTTGGCAAGGTCCGTTCCAGTCAGGCGGAGCGAGAGGGCGAGAGCGCCAAGACAGATCACGACATTGAAAACGACCGCGACCACCGTTGCGGCGGAGTAGCGGAAACTCGAGAATCGCAGCCAGATGTAGACCACCATCCCGACAAGGCTGACGATGATCGCCACAATCGCGGATGCCGCGAGATTGGCCGCCACCACGGGCGAGAAGCTGCTGACCTGCTCGAGGCTCTGTTTGGCGGTGAAAGCCGCTTGGATGAGGCGCCACTCCGGCTGCGCAACGACCCGTTCCCAGGTCGCCGCATCCACCTTGGACAGGAGGGCGGATGGCTCTACCACCATGACTGCCAGGGACTTCCATCCCTTGGAGGGGCTCGACGGATCAGCCAGTTCAAGCCCCCACACCTCAAAGCGGCGCGCGCTGAGGTCGGAAAAATCCGGCTGCTTGCGCATTCTTGCTATCCGAGTGGTGGCATCCTCCAGTGTCACCGGGGGCTGAAGGTCCTTGAGGACCACCGCCACGCCACCGGCGAAGTCACGGGTTGGCCTGTTGTCCCCTGTGCCGATCACCGCTCCCAGGGTCTCGCCAGTGACCGCGATGGTTGAGGTGGCCCCCCCCGCATCATCCATGCCCGCAAATCGAACGGGCATGGTGACATCCAGAGACTGCGCGAACTCCGTGGCGAGCGCTTCCACCAGCGGCTCGGTCACGGTCTCCTTGTCGCCAAGCGCGGCAGGATTCGCAACCCGCACCTGAAAGCCCGTGGACGCCCCATCCGGGGTCGACTCGCCGACAGTCAGCACATTGGCGCTTCGAAGTTCTGCCAGGACGGGGAGCGATGACTTCGCACCGATCTCGTGAACGCGCCGCTCCACTTCCTCACGCTTCAGCAGGAGCCGCCCACTGGGCGATGCGGGCTCACCCGCGACTGCCTTGCGTGTCACCATCGTCATGGTCACACCACCGCGGAACTCCGTCTCCAGAAGTTCACGCCCAGCACCGATGGCGAGCACCAGGCTCGCGACCGCCGCGAGACCGCACAGCGTCCACAGCACGGGGCGCAGTCGCAGCCAGTCCACATTCGGTCGCAGGAGCTTCATCATGCCGGGCAACAGCGTCGGCAGCATCGGCATGCGCCTGACCCCAAGCCAGTTCACAAGAATCGCCATCATGATCCGCGTACAGAACAGCGCGGTGAAGAGCGTCGTCAGCACGCCGATCATCATGGTCAGCGCGAAGCCCTTGACTTCGGTCGCAGCCAATTTGTAGAGCACCACGCAGACGATCAGGTTCGTGACGTTGCCATCGATGATGGCATTGAACGCGCGCGCGAAGCCGAGATCGAGAGCGTTCTTGAGGGACTCCTTGTTGTCGACGAGCTCCTCGCGAGTTCGCTCAAGCACCAGCACATTGGCATCGACTGCCATGCCCACCACGAGTGCAATACCCGCAAGACCCGGCAGCGTGAACGATCCGTCGATCATCGCCATGATCCCGAAAATCATGCCGAGATTCAGGAGAACGGCGATGTCAGCGATGAGTCCTGCGCCGAGGTAGTACACCGCCATGAGGACAGCCGTTGCGATGGCGGCGAGCACGACAGCGGTCAAGCCGCGCAGCAGATTGTCACGACCGAGCGCAGGACCAAGAATGCTGACGGAAATCGGTTCCGGACGGAGTTTCGCTTCAAGTTCACCGCCCTGCAGCACGCGGATCAGATAGTCGATCTCCTCCTGCGTGAAGGAACCCGTGATCTGCCCATTGCCAGGAATCTGTGACTGCAAGGTCGGGGCAGAGAACAACTGACCATCGAGCACGATCCCCATGGGACGACCAATGTTGGCGCCCGTGAGCTTGCCCATCAGAATGCCACCACTCGGATCGAGTTGGAACGCCACGCAGGTCCGCCCGAGTTGATCTTGGCTTGGGAAGACCGCCTTCATCGACCACTGCCGACCACCGAGGTGGTCAAGGCTCATCGCATCGGTGGTGTAGAGCAGCGCGTAGGGCTGCCCGTCGTACTTCGCGCCGACCATGTCGCGGCTGCGCAGATAGGAAACGGGGTCGGCAAGGAAAGACTCGATTTGCTCGGGCGAATCCCCCCACTGCTTTGGATCGTTGATCGGGAACCACCGAGCGACTGGCGAATCGGTGCCACCCGGACCGCGTTCCGCCAACTGCTTGCGAAGTTCGTCCGGGTTCACCCCCTCAGGCCCTGCGGCACTGACGGCTATTCGGAACTCGAGAACACCGGCGCCACGCAACAGCCGCTTCAGGTCCTCAGGATCGTCGTAGCCGCTGACCTGTCCCGCATACTCGCTCGACGACTTCGCAAGCGCCCCAATGTCGTCGGAAAAATCTGGCAACTGCGCTTGCAACGCCTGCACCTCCAGGTCGCGTGGACTGGGACCTGTTTCGGGAGTGCCGTCCTCGGCAAACTTTGCCTTGCCCTTTTCGTCGCGCAGTCGCGGGCGATCCGTGGAGAAGGAGAATGCACGACGCAGACGCGCTTGATCGATGTTGCCCGCGGCGATGACCGCTCGCGCACTGCGGTCGTTCACCTCCGCTTGGGCGATCTCCGCTTCAAGACGACCGAGTTCCGCGGCGTCCGCGCCGCGGGCGAGCGCGTCCTGATAGGCGCTGCGTGCCTCGCGCGACTTCACTGCGGCCGCCTGCAACTGTTCGAGCGCCTGCCGTCGCGGTCCCGCCGCAGCACCCGCCGCTGGGGCAGGCGCAAGATCAGGCGCAGTACCCGCGTCGAGTGCCGCCTGCAGTTCGCTCGGCGAAATCGTCATGCGATCACCGAGTGCCGCCATCCGCTCGCGCACCGCGTCACCCGCGGCGCGCACCTCCGTCGATGGCAGCGGCATCACCACTTCGATTCGGTCGAACCCCTGCGGCTGCAGCGAGATGTCGAGAATGCCCTGTGGGTTCACACGGCGCTTCAGCGAATCGATCACCTGCGCAAGGATGCGTTGGCGGTCACCGCCCTCGGGCATGTCCACCGCGTACACCATGCTGACCCCACCGCGGAGGTCCTTCCCAAGGCGAATGTTTGTCTCCCACGGGATGACCTGCCACACGCAGAACGCGATGATGACGACCGCAAAGATCAGTCGTGGCAGGATGCGAAAGTTCAAGACGCGGCTCCCTGCGTGCTGCCCGTGCGCACCTGCGCGATCGCGCTCTTGGAGACGGTCATGCGCACATTCGAGTTCTCGTCGATCTTCAGGATGACCGTGTCGTCCTTGATCTCCACCACGGAGCCGATGATGCCGCCGATGGTCTGCACTTCATCATGCCGCTTGATCGACTCCATCAGTGCGGCGCGCTTCTTGCGTTCGCGGCGCTGACCGAACATGGTGAATACCACGAGGATGAGGACAAACGGAATGACGATCCACATGCCGCCGAGCGGATCTGCGGCGGGACGCGGGGCCCCTTCGGTCGCGCCCGTTGGCTGACCGACTGCGCCAGGCGCCACCACTGGCGTTTCACCTGGCAGCGGCGGCGCATCTTGCAGTGCGATCATGGAAAACGGAGTCAGTATGTCAGTCATCGGGAGTTCCTGCCTCGTTCCCTTCGCATCGGTCCCACACTGTGCAGGGCCAATGGAGGGACAGGTCGAGCCACGCATCATCCTCTATCGCGCGCCGAATGTCCAGTAGCAACCTTTGGTAGAGACGGATGTTGTGGATTGATGCCAGCGTGGGACCGAGCATCTCCCCCGCGAGGAAAAGATGGCGCAGATACGCCCGTGAAAACCCCCTTCGGCAGGTCTCACAGTCGCAGTCTTCCTCGATGGGGCGCGGATCATCGGCGTGGACCGCATTGCGAAGCCGCAGCGAACCCTGCCGCGTGAAGACCATCCCGTTGCGACCGTTGCGGGTTGGCAAGACACAGTCAAACATGTCGACCCCCGCGGCGACCGCCATCAGAATGTCCGCCGGATATCCGACGCCCATGAGGTAGCGCGGCCTGTCGTGCGGCAACTTGGGCGCGACATGCTGCACCACGCGCGCAATCGCATCAGGTCCCTCGCCGACAGCAACCCCCCCGATCGCAAAGCCTGGAAGATCGTGCGCGCAGGTCGCATCGAGCGATGAGGTTCGGAGCGACAGATCTGTGCCACCCTGCACGATTCCAAAGAGCGCCTGATCATCGCGCGTGTGCGCCGCCATGCAACGCTCGAGCCAGCGCAGTGTGCGATCTTTCGCATCGATCACTCGTGCGCGCGCCGCCTCGTCGGGCGCGGCATCGGATGCGGACGGGCAGTCATCGAATGCCATCGCAATGTCTGCTCCGAGCGCCTGCTGGACGGTCATGCTCGACTCCGGTCCAAGGTGCACCGATGCCCCATCGATGAAGGACTGGAACGAGACCCCCGACTCATCGAGTCGATTGATCCCAGCCATCGAGAATGCTTGAAACCCACCGGAGTCGGTGAGGATCGGTCCGTCCCAGCGCATGAACGCGTGAACGCCGCCGAGCGCGCGGATGCGTTCTGCGCCAGGTCGCAGCAGCAGATGGAACGCGTTGTTCAGGATGCACTCGCTGCCGGTTGCGTTCACCTGCGCCGGCGTCAGCCCCTTCATCGCTGCGGCGGTGGCAACCGGCATGAACGCAGGTGTCTCGAAGGACCCATGCGCCGTTGTGATGCGGCCCCGACGCGCATTCGGCGCGCCCGCGCAGCCCGAGCGGATGCCCTCAAAGCGGATGCTGTGCCGCGTCGTCACGCGTCGTCATCCGCTGTGGCGATGGGTTGCGTCGCGCAGCGTTCGCCGTTCGCTTTCGGTCAGCGAGCCAAGTCCGCTCGATCGGATCTTGTCGAGGATTCGGTCCACCTCGCCCGACGATGGGGCGGATGTGCGCCCCGATCCGCCTTGCCCCTGCGCACTGCGCTCAAGTCCGGCGCGCTGCACACGGCGCGCGGAGTGGAATGTGCTCGTCGGATCCACCGCACCAAGCAGATCGAAGAAGCTTCGGAGGCGGTCGGGGTTGTGGATCAAGTACCAGCCTGCGATGGCGCCGCCGATGTGCGCAGCCTCGCCGCCGGCGTTGCTCCAGCGCAGCAGCACTGCAGCGCACGCGAAGAGGATGAGTCCATACGCGAGCGTCTTCAGTCGCATAGGAATCACAAAGAAGAGGAGCACTTGCGCATTGGGCATCAGTCGCGCCGATGCGATGATGACGCCGAACACGCCTGCACTCGCGCCGACGAGCGGCATATCGGGGTCGTTCAGCAGCAGTCCCGGGATCACCACGCGAGCACCCGCGGACGCCATGATGTAGCCGGCGAGATTCAGGATCAGGTAGAGCAGCGCGCCCGCGACGCCGCACAGCAGATAGAACGCCGTGTACCGCTTCGCTCCGAGATAGCGCTCGACCACGGGTCCAAAGAAGTACAGCCCGATCATGTTGAAGATCAGGTGGTTCAAATTCGCATGGCAGAACTGGAACCCTATGAAACGCCAGACTTGCAGTGCGCTGACGCCGACTCCTGGGATGGTGGAGTACAGCGCGGTCGATGTGGAGAAATAGAGCCAGCGCTGCAGGAACGGCATCGACTGCAGGGTGTTCACCGCCACGGGGATGGGCGATCCATCCGCACGGGGAGCGAAGACCGTCTGCTCTGCGATCAGCATTCGCGAGGGATCCGCATCGATCGGTCCCGTGGTGCTCGCGCGCACTCCGCTGAGGATGTCGCGCCGGACGGGCTCTGGGACGGTCGGATCCCACTGCGATCCGACCACCACCCACTGTCGCGGCAGGAATCCGTCGGCGACAAACACGCCGACGCACAGAATGATCAGCCAGGTCGTCGCGCTCCAACCCTTCTGCGCACCAAGAACGCGGCGCGCGGGCGGCCCTTCGCGCCAATAGTCTCGGTCTGCAGTACCCATGCCGCTTGGAGGCTACCCACGCTTGCGGCGCGTTGCCGACCGCAGGAAGCGTCGCTCGCGCCACGAGAGCGAACCCATGCCACCCTTGGCGATCTTGGCGAGCAGAATGTCGAGTCGCCGATCCTCGTCTGCCCGCTGAGCCGCGCGGCGCGCGTCGGTGTCGCTTTGCGCCTCTGCCGCGTCGCGCGGCTCAAGACCGAGCCGCAGCAACTTTCCGCCCCGCGAACTCACCGCAAGTCCAACCCCGCACGCGAGCAGTGCAAGAAGCGAGTTCGTCGCGAGCGCGATGACGCATCCGAGGAGCGCCAACCCCGTGCCGATCCACAGGGTGCGCTCGCGTGCTTCGCGGCGGTTCAGCCGCGCTTCGAGCAGACTTTCGAGAATGCGTCCACCAGGCATCGGATGAAATGGGAGCAGGCTGACGAGCAGCACCATCGATGCGGTCCAACCTGCAGGCCAGATGAGCGCGCTCACCCAGTCGCTCTCCAGCGCATGAAAACCCGCATCCGAGAGCGGGCTCGGAAGCCACTCCCATGACAGCGGCTGCCCGCGCACCGCCAAGGCGCCTGCGGCAATCCCAAGGACCAGTGCGAGCATCACAGGTCCGGCGGCAGCAGCTGCGAGCCGATGAACCCACGCGCCAGGCGGGTCGTTCCACCGTGCACCGCCCCAGGGGGTCAGTGACATCGTGCACGGAAGCGCGCCGCAGCGCCGCGAGACGAACTCGCGCGCCACATCCTGCAGCAACACGCACCAGCAGACCATCACAAGCACAATGACCGCCGCACGCATCTCGGCGGGTACGGGGGCGGTCGCCGCAGGGAGCGCGGCTCGAAGAAGTTGCAGCAGAACGAAGAGCAGCAGCGAGATGTGAATCCGAAGCGCCCAGCGACCCATCGGAACCAACGGCACATCCCATGTCCACGGCGCGTCCGCACGCCGCGCCACCCCCGCAATGTTCCCGGTGGTATCCACGTCGCGCCCACCCGCATCGGCATCTTGCGACTGCCTCACGGGCGCATGACCTTCCAGCGCAAGTAGGTGGCCAATGTCTTGCCGTCGCACACTTCGCCCGCAGCGATCATCCGCTCGAACCGCGCCTGTTCGACGAACTGGACTTCGATGCGCTCATCCGCCTCGAGGCGCGTGGGACAGGATGTGAGGTCGGTCGCGAGAAAGGCGTGCATGCGTTCGTCGGTGAATCCTGGCGATGTGTAGAACGTGCCCAGCGACGCGATGCGTCCCGCCGTGTGCCCCGTTTCTTCCTCCAACTCCCGCCGCGCTGCGTCGGCAGGATCCTCGCCACGCTCGAGTTTCCCGGCGCAGAATTCATGCAGCCATTCGTCGACCGCGATGCGCTTGTTGCGGATCGTGACGAGGCTGCCATCGCCGCGCACCGCCATCACACAGACGGCCCCAGGGTGGCGAACGATGTGCCGCTGGCCCATCTGTCCGCCCCGCAGCGGGATCGTCATGCGTTCCACATCGAAGACATGGCTGCGCAGGACGATGTCGCGCTGTTCAGGGGGCATGGGAACGAGGCGCGATCATAGGATGCAGGCATGACCGCACAGGCGGACATGCGCATTGTCAATCTTCGGAAGCGCTTCGGGCGCCGTGAGGTGCTGCGTGGCATCAGCCTCGACTTTCCGGCCGGTGCAATCACGGTCGTGCTTGGTCCATCGGGCTGCGGCAAGAGCGTGATGCTGAAGCATCTCGTGGGCCTGCTGCGACCCGACCGAGGCGAGGTATGGTTTGGTGCGACCCGCATCGACAAGCTCATTGAGCGCGAACTGGGCATGGTGCGGCGGCAGATCGGGTTCCTGTTCCAGCAAAGCGCGCTCTTCGACTCGCTGACGGTTCGTGAAAACATCGCCTTCCCGCTCCGCGAGCACGGCATGAACGATGCCGCGCTCATCGATGCGAAGGTGCGCCGTGTACTCGACCTCGTGGCGCTTGAGGAGGCGATCGACCAAATGCCTGCGGAGCTGTCGGGTGGTCAGCGCAAGCGCGTGGCACTCGCGCGAGCCGTTGTGCTCGAGCCGCGCGTCGTGCTGTACGACGAGCCAACGACGGGACTCGACCCGATCCGTTCCGAGGTCATCAACCAGCTGATCCTGAAACTTTCGACCAGCCTGGGCATCACGAGCATCGTGGTGACCCACGATCTGATGAGCGCGTACCGCATCGCGGATCGAATGGTGCTGCTGCACGATGGGCAGGTCGCCCTCGAGGGGACACCGCGCGAGTTCGAGGAGACAAGCGACCCAATCGCACGACAGTTCCTGCGCGGCGAACTCGGCGCCGACGAACTGGCGCGAATCCGTGGAAACGGGGATGATGCAGCGCCGCAGCGCGGACCTGACCAACCATGAAAGAGAGTGCACGCAACTTCCTGACTGGCATCGTGTCGATCGTCGGACTCGCAGGGTTCGGCTTCCTGCTGCTGCTGTTCGGGAACATCAACTCGTCGCTTCGCCCCTCGTATCCGATGCGCATTCAGGCGAATCAGGCGCTCGGGCTGCGCGTGGGAAGCCCCGTCAGCATGGCTGGCGTTCCTGTGGGCGAAGTGAAGTTGGTGCGCATCGTGGCGAACCCGCTGCGACCCGCGGAGATCACGGTCAGCATCAACGGCGACATCGATGTGCCGCTCGGCGCGAAGGCGCAAGTCACGCAGTCGCTGATTGCGGGCAGCGCGCGCCTCGAGCTTTCCCTCCCGGAGGGCACGGATACAGGGACCGTCTTTGCGCGGGACGGAAGCGCAACGCTCGACGCGAACTTCGAGAGCCTCGAAGAGAAGGTCGGGCGTCTTCTCGACGAGCGACTGGGCGGGCTCGATGCTGCGATGCGCAGCATCCAGACCGTTGCCGAGGAGGCGCAGAAGTGGCTCGGCGATGAGCAGATGCGCGCCGATGCGAAGACCGCCGTCTGGAAGGCTCAGCAACTGATCGAAACGGCATCCGTGACGATGCAGACCATCACGGAAGCGGCGCGCGGCGTGCAGGTGAGTGCCGATGCACTCGCCGTGCAACTGAAGCCCACCATGGAACAGCTTGCTTCCACGCTGCGTTCCGTGGAACGCCTCACGGAGCAGGCTCGCGATGGAAAGGGGACAGTCGGACAGCTGATGAGCAATCCCGACTTGTACAAGTCGCTGGTCGACTCCGCCGAGCGTCTCAAGCGGACGCTCGGCGAAGTCGAACTCCTGATGCAGAAGATCCGCGCCGAAGGTCTCGGCGTGAAGTTCTGACGCGGCAGCGAGATTCGCGCGGCGCGCGAACGGCTGAACTCAGTCGCCGACCACCACGATCTCAACGCGGCGGCTCTTCGCCTTCGTGTCACGCGGCTGATCTGGGCCAAAGCTCGACAGCGAGACACGCGTCCCGTCGATCCCCTTCGAGATCAGGTACTCACGCACGGCGTAGGCGCGGGCGAAGCCGAGGTAATAGTTGTCCCTGTGCGGCGAGAACTTGATCGGATCGGTATCGGTGAAGCCTGCCACATCGATCGCCTTGGTCGAGTAGTTGTCCTTCAAGATGCCAATGATCTTGTCGAGTGACTTCTTCGCGCCCTGCTTGACGGAATCCTTGCCCGAATCGAAGAGCACATCACCTTCGATGGAGACATGAATGTCTGCCCCCTGCCCCGTGGCAGTCACCCCCTCGATGCCGGCAAAGGCACCCGCGTCCGCCGTTGGCGTCCCCTCGGATGGGGTGGTCTCCGCGCGCTGCTCCGCGGCACGCGCCTGCGCGAGTGCCGCCTGCTTCTCCCGCTCCGCAGCCTCGAGCGCCGTGGATCGCTCCGCCAGCTGCTGCTTCAGTGTTTCATTCTCGCTCAGCAGAATGGCGTTCTGCTTCTGCGCACCATCGCACCCGGTCATGCCCAACACAAGCGCCGCAGTGCCACAGACAATCCATGTCTTCTTCATTTAGAGAATCCTTTCTCCAGTTCGCGAACAGTGTGTCGTCGGACCTTCCGCCGACCGCCCTATTCAACAAAACTCGGTCTGCGAAGTAAAGGGGGTCAGACAAAGAATGCGGGGAAAAGTGCACGACCGACTTGCACGAAGAACGGTCGGGCGACCATCAGCAGAACCTGTGCAAGCGCGAGCCAGGGTCCGTAGGGAATCTCGCGCATGCGATGGGCGCCACCACCTCTGAAGAGACGGGATATCCCAACCCATGCGAGTGCAGGGAACGGCGCGACAACAAACGCCGTCACGGGGTCCACCCAACCCATGACCGCGCCAACCGCCCCCATCAGGTGGACATCGCCAAGCCCCATGGCTTCCTGCCCCCTCCACAGGGTGCCCGCGATGCGCACAACCCACACCAGCCCCGCTCCCACAAAGTATCCAAGCAGTGATGCCGCAGTGGCTTGCACTTCAAGCGTCGGTGTCCACTCAAGCCAGCGACCGAGCAGCCAACCGCCGACCAACCCACACGCAACAGGGAGCAAGAAACGCAGTTCGACCCACATTTCACGCCTCGCGTGCGGATAGTTGGCAAACACCTCGCCTTGCCGAACAAACGTGCCGTAGTCGCTGAAGGACCGCCGCCAAAGTCCGCCTGCGGTCAGCGCGAGCGAAGTGAGGAGCCCCATGCCGCCCACCAGTGCCGCCGCCGTTGTCGGTCCACTGGGCAACTGGAGCGGCCACTTCGAGGGGGCGATGGGCGATGCCACCGCGGCTTGCAGCGGCCAAGCGACAAGACCAACAACTGTGGGCACCAGCGTGATGGCCAGCGGAATCGAATAGATGCGAAGATCCGTGAGTGTTGCGGCGATCAGTGCCGCGAGCAGTACGCAGACCGCGCACAGTGCGGGCAACGATCCGAAGAACCCCTGGGATTGGTAGAACGCACCACCCACCGATCGCCACGAGCCACCATAGTCGGCGGCGAACAACTGCAGGTACACGACCGCAAAGAGGATCCCGACCGCGAACTCAATGATCGGATAGCGGATTGGGATGCGACCTCCACATGACCCGCAGCGCCCACGGCAGATGATCCAACCGAACACGGGAAGATTTTCATGCCACGCAAGTCTCCTGCCGCAGTGCACGCAGCGGCTCGGCGGGCGGATGATGCTGATGCCTTCGGGCATGCGCTCGCCAATCACCTGCACGAAGCTGCCGATGCACGCTCCCATTGCCCACGCGAACAAAGCGCCCACCGCATGCGGCCCCCAGATGGTCAGCCAGTGGTCAATCCCGTGTTCCATCAAGTCTGTCTATCGGCAAGATCCATCGAAAGAACGCTCAGCGGGGGGAGTCGCCCTTGGCGAGGTCGGACGCTGAGATTCGTTCCACCTCCGTCTTCGCTGCATCGAGCACATCTCTGCATCGGCGGACAAGCGCGGCTCCGCGTCGATACTGTTGCAGACTTTCCTCGAGCGGGATCTCTCCCGACTCAATCCGAGCGATGATCGCTTCGAGCTCGGCGATCGCCACTTCGTAGGTCAGGGCCGAGACGCTCTCGCCAGTCTCGGACGCGGAGGGCGGCGCCGCGGCTCTTGCGCGGGGAGTCCTCTCGGAACCATGCGCACCATCCGTTGCTCTCATGGCAGCCATGGCGGCAGTCTACGCATGCGCTTGGGAATCTGCGGGCTCGGCGTCATTCAGGCCGGCGTGTTCGGTTGCTTCGACTGAACGGCACTGCGAATGCTCCCATCCGCGAGCACCGTTTCAATCAGCGCGCCTTCTTCGACCTCCCGAACCGATCGAACCGCGGTGCCGTCTCGGCGAAGCGTGAGCGAGAAGCCACGGCGAAACACCGCCGTCGGTCCGACAGCTTCAAGCGTACGGGCCGCCGAATCAATCGCGGCCGAAACATGCATCAGTGAGGCGCCGAGGACATGAGACAGCTTCGCGCCTGCTGCCTCGACCCTTGTGCGCTGCACCGCGAGCCACTGCAGCGGATGATGCCGCTCAAGCCGTGCCGAGAGCGACTGCGCATACGCATGCTGCCGATCGAATCGCGCCGCAATCGTTCCGCCGAGTGCCACGGCGAGCGCAGACAGGCGCCTCGTCTGCACCGCGATGGAACCCGTCGGATCCGAGACGGCACGCGCGCGCGCGACCGCGTGAACCCGCGCCGCAGCGCGCTCAAGCAGAGCCCCCTGCGCGCGGACAAGCCGCCGCGCGAGCGCCGATGCTTGCTCGTGCAACGCGGCGCGGTCGGGCAGCGTCTCCGTGATCGCCCGCGACGGAGTCGGCGCACGGAAGTCCGCCACAAGATCTGCGATGGTCGTGTCGCTCTCATGACCAACGCCCGTCACCACGGGCGTGCGGCAGGCGAAGATCGCATCCGCCACCACGCGCTCATTGAAGGACCAGAGATCTTCGAGGCTGCCGCCGCCGCGAGCGAGGATGATCACTTCGATCCCCAGACGCGGTGCGGCGGCATCCACAGCGGCAATGGCATTCGCGATGGCTGCTGCCGCGCCACTTCCCTGCACCCGCACATCGACCGCAACGATGCGGGTCGCCGGGAACGCACTCGCGGCGGCGTGCAGGCAGTCGTGCTCTGCGGCGCTGCCAGCGCTCGTGAGCAGCGCGATGCACATCGGCACCGCGGGCAGTGGCACCTTTGCGGACTCATCGAAGTAACCAAGCGACCGCAGTTCCTCGCACAACTCACGGAACCGCGCATCGAGATCCCCCGCCCCAGCGTGGGAAAGTTGGCTGACTTGGATCTGCGTCTTTCCTTGCGGCTTGTAGTGCGTCACCGTGCCTCGCACGAGCAGCGACGCGCCATCGACCGGCTTGACCGTGGACCGATCCGCCGTGGAGCGGAACATCATGCAGTCGATGCGTGACTCCGCATCCTTGATGCTGAAATACCAGTGACCGCTCACGCAGCGCGCGTTCGACACCTCGCCAATGACCAGGACCTGCCCGATGCCCTGCTCAAGCGTGCGCTGGATTCGAGCCGCGAGCGCGGAGACCGTGAGCGGCTCTTGCGGCGCGGCGGGCTCTTCGGCGGGTTTGGGAAAGAGCCCTTGCGCGAGCGTGCGGTGATCGGCGGTGCGCCGTGCCATGGGGCTATCGTAGGGACGTGCAGTCGGACTCTCTGCAACCGACCGATGACTCGCCTGGAACCGCCACGGGACGCCTGACGGCTCGGATCGCGCATCTGGGCATTCTCGATGTGAACGCGGTCGAGCGGCTCGAGCGCCTTGGCATCCGCACGCTTGGCGATCTCGCGTGGCACCTGCCCATGCGTTACGAAACGGAAATGGCGGAAGAGTCCGTGCACGATGCGGTCGATGCGACCAGTGCGCTCGATCCGCAAGCGCAGCGCACGGTGATCCGTTCCATCCGTGGCGAGATCGACAAGGTGCGCCGCACCACCGGCAGGCACTCGCGCATCGAAGCGCAACTCACGGACGGCACGCGCACCATCAAACTGACTTGGTTCAACATGCCGTGGATGGCCACACGGCTGCATCCGGGCGCCGTTGGCGTCGCGCGTGGCAAGACACAACTGCGCAAGGGAAAGGTGGAGATGGTGAACCCCCGCTGGGAACACGCGCCGCCCGACGTGCCGTCGACTGCTCCCGAGGTCGGCCGCCTCAAGCCGATCTATAGGGGAAGCGAGGAGGTCGCGAGCGCCCACCTGGAGTGGCTCGTTCGCCAGACGCTGCCAAAGATCACGGGAAGCGTGGAGGACACACTCCCCGACCCGCTTCGCGCCCGGCGCGCGCTCCCCACGCTGTCGGACGCACTTCGCATGGTGCACGCACCCGCCAGCCTCGACGAGGCGCGACTGGGCCGCGAACGACTCGCCTTCGATGAACTCCTGCGCCTGCAACTGGCGATGGCGATGCGCCGCTGGGAGGTGAGGCACACCACCAAGGCAGTGGCGCTGCCGTTCAGCGAAGAGGTGCGCGCGAAGATTGTTGCGCGCCTCCCCTTCGAGCTCTCGGCGCAGCAAGTGAAGGCATGTGCGGAGATCGACGAGGACTTGCAGCGGACACTCCCGATGAACCGCCTGCTGCAGGGTGACGTGGGATCGGGCAAGACTGCCGTTGCCGTGTACGCGATGCTCCGCGCCGTGGCGCATGGGCATCAGGCGGTGCTGTTGGCGCCCACCGAAATCCTCGCCGAACAGCATCACGCCGTGATCGAATCCATGCTTTCGGGCAGCCGCGTTCGTACGGCGCTTGTGCACGGCAGCATGCGCACGGCGGACCGTGAGATGGTCCGCATGGGCATCGAGGCAGGCGCATTCGACCTTGTCATTGGAACGCACGCGCTGCTCGGGGGCGACATCCGCTTTCGGAGTCTCGCGGTCGCCGTGATCGATGAACAGCACCGTTTCGGCGTGGAGCAACGCGCCGTGTTGCGTGGGAAGTCTGGCGCCGCGGGGTCCATGCCTCATCTGCTTGTGATGACCGCAACCCCAATTCCACGGACGCTCGCGCTGACCTTCTTCGGCGATCTCGATGTCTCATCGCTGCGCGGACTGCTTCCCGGGCGAACACCGCCCGTGACGCGCGTGATGCCACCAGGACGCGCGGGCGAGGTGTACGACTGGGTTCGGTCGCGCCTGCAGGCCGGCGATCAAGCCTTTGTGGTGGTGCCGGCCGTCGAAGATGCGGGGCATGGGCTGAAGGACGTCGCGTCACACGCGGAACGCCTGTCGCAGGAGAAGCTTGCCGGACTGCGTGTCGGACAACTGCACGGGCAGATGCGCAGTGAAGATGCGGACCGCGTCCTGCAAGCATTCCGAAGGAAGGAACTGGACGCACTTGTTGCAACCGTCGTGATTGAAGTGGGCGTCGACATCCCAGACGCGTCCATCATGGTGATCGAGCATGCGGAGCGCTTTGGACTCGCGCAACTCCACCAGCTGCGCGGCCGCGTCGGACGCGGAGGGCGGCGCGGCTACTGCGTGCTGATTGGAGATCCAGCGACCGATGTTGCACAGCAGCGCCTTCAATCGGTCGCGTCCTGCACGGATGGCTTTCAACTGGCGGAGATGGATCTGCGCCTGCGCGGTCCCGGCGAGTTCTTTGGCGCCCGCCAATCGGGACTTGCACCACTGCTGGTTGCCGACCTCGACCGTGATCTGCCACTGATTGAGGAGACGCGCAACGAAGCCGAACGCATCTTCGCCGCCGATCCACTGCTGCGCAGCAGTGAGATCGCCCGCCTGCGGGAGGATGTGCTGACGCTCTATGGCGCATCGCTCGGCATCGGAGACATCGGCTAATCTTGCACGACTGTGGTCGCGTCTCAGTCCCAAGGCGGCGTGTCGATTCGCGGACTGCGCTTTCGTTACGACCGCGGCTTCGCGATCGAGGTGGCACGACTCGATGTTGCCGCCGGGGAACAGGTGCTGCTCGCGGGCGCCTCGGGATGCGGCAAGTCCACGCTGCTCCATCTGATTTCTGGAATCGAGTCACCCGAAACAGGCTCCATTCTCATCGGCGGGACTGATATGTGTGCGCTCAGCGGCAGCGCGCGCGACACCTTCCGCGGGCGGCATGTCGGCATGGTGTTCCAGACCTTTCAGTTGCTGCAGGGCTTCACTGCGCTCGAGAATGTCATGCTGTCGCTGATGCTCGGGGCCCCCACCCTTGATCAGCCGCGCGGTCGTGCGGAGGCAGCGCTTGAACGCCTCGGCATGCGGGATCTGCATGCACCGGTTGAGCGGCTGTCGGTCGGTCAGCAGCAGCGCGTCGCCGTGGCGCGTGCGGTTGTGACGGAGCCGTCGGTCGTGTTGGCTGATGAACCCACCGCGAGCCTCGATCCTGCCAACGCGGAAGCTGCGGTTGAACTCATCCGAAGTGCGGCACGCGTGGCGGGTGCCGCGCTTGTCGTCACGAGCCACGACCCCGCGCTGCGAAGCGTGTTCACACGAACGGTGGATGTGGAGCAGTTTGGCGTGGCTGCGGACACGGCAGGCGGAGGTGCGGCGAGATGAGCGGCGGCATGGGCGACATGACGATCGTTCTTCGCAGCCTGCGAACGCGCGCGCTTGCCACCTCTGTTGCCACGGCACTTGTTGCCATCGCTGTTGCGCTGCTGCTTGTGCTTCTGTCGCTCCGCGAGGCCGCATCGCAGGCCTTTCGCCGCGGGACAGGGAACATTCATCTGCTCATCAGCGCGGACGCGAGTCCGCTTGTTGCGGTCCTCAACGGACTCTTCTACGCCAACGCGCCCGCCAACCCGATCCCGTGGGCGAAGTTCAAGGAGATTGAGGGCGGGTTCCCATGGCAGTGGTGCATTCCCACGCAACTCGGCGATTCCTTCCGAGGCAGTCCCGTCATGGCGACCAGTGAGGAATTCTTCACGGACTTTGAGCCAGTCGCTGGGATGCCTTTCCAGTTTTCCGATGGGCGCGTGTTTGAGGATGCGTTCGAAGTGGTCGCTGGATCGACGGCCGCAAAGGATCACAACCTGCAGGTCGGACAGAAGATTGTCTTCTCCCATGGCAGCGGCGGAAGCCGAGAAGCCGGGCACGAACACGCGGACCATCCCTACGAGGTGGTCGGTGTCCTGCAGCCGACAGGCTCCGCACACGATCGGGCGCTGTTCACGAACCTCGTGAGCACATGGGTCATTCATGCGGAGGAGAAGCGGGCGCACGAAACGGAAGCACCAGCAACCGATGCCCCCACCACGAAGGCGGACTCCGCGGCGGCGTCTCCGACCGACGCAGGACATGATCAACATGCCGATCATGAACACGACCAGCATCATGACCACCTGCATGTCGATGAGGCAGACCTCCGTGATGATGAGAAACTGATCACGGGGATCCTTCTGCGAATTCCCACGCGACCGGGGAGCGATTCATCCGCATCGATCGCTGCACAGTTCGACCGCATGCGACGTGATGTTTCGATCACCGTCGCCCAGCCTGCGCAGCAGATCGGCAGGCTCATGGCCCTGATCGGGGATGTCGACTGGCTGTTCGTTGCGATGGCTGTCGTGGTGCTCGTTTCAAGCGCCGCGAGCATCATGCTCGCAATGGTCTCCTCGATGGAGTTGCGTCGGCGTCAAGTGGCGATCCTGCGTGTTCTCGGCGCCAGTGCATGGCGGGTCTTCGCGCTCGCCATCACCGAGAGCACCCTCATTGGTCTGCTTGGCGCTGGGATTGGCTTCTCGCTGGCACTCATCGGCGGACAGATCGCCACGACGTTCCTGCAGGATCGGGTCGGACTTGTCATCGGCGGTACCGTGGATCCGCGGTCCGCGATCCTCGTGGCAGCAGGCGCCGTGGTGCTGGCTGCTCTTGCCGGCATCGTCCCTGCAGTCAAGGCATATCGCACATCCATCGCCCGCCACCTTCGCCCGCTTGCCTAGGCTCTTCCTCCCATGCGCGCACTCTGGATACTGATCGCCCTGCTGATTGGAAGCGCCATCATCCTGTGGTGGCGCACGGCACCCGCGCCCGAGGGACTCGTGATGGAGAGCGCCCCTGCGCCAAGGGATCCAACCGCAGATGCGGCGCCCCGCTCTGTCCCCGCCGAGAGCACGCGGACTGAGGCGACGGGCGCCGCCGCAGTCGGCGCACCTGCAGCGAAGGACTCGCCCGCAGCATCCTCGGCTCCGGTTGCACCGCTTGCAGGCAGCCTCACCATCGGACTCGACAAGCAAGTCAAGGGGGCAACCGTGCGCCCAGGTCGGCTTGTGGAGAAGGACGGAGCAATTGTTGCGGACGGGAAGTACACGATCAAAGGAAGCGGCACCGCGGAAAGACCCTACGAAGTCTCCTGGGAGCTGCTCATGAGCGCCGCCGACACATTCATCCCCCGCTTGGGTGAGAAGCAGATTCCACAGCGCATCGCACTGCTTGATGGGGCGCACGTCCGCATCTCGGGCTACATCGCGTTTCCGCTGATTGTCACCGAAGCGAGCGAGTGCCTCGTGATGCTGAACCAGTGGGACGGCTGCTGCATCGGCGTTCCACCATCACCGTACGACGCAATCGAGGTGAAACTCGTCGCCCCTGCGGACAACTCGCGCCGTCATGTCGTGCGCGTGGGAACGCTCGAAGGCATCTTCCGCATCGATCCCTATGTGGTCGAGAAATGGCTGGTCGGTCTCTATCTGATGGAGAACGCAACCTTGGATACGGAACTCTGATGCGCACCGCAGGAATGCTCGCTGTTCTTCTGTGCGCAGCCGCTGCCGCACACGCCGCTCGCGCTGCGGATGCCGTGGCGGATGCGCTTGCTCTGGCGCGGCAGTTGGTGACGGCACATCCGCGCAACGCGGACATCCTGTCGATCGGCACATCGCGGGGCGGTGCGTCCATCGACTGCCTTCGCATCAGCCGCGATCTGGCGAAGGCGTCGGGACAGCCAGCACTGCTCATGGTTGGCGGGCTCGATGGCAGTCGACCAGGCACCGTGACGATCGCGGTCGAGTGTGCCAAGCGACTGCTCGCTGATCCCGAGAAACTGGATGGCGTCACGCTGCTCATCATCCCATGCGCGAATCCCGATGCATTCCACGCAAGTGCCGTGCAGGCGCCCGAGCTGTCGCTGCGGAACGCTCGCCCCATCGACGAGGACAGGGATGGGCGAATCGATGAGGATCCGCCGTGCGACATCAACGGCGATGGCGTCATCACGATGATGCGCAGGCTCGCGCCGCCCGCCGAGACGCCCCCCACCCATCTGCCCGATCCTGCCGATCCGCGCCTGATGCGCACGCCGGATCCTGCACGGGACGTCCGCGCAACGTGCACCCTTCACGTGGAGGGGCTCGACAAGGATGGCGATCTCCAGGTGGCGGAGGATTCCGTCGGCGGCGTTGACGTGGACCGCAACTTCCCGCACATGTGGAAGGAGTTCGACCGCACAGCAGGCGAGATGCCGCTGAGTGAACCGGAGTCGCTCGCACTCGCGCGCTTTGTCACCGAGCGACCGAGCATTTACGCCGCCTTGGTGCTCGGGCGCTGGGACAATCTCCTGCGCATTCCAGATCACAAGCCGCGCGAGTCTTCGGGACGGTTCCCTGCATTCGTGGAAGAGGCGGACCGACCGCTCCTCGAAGAACTGGCACGACGCTGGAAGGTGGCGTCGGGTCAGAAGCGCAGCGCCGAGTGCGACCCCGCCGGGTCGTTCGCCCTGTGGATGTACGCCCACCGCGGGATTCTTTCGATCGCCACGCAAGCATGGGGCTGTCCCGATGCACCGCCCCTGCCGGAGGGAACGCCAGCACCGCCGAGCGATGCGCCAAAGCCACAGGACGAAGATGGCGCAGAGTGGCTGCTGTGGATGGACCGTTCCACGCAAGAGGGTGCGTTCATTCCATGGAAGGCGTTTGAACACCCGACACTCGGACCGGTCGAGATCGGCGGCTTCACGCCACGCGCACGCAGCGAGCCACCGTCCGCGGAGCTGGCTCGCCTTGGCGGCGCCGCCGCGGATTTCACAGCACAACTGATTGCAGGCTGCCCAAAGCCGCGGCTGACCAACATCCGCACGCGCACACTTGCACCCGGACTCACGGACATCGACGCGGAGATCGTGAACGATGGGTGGCTGCCCACTGCGCCTGCGATGGGCAGGAACAGCAGACGAGCGAGCCCCGTTGTCGTGAGCCTCTCCGTGCCGAAGGCGCAGGTCCAGAGCGGGCAGCGCGTGAACATCGTCGATGGTCTTGGGGGTGCAGGCGGGCGCAAGTCGCTGCACTGGATCGTGCAGACATCGCCCGGTGAACCGATCCACATCGACCTTCGGTGGCGCCCGCAGCGGACGCTGCGCACGACGGTTGTCGATGGTGCGGTCACAGTGCGCGACGAGGTGCTGCCATGATGCTGCGTGCGCATCTCGCGTGTGCCGCGGTCTGCCTGCTTGCGCTTCCCTGCCGTGGGCAGCAGCAGATCGATGCTCCAACATCGATCGCGTGGAACCGTTACTACGACGCGGCGGAAGTGGACGCGGTCATCGACACGCTTGTGAAGGCATATCCATCCCTGCTGACAATCGAAACCATCGGCGCGTCCGCACAGGGTCGCCCGCTTCGGGTCATCACGCTCAACAATCCAGCGACAGGACCTGCCGAGACGAAGCCTGCCATGTGGATCGATGGCAACATCCACGGGAACGAACTGCAGGCAACAGAGACAGTCCTCTACTCGATCGACGCGCTCTGCCGCGCGCACGGCAAGGTCAAACCACTCACGGAACTTGTGGACGGATGCGCGTTCTACTTCCTGCCCTCCATGAACCCCGATGGACGCGCCGCGTGGTTCTCCATGCAGTCGAGCCCGCACTCCTTCCGAACGGGGCTCGTTCCCACGGACAATGACCGCGATGGTGCCGTGGACGAGGACGGTCCCGACGATCTCGACGGCGACAAGTCCATCGGACAGATGTGGCGCCGAGACAAGTTTGGAACGCACCGAAGGAACCCCCGCGATCCACGCCTGCTCGAGGCCGTCTCTCGCGAACCGCGTCCCGATGGGACGATCGAGTATGGCGAATGGTCGTATGTCGGCAGCGAAGGAATCGACAACGACGGCGATGGTCAGGTGAACGAGGACGGTCCGGGCGGCTACGACATGAACCGCAATTGGCCATGCGACTGGCAACCCGACCACATTCAGGGGGGCGCGGGCGATATGCCGCTGAGTTACCCGGAGACGCGTGCCGTCGCGCAGTGGATTCTGCGCCATCCGAACATCGCCGCGTCGCAGAGCTATCACAACGCAGGCGGCATGATCTTGCGCGGACCCGGCGCGTCGTACCGGGAGGGCGAGTACTCGGGCGCCGACCGTGCCGTGTACGACTCGATTGCAGCTGCGGGCGCAGAGATGATGCCCTTCTACGCGCCGATGGTGATCTACAAGGATCTGTACACGGTGCATGGTGGCTTCGTGAACTGGATGGCGGAATCGATTGGCGTCATCTCGTTCACGGATGAACTCTGGACCGATCGCCGCATCCTGCAGAATGGAAGCGAACCATCCCCAGAGCAGATGATGCGGTGGCGCGATCGACTGTTGTTCGGGCAGACCGTCACCGATTGGACCGAACTGCCGCACCCGGAGTTCGGCACGGTGCTCGTGGGCGGTCCCAACAAGTGGTCGAGCCGTCTGCCGCCACCATTCATGCTCGAGGAGGAGGCGCACCGCAACTTCGCATTCACCGCATTCCATGCTGGACAGATGCCGCGGGTGGCGTTCCGCAGCGTTGAAGTGAAACCGCTTGGCAGCGGCATCTGGGCAGTCACCGTCGAGATCGTCAACGATCACCGCATTCCGACGCGGACTGCGCGCGCCGCCGCACGCTCGATCGGCATGCCCGACACACTCACATGGACATCAGCGGCAGCGGACGGACCGATCGTCGTTGCTGCGGGCCCCGTTCCCAATCGGCTCGAGCCTGCGTTCGATCCCGTCGTCGCAGAACCCACGCGTCTGCGGGTGAACGATGGCATCCCCGGACTTGGTGCGCGAGCGTTCCGCTTTCTTGTCCGGGGAACGCCCGGGCAGAAGGCAACGCTGCGTTTCTCGGGCGAGAAGTTCAAGGCAATCGAGACGGATGTTCTCTTGCCGAAGGGCCAATGAGCGGCGCGGCTTCCGCGTGCACGGACATCGTCGTCGTCGGCGCAGGCGCCGCAGGACTCTTTGCAGCGACATGGGCTGCGAGGACATGCCCCGATCTGCATGTCACCGCCCTCGATGGCGCGAAGACCCTCGGCGCGAAGATTCTGGTCGCGGGCGGTGGTCGATGCAATGTGACGCATCATGCCGTGGATGAACGCGATTACTGTGGCGCACCGCCCGCTGCGATCCGCGCCGTGCTGCGTCGCTTTCCCGTGGACGAGACCATCCGCTTCTTCGCGCAGTGCGGCGTGGAGCTGAAACGTGAGGAGACGGGAAAGCTCTTCCCCGTCACCGACAAGGCACGAACCGTGCTCGATGCCCTGCTGGGCGCAGCCGCGACTGCGGGCGTTCATGTCGTGCATCCATGCCGCGTCGAGTCCATTCGCGCATGCGGTGACGGCTTCGACCTTGCGACGGAGCGCGGACCGATGCGTGGGCGCTGCGTCATCCTCGGTACGGGCGGCATGAGCCTCCCGCGATCTGGTTCCGACGGCGCGGGCTTTGTGATGGCACGGGCGCTTGGACACACCACGACCAGACTGATCGAACCGGCGCTTGTGCCACTGACGCTGCCCGATGGACATTGGCTCCGCCAACTCAGCGGCGTTTCACTCCCTGCCAGCATCACGCTTGCCCTCGCCTCTGGCGCACGCGTGCACGTGCATGGGAAGCCCCTGAAGCCCATCGAGGGTGCGGTGCTCTGTACGCACTTCGGTCTCAGCGGCCCCGCCATCCTTGATGCGAGCCGTCACTGGATCCATGCGCACGCGGCGGATGCTGCGGCACGCGTGATCATCCAGTGGCTGCCAGGGCTTTCGCCCCAGGCGCTGGATCAGCGGCTGCTCGAAGTCAAGGGACGAAGTGTGCTCGCAGCTTTGCACGGGCTGCTCCCGGAACGCTTTCTGCGCGCTGCGTGTGTGGAGGCGCAGATCGATAGTGCCGCTGGCGTGCAACAGATTCCACGCGATCGAAGGCAACTGCTCACGCGGCTCCTCTGCGCATGCGACATCATGCCAAGCGGAACGCGCGGATTCACCGCTGCCGAGACGACCGCGGGCGGGATTCCTCTCCACGAAATTGATGGCGCCACCATGATGAGCCGCCGCACGGACAACCTTTTCGTCTGCGGCGAAGTCCTCGATGTCGATGGACGCATTGGCGGCTTCAGCTTCCAGTGGGCGTGGGCGAGCGGATACATCGCAGGATGCGCGGCCGCCGATCGGGCGAGTTCACTTCGCGCCGCAGCGCTGGCGAGCGAATCCGCACCGCGCCCACACGAGGCTTCCGAGTGAATCGTGCTGCAGTTCTCGACCTCGTCCGCCGCGAAAGGATGTTCCACCTTCAGGGAGCGAACCCGCGCGTGTGATCACGCGTGAGTGAAGCTGGCAAGTTCGTCGGTGAGCCGCGCCCGCATCAGCGAGATGACCCCCTCGACCGCATCCGGGAGCGCAGGAGCTCGTTCACCACGCTCCACGGCTCGGTACCAATCGGCAACAGCCCATGCGCGGGTCCCCTCGCACGCGGGATCGCGGGGAATGAGATGAGCGTGCAGGTGCGGCGCACCCTCCCCGAACATCACGACATACACGCGCGGCACCTGCGCAGAAGTCCGAAGGGCACGCATGCATGCGCCAAGCACCTGCGTGAACTCGCGCGCTTCCTCCGCGTCCAGATCAGCCGCACTCGCGACGTGCCGCCGCGCACAGAGCAGGAACCACCCGCACAGCGGCGCGGGATACGGATGATGGCGGAGGATCCAACGCGGGCTCTCCCATGCGACGAACTCCGCGCGTGGCTCGTGCGCCGCGCACACCGAACAGGCAGGCGCGTTCACTTGATGCCCTTTGGCCCGCCTTGCTCGAGATACTTCGCGCGAACCGCCTGCTCGAGATCCACATCGCAGATGTTCGCGAGCGTGCACATCCACGCGAGGCAGTCCGCGAACTCTTCGCGCAGGTTTGCAGGATCTCCAGTTCCCTTCTCAAACTGCCCAATCGCATGCGCAAGCTCGCCAAACTCCTCCGCGAACCAGACGAATGTCTTGGAGGGTCCCCGAGCCCTATCGGTGGCGTCATACCGCTCGCGAATCAGCCGCTGAAAATCGCCAATCTCCATGCAGGCAGACTATCCCAATCGAGGGCGCCACATCCCGCATGAACTCCGTTGGATACCCGTGGCAGCACTCTCAGAGGCCACACGGACCGTACGAAGCCAGCAGGACTACGAGATCCAGACCTGAAACCAACCCATCATTGTCGAGATCGGCAAACTGTTCACTGCTTCCCCAGGTGGCAAACAGCAGGGCGAGGTCGGGGGAGTTCACAGCCCCATCGCCGTTGATGTCACCGTAGCAGGTGCCCCGCTCACTCTCATAAACCATGACAAGCCCTTGCGATGGGAAAGCATTGTTCGCCTTCGGTGCACCCACAACGATCTCGCCAACTCCGAGTGCGAGCGATGTTCCCATCCCCGCCCCAGCAACACCCATCGAGACGGTTGGGTCCACCGACTGCGCGGGCAGGAGCGGGTGAAGCACAAAAGTTTGCTCCCAGAAGAAGGCGCTGGGGTTCCACTTGAACTCGTACACAACACCGCGGTCCGAGACCGACGTTGCGCCACTGCCCGCGTCGTAGCCGGGGGCCCCAACGTAGCAGATGCTCGAGGTGACTTGGACCGATGCCCCGAACTGATCGCCATCTCGTCCGCCGACCGCTTCCATCCTGCCTGTCGGTATGAACGAAGAACCGAGTTGGTCAACCACTGAAAACACCGTGACTGAGCCAGGACTCGTGGATCCACCGGGCGCGCCGACTGCGAGCAGGTTGCCGTAGAGGTCGAGCGAAGTTCCAAACTCCTCCGAAACGAGTGGCGTTGTTGCAGTCCGAAGAACCTGCATCAACTTCCACGGTCCCCAGGCTGTCGGACTCGGCATGATCGGCTCGGCGGATTCGTCGATGTTTCGGCGGAACACAAACACGAGCCCCTGCTTGTCCACGCTCTCCGTTCGACGCTTTGCGCCGACAATCAACAGATCGCCATCATGAACGACAGTACAGCCAAACAAGCCATCCGAAGCCGAGAAACTGGAAGCACCTGGAAGGACTGGCGCAGCAATGAATGCCGTTTTTTCAAACTCTCCCGTCAGGCTCGATAGTGCGAAGATCGTCACTGAACCGCAGTTGGTCGAAGGAGCATCGTCGAGGGGCGCACCAACCGCAAGCTCGGGCGGCCGGCCACTCTCTCGATCATTCCACAGGGACACCGCCGAGCCAAACAGATCAATCGCCCGCGGGTCCCCATGTGTGACCTTGCCGACATTGGCAAGCACATTCCCTGATTTTCGCCAGATCCAGGCGGCACCCGCCTGCAGACAGGTGCCCGAAGGACAACCTCCTGGCAGGTTGGTGCCAGGAGCACCGACCGCAACCCATCCGTCTGTTGCGGACAGTGCCTGACCATAAAAATTGTTCGGTTGCGGTTCAGGTTCCGTCGCTGTGCCGGCATAGGTGTAAACACCACCCCCAATCGGGAAGTACACGTGTACCGCGCCCGATGCGGTCTGCGGACCGAGGGTTGGTGAGATGGAGGTCCAACTCGGTGCTCCAACCAAGATGTAACTGCTCTGCCACTCAACTGCCGCTCCAAATCGGTCGAAAGTCGAACCACCCACAGGCGCGTTCAGGGCGTCCAAGTCAACGGCAAGTTGTGCGTTCACCGGAAGCGTCGGAAGCAAGGCAACAACAAGGCTGCACGCACATCGAACTGCAGTGCTGGCAAACGAGGAAACCCTCCCCGCATGAAACTCCGTCGGGGGACCAGCGAGTGGATGGATGCCGGCGCCGTTCAATGGTTCGCTCCGTATGAAACACTGTACGGTGCCTGCTGATCGAAGCAACTCGCAACTGCCAAAAAAGTCGCTTGATGCGGTCTAGAGACCCTCACCCTCAGCGTCAGCGCTCATCGCCCATCCCCACACCTCTGAACTTTGCCAAACGTCCTCGGCGCGATTCGAACGCGCAACCTTTGCCTTCGGAGGGCAACGCTCTATCCAATTGAGCTACGAGGACCCTGTTTTTTTGATTCTACCGCAGTCGCCTACGCTTCGCCGCCTTGAAACA